>Ga0172380_10001829_pt1 | contig 35752 bp, 24 predicted proteins | sample Leawe162metaG_FD_119747 | JGI IMG/M metagenome (GOLD analysis project Ga0172380, IMG submission 119747) | Leachate microbial communities from a municipal landfill in Southern Ontario, Canada - Leachate well 162 metaG | ecosystem: Engineered > Solid waste > Landfill > Unclassified | place...
ACAGCAAAGAAAGTGGCAAAAAGAAACTGCCGACACTAGGCTTGTGCTGTCTAAATTCCTAGCTTATTCTCTAAAATTCTCAAGTCGGTCATAAAGGGAATGATAATTTCTTAACGCTCATGCGCTGGAATTTAGAAACGCACTTCGCTAGGTGCGGAAGCAGTTTTCTAATAGGAAAAAGTATGATGGGGAAAAATATGGGAAAGGAACTTGCAAAAAATATTTTAGATACGATTGCGTATTATGATGTTATGGATTATCCCATGACTAGTTTTGAGATTTGGAAATATTTGAATAAAAAAGACGAAGCTGGCCAGGCTGGCTGTACGCTAAAAGAGATTAAGAACGAATTGGAGGATAGCGAGTTATTGCGAATAATTGAGAGCTATCAGGGCTATTTTTTTCTGCGCGGAAAAAGAAACTTAGTGGAAGCAAGATTAGAGCGAAATAAGCTGGCGAACGAAAAATTTAGAATCCTTAAAGGCGTCGCATGGTGGCTTCGGTTTGTGCCGTTTGTGCGGATGGTGGCGGTGACGGGAAGCATGGCAATGAAAAACACTGAACATGCAAGCGATCTGGATTTGCTGGTGGTTTTGAAGCACGGGAGAATCTTTACCGGCCGAACACTGGTGACTGCCATGGTGCATTTGCTCGGCAAGCGGAGATATGCGGATAAAATAAAAGACCGCATTTGTTTGAATTATTTTATTACAACGCAATCTTTGGGTGTTGTGTTGAAGGATCTTTTTTCGGCTTCGGAATATTCTTTAATCATTCCAATTTTCGGTTTTCGGTTTTTTAAAAAATTTCAAGAAAATAATAGTTGGATAAAAAACTATAAGCCGAATTTTATTGGCGATTCAATGGCAAACCTGAGAACCTTGCGCGACAGTTTTCTAGCGCGGACAGTCAGGCGAATTGGAGAAAGAGTTTTTGGCATGGAATTTCTTGAGGAAAGCTTGAAAAAATGGCAAATAAAAAGAATTAAAGCCGATCCGCGGACGCATCAGGATGGAAGCATGATTGTGGCTGATTCAGAGATGCTTATTTTCTTGCCTGACCCGCAAGGTCCAAAAGTTTTTGAAAAATTCAAAGAGCAATCGGAGAAGTTTTTACAAATAGTCTAAGTTAAAAAATATAATTATTTTGCAAGAACTTGTTTTAGGATAACAAGTTTTTTTATGGTATAATTTAGAAACTGAAAATAAAATAAAGATGAAAATAAAAATAATTAACGACTTTGATTTAAAGCGCCAAGCAAGAGAATTGGGTGTGAGTATTTGGCAGACACCCAGCTTTCTTTTTATAATATTAGGGGTGGTGATCGTGCTTGCAATGGCGGCAACTTATTATATTTCAAAAAGCTATGACAGCCCGGAGGTTTTGGCGGTTATTGAATGCATCGTAGCTGCATTTTTTTTGTTTATCGGGAGTTTTATTATTCATGAATTTGAGGAAATAGCTAAGCTGAATAAGGCCAAATCAGAATTTGTTTTTGTGGCTTCACATCAATTGCGGACTCCACTTTCAGGGATTTCTTGGCAAATTGAGCTTTTGCTTTCAAAATATAACGCCGGTTTGAGCGACAAACAAAAAGAAGGACTGGAAATGATTGCCACTTTGAATGCGCGCATGGCTAGATTGGTGAATGATTTATTGGAGGTTGCTAGAATAGACCGGCAAAACTTGTTCCTAAAAGAAGAAAAGCTAGACTTGGCAGAAATTATCAGCCAGGTTGTGCAAACAAATCTGCCAGCAATTGCGGAAAAGAATATTCGGATTATTTTTGAAAAAAAGAAAAGAAAATTTGTGGTGCTGGGCGATGCGGAGAAATTAAAATTAGCAATTGAAAACTTGATTGGGAATGCGGTGAAATATAGTTTGGAGCGGGGAAAAATAGAAATAACACTAACAAAGAAAGGCTCAGTATATGTGTTTGGCGTTAAGGATAATGGCATAGGGATTCCGGTTTATCAGCAACGGCAAGTTTTCAGCAAGTTTTTTAGGAGTGATGTGGCGATGAAGCATCAAGCTGAGGGAACTGGATTGGGCCTATTTATTGCGAAAAATGTAATAGAACAATCCGGCGGGAAGATTTGGTTCCAGTCTAAGGATGGGGTGGGGACAATTTTTAATTTCTCAATACCCATAAGCACTTAAATTTGGTATAATATAAATAGCCTTTTTAAAAAATATAATATGAAGAAAAAGATTTTAGTTATCGAGGATGAAGTGGTGTTGCAAAAATCAATGATGGACTTCTTGTCTGAAGAAGGATTTGAAGTTTTCGGGGCGTTGGATGGTGAAGCGGGGTTGCAGTTGGCAAAAAAAGAAAAACCAGACTTGATTTTGTTGGACATAGTTCTTCCAATTAAGGATGGTTTTGAAGTTTTGACGGAGTTGAAACAAAGCGATGATTTGAAAAATATCCCGGTTATACTGCTGACTAATCTAGACAGCATGGAGAATGTGCAAAGAGCTTTTGAATTTGGAGTGAGCACATATTTAGTAAAAGCGAATTATAAACTGGAAGATATTTCCAAGAAAGTGCAGGAAGCACTTAAGATGTAATACAAAAATAAAATATGCGAATTGAGAATTTGCAATTAAAAAATTTCATTAAGGATTCCGGGATTGTTGAGCCGGCATCTTTGGAAGTGGCGCTAAAGGAAGCTCAGGCTAGCGGGGCGCAACTGGGAGATGTTTTGCTGGATAAGAAATTGATTTCGGAGATCCAATTAAGGAAGCTATATGCTTATATTTTAGGCGTGCCATTTGTTGATTTGTCTAAAGAAATGATTTCGGCGGACATTTTGCAAATAATCCCCGAGCCGATTGCAAAAAAATATAATATTGTGGCATTTGAAAAAAATGGCCAGGACTTGAAAGTGGCGATGCTTAACCCGGATGATATCCAGACAATTGATTTTATCCGCAAAAAAACTGGATTGAAAATCATCACCTGCTTAACATCAAAAGAAAGCATCGATCTTATTTTACGACAATATGAAAAAAGTCTTAAAGCGGAATTCGGAGATATCATCAGCAAAAATGCAGATGAAGCCGGAGTGGTTCGCGATGAAGATGATTTGGAAAAGATTGCTCAGGATTTGCCGATTATAAAAATAGTAGACACCTTGATCAAGCATGCGATTTTGCAAAATGCGAGTGATATCCACATTGAACCGGATGAAATGGAAATGCGCGTGCGGTATCGCATTGATGGAATCCTGCATGACGCTATGACATTGCCAAAGCAAGTGGCGCAAGGAATTATTGCCAGGCTGAAAGTGTTGGCAAGCTTGAAACTGGATGAGCATCGCATTCCGCAGGATGGCCGTTTTAAACTGGAAAAAGAAGGAAATAAGATGTCTTTTCGCGTGAGTGTTTTGCCGATTTTTGATGGAGAGAAAATAGTAATGCGTCTTTTGGATGAAAACTCGAAAGGGCTAACTTTAGAAAAAATGGGCTTTTATGGCGTTGGGCTGGAAGTTATTCATCGGGAAATTAAAAAACCAAATGGAATGATTTTGGTGACTGGTCCGACTGGGTCAGGAAAAACAACTACGTTGTACACCGTAATGGATATTTTAAATACGCCAGAAGTGAATATCAGCACCGTGGAAGATCCAGTGGAATATCGCATGTCAAGAGTTAATCAGACGCAGATTAATCCTAAGGCGGGATTGACTTTCGCGGCCGGACTGCGTTCTCTTTTGCGTCAGGACCCGGACATTATCATGGTGGGAGAAATTCGTGATCAGGAGACGATGGAAATGGCGATTCACGCTGCGATGACAGGACATCTTGTGCTTTCAACTTTGCATACTAATAGTGCGGCCGGAACATTGCCCAGACTTTTTGACATGGGGGCAGAACCTTTTCTAGTGGCTTCAACTTTGAATGTTGTAATCGCCCAGCGTTTAGTAAGAAGGCTTTGTCCGGATTGTAAACAAGAATATAAATTAAGCGAAAAGGAGTTGAAAATTCTTAATGAACTATATAACCTTGATGATGTTTTGGAAACATTGAAAAAGGTGGATGTGATGAAGGGCTTGGTGGAAAAAGATAGTAAATGGAAAGATGTTAAGTTTTATAAAAATGTAGGCTGTGAACAGTGTCATAATAATGGCTATCGAGGGCGGATTGGCATCTTTGAAGTTTTAGCGGCGGATGCGGAAATGGAAAGATTGATTTCTGCTAAAGCTTCAACAGAAGAGATGGAGAAAAAATCCAAGCGCGACGGAATGTTGACGATGGTGGAGGATGGATTTGTCAAAGCCATCCAAGGCATAACTACCCTGGAGGAAGTTATGCGCGTTACTAAAGAATAAATCTTATGATTATAATACAAAAGTAATATGCGAGTATTCTATACAGCTAAAAGTTTTTCTGGAGAAACAAAGAGCGGAGAATTGACCGTCAAAGATGAACGGGATTTAGCGGTGCAATTGCGGGCGGAAGAATTCATTTTAACATCATTCAAAAAGTTGGATGAAGAAAACCAGGACGGCAGTACCAAGGTCAATTTTTTTGATCGTTTTACGAAAATACCTGTCAGTGAAAAAATGATGCTGGCGCGTAATTTAAGTGTAATGATTTCATCGGGATTGCCATTGTCCCGGGCTGTACGCAATATTGTCACCCAAACGCAAAACAAGAGCTTTGCTAAAGTGCTAAATAATATTCTAGAAAGCTTGCAGGCAGGCAACACTTTTGCTGATTCCTTGGCGAAATATCCGGGAATTTTTGATGAACTTTTTGTGAATATGGTGCGAGTAGGTGAAACAACTGGTAATCTGGAAGAAGTGTTGGATATATTAGCCAGTCAATTAGAAAAGGAATATGAACTCTTGAGTAAGGTAAAAGGAGCAATGATGTATCCAATGGTAGTAGTAGTAGCGATGATTTTAATCGGAATTGTTATGATGATGTATGTTGTTCCGCAAATTACGGGAGTGTTTAAAGATCTAAATGCTGATCTTCCCGCCACGACTCAATTTATTATTGCGAGCAGTGATGCGATGAAAAATCACGCCGTGTTGGTTATTCTAGGCGTTATTTTAGTGGGAACTGGATTGAAACTTTTCTTAATGACTACGGTGGGAGAAATACTTGTGAGTTTTATTGCTATTCGTATGCCGGTCGTGAGAGATATTGTTATTAAAGTTAATTGCGCGCGCTTTAGTCGAATTTATAGTTCACTGCTTAGAAGTGGTGTGCCAATTCTAGAGGCCTTGAATATCTTATCTCGCACTTTGACGAATGTTTACTATAAAAGAGCTTTGTTGAAATCCGCAGAGAGCGTTCAAAAAGGAGTTAACTTGAGTAAGATTTTTTATGAAGAAAAAAGTATTTTTCCTATTATGGTGCCACAGATGATTGAAGTAGGGGAGGAAACGGGAAAAACGGAAACAATCTTATTGAAGCTAGCGGAATTCTATGAAAAAGAAGTTGATCAGCGAACTAAAAATATGTCTTCAATTATTGAGCCGGTTCTAATGATTGTGATTGGTAGCGCAGTAGGTTTTTTTGCGATTTCGATTTTGCAACCAATGTATAGTGTTTTAGGCAGTATAAAATAAATAATTAAATATCTTTAACAAATATGTTACAAAAAATAAAGAACAGGCAACAAGGAACAACAATAATTGAGGCGATGACGGTATTGCTTATTTTTTCAATTATCGCGGTCACGTTCTATTCTGTTTGGTCAATGGGGCTGAAATACATTATAGATTCAAAAAATAAATTAGGTGCGACGGCTTTGCTGAATGAAAAAATGGAAATTGTGCGCAATATGCCATATACTAGTATCGGCGTTGTTAGCGGTGCGCCAAGCGGAAATATTCCGGAAACAGAAACGAAAACAGTTAATGCTAGCACATTCATAATTGAAACGCATGTGAGTTATGTTGATGATCCATTGGATGGTTTATCTCCAGCGGATACCATTCCCAATGATTATAAGTTGGTGCGGGTAAAAATTTCCTGGACAGGGGCACTAGGGGCAACAAATTTTGTTGTTGGGGTAACGCGCTTTGTTCCACCGGGGTTGGAAGTGGCAGATCCAAATACAGGCGTTTTGGCGATAAGTATTATTGATAGCGCTAGTAATGCAGTCGAGGGTTCGACAATTAGGATTCGTAATTCGGCGGTTTCGCCTGCTAAAGATATGAGTAGAGATACGGATAATTTCGGCAGTACGATGTTGGTTGGGCTTCCGGAATCAATTGGGGAATATCGGTTGACAGTTGAAAAAACGGGATATGAAACAATTGATACTCTTAGTCTGACTGATTCGGCGTTTATTGCGGATAATTATATCGACAAGCATGCCTCAGTCATAGCCAACGATTTATCCACTAAAACAATTGTACAAGATCGAGTGGCGGATTTAAACATACTAAGCAAGGATACTGCCGGAGCTGACGTGCCTGACGTGCCGTATCATATTAAAGGCGGACGGATACTTGGAACAAATGCCGGACAACCGGTATACAAAGTTGAACAAGATGATTCAACGGGCGCGGATGGGGACATTAATTATTCCAATCAAAGCCCGGGAGCGTATTTCTTGAGTAATCTTTGGAATTTATCGGATCAAGACCTTATTGATGTGGACGGAGCAGATAGTTATGATCCTATGACTGGCGCGTATCGATTAACTCTTGTACCAGGAGTTAACAAGACAATTGAATTGCAATTTGCCAATAGAAATGTGGTTTCTTTGGTGGTGTCGATATATCCTGTAAGTGGAACGAACCCGCCATTACAGGGCGCAACTGTACAGTTGATGAATTCTACGGGATATGACAGTAGCGTTGTCACCGGAGCGAGTGGTAAGGCGTTTTTTCAGGGACCGCTTGCGCCTGGAGATTATAATATAAATGTGGTTGCGGATGGGTATGAAACAAAAAATGATTCCGTAACGATCTATGCCTATGATGCTAATTTGGTAAATAGGACGGTGACTTTAGATGTGAATTAATTTATCGCACATAGAAAGAAACAATGAAAATAAATAATAGGCCGGGAATGACAATTATTGAGATGTTAATGGCGATTACAATTTTTACAATTGGGATTGCCGGTTTTACCGAGCTTTTTGTGAAAAGTTGGCAAAATAATCATTTTGCTTTTGAGATGGGACAGGCATCCTCATCGGTTTCGCAAGGACTAACAAGGATCGGAGATTATTTAAAAAGAGTTCGGCAAGGGGATAATGGGGCGGATCCAATTGTATCTGCCAGTAGTAATGATTTGGTGGTATATTGTGACTATAATAAGGATAGTACGACGGAGCGATTGCATTTTTATAAAGAAGCGTATACTGACGCCCAAGGCAATAATTTTTTTCGCGTTATGATGGGGATTCGTAATCCATCGGCTTCTTTCCCGCGAACGTATGCTGCGGGTGATGGCAGTGTGGTGACGATTGTAACTAATATTATGAATGACGGGGCGACGCCGATTTTTTATTATTATGATCGGGATTATGCCGGCAGTTCATTGCAGACGCCTTTGACTTCTCCGGTGGGGGATGTTTCAGATATTCGATTGGTAAAGGTCTTTTTGAAAATAAATATTGATCCAAATCGGGCGCCGGATAATATTGAAATGCAATCTTTCAATGAGATGCGCAACTTAAATGATTATGATAGATTGCACTAATTAAAATAAATGAAAAAAGAAAATAAAAAATTGAATAGAAAAGGTTCAATATTGGCGTATGCTTTGATTATGATGATGGTTGTTTCGATTATTTTAGTTTCAATGTTGCAATATATTTCTTCGCAAATTAAGCTTGGCTCGTATCGCTTAGAAAAAGAGAAAGCTTTTCAGGTAGCTGAAGCGGGAATATATTATTATCGCTGGTATCTGGCGCATAATATTTCGGGAAAAACCGCTGCGGAGATAGATGCTTTTTGGAGCGCTGGAGCAGTGGGTGTAATGGGTCCGGCAGATTTTGAATTTGTTGATGCAGAAGGGGGCGGGGCAATTGGGGTCTATCGCCTTGACGTAATCGCACCAAGTGCTGGTTCAACGATTATTACTGTAAAATCAACTGGTTGGACATATAAAGAGCCGGACGCTAAGCGGACTGTGCAGGTGCGATTTCGTCGCCCATCCTGGAGTGAGTATATGTTTTTGTCTGATACATTTATTAATTTCGGTGATCAGGCGGATGTATATGGAAAAGTGCATTCAAATACTGGCATCCGGTTTGATGGTTTAGCGCATAGTCTTGTTACTTCGTCAGTAGCTTCATTTAACGATCCGAGCCACGGTGGCGGAGTGGAATTTGGCGTGCACACTCATGGGGGCGCTGTTGATCCGAATGCCCCAGCCTATCCTTGGCCGGATGGAACAGTGCCTGATCGGCCAGATGTCTTTATGGGCGGGCGGGAATTTCCAGTTGCTCCCGTTAATTTCAGCGGGCTAACGACTGATTTAGCGGCAATGAAAGTTAAGGCGCAAGCTGGAACGGGAAAGTATTTTAATGCCGATGGTGAGGGCCGGCGGATTATTTTCAAGAACAACACTTTCGATGCATGTATTGTGGATACCTTCCATCACGTTAATTTTTCGATTAGCAAATATTTGCAAAATGATGGCTCAGGCACTTGTAATACTTGCACTGGCTCCGGCACTGGTCCAAGCGGGTGCGTTAAAAATTATCCGATTGTAGATAATGAAGTTATTTTTGTTGAGAATGATGCTTGGGTTGAAGGGATAGTTGACGGCAGGCGGGTTTCCGTTGTAGCCGCGAATTTACTAGGAACTGGTGATCCAGCTAATGTCTACGTGGGATTGAGCAATTTGCGTTACACTAGTTATAGTTGCAGTAATATTGTGGGATTGATTGCGCAAAAAGATGTGACAGTGGTAAGTGGCTGTCCGGATGATTTTGTAATTGATGCGGCCGTGTTGGCGCAATCTGGCGCGGTTGGGATTACGAGTAATATGAGTAATAAAAATTCTCTGACATTTAATGGCGCGATTGTTTCCTACTTGCAACCATTCTTTGCACATTCGGGTGGGTTTGCCGTGCGTTTTTATAATTTTGATAATGATTTATTGTATTGTCCGCCACCATATTTTCCAACGGGAACGGAATATGCCATTGATCAGTGGGAAGAGTTATAAAAATTTTTACTAAAGTATTTTTTTAGGCTATAATTTAAGTATGAGTTTTTTGAATACAAAAATAATAAATTTTGAACCGGAAATTTTTGGGATTGATTTGAGTGATTTTTCGGTGAAGATAATGCAAATTGAAAAAAATGGAAAAATTGACCGCGTGAGCAGTTTTTCCGTAGTTAGCATTCCGGTGGGGAATATTGAGGATGGGAAAGTCATCAATAAAGAAAAAGTAGCGGAAATTATCAAATCGGCAATCAAAAAGGCGGGTCCAAAAAAAATAAAAACCAACAAGGTGATTTGTTCTCTACCGGAATCAAAAGTTTTTTTGCGGGTGATTAATCTGCCGAAAATAGAAGAATCTGAGGCAGCTGAGGCGATTAAGTGGGAAATGGAAGCTAATATCCCGATTCCGATTGATCAAGCTTATTACGATTGGCAGTTTTTGGAAACAGAAAATGGAAAGAGAAAACAAGATGTGTTGACGGTGGCAATTGCCCGGGAAGTGGTAGATGAATTGCTGGCAGTTTTAGAGCTAGCTGGTTTGGATGTCTATGGGATGGAAGTTGAATCCATTGCAACAGCGAGAAGCCTGGTTTTGCATAAACAAGAATCTTTAAGCAAGGATGAGTCGGCATTGATTATTGATTTAGGCGCCCAGCGGACGAGTTTTATTATGATTAATTCGGGCGTGCCTAATTTCACCTCAAGCATTCCTTTTTCATCAGACGGAATTAGCGATGCAATTGCTAAGGGTTTTAATGTTAGCTTGGCAGAGGCGGAAAAAATAAAAATTGCCCATGGCATTGAGTCAATCAATGAGAACCCCGTGTTTGGTGTGATTCGCGCGTTGCTGGAAAATTTAGTGCAAGAAACAGAACGGACGTTGGATTTTTATAATGAGTTTACCAAGAATAGTTCTAATATAGAGAAGATTGTTTTATGCGGAGGGGGAGCAAATTTGAAAGGCTTGGCGATATTTTTAGCGAAACGCTTAAATAAGGAAGTGAGCTTAGGCGATCCCTGGATAAATTTAAATTTAGGAAATAAATTACCCATAATTGACAGAGAAAACTCGGTTCGCTATCCAACTGTAATTGGATTGGCGATGAGAGGAGCTAAATATGGAAATTAAAATCAATCTTATCCCACCACATAAAAAAGAAGATATAGCGCGGGCCTATTGGTTGCGTTTGGTTTCAAAGTGGGAAATTGAATTTGTTTTATTGCTGGTGCTCTTGATTGCTTTTTTGTTTAGTATGAATCTGGTTTTGAAGACAAGTGTTTTAGCGGAAAATAATGCGGAATTATTAACGGAGAAAAATAATGATAAATACAAATTATTGGAAGAATATGACAATGAAATAAAAGTGGTTATAGAACAAATGGCCGGGGTTAAAAAAGTGCAAGCTAATCAGTTGTACTGGTCAAAGGTGTTATTGAAAATAAATGAAAATTTTATTAATGGCATTGAGGTAGTGAGTTTGACGACTAAAAATTATGACATGACCATTGCGGGCCGGGCAGACACCCGGGATAGCCTAATTGCTTTCAAAGATAAATTGGCGCAAGATAGTTGTTTTGCGAATGTTGATTTGCCTCTTTCTAATTTAACGTCGAGAGAGGATGTGGAATTTCAATTAAGTTTAAAAATAAAAAAAGAGTGCTTGAAATATGAATAATGCTATTTGGAAAAAATATGATATTTTGTTGAATGTAACTATTTTTTTGGTTACAGTTTTGGCATTGATTTATTTTGTGGTCTTGCCGATGAAACAGGCAGTTTTTGTCAGTTCGGATGAGTTGAAGAAAAAAAAGATTGATAATGAATTGGACACGGAAAGGCTTTCAAGAATTCCGGAAATGGACAAAACGCACTTGCTTATTTCAAGCAAGCGGGACAATTTGAATGTTATTTTAAATAAAGATGGCGGGTATGACTTGATTAAGCGAATAGAATCTTTGGCGGCGGAAACAGATAATAAGATTGAGATCCCTTCGACGGGAGTAAAGGAAGTGTCGTTGGATGAAAAGAATGCTGTTGTCGGGGGAGGTAAAAAAGAAGAGGGGGAAAAGCTGGATGAACTGGCGATGCGCCATTTACTAGTGGAGATAAATTTGTCTGGAACTTATTCTCAAATGGTTAACTTTTTGAACAAGCTTGAAAATATGAATTACGCGGTTAGCGTGGTTTCATTGGACTTAAAAAAAGAATTGGCGGTTGATGAAACAACTGAGGAGGAAAAGGCGAGTAGCAACAGCGATTTATTTGGCTCCGCTCCAGTTGTTTTGCAAAGAGAGGAAAAACCGGATACGGATATTTTGGAAAGTAAGATTAATATCATAGTATATTTAAAGGATTAAGTTTGAAATAATGGATGCAAAAAAAGTAGCTAAACTTAAAAAAACTATTCTAGAAAAATTGGGCTGGTTGAAGGTCTTGGTTTTTTTGGTAATTTTGGCTTATTGCGGGTATTTGTGGTATATTCTTATTTACAATAGCCAGCTAGGGAATGATGACAAGCAAGCATATATAAGCACCAAAGAAAAAGAAGTTGAATTTAACCAAAAAGGATTTGCCTTGGCGCTGGAGCAGGTTGAACAGAAAAAAGCGCGCTATGCAACGCCAATGGAAAATATCATAGACATATTTAAACTCCGGCAATAAGTTGACTTTTATTTGTTTTTTGTTATACTGATTCAGTTGCCTGAGGGCATTTTTTATTAGCATGCAGATGAGTATAATGCGCTGGTAGCTCAGTGGATAGAGCAGTAGCCTTCTAAGCTATTGGTCGCAGGTTCGATTCCTGCCCAGCGCACAAGAAGGATTGGTAGTTTTACAATTTGAATATTAAATTAAGCGCTGTTAGCTCAGTTGGTAGAGCAGTTGCCTCTTAAGCAAACGGTCGCAGGTTCGAATCCCGCACAGCGCACAATAATAAGTTCAAACAAAATCTATAGAGGGGCGGCTATCGTCTATCGGTTAAGACATCGGTTTGTGGTACCGAGAAGCTGGGTTCGACTCCCAGTAGCCGCCCCTGTGTAGATTTTTAAATAAAAAACTGAGTTTTGCTCAGTTTTTTATTTTGGAAAAATTCGATTTAAAAATCCCACCTCGCGAAGTTTCGCGGGGCGGGATTTTTCTGGCCAATAATTAGCGGGAGGCCAAGATTCCCAAGACTTCATTTTCCATATCATCCGGGACAACATCGATGTAGAGGCCATCATGAGAATATGGCCCAATAACAACAGACTTATCAGAGCCGATTTTTGTAGCTGTGCGAACGCTTTGGCCGTTCAATAGCCTGTGGCCACGGATTTTTTTCAGAGTGAGGATGGCCCAAAGAACATCAGCTGCATTTGGCAAGAATTCTTTCTGCGTTTGTATCAGCAGGCCGCATTGTTCTTGAAGCGTTTTTTCTCCTGATGGAGGCAACATGGATTGCGAAAGAGTAATCCAACCCGGACGAGTCACATCTTGGAAAAGCAAGTCAATATTGCTGTCGCAATACAATCGAATGTCGCTCATAATGAGCCGTTCGTTTTCTTCCAAGATTTCACAGAAGGATTTCTTTTTGGGCGGACTAGCAATTACGAATAAATTATTAGCCAGACACCAAAGAAGAGTGTTTTTATCCGGCAGTGTCTTGGCTAAATATTCCAATACATCAGCGGGATAAATTTCTTTGCTTTGCTCCATAATCTCTTTGGGAGAAATTAAGTCGTCCCAAAGAAGTCTGCGCGATTCTTTGTAGCGTTCATCGCCATCACGCAGGGCAAGATTTTCATTGAGAAGTCCTTGCACGCGCTTATGGGTAATCCTCTTTTTGACAACTTGTTGGAAAAACTCCACGAACTGGGCGGGCGTCGGCAAAGCGACATCCCAACCAATGACATGTGATTTTGACATCACACACCTCCTTAGAAAAGGATTGATCCGAAATGCTCGGATTGGACAGCGTAGACTCGAAATGAGCTAAGCGCTTTAGAAACCAGCTTGATTTCCAGGGCGCTTAGCTCATGGACGGAATGGTAAGAACTAATTGATAATTATAGCATAGAATTGATATTTTGTCCAGGCCACCCTTGCATTTATCGCATATTAATGCCAAAATAAGGGTAAGCTTGTCCCATAAATAATCTTTTCGCTAAAAACTTTCAAATTTTGGCTACGACTGGTTAAAAATTATTCATAAAACAAACTTAAAGCGCGCTCGTAGCTCAGCGGATAGAGCACTTGGCTTCGAACCAAGGGGTCGTAGGTTCAAATCCTGCCGAGCGCACCACGTAAAATTTGCTACGCTCATCACGTGGCAGGCCAAGATAAAACTTAAAAATATGGAAACAGCATATAATCCCAAGGAAATAGAGAAAAAGTGGCAAAAAAATTGGGAAGAAAACAACTTTTGCAAGATTGATAAAGACGACAAAACAACAGAAAAATTTTATATTCTAGATATGTTCCCGTATCCCTCCGGCACAGGTTTGCATATGGGGCATACGGAAAGTTATACAGCGAGCGATGTCTATTATCGCTTTAAAAAGATGCAAGGCTATAATGTTTTGCATCCACAAGGCTTTGATGCTTTCGGGTTGCCGGCGGAAAATTATGCCATCAAGACTGGCGTGAAGCCGGCGGAAACGACAAAGAAAAATATTGAAAACTATATTCGACAGATGCAGTCGCTGGGTTTTGCCTATGATTTTTCGGAGCAGGCGGTGACAAGCGATCCAGAATATTATAAATGGACGCAGTGGATTTTCGGAGAGTTTTTTAAAAACGGTTTGGTGTATAAAAAAACCCAAAAGACTAACTGGTGCTCATCTTGCCAGACAGTGATTGCTAATGAGCAAGTAATGGACGGCAAGTGTGAAAGATGCGGAACAGAAATTGAACAACGGGAATTGCCGGGCTGGTTTTTCAAAATCACGGACTTTGCCGAAGAGTTAATTGCTGATTTGGATAAGGTTGATTGGCCGGAGCATACGAAAAAAAATCAACGGAATTGGATTGGAAAATCAACCGGAACAACAATAAAATTTCAAGTATTGGAGAGCGAAAAATATTTAGAAGTGTTTACTACGCGGGTAGATACTATTTTTGGTTGCACCTATTGCGTGGTGGCGCCAGAGCATAAAATCATTTCGGAGTTGAAGGCGGAGATAGAAAATTTTTCTGCTGTTGAAGCGTATATCGAAAAAGCGAAAAACAAAACAGAATTGAGTCGGATGGAAGCGAAAGAAAAAACAGGGGTGGAAATGAAGGGCGTCAAAGTCGTTAATCCTTTCACGGGAGAAAATGTTCCAATGTTTGTGGCGGATTATGTTTTAGGAAATTATGGCACAGGAGCGGTAATGGCGGTGCCAGCGCATGATGAACGGGATTTTGAATTTGCAAAAACGTATGGCTTGCCAGTAAAAGATTCTATTGCCCCATACTTGAAAGACAACCCGCGCGAGGACAAGGAAACAGAAAAAAGGGAAGTTGCAGTGGCGATAATTAAAAATCCCAAGGACAATACGTATTTGTGTTTAAGCTGGAACACGACGGAATGGAAATCGTTTCCGTCAGGTGGAGTTGATGGTGAGGATTTAGTTGTGGCAGCAAAAAGAGAAGTGATGGAAGAGACGGGTTATAGGAATTTGAAATTTATTAGACAAATAGGCGATTCAATATTCGCAGAATTCTATCGACCGCACAAGGATTCTAATGTTTTTGCAAACTTCAAATATGTGTTATTTGAGCTGGAAAATGAAGAGCAAAAGGAGGTTGCGAAGAAAGAAAAAGATCAACATGGATTTGTTTGGGTAGCGGAAGCTGAAGTGGAAAAGTTCTTGAATGTGTGGAATCAAAAACTGGCCTGGAAAAAATATCATGAAGGTGATTTTGCTTTTGTTGAAGATGGGATTGTGATTAATTCTGGAACATTTGACGGATTAGTTTCTGAGGAAGCGCGGGAGAAAATGACGGCTTGGCTGGAGGAAAAAGGGTTAGGAAAAAAAGTGGTGAATTATCGTTTGCGCGACTGGTCAATTTCTCGACAACGCTATTGGGGTTGTCCAATTCCGATTGTCTATTCGCCAGAGGGCGTGGCACATTTGGTGCCCAAAGAACATTTGCCGTGGACATTGCCGGAGGATGTTGATTTTGTGCCGACGGGAGTTTCGCCTTTGGAAAAATCAGTTGAATTGAAAAAAAGAACAGAAGAAATTTTTGGCGCTGGCTGGACAGCCGAATATGATACGATGGACACATTTGTGGATTCGGCCTGGTATTTTCTTAGATATCCTGATCCGCATAATAATGAAGAATTTTGTTCTAAGGAGCGAATGGAAAAATGGCTGCCGGTAGATTTGTATATCGGCGGAGCAGAACATACGTATATGCATTTGTTGTTCGCTAGATTTTTTGTGAAGGCAATGCACCGGATTGGAATTTTGAATTTTGATGAGCCGTTTTTGAAATTGCGCCATCAAGGCATGGTGTTGGACAAAGAAGGAAAGAAGATGTCGAAATCAAAAGGCAATGTGATTAATCCGGATGAAATGGTAGAAAAGTTTGGCGCTGATAGTGTGCGGGCATATATGCTTTTTGCGGCACCATTGGAGGATGATGTGATGTGGAATGAAAATAATATTGTGGGCGTGCGAAGATTCTTGGAAAAAATTTGGAAATTACAAGAAAAAGTTTCTCCAGGGGAATCTAGCGAGCAAGTAAAAAATATTTTACATAAGACAATTAAAAAAGTTGGGGAAGACATTGAAACGATGAAATTTAATACGGCTATTTCTGCGATGATGATTTTGGCCAATGAGCTGGAAAAACAACCGGCAATAGCGGTGGGTGACTATGCTATGTTTTTGCAACTCTTGGCTCCGTTTGCGCCCCACATTGCTGAAGAACTTTGGCTGGCGCTTGGTAAGGACACTTCAATTTTTAGTCAGCGATGGCCACAGTTTGAAGAAAACTTTTTGCGAAATGCCCAAATCAATTTGGCTGTACAAATCAACGGCAAATTGCGAGATGTGCTTGTGGTTGACGCTGAAATTGCTGAAGAGGCGGTGAAGGAATTTGCTTTGGCGAGCGAGAAGATAAAAAATCATTTGGCAGGAAAGGAAATTAAGAAAATTATTTTTGTGCCAGGTAAGTTGTTAAGTATTGTTATCTAGTTTTTTTAGATGTAGCTAACTTGAATGGTGTTCTTGCAGAGAAGATAAAAGACCCTTGAGATTCACGTGTTTATCAATAAGCCACAATAGTATAAAATAAAAGTTTGCAATGAAATGAATAGAAAAGAATTAAACAAATTATTAATGGCTGATAAAGAAACTGAGCATCTTGAATTTAAAGAAATGTCCGGGCAGATTTCTATTTTGGGAAAAGATGAAAGCAAGGGGAGCAATACTCAAGTAAAATCCCTGTATGGCTATTGCGTGGCTATTGGCAATGAAGGTGGTGGTAGGATTATATTCGGAGTTAAGGATAAAATAAATCTGAAAACAGGAATGCGTGAAATTGTTAATACTAATGCCATATTGAATGTTCAAAAAGCCAAGGAGCAAATTTATGAAGTGCTGGGTAGAAGAATTGAGATCGATGATTTACAAACAGAAAGCGGAAGAGTGCAGATTGTGACGGTGCCTTCCCACCCGCTTGGCGAACCGTTTAATTTTTACGGATTGTATTTAATGAGAAACGGGGAGCATCTGAAAAAGATGGATACTGGAACATTAGCAAATATCATAAATGAGGATCATTTAGATTTTTCAGCTCTGGAAAATGATAGGGCCTCATTGGATGATTTGGATGATAAGGCTATTGAGATTTTAAAGCAAAAATGGATTGAAAAATCTCAAAATGCGGATTTAGGTAGTTGCAACAATAGTGAAATACTTGAGAAATTAATGCTTATTGTGAAAGGAAAAATAACTAATGCATGTCTTCTGCTTGTTGGTAAAGAAAATTCACTTGCACGGCTGATTCCAAATTCAGAAATTTTTCTGGAATGGCGCTTGGATGATAAAAAATCTGAATATGATTTGAGGAAGATAATTAGAAAGCCTTATTTGATTGCTGATGAAGAAATTTGGAATTTCGTGGAAAGCAGAAATACACGAGTACCTTTCAAGCAAGGATTTTTTGAAATGGATATCTGGTCTTATGATAAGCAGATTGTCCGTGAAGCTGTTTTGAATGCATTTGCTCACAGAGAGTATTGCAATAGAACTGAGCCTATTTATGTACGAATTTCCCCGAATAAAATAATTGTTAAAAGTGCGGGTGGCTTTGTTTCTGGTGTTACCGTTGATAATATTTTTGATGTTGAGGGGAAATGGCGTAATTATTTGTTAATGGATGTGCTTGGAAAGATTGGCTTGGTTGAACGAGCTGGATTTGGTTTGGATAGGATTTATAAGGCTACTATATCACAAGGCAAAGGAGCACCGAATTTCGATGGGACTACTAATGAATATGTAATATTGAATATTCCAACTAAAGTTCAGGATATAAACTTTGTTTATTTTTTACAGAAAATAAACAAAGAGAAGCAATTAAATATTGATGCTACTAAAGATTTTATTGAATTGGAAAAAATACGGGAAAGTGGAAAGGGTTATGATAAAAATAGACTTAAGTTTTTTATTGATAATAATATTATTGAAAAAATTGGAAATGGGAAGGGAAGTAGCTATGTGTTGGCAAAAAAATTCTATGATTTTATTGACAATCAAGTTGAATACACAAGAAAAAAATGGTTGAGCAAAGAACAGCAGAAAGAAGTTTTGCTGAATTTTTTCAGACAACATAAAAAAGGAAAAAAAGCTGATTTTATAAGATTATTCGAAAATAAATTAAGCAATAAGCAAATTTTTACGTTACTAGATGAATTAAGAAAAGAGGATTTGATTTATTTTGATGGGATACAGCGTTCTCCTAAAGGTTTATGGAAAATTAGAAAAGAGTAGGCTAGGAGTAGATTCGGCCATTTTTTGGCTTTAATAAAGCAAATCGTTTAAAAATAGATGGCACAATAAGAGTAGACAAAAAATAGTTAGTAGCTATTTATAAAAATTTTATGTCATCATTAACCAATATTTGGACAAGATCAGCTCCTCTTGAATTAGTAAATTAAGTCCTAAATTATTTTATGAAAAAAAAGAATGTCGTCACGATTGGTGGCGGAACAGGGAGTTTTACTTTGCTTTCAGGGCTAAAAAATTATCCTATCAATATTTCAGCAATCGTGTCGATGGCGGATGATGGCGGTTCAACGGGGGTGTTGCGAGATGAATTGGGCGTGCTTCCGCCAGGAGATGTGCGCCAGTGCTTGGTGGCGCTTTCCAATTCGTCGGAAAATTTACGCGAACTCATGAATTATCGCTTTGAAGAAGGCGGACTCAAAGGACATAGTTTTGGCAATTTGTTTTTATCGGCTTTGGAAAAAATAGAAAAAAGTTTTTCGGCTGGTGTGGAAGAAGCCACAAAAATTTTAAATGTGAGTGGGGAAGTAATTCCGGTAGTGGATAAAGAAGTGAATCTTTTTATGGTGCTGAATAATGGTAAGATTTTACGGGGAGAAAATGAAATAAATCATAATACGGAAATAGAAAAAGTCGGCATAAAAAAAATATATTTGGAGCCACAAGTGCCGGCTAGCAAAAAAGCGATTCAGCGAATTTTGGCGGCGGATGTGATTGTGATTGGTCCGGGAAATCATTATTGCAGTATTGTGCCAAATTTTTTGGTCAAAGGAATAGCGGAAGCGATTAAGAAATCTAAAGCTAAGGTTATTTACAACTGCAACTTGGTGAATAAGAGCGGGCATACCGAAAATTTTTCTTTGGATGATTATGTTAATTCGATTAATAGTTGCATCGGGAAGGAACGCATTGATTTCGTGACCTTTAATTCGAAAAAACCTAATCAGCAATCAATCGAGAAATATGAAAAAGGAAAAAGCATCCTAGTGGGCTTTGATAAGAGCGCGATTGGCAAAAGGAATTATCGAGTGATCCAAGCCGATGTTTTAAGCGGAAAAAAACCGAAGTTTAGTAGTGCGGACGCATTATCGAGGCAAAGAGCTTTTATCCGCCATGATTCCAATAAATTAGCCAAGCTTATAATGATGATTTTGGAGCTGGGGGAATATGAGAATTTTATAAAGGAAATAAATTAGATATGAGATTGAATATGTCAGGAATTTTTATTTTTTACAACTATTTAAAGCAACGTTTGTGAATTTAAGTCGCCGTTGCACTGGTTTACTTCAAGCTTAGAGAAATAGCTATAGTGTAGCTCGAATAGTTTTAAAAAATAAAAATTCCATCCTTAATTAATCAAAAATAAAAAATGAAAGAAGAAAAAGATATAAATCAAACAGAGCAACCGGGAAGATTTTTTACCCTTTCTGAGTTTCGGCGGGAAGTTGGTATTCCTTTGATTTTAGCGCGAAAATTAATTGTTTGGGGAGAAGTTAAGGCGATTAAAGCCGTAGATGGAACATTACAAATTGCCGAGGCGGATGTTTTGGTGGTGAAAAATTTAGTCGGTAATCCATGGACAAAGGCACGGCTTTTCGTGAAGGCGTTGGGGCCGGGGTTAATTACTGGCGCATCGGATGATGACCCAAGTGGAATTGGGACATATTCTTCGGTGGGGGCGCAATTCGGTTTGGCAATAATTTGGATGGCGGCTTGGCTTTTGCCGATAATGCTGGCTGTGCAGGAGGCCTGTGCGCGAATTGGAATTGTCACTAATAAAGGTTTGGCGGGAGTTCTGATGAAACATTATCGAAAAAGATTTGTGGGTGGATTGGTAACGATTTTAATTATCGCCAACATTATGAATATCGGCGCTGATTTGGGGGCAATGGCTTCGGCGCTAAAGATGATAAGCGGGATAAATTTTTATTTTGGAGCAATTTTCTTTGCCTTGTTTGTAATTGGAGTGGAAATTTTTGTCGGCTATCATGTTTATTCTAAATTTTTAAAATGGCTGACGCTTTCCGTAGTGGCATATATTATCACGGGCTTTATGATCCATCCAGACTGGCTGAATATTTTCAAGCATTCAATTGTGCCGGAAATAATATTGAATAAGGAATATATTTTTGCCATGGTAGCAGTTTTTGGAACAACTATCACGCCCTATTTATTTTTTTGGCAGACATCAGAGGAAGTGGAGGAATGTCGCTTGAATGGCGGGTTTAAAAAATGTTTTGTGCATGGTCGGATTGGCCGAATGCGGACGGATGTCGGCACGGGCATGTTTTTGGCAAATGTGGTTTTCTTTTTTATTATTTTGACAACTGCTCAGGTTCTTTTTGCAAATGGCATCACGGAAATAAATTCAGCTGAAGAAGCTGCTTTGGCTTTGCGTCCATTTGGCGGGCAATATGCTTTTTTTCTTTTTGCGATTGGCATAATTGGGACCGGGCTTTTGGCAGTGCCAATCTTGGCTGGTTCAGGGGCATATGCTTTAGCGGAAATGATGCACTGGAAAGAAGGCTTGGATTTGAAGTTTTCCCGGGCCAAAGGTTTTTATATGGTGATAACGGTTTCGATTATTGTTGGTTTGGCATTGAATTTTCTCGGGATTAATCCAATCAAGGCTTTGTATTATGCGGCTTTTTTAAACGGAATAATATCCTTGCCGTTGTTGATTGCGATTATGGCCATTGGAAATGATAAAAAAATAATGGGGGCGGAAACAAATCCTGGCTGGGTGAATTTTTTCGGCTGGCTGGCGATTATCGGCATGCTGGGACTGGGAGTTGTGGCTGTGAGTTTATTTATTTAATTTGTAAGAAGAGAATTTATGGAAAGAAATATGGAAGCGCCTTTTGTGAATAAGGAGCTATATGATAAAAGCAAAGATTTAAAAAAAATTTTTCCAGAAACACAAGCGGATGTTTATTTCGAATCGGAACTTTCCCGGCGAGCACAAAGCAAGACGTTGGAATTTATAAGAAAAGATAATTATATCCGGGATTCGTTGCTGATGCTTTTTGAACATGATCAAAAAACTTTCGTCCACTCAGTGGAAATGGGGAATATAGCGGAATATTTAATTGCTAATATGGGCGAAAAAATTTCCTTAGCCGAGGCAAACGATTTATTGTCTTCTTGCCTGTTGCATGATTATGGGAAGCTGGCGATTGAAAAGGAGCTATTAAATAAGACAAATATTACGCTGGCGGAGAAAGAAGAATTAAAAAAGCACGTGGTGTATAGCTTTGAGTCAGTTCGGCTGTTTGATGAGGCGGTGGCAAAAATAATTGTCGGCCATCATGAGCATCAAAAAGATTCCTATCCGCGAAAGCAAGATGAGAATATAAATTATGATTCGCGCGAAGCAGACGGGCGGACAAAAATTTTGTCACGCTTGCTTTCTATGATAGACACTTATGAAGCGATGTTAGCTGACCGGCCGAATAATCCGCCAAAGGATATAAAATATGTTGTGTCTGAATTGGAAAAACAATTTAATCTGCCGAATGATCAGGAAATGATTTTTTTGTTAGCGGAATATTATTATGCGAAAAATAAAAATCAGCAAATTGATGCGATTTTTAATTAAATATTTTCGGGTATGAAAAAAGGGCCTTGATCAGAATCAATCAGGGCCCTTAGTCTGCGAGTCAGAGGACTTCAGGGGCTCTCGTTTCGCAGGAGGATGGGGCGTTATGGGTTCGCCCACAGTGTGAAGGAGAATGGTACGAATGAAGATGGTTGTGATGTGACGACTCAAAATCACATCGGTTAGTCGACAGGCGTGGTGTTTCTGAGTCAGGACGCCGTTCCTTTGCGCGCATCTCCCAGTGCGTCTTAGCTTAAGGATATGAATCGCAGTCATCCGACAGGGTGTCGGGAAGATTTTGATTTGCTTCAATCTTTTCAACGGGAAACATGTTGAAAGCAAGTTTCACGAGTCCAACGACAAAGATTAATGCAATAAAAGATATTGCGTAGGGGGCGGCAATTTTTGGATCGATATTAATGGGGGGTAGAAAAAAAATTCCGCTAATCCCAATCATAACGCCAATGAAAGCCCAGACAAAAAGCTGTTTCATTCTTGGTCTCCTCTTTTTTTGCGAAAGAACGAATCTCATTAAGCGAGATTAGATTCTTTCTGTTGAATAGAATTTAATGCTCGCTTATTTTCTTACTTTAATAATGCCAAGTATTTTCCGGTCTGTCAAGGCCAAGTCTTGACAGAAGGCTGTTTTGGGTGTATAATAAGAATATGTGATGAAGAAGATTTATTTTTCGGGGAGTGAAACACAAAAAAACAAGCCTAAATAGAGCCACAAAGGCCAAGAGAACTTTGTAAACAGAAGACAGTTCCTATTCGGGGGTTGTCTTCTGTTCGTTTTCAGGGGCACTATTCTCAATAATATTGGGAATAGTAAAATAGTAAAATAAAGTTGGAGGACACTGCAATGATTACGCGATCTATGCTCAAAAAGGCAGTTAACGCTTTGATGATGAGTCCACTTTATTTCCGACTGGACCTAGCTGCACGGCAACAACTCATAAAAGAGTTCTGTACACTGTATCTATGCGTATGATGGAGTGCGTCACGCTAGGTTGCACAGGAGAGGTGTTTTTTGATGCAATGCATCTGAAAACGCCCTCCTGTTTTTTATTTGATAAGTTAGCTATTTTAGTTTAAGCTTAAGTTGTGAGAATGGTGATAGTTCACCACTTTTTTCCGAAAACGAAGCTAACTTTCTTTTGGCACACAAAAGAAAGTTACAAAGAAAATGTGCCGTCCAGGCAAAATTTAAAAATAAATTTTCAGTTTGTTTGCTAAAATTTTTGGTTGCCCTCCCGCCCAAAAAGGCGGAAGACCAAAAATTTATTAACGCTCACAAACTTCAATTTATAGTTTTAAATTTTGTAGGACGTAACTAAACAGTCTTTAAATCGGTGTAGAAATTATTAAGCTAATATGAATATTGAGAAATTAGAGGAAATTTTAAAAAAATATAACCAGCCCAAGTTTCGCTTGGAGCAAGTTAAGAAAGCGATTTTTCAGGAGGGTGTTGCGAATTTTTCTGAAATCTCGACTCTTTCAAAAGACTTACGAGAAACATTGGGAAAAGAAATGTCAGTGCTGTATTTTGAAGCGCAAAAAGTTTTGGTGGCTAAAGATGGACAATCCAGAAAAGCGCTTTTGCAATTGGCAGATGGAAATCTAATGGAAACAGTTTTAATTTCTCCTAAACCAGGAATATGGTCAGCGTGTATTTCCTGCCAGGTTGGATGTGCGATTGGTTGCAAGTTTTGCGCTACCGGCAAATTGGGCTTGAAGCGAAATTTAACGGCGGAAGAAATAACCGATCAGGTTTTATTTTGGACACAGCAATTGAAAAGTGCGGGAGAAAAATTATCCACAATTGTCTATATGGGAATGGGCGAGCCGTTTTTGAATTGGGCGGCGGTTTCGGAGAGTTTGCGCATATTGATAGATGAAAAAATATTTAATTTTTCTGCGCGGAGCATTTCAGTTTCTACTTCCGGAATTCCCGAAGGCATCGAAAAATTAGCCGAAGAATTTCCGCAAGTGAATTTGGCCTTGTCGTTGCACTTTGGGGATGATGCGAAAAGAAGCGGGCACATGTCGATTAATCAAAAAAATAATTTAGACGCTTTGCGAGTTGCTTTGCAAAAATATTTTGCAAAAACAACGCGGAAAGTTTTTTTGGAATATGTCATGTTAGCGGGGGTGAATGATAGTGATGCAGATGCGGATAAGCTGATTCAATTTGTGAAATCAATTGGCAAGTTGCAACTTTTGCATGTAAATTTGATTCGCTATAATGCTACGGATTCGCAGTTTAAATCTTCTTCGCGGGAAAGAACCTCAGCCTTTCGGGACTATTTAGAGAAAAATCGGATTGAAGTGACAATTCGAAAAAGTCTGGGCGAAGAAATCCAAGGGGCGTGCGGACAGCTTGCCGCGCACTAACTTTTGCTACAAGAATAAAATATGTAAATTCTTGCATATGCGGGATTTTACATAAATGTTTAGCGAATGAAAATAGGAAATAACAAAACGCCTCGGAGATGATATCTCGCGGGGCGTTTTTTGTGGAGCTGTTTGGTTCGTTTGCGCGGTCAGCGACGAAGTGACTGCAGAAGACTGTGAACACGATTTGCAGTTATGCCTTGCTCTCTAGTTTTTCGTTCTAAGGCTGCTAATTTTCGATAGTGCTCTTCAAATTCTTTTGGGGTAGTTTTATTATAGACACTACAAATGTAATCTATAAAACAACAGAGTGGAATAATTAGAACGCACATTACGGAGGCAACAACAATTAAATCAGCAAGATTAGTGGCTGAGGTAAAAATGTTCATATTGAACCCTCCTTTGAATTGCGGTTATGAAATGGACTAGCGTCCGATAAGTTGTAAAGAAACACACTTGGGTCTAACTGGTTTAGATTGTAGTCAAAAACAGCTAATTTAGCAAGAGAAACGGCTTTTAGTTCAAGGTAGTTTGGGTGCGTTGTTGCGTTTTGATTTTTGGCGTATGATAGGAAAGTGCTAAAGGGATAGCGAATAGAGCCAGTTAAAAATAGGATAAGAATTAATAACGTTTATGTTAAAAAAGAAAGCCGAAAAACTATTGGATAAAATTGAATTTCCACAAGATGTGCGCAAACTTTCCGAAGAACAATTGCCACAGTTGTCGGCCGAAGTGCGGGAATTTTTGATTCAAAGCGTCGCGCAGACTGGCGGGCATTTCGGTTCAAACTTAGGTGTGGTGGAGTTAACGGTGGCGTTGCACTACGTTTTCAATACACCGAAAGATTTATTGATTTGGGATGTCGGGCATCAAGCCTATCCGCATAAAATTTTGACGGGGCGAAAAAATAAATTGCACACCATTCGCAAATTTGGCGGACTCGCTCCTTTCCCGAAAAGAGAAGAAAGCGAATATGATGCTTTGAGTGTTGGGCATTCCAGCACTTCAATTAGCGCGGCGGTAGGCATGGCAATGGCAAATAAGAATAAAAAAAATCCGTCCCAAGTTGTGGCTATAATTGGGGATGGGGCGTTGACGGGCGGAATGGCTTTTGAAGCCTTGAATCATGCTGGGGACGCGGAAGTGGATATGCTGGTTATTTTGAATGATAACAAGATGTCGATTTCGCCGAATGTGGGCGGGATGGGAAAATATTTGACGCGCTTAATTTCATCTCCTAGCTATGTGCAAATGCGCAAGAAGGGCAAGAAAATGTTGGAAGGTCTTCCAGTGGTGCAAGATTTTTTGCGTCGAGCCGAAACGCACACTAAGGGAATGATAATGCCGGGAACTCTGTTTGAAGAGCTGGGGTTTATGTATTATGGTCCGATTGACGGACATGATGTGCAGATGCTTACAGCGGTATTGGAAAATTTGAAAAAAGTTAAGGGGCCAAAATTTTTGCATATTATAACTAAGAAAGGCAAGGGTTATGTGCCAGCCGAAGAAGATGAATTTTCGTTGCATGCAGTCAAGCCGTTTGATGTGGTGACGGGCAAGAAAAACGGAGAAAGCAAAAGTGCTATTACTTATACCCAAGTTTTTTCTGATTGGATTTGTGAAAAAGCCAAAAAAGATTTGCGTTTGCAAGCGGTAACGCCGGCGATGGGAGAAGGTTCGGGTTTAATAGATTTCAGTAAAAAATTTCCGAAGCGTTATCATGATGTTGGCATTGCCGAACAGCACGCCGTGACTTTTGCCACGGGATTGGCTTGCGCCGGGGAGAAACCAGTGGTAGCTATTTATTCCTCGTTTTTGCAGCGGGCTTATGACCAAGTAGTACATGATGTGGCCTATCAAAATTTAGACGTGCTTTTTGCGGTTGATCGGGCCGGGATTGTCGGTCCGGATGGAGCTACACACGCAGGCAGTCTAGATTTGTCTTTTATGCGGATTGTACCGAATTTTGTTGTGATGGCCCCGGCTTCGGTTCAGGAATGTTATGCTATGCTGGAGGCGGGATATGATTATGCTGGTCCGGCGGTGGTTAGGTATCCGCGGGGCGGAGGCCAGGGTGTTTATGACGCGGGAAAAAACAAAAAAATAGAAATAGGGAAAGCGGAGATTGTCCGCACGGGAAAATCTGTCGCCATTCTTTCTTTTGGCGCACTGCTGGATAATTGTCAAAAGGCGGCGGAAAAGTTAGATGCTACTTTGATAAATATGCGCTTCATCAAACCATTAGATGAAAAACTTCTACGAGAATTATCTGAATCACATAAATATTTTATTACGATTGAAGATAATGTTGTTCTTGGCGGAGCAGGCAGTGCGGTGAATGAATTTGTTTTAAATAACCAGCTGGAGGTGAAGGTGCGAAACTTAGGACTTTCGGATAAATTCTTAGCCCACGGCTCGCGGGAAGAAATTTTAGCCACTGAAGGGTTGGATGAAGAAAGTATTTTAAATTCAATTATGGATTTTATTGAAAAGTAGGATGTGCTAGCGGAACTATATTCTTATTTTAGAATTATTAAAGCACCATTATTGATTTTAAGTTAACTACTGCTGGTTTACTGTAAGTTTTTGTTTGTAAAAAAAGTATCGAGGGAATAATTCTAAAATAAGAGTATATTTCCTATCAATGTAGCTATAGCTTTTTAGTTAGGTATGTATTTTGCAATTTATAGCCAAGCTTGCGGTAATAGTTTCGCACGCCAATGCCGGAAATGACGGCAATTTTTTGCAAGCCAAATTCTTCGCGGGCGATTTTTTCCGCTTCGAGAAGCAATTTTTTTCCAAGGCCGATATGTTGCGGACCAGCTTGTGTTGCCGGGAGATTTATTTGAGTCATTTTGCCATAGGTATGCACTTCACGAATCAGGGCGGAATTTTTGAGGGCGGAAATAAAATGGTGTTGATTATTTTCGGAAGGAATACGCAGGCGCAGAAGAGCAAAAAGTTTTTTCTTATCTTCAGAAACATATTGCAAAAATATTTCTTGGCCATCTGAGGCGGGATAATCAATGCGGTCTAAAATAATTTTTTCGCTATTTTTGAAATCAGCCCCGACTTCGCGACAACGAATGCATGGACACTTAGACTCGGGGATGATGATTTGACGCAGATTAGAAAGGGTTGGTCCGGCAATGATGGATGTAGTGGGAATGTCGCGCACGAGGCGGGCGATGCGGACATAAGGAGGAATGATTTTATTTTTTATTTCTAAAATCATTTTTTTAAAGTTAGCATCAGTAAGCGGAACATATTTTTTCCCTGACCGGGCAGGCTTTTTCCAGAGAGAATAGAGTTCGCAATTTTTTACGACGACAGTAGGATAAATTTTCAACATGTCTGGCTGGAAGTCGGCACAACTAAAAAGTTCGGCAAACATTTGGATGTCGCGGGAAAAACTTGAGCCAAGTAGCCCAGGCATGATGTGGTAGTTTATTTTAAAGCCAGCGTCTTTTAAAAGTTTGGTGGCGACAATGGTTTGTTGAATATCATGGCCGCGTTTATTTATTTTCAAAACATCATCAAAGATGCTTTGCACGCCAAGTTCAACACGGGTGCAACCGAGGTTTCTAAAATTGATAATTTCTTTTTCGTCAATATAGTCCGGGCGGGTTTCGAGGGTGAGGCCGACAATGCGACGCTGGGATTTCTCATTTTTATTCTGTTCTTTGAGTAATCTATTTTCTGATTTTTCAAACTTAACCTTTCGCGGGTAATCATTGCAAGCGCGAAAGCATTCGGTAATAAATTTTCGCTGGTATGTTTTAGGCAAATAAGAAAACGTCCCGCCCATAACAATCAGTTCAACTTTGTCCGTTTTATGGCCATTGAGTTCCAGCGAACGCAAGCGATTTTGTACTTGGGAATAGGGATTAAATTTGGAATCAATGGCCCGCATGACAGCGGGTTCGTTAGAGAGATAGGATTTAGGCATATCAGTTTCATCCGGACAATACAGGCATTTTCCTGGACAAGGATAGGCCTTGGTCAAAACAGCTACAACCGCCACGCCGGATTGGGTGCGAATTCTTCTGGTTAAAAGAAGGTTTTCAAAAGCAATGCTTCGTGGGATTTTTTTTTGGAGAAGTAATTTCTCATAGCGCTCGCGCAGATCGGCGTTGGTGGGAATTGGCAATTGCAAGAGGCCGGAAATTTTCTTTTTGAGGGCGCCAAAATCAACCGACTTTTCGGTGAGGTTTTCGATTGCTAATTCTATGAATTTGTCGTAAGATTTAAGCATGATGGCTTGGCTGTCACTTTTCTTTTAAAAAAGAAAAGTTATGTAATTAGTTTAGTTTTTAATTGCTTGCAGGGCGTTACTTTCTTTTGTCAGCAAAAGAAAGTAACCAAAGAAAACTGCCGGCACCAGGCTCGTGCTGTCTAAATTCCTAGCTTACTCGCTAAAATTATCAAGTCGGTCATGAAGGGAGTGATAATTTCTTAACGCTCATGCGCTGGAATTTAGAAACGCACTTCGCTAGGTGCGGAAATATCTTGTTTATTTTATGAAAAAAGAAATTGTTAAGAAAATTTTAGCCGAGACGGAGGCGGGATATGATTTGGTGGCGGGGAAGTTTTCCGGGACTAGGAAAAATTTTTGGATAGATTTGGAGTTTATCCAGGAATACGTGCAAGCTGGTGATACTGTCTTGGATTTTGGCTGTGGGAATGGGAGGTTGTTGGAGATTTTTAAAGAGAAAAAAATCAAATATTTTGGAGTAGATGTTTCACAAAAATTAATTGATTTGGCGCGGGTAAAATATCCGGAACATGCCGTTGATTTTCAGAAGATATCCGGTTATGGCAGTTTAGCACTGGAAGACAATTTTTTCAATGCAGTCTACTCCATTGCGGTTTTTCATCACATTCCTGGAGAAAAGCGCCGTAAAGAATTAGCCAGGGAGCTTTTTCGAGTAACACAGCCCGGCGGATATGTCGTGGTGACAGTTTGGAATTTATGGCGGGAAAAATATCAGAAAAATATCCGCCAAAATCGGTGGCGAAAATTTTTTGGATTGAGTCGCTTGGGGTGGAATGATTGCTTGATTAGTTTCAAGAATAATGAGGGTCCCGCCTCGACTCGCGGAAACGACAGCTCGTCGACGCGAGGCGGGGAAATTTTTCAACGCTATCATCATGCCTGGACAAAAAAAGAACTGGAAAAAGTTTTCTCTAAAGCAGGCTTCTTAGTTGAAAAGTGCGAGGTTGTCGGCGGGAACATTTTATTGATTGGAAGGCGGGAAAAATAGGTTGTATATTTTTTATTTTGTTATATAATAAATACATAGGAAGCCCCAGTTAAATAGATTCCACTAAAGTGGAAATTTAACGGGGTAAATAAAAATTAAAACAAAAATTTCCGTGAGTATTAAAAAAGGAAATGAGAAGATAAAAACAGCTAAGGGAATAATCAAAAGAAAAATTGTAAAAAAAATGGAATTTCACGAAAGTGTTTTCTTGCGGTTAGCTAGAATTATTGGACAGGGGGCAGTTAGATTGTTTTTGAAGGCATTGGATGGCCTTTTTGCGATGCACAAGAAAATCGGAATGTTCTTGTTTAATTGGAAAATCAAGAGTGAAAATCCAGAATTGTCGGTATTGGATATGCGGGTGCCGATGGAGGAGAAAAAGGAGAAGAGCGAAACGGCGATTGATTGCCGGGATTTTTCCGATCTGAATGCGAAAACTGCGTGTGAAATGCGCGGACGGCGTCTAAAAGCTTCTCGTTGGGAGGAAATTAGACTGATGAGCGGAAGATTTTTTTCTAAAGTAAAAATTTATTTAACTAAGTTCAAAGAGCAAACACAAAAAGAAGCGCCAAATAAAATAGATTGTCGGGATTTTTCCGACCTGAATGCGAAAACAACTTGCCAAACGACGGTGCGAGGCACAAAAGCAACTAAATTAGAAAAAATTCGAGTAATTTTATTGCGCAGCTTGGCGTGGTTTTTGGCGTTTATTGCTGGCGTTGTGGCGGTGATTAAAAATTTTGATTGGGATGAATTCGTTTTGCGGGTAAAAAAATTCAAGCTGGCTGATGCGCAATCTTGGGTAAGTAAGAACCAATTATTTTTGAAAAGATTTTCAGCTGTGACCATTATCTTTATGATTGTTTTGGTAGGATTTTTTCGCAATCAGTTTTTCTCTCAAGGCGCAACTCATTATTTCAAACAAATTTCTTGGGGTGGCGGAGCTGACCCAGCGGCGGTTGCTCAGCATATTAATGATGGTTTGGCCGGCCGGCCGGATGACAAGCTGGCGTGGTCAAAGTTTTCTTCCAAGGATGCGGAAATTTCAACAAGCACGAATGTGGCGCTAACAACATCGTCAGCTTCAATCACTCAGACCGATAGCACGGCATATGCAGCGACGGGATTTAACTCTCCAGGATCAGGTTTTGCTAGTACGCAAATAATTGGGACTGGTGATTCTGCGTCAGTAAAATTATCGTTTGGGCCGGTAGTGGCACCTGGAGGGGCTTGGGCAACAATGAATAGTTTTCCTAGTTCTACGGGTCGATGTGCTGATATGGTGGCGGTCGGCACGGATTTGTATGCCTTCGGAACAAATGGTACCGATAAGTATATGGGAAAGTATTCAATCGCGACTGGCAACTGGTCTCCTTTGGCGGTGCCTTCAACGGCCATGGACGAAGGTTGTTCGATGGTTTATCCGGGTTCCGGAGATTTTATCTATGCCTCAATTAAGGGTTTTGATAATCGGATTTATCGCTATGCAATAATAGGCAATGCGGGACAGACAGCCAATACGTGGCAATACTTATCTACCGCTCCGAGTCCGTTGATGTTCTCATATTATGCCAGTATGGTTTCGACAGGTGGAGATGATATTTATGTGCTTGATGGCCCTATGGGCGGGCAAACATTTTTCAAGTATGCCATAACTAGCGGTATTTGGACGCGCTTGACATTACCCAGTGGTGCTGCCGGCTATTTGAGCGCGGTTTATCCCGGTTCTGGGTCTTGTATTTATGTTCCTCTGAGTAATGGCACCCTTCAATGTTATAACTTTACGGGCGCGGCGATTGGAACATGGACATCATTAGCTGCTCTTCCAAGCTATCTTGGCGGAGGGGTAGCAAGCTTAGTATATCCTGGTTCGGGTAATTATCTTTATGCATTTGGACTAGTCGATAGTAATAATTTTGGGCGTTACGATTTTGTGGCGAATAGTTGGGATGCTTCGGCGTTAACTGGGTTGCCTGTTAATGTCGGAAATGGCGTGTCTTTAGCATATCCTGGCTCCGGAACATATGTCTATGGTCTGAGCGGGCATGAGAATACTTCTTCGTATTTTTTTCGCTTCCAAGTCAGTAAGTATGCAGATTCTGGCACATACGCTTCTGGAGTCATTGACACCGGGCAAAAAAATAATGCTTGGGGGAATTTTAATTGGACGGACACTGGAACAAGCGTGGCAATGAAAGTTCGCTCTTGTTCAGATAAAACTTGTTCGGTCGGTACGGACATTAACAGCAGTGATTGTTCGATTGCTAAGGGTGGCGTACTGGGCAATAATTTATGCATTTCGAAAGGACATCGCTATTTTCAATATCTAAGCACGCTTGGGACAACGGACAATACTATTTCACCCTCATTGGATAGTGTGACTGTGCCGTATAATTATTATCCGAGCAGTGGATTAGTCGCCCTGTATCACTTAGATGGGACGGTGGGAGCGGTGGCAAATGGCGCGGTAGTGGCGGATGCGACTGTGAATGGGAATAATGGAACGGTAGTGAATGGGGCAGATGGGACAAGTATGAGTTATGTGGCGCAAGCGGGTAATACCGCCAATCTGGCGCAGACAATGAGTTTTAGTGGAGATGATTACGTTGCTATTCCAGATCTTGCAGTATTAAATATTCAATCTGGCCGGTCAACCGTGGAGGCGTGGGTAAAAACAAATGCTATTGGGGCTGAGCAGAGAATATTTTCCAAAACTGGAGGGTATGGAATAAGAATTTTAGGGGATGGCCGGATAAATGTAGGCGCCTTTGGATGTGGACAGGCTACCGGCTCGACCTATTTAACTGCTGGCAATTGGTATCATGTCGTGGGGATTATCGATCCGTATAACAGTGTAAAAATATATGTTAATAGCCAACTAGATACAATTGCGACGGGCAACCCGGCTAATTGTGTGAATGCTGGAATAGCGCAAATTGGAGCAGTTTGGAATGGCTCGATCTACACAGCTTTCTTTAATGGTCAAATTGATGAGGTGGCTATCTATGATCGCGTTTTATCTGCAAGTGAAGTCTTGAGTCATTATAATGCTGGCAATCCGAATGCAGTTCAAATTGGAAAAACTGTAGTGTCTTCTCCGTATGATATGTCAGCGCCAAGTAGTTTAAGTGCGATTAGTTGGGATGAAAATGTTGCTTCTTTGCCGGTGGGAACAAATATGCGCGTGTCGTTGCGAGCAGTCGCGCCAGTGGCAATGGAAAATACGGAAAGCATGGCGGACATGAAAACTAAATTGGATGCACTGGGTGTGGGCGGATGGCAAGATTTAGCTTCAACAACGACTGGTTGCACCAAGAGCGACCCAGCACATCCAACTGTAGTTACATGCAACGTGACGGGGAATAATATTTTAAATCCAGCGTTATTGGGAAATGTTGGCAATCGAATGTTTCAGTATCGGATTATCTTGGGATCAAATGGGGAGGATACGCCGGTTTTGAATGTGAATAATGGCGTGACTGTTACATATGTAGTGAACAATATGCCAGAATTTGACACTACTACTGGTTCACAAGTAAGCGCAGTTCAGTTGACGGAGGCTGAAGTGGTGGCTGATGGTGCAATTGCCGACAAAACAAGCCGAGTGGTTAAGATTGACTATGGTGTTCGCGATACAGACACTAATTCAGGTTCTTTTTTGAGTGGCTATGTGACCCCAAGTTTTCAATATTCAACTAATGGAGGCGGGAGTTGGAGCGATGTTACTCCGGCTAATTTGACGATGGTGGTGCCAAATGGATCAGATGGATCGTTTTTAGATAAGAATAGCGATGGAGTAATGGACAATAAAGTAGTTGAGGATAATGTAATTACGCCAGCAAATGAATCTGAAACTTTCACAAAATATGTGGCTTATTTCAATGCCGGTGCTCAATTGCCAGAAACATATAATGGCAGCACTTTCAAAGTGCGAGTGGCAATCGATGATAAAGAGTCGGCGAACAATAAAAAAACCGTCGTGGCGAATTCAGACACGGCCTTGGTTTTGGATACAAAAAAACCAAACACGCCAAAGATTTCTATAGATCGATCAATTGACAGTAATCAGGTTGTAATTGACGTGACCGATAACACAACTATAGGAATAAAATATGCTACCTATGAAAATGCAGCGGAACTTCTTGTAGATGGAAATGGAGTGGAATCGGTATCGGCAGTGAATTGTGATTTCACAAGTCCAGTCTGGAATGATTTTACTGGCTCTCCGATGACAATTAGCCTAGCTAATAATGGTGGTTCGGTGAAAGGAGTGTGTGTTCTATTTAAGGATAAATACGGCAATGTTTTGAGTAATGCGAGTAATTATGCAGTTTCTCCGCGGACGCCAAAGTCATTTCAATTCATCGATCTTTCTAATCCGGATGCTGGAGCGGACATTTTTGATCAAAGTGTTTATCGAACGTATTTTACTTGGAATAGAACCAACCAAGGTTTGTCGGGAAATTATGACGGCAATGACGGCACTCCGTTTTCTAAGTATGAAATATATAGTTGTGCTACACCGCAGATTGATCCAACTGATGAAGCACAATTGAATATTGCTCCCTGCGAGCCGAATGTTTTAGAAAGAACAGAAACAAGCATTTTGACAAATTTTTATTTAAAAGATACCGGCCTTGATGGGGCGCATAAATATTGCTACAATATCCGTTTGAAAAATGAAAACCCTGATTCAGCCGGTGGCGGCGATTATTCGGCTTGGAGTGAGCCGAGTGGTTTGAATTTTTTAAGCAACACTAAATGTATTGTGCCGGGAACAGGCATGAGCTCAATCTCAAATAAGGAAGTTTCAATTGTTTTTGATGCAGATTCAAATGTAAATGTGCCAGCCAATAAGATTTTTGCTACGCAAGCAACAATTAACTGGAAAACAGTGAATGCAAGCAAGCCAACAGAAAAATTAATTACCAATGAAGAAGTGCAGTGGAGAAAATATGGCGACTCACTGTGGACCACCTACAGTTTGCCGGATAAATATGCTTTTGGCGATCACTCCATAACCATTCCTGGCAGTCTGGAGCCAAATACGGAATATGAATATCAAATTTATTCTGAAGCCCCATGGGGAAAATCAGACACTAAGCAGGGAACTATTCCGGCGACTTTCACAACTAAGAGCGGTCCGATAATCAAAAATGTGGAAATTCCAGTGGAGGATTTGGGAAACTATTCTGCAAAAGTAATTTGGGACACGCAAAACATGGCAGGAATTGCTGTAAATTCTGCTGGAGTTGTTTATTATTCAACGGCCGTTGATCCTGCTAGCGGGGACTTAGTCAATCCACAGTCCGGAATTTGTGATGCTGGAATGGTTTCCAGTCATGTATGTAATTTGGATAATCTAGATCCGTCAATTACATATTATTTCTATGTGCGTTCAGAATATGATTTAGTGGCTGATCCAAATGCATATAACGCTGATACGAATAAAGGTCTGTATTATTCTTTGACCACGAAAAATGATGAAGCTCCTCCAATCATTACTGTTCCCGTTGCGCCAGCAACTGTAAATCCAGTCGTTTTAACAGATACGCAAGCAGCGCTTTCGATGGCAACGAACGAGAAATCAAGAGCATGGATTATTTATGGAACGGCTTCTGTGTCTGGACCAATGTGGCCATTTAATCCAATTGTGCAGGCGCATTTTCATCCAGATGATACGTTACTGGAGAATCCGTATGTGAACTATGTAACAGATGCAAGTTTAAGCACCTCGCATGCTTTGACGGTGAATGCCATGCAAGCGAATACGACGTATTATTATCGCTTGGTGGCGGAGGATATTTCTGGCAATGTTAGCTTTACGGAAGAAAAGCAATTTTCCACTAAACAAGTACAAACTGCACATGTGCCATTGAAGGATGCCGTGTCTAAAGATGTTAACCCCACGGTTTCGCAAACATCTGAAACTGAAGCGATTGTGACATATAATGCGGGAACGGAAGCGCGTTCGTGGGTTTGCTATAGCCAAACCCCGACAATTAGCGATGCTGATTTGGATGGTCGCAATGGAAATTGTTTAAGTTTTGATAAAATTGGATATGATGCTGGTTTTGTTCCGGATGATAATTATACAAAATTGCACACATATAAAATAAATGGTTTGTCTGCAGGCACAACATATTATTTCAGGATGAAAATTGTTGACAGTCTTGACGCTACAGACGTTTATCGTACAGGAGAGGTATCTGGAACAACTTTGCCAGCGCCAATTGTTTATCCAGCGCTTATCGACCCCGGCGCTCTCCAAATTCTACAATTCTCTGATTCCACAATCCTTGCTCAACTCCCACAAGCTAATACCTATTCAACTTCCCGACTTTGCTACAACAAAGACACGGCTGTTTTG
>Ga0172380_10001830_pt1 | contig 35702 bp, 60 predicted proteins | sample Leawe162metaG_FD_119747 | JGI IMG/M metagenome (GOLD analysis project Ga0172380, IMG submission 119747) | Leachate microbial communities from a municipal landfill in Southern Ontario, Canada - Leachate well 162 metaG | ecosystem: Engineered > Solid waste > Landfill > Unclassified | place...
GTCTTTAGATCGTCCGGTTTTTGACTTTGCTCCCGCCCTCCCCGTCATTGCTCATGATCGTGAAGTTTTCGATGTGCGTGCGTATGTCCTCCATGTTGCCGACAGTCACTAGGACTTCACGCACAACAGTGATGGCCGCCCCTTCACCTGCCCTTACATCGATCAGCACACGGGACACTCTGCTAGTCTCGATGCCAAGAGCCTCGCACAACATTAGGCCGAACTCATTGCCGGCGGCTAACTGTTCTGTACTCATTGTGTCTCCCCTGCTGTCATGGCTTGCGGTTCCAGTGGTGTGACTGATCCAGCGGCACGCCATCGGTATCGCCCCCAATCAGCTCGCCTCTGGCCTCCTGTCGTTTCTTTGCCCCGTCATGGTGTGTGGCGCACAGTGGTTGCAGCTCCCCATGAAAGAACAACTCCAAGTCGCCCCGGTGCGGTATCACATGGTCGGCCACGGTGGCTGCTGTCGTATGCCCGGTGGCTGCACACATGCGGCACAGTGGCTCACGCTCCAGCAATGCCAGCCTAAGCCGCTTCCATGCTGCCGAGTTGTAGAGCCTCTTGTGCTGACTCATGGCGCGCGCGTGCCGTCCAGATAGAACGCGACATCATCATCACCGTCCACGCCTTCCACTCTGTCCTGTGCCAGTGCGTCAACCATCGCCTCATTGCTTCGGGCTAGGTGTTCGATTGCTGCTGTCTGGGCCAGTAGTGCTTGCAAGAGCTGCTGCAACAAGGATTCGGTTTGCTCGTTCATTGATTCGTTCCATCACTAGGTTAGCCATTCGTTTCATCTTCTCGCGCCGTCTGGCGCACGCTGCACACGACATAGTGCCCCCATGCTGATTGTTTGTGTGGTGGCCGAGAGGCGTGTAACCCCGGCTTGTCGTGCAGTAGGGTCAGTGCGCCAGCTTTCGCGCCATCCCCGGTAACGACTTCGTACTGCTTATTTTGTAGCGCCTCGCCACTGCGCAACACCACACGACTGAACTCTCTGCTTCAGGCAGTGACTACACTGCATTTCTGCTGTGCGTCTCCCCGCCTGACATGAAAGCTCATGCGTGTGGCGGCTCGCTGCGGCAATAAGTGGCCTCCCTCAGCGAACCTTGCACGGCCTGAATTTCAGTTTTGGATCAGTGCCCGACAGGCTCGGACTGATTCTGTGGCGGCTGCACCGACAAGCATTTCGCAGCACGGTCGAGTGTCACCACAAGTCAAGAACACTTATCGTCCTGAGAGTCGCTGCTAGAGCGTCAAGCGACAAGTGCCCTTGCGTGTGGCTCCGCTATGCGTATTCAAAATCGATTCCGGCCTGCGTCAACGCATTTTCAATGAGCTGCTTTGCCATCCGCTTCTCGTTGTCCGAAATCTTCACCTTGATGGACGCGAGGCCGTCGCCCTTGCCTTCAGTGCTTGGGGCTGCCGTCTCTTCCCATCCGTTCATCAGCACATTCAGCTCGTCGGGATCGAACCCGATGACGCCGGCCAAGTCGCCAAGCTCCTGAATCTCAAGCCGCAAGAGGTCATTGTCCCAGCCCGCGTTCAGTGCGAGTTTGTTGTCTGCGATGACATAGGCTCGGCGCTTCTCGTCCGACAGATGACCTAGCGTGATCGTCGGGACATCCTTCAGGCCCAGCCGCTCGGCAGCCATAACGCGCCCATGACCGGCGATGATTACGCCATGCTCGTCAATCAGGATCGGATTCGTAAACCCGAACTCCTGAATACTCCGAGCGATCTGCCCGACCTGCTCGTCAGAGTGCGTTCGGCTGTTGTTCGCGAACGCCTCAAGGCTGCTCGTCGGCAGGTAGGCAATGGCGAGCTTTGTCATTATGCCGGCACCTTGACAGCCGAGATTGTCGCGCGCAGCCAGTCCTTGCCGCCGATAGCGTCGAACGCCTCGCGCTGACTTGCCGTGACGCGCACGCGGATCACATGGCACATGGGATCGTCCATCTTGGGTCGACCACTGTTCGGTCGCGGGCCGCCGTGCTTGCCTTTCGCTTCAGACATCATTGTTTCTCCGATTGCTGACATGCAATCGTACCACGGTTTTTGCTAAGTGTGGCGCTTTATGGCGCACAGTAACGCGCCAGAACATCGAGCCGATGCCCTGACGCCATCCGTGTCATGCCACAAGATCGAAAATCACTGCGTCGCTGTACGCGCCATTGACACGGGCGCGGTATTCGCGGCCATCGATCTCGACGACATCGCCGTTGCGGACGGTGTACGCGCCGCTGCCGAGGCGATCCCACTCCTGATGATCCTTCTCGGTGTAATGCGACTTGACGCATGAACCCGTGCTCATTCCCCAGTAAATGCCGTCGCCCTGCTTCTCGTAATCACGATGGAGCGAGCATTTACGGGAATCTGTCAGGCCGCGACGAGTGTTGAACTCGATCAGGAATGTGTTGTCTTGATCGAATGTATCGGTTGAGAGTTTGAGCTGAAGCATGGTCGTATCCTCTTGGTTTGTGTGACCATAGTATCGAGACACGAACACATTGCCAAACCCTTTTTTCAATTTATTTTCAATTTTTTCGCCAGCTCGCCAAGCATCTGCGAAACCCGCTCAGGATCGGCAACAACCTTTGGCGGAGCTGGAAGCGCCGGAGCAGGCGCTGGCGTCGTTTTCCTGCCCTGCCCTATGGCACGGGCTAGGGAAGCACTCCAACGCGCCTTGAGCGAGCTGTACGGGGCCGTCATGATGTCATTCCCCATCGCCGCAGCGGCCCAATACACCGCTGGATGACTCCAGACGACATTTTCGCCCATGCGGAAACGGGCCATGCCCTGTACGGCCTCGTAAAACGCCTGCTCGTGATTCAGCGGTGGCCGACACAACTCGATGAAGTCCGGCAGGCTGGGCGGATAGCGGCGCGTCTTGCAGGCTTCGAGGCCACGCCGAATCTCGTCTCCGGTGAAGCCGGCCATGTCGTCAGACCATACGGCCTTGATCGCGGCGGTGTTCTGCCCGGCCCACATGTCTGCGAACTGCTTGCCGTAGCGGGCCGACAGAACCGTGAAAATCCGTTCAACCCACGCGATGGGCAACTGCTGCGAAGAATTCGGGCGGCTGCTGTGCTGGCTGGATACCGGTAAGTCCGGCGATTGTGTCGGCTCTGCGTTGGTGCTGGTCTGTGCGCTTGTCATGTCCTGAGTCTCCGAGTTTGTTCTGTAACCATTCCGCCTTGAAGCCTCGCCAGCTATTTTCGACAGCAATCCGGATCGCGTCACCTAGCGCCATGCCGGCTTTGGCCGCTTCGCGCTGTGCCGCTTCCAACGCGGTCTTGGTCAGCGGCGCTCGGTGCGCCTTGCGGATTGCCAGCCAATCCTCTGCGACCTGCTGGTCAACACCCTGCCGAATCAAGTCCATTTCCGTGAGCTGTGAAACACGCGCCGCTTTCGGCGCTAATGCTTTTGCTCTTGTTTTAATATGTGATGGTGATGGTGAAGGTGAAGGGCATTCATCAAGCATATCCCCATGCACTGCTTGTGGAATGCTCGGAGCATCTGTTTTCCCCGTTTCCTGCCGTCCCCATCGAGCCGCCGCAGCCTTCAATGCTCGGCTTGAAGCCTTCTCCCGTCTGGCATGAGCTGAAATCAACTCAGCGTCCAGCCGCTTATTTCGCAGCACGCCGTCCACTTCAACGAAAAACCGACCTACAACAACATTGACCGCCTCCTGCTCGTCCTCAGTAAATGCACCTGCAATGCGGTAGCATGTGCCCAAGCAATGCTCCAAGCATCCAGTTTGCCAGTAGGCCATCATCAGCTTGAAGTACGCTCCATGCTCGGCCAGTTTAAGACCGCCCGTGTCCTTCAAGTAGTCTCCGACATAAATCGGCAGCCAGATGTCTATTTTAGATGACATTGTGATCCTCACTTGCTCATGCGGGATTCGATGTAATCGGAAAGCGCCTTGACCGTCTGGTAATCCGGCGCAATGGCCCTATCGTTGGCGACCTTTCGGACGGTTTGATAGTGTAGCCCTGTGGCTTTGGCGACCGCCGACAATCTGCGGTCTGAAAGGTGATGGCGTATCTGGTCGAGCGTTAGCATTTTAAGTCCTCTTGGTTTTGACATGCGGACTATCGAATAATGATGCGCAGCCTGTCAACAGGAATTCGCGATAAATTTGATTCTTGTGATTGCGCTTGCCGCTGTGGCAGGTCATACTTGCCGCTCAACAATCAAGGGGCTTCAGATGAAAGTCTATCAGTGCATCAGTAGCGTCGCCGCGCACATAGCCGAACAAGGCATCGCAAAGTCACGGCAAAACACTCAGCAGGGCTACGCCTTCCGAGGTATCGATGATGTCTACAACGCACTCACGGCGGCATTGACGCAGCACGGCCTTGTCATGCTTCCCCGCGTGCTGTCTCGCTCAGTGGCGGAGCGGGTTACGGCCAAGGGCGGGGCGATATTTTATGTCACGGTCGAGGTCGAGTATGACCTGATTGCTGTCGAGGATGGTTCAACGCACACAATCAAGACCTTCGGTGAAGCGATGGACTCTGCTGACAAGGCCACCAACAAGGCCATGAGCGCGGCCTACAAGTACGCGGCATTGCAGGCGTTCTGTATCCCGACCGAAGGCGAACCAGAATCTGACGCTGACTCTCCACCGGAAACAATGCCGGAGACAGTAGCCGAAGAGATGATCCGCGTCGCCACCGGGGTAGCCGCCGAAATTCGGAAGGCCGCCAGCAAGCAAGCTGCTGACTTCTGGATGGCTCAGGGCGAGAAGATTCCAAATCTCTCAGCTCAGGCACTGAGCCGCCTGCGCGCAATCTACGCAGAACGGATCGAGGGCGGATTGGATGTGCCAGCATGATTAAGATACGGTGCAGCTCGCTGTCGAAGATCATGCCAGAGCCGAAAACGAAAGCCGAAGGCGTGCTGTCTGTCGGCGCAAAAACCTACCTCAAGGACTTGGCAAAGCAGATTGTGTACGACTACACGGACTGCTTTTCAAGCAAGGAAACCGAAAAGGGCAACCGCTGCGAAAATGATTCAATCGCCCTTTACAATTTGGTGTTTCTGACAGATGCCATCAAGAATACCGAGCGCAGGACAGATGATTTTCTGACCGGCGAGTGCGACATCATCCTGCCCCACAAGGGCGTTGACACAAAGACAAGCTGGTCAATCGCGACCTTCCCGGCGCTGTCCGAGGATTGCGACAAGACCGAGTACGAATGGCAGGCGCGCGGTTATATGCGTCTGTGGAATGTGCCTGAGTGGGAGGTAGCTTTCTGTCTGGTGAACACGCCAGATGACTTGATTCGGTACGAGCCGGTGCATCTGCACTCTGTCGGCCACATCCCGCCACACATGCGCGTCACGGTCGTGTCCTACGAGCGAGACATGGTGAAAGAAGCGCGGATGATCGAGAAAGTGAAAGCGGCGCAGGTCTATGTCATGGAGTGCATAGCAAAAATCAAACGGGAGCATGGCGACTATGAGTGAACTTATAACATTGCCGGAAGGCAAAAAGGTGCTGGAGATTTTCAGCGAAAAAGACGGCCTGATCCCGTACATCGAGATGGTCGAGAGCGAGGCCGCCAAATTCGTCGGCAGCGTTGAAACCAAGGCGGCGCGCGAGGAAATGGCATCGTTCGCCCACAAAATCACGCGGTCGAAAACGTACCTCGATGCCGCAGGCAAGGCGCTCGTCGATGAGATGAAGGACTTGCCGAAACGCATCGATGCCAACCGAAAGGCGATGCGCGACCGGCTCGATGCCCTGCGTGACAAGGTGCGCCTGCCACTGACTCAGTTCGAGCAGGCCGAGCAAGCGCGCGCCGAACGGGCCAAGAACATCATTCAGGGCATGGCCGCGCAGACATACGGGACCACCGGTCTGTCGTCGAAGGCGATCACGCAGCGCATCGACGAATTGCAGGTGATGACCTTCAGCGCCGACGACTTCCCAGACGGAACGGAAGGCCCGGAGGTCGCCCGAAGCATGGCCCTTCAGTCGCTGGCGATTGCGCTGGTAGCGGCGCAGGAAAAAGAGAGCATGACCGCAGAGCTTGACCGGCTGCGTGCAGAGGCCGAGGCCCGGATGGCTGCAATGCCGCGACCTATCCCGCAGCCCGATCCGAACGAGGATTTGCACAACCCAGTCATCAATCCATCAGGCGGCGGCCAGCCTATCAAGCAGGACGCAGCGGGCGACGCGAAGCGCGCGCACATGGCCGGCGTACATCAGGCAATGCTTGCGGCGTTTTTCGCTGGCGGGCTGTCTCAAGCTGATGCAAAAACCGCGACAATCCTTCTAGCCAAGGGCGCGATCCCGAATACCAAAATCACCTACTGAGGAAACGACCATGATATTGACCGGAAACATTCGACTGGGCCGCGATAGCGAACTGCGATTCACCGCAGGCGGCACGGCGGTAGCGAACCTGATCGGGGTCTACGACTACGGGCGCAAGGGCGATGACGACAAAAAGCCTAGCCAGTGGGTCGAGCTGGCACTGTTCGGCAATCAGGCCGAGGCGCTGGCCCCGTACCTGCTGAAAGGAGCGGTGCTGTTCGTGTCTGCCGGTGATGTCCATGTCGAGATTTACAACGGCAAGAACGGCGTCGGCTCGAAGCTGGTCGGCAAGGTCACGCTGTTGGACTTCGCCCCAAGCCAGCCGCAGCGCGACGCATCGCCGCAACCAGCAGCCCAGCGCCAGCCGGCACAACGCCAGCCAGCACCGGCAGCCCAGCGCAGACCAGCGCCGGCAGCACCAGCGGCAAGCAACGAGTTCGAGGACGATATCCCGTTCTGATGCAACCGGGCAGGGACGCCCATCAGCAGGCTGACACAATGACCATCACAAGCAAGAAACTCAGGGCGAGCGCGCGGGGCCGTGAATGTTCTGTGCGGCTGCCAGGCGTGTGCAACTTCAATTCTGAAACGGTCGTGCTTGCGCATCTCCGGTGCGGGATGAAAGGAATGGGCATGAAGTCGCCAGACAACATGGCCGTTTTTGCTTGCTCCGCGTGCCATGACGCTATCGACAGTCGGTCACGGCAGCATGTGGACGGGCATGACCTGATTCGAGCGCTGGCAGAGACGCAGGCGGCATGGATACGGGACGGCCTGATGGTGCTGTCGTGAGGCTGGCAATCACGCTGACATCGGAGATTGCGCGACGGTACGCCGTCAACGCAGTCATGAACGCAGCAGTCGGGCTTCAGGTCATCATCCAGCAGAAAGGCAGGTCACTGCCGGCAAACGCGAAATTTCACGCCATCTGCACTGACCTTTCCGAGCAGGCCACTCATCTTGGCCGGGCCTTCTCGCCCGATCAATGGAAGCACCTGCTTGTGAGCGCGCACGCCATCGAAAACGCCATGCCGTTCGATCCGATCACCGGTCTTGCCGGCGAGTACCTGAACATCCGGGAAAGCACGGCGCGGATGTCGAGCGCGCGCATGGCATCACTCATCGAGTACGCGCTTTACATCTGCGCGGAAAAGGAAGTCATCCTGCATGATCCTGATTAGCGTTCCGTTCCCGCCGTCCATCAATGGGTACTGGCGATCAGTCAAAGGCCGGCAGATTATCTCGGCCAGAGGCCGTTCGTTCCGAAAGGAAGGTCTAGCCCTGCTTAAAATTCAGCTCGCAGCGCAGCTCGACAAGCCGCTTGAAGGCAGCCTGACTGTCACGCTGAACCTGTACCCGCCTGATCGCCGCCGCCGCGACATAGACAATTACAACAAAGCACTGTTCGACCTTTTCACGCTGGCTCGCATCTGGCAGGACGACTGTCAGGTGAAGAATCTGACGATCACCATGCACGATTTCGACAAAACGCGACGCGATTATGTCGCCGCCGTCATCTCTGAAAATAATTCAAAAAAGTTGTAGCACTTTTTTCATGATCGCATTATTATGGCCTCATAAACCAAGAGGATGCACAAAATGAATGAAGTCAACGTGATCGCAAAGCGCCAGAACGGTGAGCAATTTACCGCAACCACTTACGGTGATGTCGCTGCCGGTGAGTTCCATGTCGTCTGGTCGCATGATTGCAACGGCCTGAGCTTTTCGGGTCGCTTCATGATTGCCGAGGTGCTTTGACTATGAGTGAACTTATAACATTGCCGGAAGGCAAAAAGGTGCTGGAGATTTTCAGCGAAAAGGACGGCCTGATCCCGTACATCGAGATGGTCGAGAGCGAGGCCGCCAAATTCGTCGGCAGCGTTGAAACCGATGCGTCACGCGATGAATTAGCGGCGTTCGCCAATAAAATCACGCAGGCAAAAAAACACCTCGATGATTCAATCAAGGCGCAGGCTGCTGAACTTAACGCCTTAGTCAAGCGAATAACCGCAAACCGAAAAGCCGTGCGTGAGCGACTAGGATGGCTGCACGACAAGGTACGTCTGCCGCTGACTCATTACGAGTTAGACAAAAAATGGTTGCGCACTCACGGCAGCCCGCGCGGGACGAGAACTGCCACGGTTCTTGCGACATGGAACGAAGCCGTTTCAGGAAACTACTTTGAACCGAAATTCGAGCCGGATCGCGGCCACATCGACATCGATCCAGTTGACGCTTTCGACTCGCTGGATGACGAGGAATTTGCGGAGGCGTTCTGCGACGACATGTGCGACGACTACGCAGTCCAGCGCATGAACAACCTGCTGCACGCCTGCTTCGTCGCTGATGGCCCCAAAGGCCGTTACCAGTGCGCAAAGAAGCTGTGCGACTGGTTTTTCACACTGCCGAGAACCGGCGACCTACTGCATGACGAGATTATCGAAATGCAGGATATCAAGCTGGAGAGCATGAAATGAAAACACAAAACTTACGGGATCGCGCGGTCATTCACATAGTTCGACACATTCAGGAGGACGGGTCGTTTTCTGTCCAGATGGTCATCTCAGGGTTGACCGAAAGCGAATCAATCACAATGGCCGACATGCTCTCCGGGAAAATGTGCGGCGCGGAGATCACAAAGCAATGAACACTCAAAAAATGCTGGAAGCGGTGTCTGTCGCTAGGTTGTTTCTTGACAGTAAGCCGAGCTGCGGACTTGCAGCACAAGCGCATATAAAAGGACTGTCTGACATGCTTGAAATGGCCCTATCCCAGCGCGAGGAGCAGCGGTCTATCGCCACAAATGAAACTCATGTGTGCAGGACGTGCAGGTCGTGCCGAGTTCCTGACAAGTTTGTCGAGTGCGGGCCGTGCTATCGCAGACGATTTCCACGCGCCTTGGATGAGATTTGCCCGGAGCCGATACCGCTCTCCGCCACATCGCCTGAAGTGCCGGAGGAGTGGGTGGACGCTCTCAGGCCGCTTGCTTCACTGTTGAAGCCGCATCACGAGAACTTGAAAGACGATCAACCGCTGTACGGGATAGGCAGTAGTCTTATCACCGCAGGTGACTTGCGCCGCGCTGCCGCCCTTCTCGCCAGCAAAGGGAACGCATCATGAGCAGCCAGAATATGCGGGAGGCTTTCAATAGCCTGATAGCGCAAGGCCACATCATTGGCTTCAATGATTTTCAAACTGGCTGGGAGGCTCGCGTAGCCCTCGTCCAGTGCTATGCACACCCAGACGACGAGGCCGTTGACGTATTTGCCGCCGAAATGAAATCGAAACTGGCGTTGGCTCGCTCGAAGGGCCGAGGAGGATGGCAGACATGCAGTCCCGATGATCTCTCTCGGATGTTGCGGGAACATGTCGAGAAAAGCGATCCGTGTGATGTCGCTAACTTCTGCATGTTCCTTTGGTCGCTTGGCTCAGGCATTGCCAAGAGTGATGCACAGGAGCCGGCTGTGTGCTTGGTCGGCATAAAGGGAAGCGCCTTCGACGCACCGAAAACGAAACGCGCATACACCTACGCAGAGCAGCCCGGCAATGTCGTTGCCAGCAAGCTAGGCGGGGCTTGCGCAAAGGCTGGTTCTGGCGCAGCAGGAGACAACATCGACAGAGGTCTTTCACTGCTCAAGGCACTGCAAGATGTCGGATTCGGTGTTTTCGCCATTGGCGCTGAATACACCGCAGCCCCATCGCGTGAAGTGCCGGCGCGCTTTTGCCAATGGCATAAGGACGGCGAGTATTCCAACTGGCATGGAGCTTGTGGGGCTGCATGGCGATTCGATGACGGCGGGCCGGTGGAAAACGAAATGAACTTCTGCCCGCAATGCGGCGGGCGCGTGCTGCTCGACAATAAAGGGGCGAATCATGAGTGAAGCAGTTGAATACTGGCGGGCCGCTGGCGACCTGCGAAAAGCCCGTCGCGCCGCTTTCGGCGTGAATTGCCCGCAGTGCGCAGTCAAGCGCCCCAAGGCACACCCGACGATCCTTTTGCCGCAGCAGCGTTGCAGGCTCGATGGCTACCGCGACCAGCGCCCATACCTTACCGATGAACAGGAGGCCGCAGGACTTGCCCCATATGGCTTTGTCCGCGCCGATATTGAGGAACAAACACCATGAAGAAAGAACAGATTTTAAAGCGGCTGAGTTCGTATGTCCTGTGCAGCGACCTGTTTAACGAAATCGAAGCCATCGTGCGCGAAGCTGTGGAAGCGGAGCGGACTAGACACAAGGTTGTTGAAAAGGATTTTTTACGCCAGCTTGATGAGCTATCACAACGAAATTACGAACTGAGTCATTCGCCAACAATCCGCGCTAAAGGTCTTGCACTGATTCAGGCGAAGCTAGTGGCCGCTCAGAAATGCCATGTAAATGCTGTTCAGGCACTTATAGCCGATGCGCTTGATGAGCTTGATGCGGTAGCTCGATCTCAGCCTGTTGCAGTACCGGAAGCCGTAATGCAGGCGCTGGCACGCATGGAGACGCCGCTTGACAATTCCGTCCTGTCTGGCGCTACCGCCGACGCAGATGCGCGAAGCATGAAGGCAATAGGCGACTTCATTCGGTCGTTGGCCTCGGCTCAGAAGCCGGTTGCCGTGCCGAAGGGGTTTGGAGACATCGCTCTTGCTCGCCAGCAGGCACTTATCGACGCCGCCAATGTTGCTGAATTCCATTCAGTCCGTAAAGACGACACTGCGCACCTTATCGCAGGGTCTATCCGCAAGCTCGCCGTCGCCCCGAAGCCCGAGCAGCAGCAGTGCGACAGAGTATGCAAGGGGTCTTGGAGCCTTGGAACCGCGTGCGGAAAGTGCTCACGGTGCCTTACAACTAAGCCAGAGAAGCAGGAGATTAAGTGATGCCATTCAATTGTATTTTCCGACCAGACGGGCCTCTTAAGGACACGCGCTGCGCTCCAATGGGCTTGACTTGCCCATGCCGAAGAGTGCCAGAGCCAACAGTTGCACTTATGCCAGAGCAGCAACTATCAGCGCATGAAACCGTCATCGCTAATCATGAGCGGTTTAACGGTTCGATCCCGATGCCGAAGCCCGGCCATTCCGGTGATGCCGACGAAATGGTGCCGCCTCAGTGCGAATGCTGCAACGGCCACGGCATGGTCGGCGGCTTGAGCGGGCACCCTGACAACGCCGGGTATGAGTCCGAGCCTTGCCCGTTTTGCACAAAGCCTGAGCAGCAGGAAGCGCCTGAGTGCAGACTGGTAGGCTACGCCAAGGACGGCTCGGCCTGCACGCTAAATCTGCGCGGTGATGAAATCTACTTTGATCGCATTACCGAGCAGCAGGAAGCGCCGGAGCTGACGGAGGCTCGATACTTGCCGCCGCGCAAAAGACAAGGACGCGGAAACATGCCTATGACTGCGCGCTACGGATATGTGGTCGGATGGAATGAGTGCCTTGACGCCATCGCCGCGCACGAAGCCAAGCGAGGTGCAAAATGAGGGACAGACCGGGAATGTTGATTATCGCAACCAGATGTCTCAACGACTTGGCGATTATCGGGAAGGCGCTTGCAAGCATTGAATTTGTCCCAGTGCGGGTAGAGCAGATGTTTATGCGCGACTGTCTCCAGATGGTCGGCTTTTCCAAGGACTTCGACAAGATCGAACCCGGCCAGATAATGCCGGAGTACACACTGGTCATTCGCCGTGATAGGGATGGTCAGTATAAAAGCGCGGTTGTCGAGAGGATCAAGCCATGACAAAGGCCATGCTAGTCATGGAGCCGGTGCGTCACCTGCTCGAATCGCGCGCTGACACAGAGACGATTCAGGCTGCGTTCATCCGTGCCACCGGTCAGGAGCTGTCCGCGCGTCGCGTGCGTGAGTGGCGCTTGATGCTGGGCCGGTCGCTTCCACGCGGCGTGCGCCATGACCTTGCGCCGCCGAGAGATGAAACCGAATCGGAGGCGCTGCGGATTCAGGCGCTGACGAAAAAATACTGGAACCCCACGCACTGCAATCCGTTGCTGTGCTGAATTGTTGTGTCATTTCGATAAATAAAAGGTGAAAACATGAGTGCTATTACAAACGCAATGCGCGAAGAACTGCTGCTTAAGCTGACTGCGAAGGCCATATCGGTCGAGGTGGGACGCATCGGTGACAGGCTGGCGAAAATCAATTCGGCGTTTTGGGCTGCCCACTGCAAGCGCGCCGAAAAAATCCTGCCCCGCGACTTGTGGAACCCGCTGATGGAAAACCAGATGCTTCGCGCCACGGCAAAGGTGTCGCCGGAAGTGCCACGAGGCCGCGATGGTTGCTTCATGTTTCCGCTGGAGCTTGATGTCGTCGGAAAGGAGGCTCATGACTGGGTTTTCGCGCTACTGCGCCGGCCAGAGGCCGCACCGGTAAACCGTTTTCTTGAGCAGAGGAATTGGCACCAAGGCCGTGCAATTACGCTGCACTGCGAAAGCGGGAGCGTTCCGTACATGCCGGAGATCGAAAGGGTTACAGATGAAAAGCATGTGCGCGAGCTGGTGGCCGTAGCTGCTGACATCAATGCGATGGTGGCCGCCGCTCAGGACTTCAAGTCACAACTGTGGACGGTGCTGTCGTCGTGCAGGTCGCGCAAGCAGCTTGAGGACATCATGCCAGAAGCAGCGAAGCTGCTGCCGGACGCTCCGAAGAAAAGCACATCAGTCATGCCGGTGGAACTGGCGCGCAATGTGGCGCAGATGCTCGCTGCCGGCGTTCCGCCTGTCGAGGTGCGGCCATGATGGACGAAATCAAAAAGCTGACAGTCGCCACGGCTATGCGCAAGATGTTCAAAGACGGCAGATTCAACATCTGCACGGTCGATAACTGTCTGGTGCTTGCAGGCCACGCCAGAGGCGCAGGCGGCGATTCATATAAGGTCTTGAGCGCGCTGCACTGCGTTGACTTCTCGGACATGCCAGCCGAGCTGGGCGCGAAGATTCCGGCGCTGATCGCTGACTGCTTCAGCGGGATGTCTCTTGATGACCTGATGCGAGCTTCCGAGCCGGCATCAGCGAACAACGGGGGTCACGCCTTGAGCCGGCTGATATGACCTAGATAGCGCGGCTACAAAAAGCAACAATTTACCGTTTGCTTTGATTTATGTGGCCGCTATCATAGGCACATCAAGACGACGCGCGCAGCGCACCGGAGCCGACATGAACAAGTTTACAACCGCGCAACTCAAAGCAGCCCTGATCGGACTGTATTCACGCAACGAACCGGACGCGTATGCGATGGTTTTCGACGAGCTGAACCGCCGCATGGGCGATGAAGCCTTCGACGCCTTCCTTGATAAATCCGGCCTTTAATCCAAACCAACGAAAGGTAAACCACCATGAAAAACCTCAAGCAGAAACAGAAAGGCGCAACCGTTATCGAGTACGCACTGATCGCGGCCCTGATCTCGATCATTGCCATCCTCGCGATGGGCGCAATCGGCAGTGGCGTAAACAGCAAGCTGGAGCAGGTCGAGTCGGCGCTGGGCGCACCTGCCACGGCATCGACAACATCGAACCCGCTGTCCCCTTCCGTTTAACCTGACAGCGGCCTGATTCGTCGGGCCGCTCAACTCAAGGATCACAATCATGACACCGACGAAACGCGCAAAACTGCTCGCCCAGTCAAATGCCCTGCGCGGCGCTACTCCGAACAATTCACCGCGCGGAGCCACGCCGAACAACCCGCCGCCCGGCGACGACACGACAATGGCTCAAGCGATGCTGTTTGTTCTTGTCGTCATGGTCATCGGCTTCATTGCTGGCGGACTGCTGGGCCACATGAAAAACGCAGGAGTGCTCTGATATGCACAAGCTAATTCTGGCCGCTGCGCTGGCGCTGGCCGGTACTGAGGCCGCCGCCTCGTCTCCGGTGCGCACGCTGATAGCCGAAACAAAGGGCGGGTATGTCGTACTGCTCAACAGGAAACACGATTGCTCTTACGGAATGCTCGCGACATTCAGCAAGCTGGATATTGTCGGCAAGCCGTACATTGCCGAGAAAGGGTGCTGGCTTGCCCCGACCACGGACGAACCGTTCGTCCGAGTGATCTGGAGCGCAGGCGGCATGAATGACTACCCGGCAGCAGCTTTCGAGGAGTGACCATGAAAGAGTGCAGCTTGCTGGAGAAAGTGAAAGAGGCCGACCGCCGCCGAGAGGCGATCTTCGCTGCATGGTGCGCAGCCGGCTGGCTTCTGGTCGCCGTGCTGCTGGTCTGCTGGGCCGTAAAATGACTGTCTGGACGCGTTGCAGGAAGTGCGATAAACGGCGCGTCCTGCCGAAACATCCTGACGAGTACCGCAGGCAGCCTTGCTGCGCGCAATGCGGCGGTAGCCTGCGTGTCGTCAGCCGTAACAAGCAAAACACCTGCTGCTGTCACGGGTATCACTTCCCGCACAGGGCTGGCTCGTTGTGCTGCGTGCAGCACCCGGAAGGCGTGCTGAATCAAATGTACCGACATGAGGTGGCCTGACATGAGAAAAAGAACATCCGTTGTAGAACTGACCGCCCTTCTGGGCGAACATCCGCGCGAGGTCGCCATCAAGCTGATGCGCGATCATGGGCTTGACTCCATAACCATCGCTGAAAAGCTGGAAGTATCCGCCGCCGCCGTGCGTGTGTGGACAAAGGAGATTCGCGCAACGCTGGAGCCGCCGCACCGGCATTTCGCCCCAGATGGCAAACCGCTGTCGCAGTGGTTAAAAGACAACAACATCAAGTCCATTCGTCACTCGCATGTCATTCGACGGCTTGACCTCGGATGGAGCTTTGAAGATGCTGTGTTCAGGAAAATCAACCGGAGAAAAGCCGCATGATCGCTGATCCTTTTTTCTACTGGACTGCAATCGTATTTGGCACAGTCGCCTTGACGGTCGGTGTTTTGGCACTCGCGCTCGCAGTCTATGGCGCTTACAACCTCGACAAGTGATGCCAGACGATAACGCCACACCAAAGCCAGCGTGCGCAGCACAGGCCGATACTTGCGCCAGTGCCTGCCACGCTGCTTGCCATGAACGAGCCATCCTGCTGCGTCGTATCGCGGTGCTTGAATCGCATCTGTCAGCATCAGCCGAGGCATTTCGGGCGCTGTACGATGAAGCCGTCAGGGATTGATTATTTGAACAACTGCCATGCAGCAATGACCAGTGCGGCTATCGTCGCCGCCCCGGCTGTGATCCTGTCACGAACCTTCGTTCCACCGTCGTAATTATCGGCGCGCTTGTTCAGGTCGTTGATGTTCGTTTCAAGCGTGCTGGCAGCATTCTCAAGCGAATCGATACGCGTTTTATGGGCCGCATCAGTCTCGCGTAATTTTCCGATTTCGTCGCGGATGATGCGCAGACTATGCAGCATCTCATTCAGCAGCGCCGGGTCCATTGACCATCTCCCCTGCTACGCCGACAGTTTCGCCGTCAATTCTGACGGGCCACTTTCGACAAAGGATCATGGAGCCGTCCGGCAATAATTCATGGAATGTTTGTTCGATGTTTTCACGGATCACCTTACGGTCGTTGGCGGCCCACGACGAAACACACGGATTATCATCGGTGTCGCGCTCTGCTCGGCCCAGATAATCCTCCGGGTGGATATCGAACCGCTTGCAGAAGGCCGGGTTGACATACAGGACAGTCCCGTCAAGAGACTTCATCCATGTGGGCGACTCTCGCGAGTCAAGCAGCGCCTTCAGACCGACCATCAGCGTCGTGTCGTAGCCGTGCCAAAACCCCGTACTGGACGCAAGTATAAGCGATTCCAACTTCCTTAGCTGGGCATCAAGTTCCTGAGACACGGCGCGCGTACTCGATCAAGGCGTCGCGGGCGGCTTCGAGCTGGATGATACCGGCTCGGATATCGAGAGCAGCCTGTCCAGCTTCGGCACTAAGCTCGGCTGTTTGACCATCGCCCACGCTGGCGGCAACGGCACCGGCTGCGGGGCAGGTTGCTTTGATGCGCAACCGAGTAGTGCCGGCAGCAACGCGGCTGCGAAGATTGTCATTCTCATGCTGCGCCTCTGTTAATTTTTCGATGGCGGCCCTGTCAGCCGCATGGAGTTGTAACGCCAAAATGGCGCTGCGGTCTTTTGCTTCGATTACGAGCTGCGCTGAATCGAGCTTGATCTGGGCTATCTGGCCGCCGTAGCGCCACGCTTGTACCTGAGCCGCACCAATGGCCGCGACACATGCAATCGCAGCGTAGCGAGCCAGCGGCGAAGCCAGAGCGGCAATCATTTCGTGTCCCGCGTAACAATGCCGATGGCTCCGGCGATCATCAGGCCGCCAGCGATGATTGCTTCAGCGCGCGCCGGATCATTGACAGCGCCAAGGCCGGCCAGAAAGTACACGACGCCACGCTTTGTGGACGGCTCGCGCAGTAGCTCAGTGACATGATTCGCCAGCTTGTTCAGCAGGCCGCGAAGATAATTTGCGAGGCCAATCAGCTTGGCGCGGGTCTTGGCTTTCATCGACGAACCTCCAGTAATCCGGGCCGCGTGCCATGCTTATCTATGGTCAATTCCTGCCGGCGCGGTTTCTTGCCTTCGGGCGCAACGCTCACATGAACCCAGCGACCAAACTCATGAATGAGCTGATCGTATTCCATATTGCTGCGTTCAATCCAGCGGCACACCTCCAGCGGCGTGAAGCCGGTGAATGACAGGCGGAAGTCAGCGGCCAGCCCTTTCGTGTGCTGGCTGCCATCGCTTGAGCCGACAAGCCGATTCACGACGATGTTCCGGTATCCACTTAGGATGATAACCGGGCACTCGAAAGCGGCCCGCAGCGGCTCCAGTATCGTCTCGCACAGGCGCTTTGCGTTCGGCAGGTAGGCAGCAGGGATGTCATTGTCGATGCCGTGCCGGTCTGCCGTGTCGCTTAAGATGAACTCTTCGACGGTGAAGTGCTTGGACAGATTCATGGTCAAACCCTCACGATGGAGAGGCGGTTGCCGGCCAGCGGCGTCGCGCCGTGAATGAGCGGGGCCGACTCAATTTTCGAGCTGTTGCCATCAGTCCACACGCGGACATCGACGACTGTATTTGCGCTGGAAACATGTAGCACACCGGTACGCAGGATCGCGCGCTTGCCGCCGCCCGCGATTGGCGTCCCAGACTCCTCACCAAAATACAGGGAACCGCCCGCAAAGAAGCCGACATCAAACTCCTGTGTCGTGCCGCCCGTGTTTTCGCAGTAGACCAGCGCCGTGATGATGTAGACGCCGGGCTTGATGATCGTCACCGCGCCGGCAGCATCGACCGTGTAAAAGGCGGCGTTTGGCGAGATGACTGCGGTATCGAAGTCGATCTGCGTGTATGCGTTCTGGGTCAGCGACTGATCCGCCGAGATGGTCGTTGACACGGACGCGGAGCGACCGCCGATGACATCCCACGCCGAACCTGTCCAACTGTACTCTGCGTCCTCGTCGTTCACCCAGACTTTCAAACCTTCATGGCGCGCGCCCATCGGGATGTTCGTGCCGGCTGAGTCGTTGCCCGGTATGAACCGCCACGCCCCGCCATAGCGGAAGGCCAGTTTGTTCGCTTTGCCGGCCCATGCGCCGGTCGGAGCCGTCCCGCAAATATACAGGTCGCCATCAGCAGGCGATCCGGGCGGCGTGTTCGTGATGTCCATTGCGCCGACGAGCGTTGCCTGAAGCATCAGCAGCGCCTCGTTGTGCGTGACATCTGGCTGCGACTGAAGCGCAGAGATCAGCGGGATACCGAGGTCAGGTGTGGTCGTCATACGATTGCGGCTCCTGCATGGCCTCGGCCACGGGTTTCGGAAAGCTGGTAGACATTCATGGTAACAGATGATTGCGGTGCGCCAAAATCCGTCGTCTGCTGCGCTGCTGTATAGGTCGCTGATTCTGTCGTCGCCGTGATCGTTCGCACGACCGTAGCGCCGGACATGATGTCGATCTCATAGGCTTCGGACGCTTCACCCAGCGGCGCGACGGCCTCAAGCCCAGTGAACGGTATGCGTGTGCGGCGAACCCATGTGATCGCGAGATCGCCAGAGGTGCGCACGCCGGCAATGTGAACCGGCGACTTGCACATGCGGCGCTCGCCGTTGTTCGTGAAGTCCTGCGCCACCGTGTCGGCCAGCGTCTGAAGGCGCGACACCGGCTTGAATTTGCGCACCTTGTCCCAGTCTGAAGCGCCGAAGTCTGACAGCCCCAGCGATAGATCAAGACGCACGAACACTTCGTCAGCGATATGCGTGCCGACAGCGAACTCAGTGCCGAGACGACCGCGCAGCAGGTTTGTCAGCGTGTAAACGCCGGGAGCGATCATTGTCGCATCGCGCCATTGGATGACCTCCCCGACAGAGCCATCAGCACGGCCAAGCCATGCCACATTTGCGCCGGCCAGCACCTGCTCTTCGTCGGCAGAACTCAGTTCACCGATGCCTCTGAGCGTGACGGTCACACTGCTTGCCAAATCCCACACGGCTGTTGTGCCAGCCGGCAGCGGCACGGCGGCATCTGCCACCAGCGCGCGCACCGATGTAGGCGACATCTCGGTGTAACTGATACCGCCGTCAACGCTGCGCTGAATCGATGCCCCACGCCATAGCGTGTCAGTCGTCGTCGCGCCCCAGTGAAAGCCGTTGCCGTCGTCGATCTCGCGCAGCAACGGCGTATTGAGTAGCATCAGCTCGGTTGTCCCGGTCACGCGAACCGGCTGTGTCGTTGCCGTGACAACGCCGCCCGGCGTGTCATCCAGATATGCCAGCGAATCCTCGTAACTGCCCTCGACCTTCCACACGCCGTTGTTGCCGCGCGCGATCTTGGCGACACGGAACGGCACAAGCCCGCCAGCGATCTCGACCGCGACAATCTTGCCGACCTGAAGCCGCGACCATGCCGCGCCAACATCGATCTCGACCGTTCGTGACTCGGCCCAACGCTGCCAGAGAATCTTGCCGGCCAGACGACGCGCCTTGTCGGCGGTCATGACAACGGCAACCTCGACTGATTCCTTGTTCTGGCTGTCGCGCTCGCTGCGCCGGGCGATCTGGCTGGACACCTGATAATCGAAAGCCGGGTCGGGATACGACACCATGACTTCGCGGGGCAGGCTCGTCAGTGACGCGCGCCCGAACTGGTAGCTTTCATTTGCCCCGCTACTTTTCGCCGGCTTCGCGGCTAGAGCGTCATTCGGGATTGTGGCGTGTATCGTGTATGCGCGATTCTCGACGCGCATCTGCCCGCCCTGCTCGACAATGGCGAGGTCATAGGCCGTCTGCAATGGGGCCAGAGCCTTCACACAGTCCATCCCCTTGCCTACGGCATAGCCCAGCACCGGCTCGTCAGCGAAAGTCGCAATGATGGGCACGCCAGCGCGTTCACCGATGTCTCTGATGATCCCGCCGACCGAAATGCTTTCGTCCGCAATAATCTCGAACTCAAGCTGTGGCAGGGCGTTGCCAAAATCAGCGAGCTGCAAATCCTTGATGACGACATAGGCTATGCCGCGATATGCCGGGACATTGCCGACGCCCAGATATGACTCCATCGTCGGGTCTGGCATCTGGATGTCGGAACCGGGATACGCGCGAATGTCTGCGAAGGTAGCGCCCTTTCCGGCTGCTGCGAAAATCTCGTCGTACAACGACTTGCTGGGCGACTCGTCAAACGCATCGGTTGCGGACGGGTCATAGATCAGCTTTTTGTTAGCCCACACACGCCCCAGCCGCGACACTTCACGCCCGGCCACGGCCACGGCCACGGACGTTCGATAGCTGTATTGCATAGGCGCGTCGCCGCCGCCCTTGCCACCGCCCTCGGCCTCTTTTGCCGTTTCAAGCAGCCCAGTTGACCAGATGACATTGCCGGCAATTCGATTCTGTGGGCCATAGGCAATCGGGATCGCCATGCCGTAGGTTGACGCCTGCACAGAAAGGTCATTCAGTCGCGGCCCGTCCGGCATTGCCGGCGTGAGCATATCCAGAAGCTGAAGGTTCAGCCCCTTGAAGTCACCGATTCCGCCCCACATGCCACCTGTGGCGACGAATAGAACCGCATTGACCGTGCTGTTGCCGGAACTCATGCCCTGAATCTCCACACCGAATTGATGCGATGATGCCACACGCCGTCAAGCGTGTGTTCGACCACGGCCCGTGCATCACTAAACGCATGGATCATGGTCAGCCGGCCTTCATGCGTGCCGACAATCGCCAAGTGCATCGGCAGCCCCTTGCGCCACGAAATCCACAAGATGTCTCCCTCCTGCAATGCAGCGCCTGCCGGTGCTGGCTCCAGAAAAATCGCCAGCGCCTCGCCCATTTTTGTTGGGTTTGGCGCTCGCGTGTAGCCCTTGAACCGGTCGAACCTCTCCGGCGTCCAGTCGAGCATCCCCAGCTCAAGCCCGACGGCGATGACCAGATTCACGCAGTCGCACCCGACTCCGATCATGCGTTGCTGGTGCATGTACGGCGTGCCGATCCAGCGGCGTGCAGCCTCGGTTATCTTGCGCATGTCTAGCCCTTCTGATCTGGCGTTTGCAGAACAACGTCTGCGCCCGGAATATCCGGGAAGCCGCCGAAGTTTATGTAATTCGACCAGCGGTCTTTGCAGTCGGTCTTGCTCAGATTGCAGCCCGGCGTTGCTCGGTAGGTGTCACCGATCTGGATCGGGTGCAGGAACGGTTCCCACAAGACGAACTGCTGTGACAGGTAGCTTTTGATTTCACTGGTCTGGCCGGCGTTCGCACCGGTCAACCAGATGATGCGACCGCCGTCGTAGTACCCGTCTGCATCGACCACCGCCGCGTCGTTGAAGATGCGGGCGCTGGCATTGATGCGAGTGGACGGCAGCACAACGGCAGTCACTGAGCCGTCATGCTGGAGCGGCACAAGGTCAACACCGCAGCGCGCGTCGCCAAAGGTGTAGCGGCATGTCGGCGTGTAGAACTCAAGCAGCGATTTTTCGCCAAGGCGCTCGCCAAGAGAAACCGTCTCGGCCTTATACGATGCCTCGCCGTGAGTCATCGATGCGACGATGCCCGCAGAAACCTTGATCGGAATTTCGCCACCGGCATCGCTCCACGGGTACAGGTAGACCTCGACAGTGGCCCCAAGATACACGCCGCCAGCGAGATCAGCAGCCGTGATCCGGTCGGACGAGACAAGTCCCACGATGTCCTGATTGCCTGATTCGCCCAGCATGGCCGACATTTCGAGCGCGCTGGCATTAAGCGAGCCGCACGGACTGAACTCGGTGCCGGCGAAGGTGATCGGCAGGTCGTGAGTGGTGAACCCCAGCACTACGCCGTCGGCGCGCGTGATCTTCCAGCACTGCGCCCATCTCTGAACGCAGGGAGTACGGTCGGCCAGAACAAGCAGCGGCGCACTGGTGACGCGGGCATACGGTATGTCCTCGACAAGAATCAGCGTCATTGCCTGCGTCACGCGACTGGAAGGCGAGGCGCTACTGGCAAGAACTAGCGTCGCAGCTTGACTTACTCGCGACGGCACGGTGCCTTCGAGAAGTAGCCCAGATGTGCCGTCCTCTTGAAGCAGCCTCCCGCCGTCCTCTGTGAGGATGTAGGCCATGTCCGCCCCTTACATAATCGTGAAGTCAAAAAAACCAGTGTCGCGCGTTGACGAAATGTTCGTCGCGCCAGAATCAACAGTCCATGTTGACGCACTGAGATCGGCAGAATCAAGGCGTGCAGCCGCCGCAGCCTGATACAGGCCCGTCCATAAGAAGCCGCCATTGTAGATCGGCAGAGCGCCGCAGCCAGACACTGATCGGCATGTCGCGGTAGTTGTCGTGTTGGTGACGAGAACCCAGTAAAGGCCCGGCGTCAGCGTAACCGGCGAAGCCAGAACGAGCGTGACAAGTCCAGTGGCTGCCAGCGAGAGAGTCATTTTTTCTGACACTGGCGTGCTTGGCCTGCCATCGACGCCATTGGCATAGATGCGATATGAAACCGTTTGCGCAGCGACCGCAGCGTTTACGAAAATCTTGATTGTCGTGATTTGCGTATTGCGCAGAATCTTCAGCGGTCGCGCATAGCACTCATTTGCAGCGACGGTCGGAGACTCATTGCCCGCCACCGGAAACCCGAAGCTGGAGCAGCCGTTTTCCATATTGAAAAGGCCCGGCGTCACATAGCCCGTCGGGACGCCTGTGTCTGATGCGCCAGTGGGCCGCACAAAGCTGCCGGATCGTTGTGTTATTCGCGGGTCGCCACTGACGCTGCCACCGCCGACAGCAGCACCTCTGCCACTGAGCGAAAACACCGTGCCGGCAACGAAAGAATTTGACGGAATGAACAGCGTGATTGATGTTACTGCCGACAGGCTTTCCCACGCGCCTGCGACATGCTGTGTAAGCCCGTTTGCTGCCGATGCCTTGTGCGCATTTACGCAATCAACAGCCTTCTGAAAAGTCGTGTTCAGGTACTGCGGAACCGTCACGATGATTGCTGACGAGATGTTCGCAGGAACGCTGCCACCGGGAAGCGCGCCGATGTCAATGGACGCTGTGGCGGAGCCGACTGTCGTGCCAAATCGGTTCCAGCGCGTCCAGTCATATGTTGCCCCGGTGTCGCCATTGAACTGCATGTAGATTTCAACATCAGTCCCAGTAGTCGCTCTGCCACTAACGGTCAGCACCAAGTCCTCGAACCCTGCCGGGACTGCCAGCGTTACCGAAGCCTCTGCCGTTCCAAGAACTGTCCGGCTAATCAAATCAGATGCGCCACCGCCACCGCCGCCGCTTGCCGTCTGCCACTCGAAGTCATAATCAGTCGCTGATGCCTTTGCCAGAACTTGACCGGTTGTTCCGCCCGCAGGGAAAAGCCAAGCGCGGATTGCGGAAACAAGCAGCTTCACTGTCCCGCCTGACTGAACAACCGGGATCGCTTCAGCGCCAGTTACTGCCCCTGCTGATGCGAGATCGGAGATTTTGAGATCGGTCATTACGCAGTCCTCTTGATTCGCATCTGCATGGCATTGATCGCGGCCTGCGTCCACGGTGCCGCCGTGTTCGGGTCTTGCTCGAACATGTCGGTGTAATAGGTGTAGTTTTCCGTGATGGGTCGGTCAGCGCCAGGCGCCTCCGCTGCGCCAGACAACAGGCTGACTTGCAGATTGCATGTCCCGGCGACTGTCTTGCGTGACAGCGGCGTCGTCATGACGGCGGAAATTGCGCCATACAGGCCGACCAAATCGGCAACCTGAAACGCGCTCTGCTGCCCAACAATCTGCGTGTCGATATAGCTGACATCATCATCGGGCGGAATCTCACTGATGGCCGCGTATCCGCTTGCCGCGCCCGTAATTGCCCAGTCAGCAACGGCAGTGTCATCCGTAGGCATCAGGCTCAATACGCGCTTGTCCCCGACGAAATCATTGTTGTAAGTCCCGGTGATGTCCCACGCGTAAATGTCGTCCAGATAGACATCGAACTCTTGGAAAAACGCAGAGGCATTGCGCATGAAGGTCAGATTGTTCGCCGTCGCCGGGCCGGTGTTCACACCAGAAAGCGAGATGACGGTTACGCCATTTACACGAATTTCGACTGCGCCGACTGTTGGGCTTATGACGGCCTTTACCTCGACATGCTGCCATGCCGTAGCGACCAGCGTACCATCCGGCGTTGTACCGAGTAGCGTGCCTGTCGCGCCGCCCTGACGCACTTCAATCGCGCCGGTTGCGAGCAAGTTGAATGTGAGCTGCTTTAGGTTGCCGGAGTCAGTCAGCGCGAACAGCTCCGCCCGGCCTACGATCAAGCTGGCAAGCGTCGGCATGTAAATCGCGAAGCCGAAGCCGACAGTTGACAGGCCGCTGCCGAAGATGCGCCGATAGTTGTCGGCACTGGTCTGCGAAAAGCTGGGGATGTGCAGCGATTGCCCGCCCGTGCGCGAATAAGTCTCCGACGGCCCGCCAACAGCAGCGGCTGCCCACGCGCCATCAAGCATATTCAGGCGGCCAACGCTCTCGGCATCAGCAGGTGCGCTGTAATGGTCGAAACCGTCAATCCAGAGAAGAGCCATTTTTTTACCTCAACAGGGCCGAACTTCAAAAAGCGAGATGTCTGCGAATCCGCTGACCGCGTAACTTTGCACTGCGCCCTCGAACGACTCGTCGTCCTCAAAGCGCACCTCAACATCGAACAGATAGCCGCATCGTATCACCCGACCGGCCAGCGGCGCGACATCGAACACGACATAACCGCCCTCTCGTTCCACGGTAAAGCCGCTGGTTACTGCCACGCCGTTCGACGACACAAGAACACTGCTCACGATAGGCAGATGGATGTTGCGCGTGTAGGACTGGGAACCGCGCAGGTATGTTTTTGTGATGCGGAACCGCGTTGTGGCCCCGTCTCCGACGCCGATCTGCTGATCTAGCATAGTCACTACCGGCGCTTGGTTTGGCGCTGGCAGAGCGCGACTGGCGAAGTCGAGCGGGTCGCGGAACGGCCAGCTATGCACCGGCCCGCGCATGACTAGCCAGTGATCGCGCACGGCCTCGAATGTCGCGTGATCGCGCACCGCGTCCGGCAGGCTGAACCGGTACATGGGGTGCTGCCACTTCTGCTCGATAGACTCATCGCCGGATGATGTCTGCACAATCACCGTGCTGAAGCGCGGCGAGCTGATGCACGGATACCCGGCCATGCAGTCAGGCGGGTACTGGTCAACGAAACGCGTCATGTCGAAAGTCCTCTGCGTGCCTTGCGCGCGATCTGGCGCTGGCTTGCCATGAATGAATTGGCGTCTTGAGTCTGGATGTTGAAGGTCTGGCGCACCTCGCTACGCGATCCGGCTGTCTGCCCGCGAGTGTGGTCGATGACGGATTCATTCGGATGAAGCATCGCCATGAACCCGCCTTTACCGTCGAGGCCGCCCGTTCGCGTGCCAAATCCAGTGAATCCGCCGCCGTCGAAACTCATGGTTGTGGCCTGAATCGTCGAGACAATGCTGGCAGACTCTGCTGCGACAGTGGCCGCCGCTGCCAAGTTTGCCGGGAAAGGCAACGCCATAGCGTTGGCAATGCCGGTCTGAATAGCGACGATTGACTGCGCGACAGAAAATGCTTTCTGGACAGCAAACAGCCCCTGCGCAATGCCGGACTGCTCTCCTGCAAACTGGCTCGCCATCTGCCCCAGTGAGCCGAACATGCTGCCAACCGAGATCAGACCATTCTCGCGCAACGCCTGCTCTTGGTTGAATTTTTCAAGCTGGCTTTGCATCGACAATTCAAGGTATTCATCTTCCAAGATTCTGCCGCTTGCCAGCGCTTCCTCGATAATTGCCTGTCGCTTCGCGAACGCTTCCTGAACGATTGTGTTCTGGCTGTCGTATCCAGAGCGCAGCGCGTCCAGCTTTTCCGACTGACTGTCGAGAAACGCCTTCATTTCCTCGTCCTGCGTTTCCTTCTCGTCCAGCGCCTTCTTTTCGGCCTCGCTTTGCGCGCGCGTAGCATCGAGGACTAGCGCCCGTGCGAACAATTCATCCTTCTGTGCCTGCGTCAGCTTTGCCAGCTCGCCGGCAGATGTCGAGTATGCGACCTTGGCGGCCTCGCCTTCCTGACCGTGAAGCACAATGCTTTCTTGAAGCCGGGCCGCCGTGTCGTCGTATGCGTTCTGCAACGCTTCCTGATCTTTTTCGGCCTGAGACTTCCCGCCTTTTTTCTCTGCCTTCGGCACGAAAGGAGCCTGCCGTTTCGCCGGCATGGCGGCCCCGCTGATTCCCGGAGCAAGCACCGTCCCAGCGCCGACGCCACTGGCCGCACTGACTCCCGGAGCAAGCACAGTCCCAGCGCCGACAGCCTTGGCGGCCTCGCTGTTGTAGCGCATCACCTCTGCGATAGCGCCGCCCCACTGGATACCGATGCCCTGCAATGTCTCGGCGGCAACAGCGCCCATGCCTTCATGCGTGCGGCCCCAGATGACTGCAATGCGCTCGTCAGCCTTCTCGTAACTGGCGATGATCTCCTCGTTGCCGGCCTTCATCGTCTGCAAGGCACCGATGACATCGCCAGTCAGCGCCTGCCCGATGGCCTTCAGTGAAGCAACGCCGGCAATACCCATCGAATCGAGATCAGTGCCGAGCAGCACGGCCAGCTCCGCCGCCGACCTGAATGGCGACAGCAGGGCCAGCGCCATCTCGCGCAGACCGCCTGTCTTGTCTGTCGTGCCGTCAATCTCGCCAGACAATGAATTTAGCGCCGGCAGCACCTCGACAATCATGGCGTTCGCCACGCCGGACATCAGCACCTTCAGCTTGTCCATGTTGTCGTTGAACTCGTCGGCAGCGCGGGCTGTGTCGCCCGATATAGTTGCCCCGAAGTTGTCCGATTCGCGCGCCAGATTCGCCAGCCCGTCCGCGCCGTTATTCAGGAACGGGATCAGCTCTGCGCCGGACTTGCCGAAAAGCTCCATCGCCAGCGCCGACTTGGCCGCCCCGTCCTCATAGCCTGCGAACTTTGACGCGACATCCGACAACACCGCGTCCATCGGCCTGATTTTGCCTTCCGCATCTGTTACGGAAATACCCATCGAGTCGAACGCAGCGGCCTGAGCCTCTGTGCCCTTGGCCGCCTCGATCATGTTTTTTGAGAATTTCGGCAACGCGGACTGCAACGAGTCCATGCTTGTGCCGGACTGCCCGGCTGCGTAGCCGAGCCGCGACAGCGTTTCCACCGAGATGCCGGTGATCTTGTTCAGGTCATTCAGGCTGTCGGCGGAGTCAATGGCCTGTTTGCCCATGATGACAAGGCCGGTGCCCAGCGTAGCCAGACCAGCGATGGCCGCAGCCGGCGCAGCCTTTAGCGCACCCTTGCCGATGTCGCGCAGGCTGTCATTGATGTCCGTGCTTTTCTTTTTTGCTGTACGCGCGGCCTTGTCCAGACCGGCCTCGAAGCCGCCGATTTTCGCAACGAGGTCAAGCGTGAGCGTACCGAGTGATTTTGCCATGACGGATCAGACCTTTAATTTTTGAAGCAGCGCCAGTGCATCTTGCGCCGTCCCGTCGAAGTCCTGATCGGGCGGGTTTTCGTATGGCATGAAATCGGCCATCTTCGCCTTGCCGCCCTTGACTCGATTTATCACGGTTGCGACAAGCGCGAAACCGGCCTCAAGCCGACGACCGATGTTCAGTGAGCCTCGACGCGCTATGTAGTCGCGCCATGCAAGCATTTCGCTGTGACTCAAGTTTTCCTTGGCCTCGCGAATCGTCTTGCCCCCTACGCCGTTAAGCACCAGTTCGTGCCAGAACTCATCGTAAGGGGTCAGCTTTTTGGGGCGTTGTCCGCCTCCAGCATTTCGGCATGGACTGAATTGATGACTGCGCAGATTGCGAGCAGCAACGGCAGTTTCATTTTCACGGCCTGCTCATACGGGACAACGGCGTGATCCGAGCCGAGGCGCGTCAGTCGATGCACGCGCCTTGCCATGTGGGCCTCGTCGCTGTCCGGCACGCCAGTCTTGCGCGTACCGGTCGCAAAAATGAACTCGAAGTCAGCCGCTGACATTTCGTTCTTGACAAGCACATCAAATTCAGCGCCGTTCCAGACCACTTTCCGAGCGGTCACGCCTTCAGCGACCAGTCCGCCTTGCTCCAGTAATTCGCTGAATTTCATGATTACACCTTCGGCACAAGGGCAGGTTCGCCAGACACCTGAATCCCGACAGTGGAAGTGACGACCGCGTTCTGCGCGAAGCTGAACGGGTAGCTATTCATGAAGCCTTCAAAGGTCAGGAATGTACGCGTAGCCGGGATGACGAACTCGCCAGCGAGTACGGTCGGCGCAGCAACGCCGTCAGACCAGCCGATTGCCCAGTCAAGGACAGCGCCGGACACCTTCAGTTGATGCAGGCGGACATGCGATGCGTCGGCAGGATCGATGTTGATGCCGAAGGTCGCAGCGCCCGGCGTAGCGAGGCCAGCCAGATAGGTGCGGGCCGGCGAGTCGAGACAGGTCGTTTCGATCTGCTCCAGCGTCGTATCAATGCCATCGATACTGGTGACGCAGCCGACAACCAGAACAGAATCATCTGCCGGATCGATAGCGTAAAGGTGCGTGCCTTGGGTTTTGATAGCCAATTTCAGTCTCCTGCGCCGGTCAATCCGTGCGCGTTTGGTTTACCGGTCAGGGCGGAAATCGCCCGGTTCTGCTGCATATCCTACGCTTGTTTCATATTTCCACAAGGCATCAGGCTTGCTCGTTATCGAGGCACCAGCCAGTCCGCATCAAACGATGCGTGATGGTTCTGTGTCTCGTAATCTCTATCCTCGCCGCCCCAGCGAGTTATATACGCAGCGCCCTCGACGACATCGCGCAGCGCATCACGAACGGCGCGAACACTGGCCGCCGACAGGCCGTAAATATCAACCTGAACCGACACGCCGTCAATGTCTGGACGCTGGGCCAGATAGTTTTCAGGCGATCCGCCGATCACCTGCCAGACCGCATACGGGCGGGCTACATCCTGCGGCGCTTTGCCGAACGGGTACAGGCGCACAGGCGACGAGCCGAGCAGAGCTGTCACGGCAGATGATGCCGATGCCAGAGCAAAAAACGGGATCACTTTTTCGCCCTCTTCAGCGCGCGATCAATGGACTTTTCAGCCTCTCGCGCAAATGTTCCGATAGCCGCATCGGCGTTGTTTCCCAGCGCCGGACGCATGAATGGGCGGGCCGCCATGTTCTGTGTGCCGAACTCAAGCAATCGCCAATACCACGTGTCACCGCCGGGATTCGATTTATCGCCACCAGTCACGAACGACTTGCCAGCACGGCCAGCGCGAACATTGTCCTTGGTGTTTGCGTAATTCTGAGCGCCGCCAAGAATGCCAACGCGAAACAGCAAATTCCCAGTGCGCTTGAATGTGCGCGGGCTGAATTTGACAGCGACATTTCTTGCAATGCTGTTCGCTGTCACGGGGTCGTCCACCGATGCCGCGCCGGCCTTCACTGCGTCGGCCACCAGATTCGCGGCCTTACGCAGCCCGAAGCGACCGCCCTTGAACTTAATTTCCTTGGTCACGGCATCGAGCTTGGCAAGCAGGCTGTCAACGCCTTTCAATTCATTCATTGCCATGTCAAAGCCCCTCGTTCACCCCGGTGGCGAGCTTCAGCCGGTATTCGCGCCGGCCAGTCTGATCGGTATCGATGGACAGAATGTCGTACACCTGACCTTCCCAGACGATACGCATCGTCGGCAGCAGGCCGGGGAACCACCGCAGCGTCGCGCGCGCTTCCGTCTCCGCCTGCTTTGAATCCGACGAATCGAACTCACGGCCCGGCCCAGTCAGAAAGCGAGCAGGGACATTCGCCAGAAAGGCCGCCCATGTCACAGTTTCTTCGCCAGTCACTGCGTCCTGAGCCGGCGTTGCCTGCTCCACGGTCACGCGATGCCGAAGCTGTCCTGATCTCATGTTCCTAGATTCCGTCGGTAGGGATACAGCAAGCGGTCAACGGTCGGACTGATGGTGACAATCGTGCCGATGACATTCGATTCGGCCTGCTCGTACATGTCTGCCATGAGCAGCAGCACGCTGGCCTTGAGTGCAGCAGGAACTGTCGTTTCTGCCGTGTGAAAATCAATCGTCAGGCCAGTGCCTGTAATGCCGCGCACCAGCAAGCGAGACTCAGACACAAGCAGCGTGTAGTCGGCAGCATCGATAGCAACCACCGCTCCGGCCTCGCTGGTGTAGCTCACGGACTCGATTGTGGCAATCGGCCACTGAGGTAGCGGGTTGCTGCACAAAACGTCGCCCTGCTGCGTGTAGGTGTATCCGGCAGCGACAAGCGCGCGACCGGTAGCCAGCTCGACGGCTTCGCGTGCTGCCGTAATAAGCACGCCGATCATTGCATCGTCGGCGCTGTGGATCATGCGCAGGTGCGCCTTGGCCTCGGCCAGCGTCACGCACTCGGCCAGCGGAGCTTCAGTCAGCAGCAGATTCATTTTGCGCGCCCGCGTTTGGTGACTCTGACCTGCTCAGGCTGCTGCGTCTGTTCCTGCTCAGGGCCATACACGGCGCATTGCGCCTCGCGCACCAGATGATGCGCCAGTGCAGCACCAACGCGAGCGGTGTCGCCCACGCTGAAATTGCCAACGCCTGCCGCAGTGCAGCAACCATTGGAAGTGAATTTGATTTGGACGGACATTTTCAGTCTCCAAAGTGGGCGAGGCCCGAAAGCCCCGCCCGTTCCGGATTAAGCCGGAGTGAGATCGCCAGCGCGAACAGCGCCCGGAATCTCGGTTGCAAGAGCCAGACGGCGCTCGGCACGGATCGTCACCAAATTCTTGGTGAAGTTGTCCGAGTCGGAATCACTCAGCTCAACAATCACGCCAGAACGGTTGTAGACCGTGTAAGCCTGACCGAACGCGCCAACGGCAACGGTGTCCGCCGTCATGCCGACCGACTGAATTACCGGCAAGCCCCAGAGGCGCGGCTGGCCTGCTTCGTCGTAACGCAGCAAGGTCTGACCGCCCGCAGTGGTCAGCAGGTCGATTTCGATCTGTGCCCAATCCACCGGATTCAGCAGGATCGCATCGGACGGATAACCAGCGGCCCACGAATCGGCCATGATCTTGCGGATCAGAACCAGTTTCTTGAGCGTAGTACCCAGCGCCGCATCAGCGTAGCCGTGTGCAGTGAAGTTGCCAGCGTCGAAGATGCCGCTGATGTTCGGCGCAGTACCGTTGCCGGCAATGAGCTGAGTTTCCACGCGACGGTCTACACCGTACTTCATGCGGATGTTGACATAGGCGGCCAGCGCCACATTGTCAGCGGCAAGCTGCTTGCTGATCTTGATCCAGTGAGCAACGGTCGAAACCGGCATGTTCACCAGTTCAAAGGTGATTGCCGATTCAGGCTTTGCAGCGCCTTCCGCAGTCTCTGCTGCGCTATTGGTGAACGCCAGTTCGCGCGTGAACTCGATGGCGTTCGAGCTGGTCGGCAGCGACGGCAGGAACTGTTCGAGCGTCAGGAGCTGGAAAGCACCCGGTACGATACCCGGCTTGCGGTCAGGAGCAACGGTTGTGGCCGAGCCGGTCAGCGTGTTCTTGACTTCGATGCGGCACTTGCCAGTTTCTCCGCGCTGAAAGGAAGCCAGCTTGTCGGACTTGACGAGCTGATCGCCCCACGATGCGCCGGATTCGGTGTTCTGGCCTTCGGCCTTGGCCTTCTGCTCCATCTGCACCAGACGGTCAGCAAGCTCGCGCTGCGTAACGCCAATGGCATCGATGGCGGCCTTGGTATCTTCCGACACCTTGCCGTTTTCCTTCTGCTGCGCGTCGGCCTTTTCGGACATCGCTTGCAGGTTGTGCTCAACAGCTTCGAGCGACTTGATAATTGCTTCGGACATAATAAGCCTCCAGTGGCTAGGTTTTTGCGGGATTAACGCTTCACCGCTGTGGCATCGACCAGTCGCGCAACGCGGCTAGTCAGTGCTTCCAGCGCCTTCGCCTCGGCTGTCTTTGCGTCGGGATCACCCTCGACACAGAGCATCATCTTGGCGCGGGCAACCAGCGCGACGGCTGCCCCTTTACTGAAGCCGCCTGCGTCCCGCAAGAAGCGTTCAAAGTCTCGTACAGATTCGATCTCGTCGATAGCCTCGGTCAATTCTGACTTGATGGAATTGCCGTCAACGCGAGCCGCGCTGTCAGCCGGGAAAGTTACCAGAGAAATTTCCATGAGACGCGACCACTTGGTAATGATCCGGCCTTCCTCATGTTCCTGATAATCGCCTTTGCTCAGGTAGCCGCCGATTGACAGGCCATCCAGCGTGCCATGCTTCAGCGCCGCGCGCAGGTCGGTGGCAATGCCGAGGCCCGGAGTCAGTTCGCCCTTCACTAGCAGGCCGTGATCGTCCTCTTGCGCGGACAGCCACTTGCCGGTCGGCATTCCGTAGCTGTTGTGATTGAAAAACATTTTTGGCATGAATGCCTTTAGCGTCGCCTTGAACGCACCTTTTTTGATGGTGTCGCCGTAGGAGTCAACGCCGCCGAAAACGGACGCGTAGCCGGAGAATGTGCCAGTCTCGCCATCCTCGGTTTTTAGCTGCACATCACTGAGCGACAGTGCTTTGCGAATCAGCATTACTACCCCCGGCCACTTGGCCCAGTTTGTTGAGCGGCGCAAGGTTTGTTTGCGCGGTTAGTACATTACCATCCGCCATCGGCGGGTCATTTTCAAGCTGGCGACACTCGTTGCGCGTCTTTAATCCATTCTGCACCGCTTTCGCGTATACATCAAATCGAGCCGTGATATTTCCGCGCAAGAGCGCATCGTGATTGAACTCCGCCGTGAACATCGCACGCTGCTTCGATGTCATGACGCGCTTGCGCAAAGCCTGTTCGATATTGACGAGCATTGGCCGAATGGTCAGCGTGTGAAAGCCGTTCACGATCTGCTCGATGCCCGTGCCCCATGTCGTTGTCCCTGAGTGATGAACAAGGATCGGCGGCACATCAAACCACCGGCAGACCTCTTCGACGCCGAACTTTCGCGTCTCAAGCAACTGCTGATCCTCGGCACTCATGGAAATCTGCTGGTATTTCATGCTGGCTTCAAGCACGGCAAGGCGGCTTGTACTGCCAATGGCAAGCCCGGCGAACGAATCTTTGATCTGTTTGCGCTGCGGCTCGGTCAATGTCTTGTCAACCATCAGCACGCCGGTAGGCTTGCCGCCGTTGCCGAACAGCTTGCTTGCGCTGGTTTGCGCCTTGGCATTTTCATCGACCGTTGCGCGCATGAACTCAAGTTTGCTGAAACCGGTTGTGCCGTTGCCCAGATTCTTCAGGTGCAAGACATTCTCGGAACTCAGGATCGCGACATTGTTGTCCAGCGTGTACTTGTAAACGATAGAGCCGTCAGGCAACACAATGGTGTCTACCTGATCTGCCGGCATCGGCCACATGGCGATTGCCTCGCCTTTCTGGTCGCGGTCAATGCGCGCATAAGCGTTGCCGCGCAGGTCGTGATTCATGACCATCGCGCGCCAGAACTCCATCGGAGTCATGCGGCTGTTCGGAGAATCGTGCAGCAGGACGTACAGGCGATCTTGTCGCGCCAGCGTCCTCATGCCTTTCGAGTCGGTTTGGTACACAAAAAACGGGAGGCTGGCAATCGTAGTCGCCCGGCGCTCGATGCACGCCCACACGGCGCTTAACTGCAACGCGCCGTCCGGCCCGATGTTCGCCGTGTCCTCGACCAGCGCCGTCGCTGGAACAGAGCTTTGCGTGCCGACAGTTTCAGCGCCAGCTCCGCCCCACTTCCAGCCAGACCATGACCAAGATGCCATCAGATAATCACCATGTTGTTGAAGAAGTCATCGATGTTTTCTTCTGGCTCGATTCTTCCCATCGCGCCGAGCGCCATCGCCAAAGCGACCATGCCGTCAATTCTACCTGTTGCAGCCGACTTGTCCAATTTTCGGTTGCTTGCTGGGTCTTGTACCACAACTGCGTTGGCTGCGCACATAGTAAGAACTGGATGTTTACTGTGTGCCATGCGTCTGTTGAGTAGCAATTCCTCAAGGTTATCGATTGCTGGGGCCATGTCCTTGAAGCCTTGGCCGAACTCCACGAGCGGCAATTCCACGCCTACGCGCTCCGCGTCTTTCTTGAAAACATCGATGCGCCACCGGTCGAACGCCAGCGTCTTGAGCGTGTTATCGCCAATCAGCTCGGCAATTTCCTTTGCCACGAACTCATAATCGACCGTCGCGCCGGGAGTAGTGCGCAGCCAGCCCTGCTTAACCCAGACATCATACGGCTGCCGGTCGCGGTGCGCGCGGTCTGCCAGACCTACCTCCGGTGTCCAGAAGTAGGGCCAGACATGCCGCACGCCATCACGCACGCCGACGAAAACAACGGCGGTCAAGTCAGTGCGTGACGACAAGTCGAGGCCGCCGAACAGCTCGAACCCGACCATTGGCGCAGCCTCTGCCCCGTTCGCTTCCCAGACGGATCGGCTGACGAACGGCGCGAAAGTGGAAACGCGCTGATTCAGGTTCAGGTTGCGGAATGTGGTTTCAAACGACGGCATACGCGCGGCCTTCTCTGCCTGTTTGCGCATGTCAGTCTCTGAGCGGAACAGCCCCAAGGCCGGATTGGCTGCGCGCCATGCCGCCTCGTCCATAAACGATGCATCCTGCGGAGCCGCGTACACATGGCAGACCGTCTTTGGCGGCTTGTTGCGCTTTGCGTCGTCGATTGCAATGGATAGCAGGTCAGCATCGGTCGGTGCCTGCGTGCTGATGTAGATCAGCAACGGCTGCTCATAAGCGCCCTGTGCGGTGGTGATTGCGTCCACGAAATCTGATTGCGGCCCCTTCACCTGCCCCAGCTCGTCGAGGATCGCCAGCACTGGCGACTTGCCGTGCGCTGTTTTTCCTTCGGCGCTGATTGCCTGATATTCGACATTCATCAGTAACCCGATCAGCTTTTTGCCGGACGGGACTACCTTCACCAAGTCTCGGAGATCAGGAGACAGCAGGACGCACTTGCTGGCGAGGTTGTAGACCTCCGCCGCCTGCTCACGGCTCATGGCCCCGGAGATGATTCGGCTGTTTTGCATGGCCTCCGGGCCGACCAGATGCGCCAACAGGATGAACGCAATGGTGCCGGTCTTGGCGTTCTTTCGCGCAATCGAGAGGATAGCCGTGTCGGTGATGGCCTTGTTGTCGTAGACAGCGAGGATGAACAGCTTTTGATAATCCGCCAGCCGCACGGGTCGGCCAATGTGTTCGCCTTCAGGCACGACACAGTACGCCTCGATAAACGAGATCACCCGTTCGCCTCGCGTCATCTTGGCGAACGGGCGGCCTTCAATGTCGCGGATTCGCGGCGTTGGGCCGCTCAGGATTGCGGGGTTTTTCTTCCTCGACATTCCGCGCTCAATGCACAGGGCGTTTGATTAGGCTGTCGCCCTGTGCCGGCATGTTCCGCATCAGCTCTTTGTGAGCAGTGTTGCGCGACTTCTGATGCACGCTTTCCCCATGCGTCGCACGCGAGTGAATCTGAAGCGTTCGGCACAGGGTCTGTGACTGCGCAAGCAGGTCGATCATGATCTTGTGCAGCGGGCTGACCTGCACTGATCCGTTGGCGGCTCTGGCGAGACGGGTCTTTTCCTCGATCATCTCGTCATACTTTTCGATGTCGCTCAAGACGCGGGCCAAGTGCGCGGCCTGAATCAGGTCTGTCGGCGTCCATGAGTCGAGCGCCTTGGTCATAATGATCGAATCCCAGAACTGGCGCTGTCGAGCTGTCAGCTTCACATGAGCGGGCGGCTCGATAACCCCATTGGCGATGTCTTGCATCATCGACACGACGACATCGGTGTGATTGCTGCGTCTGCGTCTTGTGGCTGTCATGGTCGTTTCCTAAAAACTAAGTTTGCATAAAATAAAGAC
>Ga0172380_10001831_pt1 | contig 35702 bp, 56 predicted proteins | sample Leawe162metaG_FD_119747 | JGI IMG/M metagenome (GOLD analysis project Ga0172380, IMG submission 119747) | Leachate microbial communities from a municipal landfill in Southern Ontario, Canada - Leachate well 162 metaG | ecosystem: Engineered > Solid waste > Landfill > Unclassified | place...
CGCCTACGCCTACGCCAACGCCAACGCCGACGCCTACGCCGACGCCAACGCCTACGCCTACGCCGACGCCGACGCCTACGCCTACGCCGACGCCGACGCCAACGCCGACGCCTACGGTCGAAATCCCATCAGTGCGCTTTCCGGAGGTTCACACGTGAAACAAGGGCTCTATTTCTGGGCGCAGCAAAATGGAAACGTCGTGGTGCTGCGGCTGGGGTGGATTCGTCGCGTCTCTGGCGACGAGTACGAGGCGCTGCACCTCGTGACGCCGCTGCGAAACGGCGACTACACGACGCTCTTCGCGGATGTCGCAATCGATGGGCCCCCGAAGGCCTGGAAATTCTCACGCCCAATGCCGCGTCCTTCGCCGCTGAATCGATTCCACGTGCTTGGACCCATCAGCCTGGACCCATCGCAGTGGACGAAGGTCAGCCCGAGGCCAAAAGGCTGGGAGGACGACAAATGACGGGAGTGGAGAGGGGAGAGCGATGAGCCTGAAAGTGAAAGTGTCGTTGGGCGAGCGCACCCTCAACCGGCTCTTCTACGGCAAGCCGCCTCCGAGGAAAGCGGGTGGACTGGCCCGGGACAAGTGGGCCTTCGACATCATCAACGAGGCCTTCGACGAAGTGCGGAAGGAGTCAGAAGTTGCGACCGCCGCATTGAAGGAGGAGTGCGAAAAGTACCTCGCCAACATCGAGCAGCGGCAGCGCGAGTTCACCGCAGTAGTCGACGAATTGGCGCGCAAGTCAAAGGACCTTCGGGCCTGGGAGATTGATGCCAAGCGGTATCAGTCCGAGCGCGACACGGCAGTTAAGGAGCGGGACCTGCTCATGCTCGCCCCCAACAACCGGCTCGACGCCTACCGAGAACAGGGCGAGATGTGCGCGGCTCTTCACAACGCGAAAGACGCCGCGGTTGCCGCCCTCGCATCTGCCAGGGCTGAGGTTGAAATGGCGCAAGCGAACCTCGACGCGCTGATTTCGTACCCATGCGCAGTCGCGTTCGACGCTGCGCGGGAGGGCTGGACGGTGACCGACTCGGCGGGCGTCAGCTTTGCTCTCGATGAAGGCAAGCAATCGATTGTCGATCGCGCCCGAGCCCTGGCGATGGAAGAACTGGTCAGATATCTGCCGTCGCTTGGCGTTCTTATTGGCGAAACAGACCGCACCGAGTTGCTTGCGCTCGCCCCGCTTCCCGCATCACTGGTAGCGATACCCGTAGACGTGAAAGCGCAGGTGATTGAGGCGCTGCGGTTGGCGGGGGTGTGGCTCGAGATCGAGCGTCAGGCCTACGTTGAAGATGCTGGCGAGGTAGAGGAGGAGCACCTTCTCGCTCTAGAGACAGTCCGCGCCGCTCTGGCTGCCCTGGGTGAGGCGAAATGAGCGGCTACGTTCATCTGCTGTCGCGCAGCGCCGATGGGACCACGAAGGTTCGACGCAAGGCGCTCTGGAAGCGAAAGGGCCTCGCCGTTTCCACGTCTCTCTCTCGCGGCTGGTTCAGCATCACGCACGTCGCGAGCGGCCTGAAGGTCCACATGTACCGGTCCGAGAGCCGGGCGATCGCGTGCGCCCGGGGACTCGTGAAAATTGTCGACTGGAGTTCGCCCAGCAGGAGCCTGTTCCGCAAACTGCCCGAAGACAAACAGGCCGAGATTCAACTCTGCATTGCAGCCCACGACCACGCGGCGGGGCAGTGGTGAACACCCGCAAGCCCAAGCCCGTCCCTCTCTGCGTCTGCAATGATGAGCAATGCCCTGGAGGAGTGCCGGATTGCAGAGAGGCGCGCGCTGTAGATTCACCCGCCAAAAGGGAAGAAGCCGCCTCGAAACCGCGAGCAACCTACAGGAAGCCGAAGTTAGAAGCGTGGGCGGTGGTCGGGCCGTCAGGCGTCAAGGCGGTGCGCCTGAATCAGAACAACGCCGATCTCTACCTGTTACCGGAAATGGGCGAGCGCGTTGTGCGCATGGTCCCCGCCGACCCAGACGCGGCCGTGACGCTCTCAAAGGTAGAACTGGCAGTGGTGCTGAGGGCTCTTCGGACTGGTTGGCCTGAAGACATTGCCGACGCCAGAATCCTCCTCTCGAAGCGCAAGGGGCGGAAATGAAACTCTACCTCGAAGAACGAATCGCGCTGGCCCGGCGGGCGCTCAACGAGAAGAGTCCGGCGGTTCTCGACGTTGCTCTGTGCTCCGACAGCGACCGCGCGTTGATCGAACAATTCATATGGGACGTGATGAGCGTGCTCGACGGCGTCGACGATGGCGCAATGCAGCGCCTCGGGTTGAAGCGCAAGGGGCGGAAGCCGTGACGCCGCGCCCGCTGACCCTCCTGGATTTCCTCGCATCCATCGGTCGCGGCACCTACGCAGCCAGCGGCTACGTCTGGGCCGACGGCTACGTGGTGCACGTGTCGGAGTTGCTGCCGATTCTGCGGATGCTGAAATAGTCCGCGTCTTTTCACCCGCCACCCGACATATGAGCGGCAGCGGCTAAAATCAGAAGTGCCGCAAGCCGCCCCCAAAGAAGAGCCAGACGATGAGCAGGACCAGCAGCAGCCCGCCGGCACCCGAAGGCCCGTAGCCCCACGAGTTGCTGTGCTGCCAGTTGGGAAGCGCGCCCAGGATGAGCAGCAACAGAACGACGACGAGAACGATGTGCACGGTTGTCCTTGGGTTTGGAGTTACTTCGCAGTCGCCGCGTACGCCGCTGCTGCACCTACCGCCAGCGACACCAGCACCAGCGCCGCGACTCCACCGACAAGCACCGGCGTTGAAAGGACGGTCTTCCCCTTCATTGCCGCGACTTGCGCTTCTGCTGAGGCCAGCCGCTTCCCAACCTCAATCGCCTTCGGTCCGGGCATGCAAACCGAGTCGTATGCGAGCACCTCGCCCGTCTGGACGATGATTGCGGGCTGGTCCGCCAAAGGGGCGTCTATTGGCTGTGCGTTGGCCAGTGAGGCGCACAGGAGCAATGTGAGGGCTTTCATTCGTCGCACTCCTCTTCCATCTTTTCGACCTTCCGATTCATGTCCTTCAGGACGTCATCGCCGGCCTTGGTCGCGGCGTCGGGGTCCAGCGTCAGGGCCGCGCCAGTCACCTTCACCGCGGTCTTGACGGTGGTGGTGGCGATGTCGAGCGGTACCGTCAGGACCTCCCCGAGGAATCCGAAGAGCCCCATCACTTCGCCTCGTTGACGTTGACGGTGGTGCTGGCCGGAATGGCGTTCATCACCTCGACCGCCGCCTTCACGGTGTCCACCTTCGCCGCCGCGTCCTGGCCGGCCAGCTTCACTTCCTTCGTCGCGCTCTGAATGACGAACCCCAGCGCAAAGGACGCCAGCGCCGCGACTTCCACCGGGTCCAACTGGAGCCCCAGCTTCTTGTTGAGGGCGATGGTGGCCAGAGTGGCCAGCGCCAGGACGAACCTCTTCAGGGATGCGTTGCCGAGCAGCTCAGTCATTTTCGACTCCTCAGTTGTGAGAAAAAAATACGAGGTCCTTCCCGCGCCCGAAGCCCCGCACCAGCGGACCGTCCGAGAAACACAAAGCTCCGGCTTGGGCGATTCGAGTCCCGACGTAGGCCTTCGCCGGGCGGACCATTGCGATGTGCGAATGGCCGATGGGCGCGAACCAGCCAACCACCGTCGGGAACCCCATCAGCGCCATCTCGCGGGCCTGCTCTTCGACGACAGGAATCCATGCGGCTTCGAGGCCTTCCTTCGACTGGAGCCAGGCGAGCTGCTCCCGGGCGAGCAACCCCTTCGGCAACGGGGCCTCGAGCAGGAGGCACACCGCCTCGACGAACTGGTTGCAGAAAGTCTCAGGCCTCCCGTCGCCGGTGACGTCCCGTCGCTTGAAGCGAGGATTCGAATCGACGGCGAAGGAGTCGATGGCCGCCGCGTAGTTGGCGGCGCTGCGTGGGAGGCAGGCGTTCATTTGCCACCATCCACAGGAGGCGGCGGTTTGATTCGGTCCGCCCGGAGCAGCATCTCCACCATCGTCTCGGTACGGGCAGCCCGAAGGGACGTGTCCTGCACGATGGCGTTTGTCTTCTCGGCGTTCTTCTCCAGCGCACTGACCCGTCGGGAGACGGGGTCCACAGCTCGGGCCGCTCCTCCGTCGATTGCGGACTGCGCATAGCCAAGCGTCGAGGCGGTAATGATGACGGTGGAGATGACGATTCCCACCGTGGCCCAGATGAAATTCTTGATGCGCTTGGCCTTCGCGGCGGCCGCAGTCTCTTCGTCTCGAAGCGCCTCCTGCTGGAGCCGGGCCTCCTCCTGCTTCTGCATCAACAGCCGGGCCTCACGGACCGTCAGCTTCCGGACGCCGCTCGGCTCTTCCGGCTCGAGCTCGGGCGAGTACGGGGAGGGGCGGGACGGGGGAGTCATTTGCTCTTGATGAACTCGAGGAGCTTCGGCAGGGCGGAATCAATTCGGGCGATGCACATGCTCGAAGCCGAGATTGCCTGAGTGAGCCGTTCGCCTTGGTCCCGAAGGTCCGACACCACACCCTCCAACTTCCGCAAGTCGAAGTCGTGCGCGTCGAGCCGGTTTTCGTGCTCGTTGATGAAGGCTTCGTGCTCTGCCCGCCGCTCGAGCTCCCTCTCCACCTTCACCAGCCGGCGGAGGACTTCAGCCATCGTCGGCTCTGCCGCGGCCCCGGCGGAGGGCGTCGGCGTCGGCGGCGGGTACTGGATGCGCGTCCCTTCGCTCATTTGACTCCCGTGCCGCAGCTGCCCTCGATGTCTCCGAAGTCGTTGCCGCAACTCGGCGAGTACCCGTTCGCGACGCAGTACTGCTCCGACTCGGCATGGCACTGCATCACGTACTGGCAGAGGTTGTTCTCAATGCACGCGCGATGCTTCGCCCCGGCCTGTCGCTGGAAGGCGATGTGCGGCGGCACGTCCCAGTCCGGGCCGCAGGCACAGAGCAGCAGAATGAGCGCGTTACGGATCACTGGGAGTTCCCGCGAGCTCGACGCAGGCCTTGCGCACGCAGCCGGCGCCCGACCACTGCCCCGGCTGCATCGTCGCCCGGACGGGAGCCGCTCCGCCGTCAGCCTGGAGGCAAGTCGCGGCGAGGCTCGGACGCCAGGCACAGGGAAAGACCCCGGTTGCAATGGCATCCATCGGCCAGCCGTTTTCTTTGGTGGCGATCGCGAAGGAGAAGCCGCCGTCGATGCCGGGCCGGCGCATCGCGACGAGGCGGATCTGCTGGTACGGCGAAGCGCTGAAAGCGAAGCCAGCGTCGGCCGCCAGGTTCCGCACCTTCTGCCCAATCCGAAACGGGCACTCCACCTCACGCAGCACGGCGTTGGTGAAGCCCGCATCGTCGAGGTGGCGGCGAGCTGCGAGACAGGGGGCCGTGGTGCATGGGTCCGAAGTGCAGCGGCTGCGGTCGTAGCTCTCGAACGCACCGAAGGCATCGGGCAAGGTGGTGTCCAACTCCGCCGTCTCCCAGTTGACGAAGTACGTCCCAGCCACGAGAGAGCCGACGAAGAGAGCGATGGCGACGAGTTTCTGTTTCATCGGCACTTGCTCTCGTCGGTGTCGATGGCAACGTTGTAGAGCCAGCCGTTGATGTTGTTCGCGGGGTAACTGAGGTGAACGAAGGTGGCCCCCGTGCCGGCAGTGAAGGAGCCCGGAGTCTGGAGGACACCGTCGAAGAGTCCGTTCAGCGTCGAACCTGAGCCGGTCCAGTAGGCAACCGCGCGGTGGGTCCCCGAAACCAACCCAGGCAACACGTTCAACCCGGCCCCAAAGCCGTTGCCGAATACCCGGAAGTTGCTTGTCGTCCGGAATTCAAACTCTCGCTTCACAGCTGCGGTGACCGTCGGGTCCGCGTTGCTGGTTTGGAGGATTGCGATGTCGAGGGCTCCAACCACCGTCGAGATGTACGAAACCCCGATGCACCCGGTGGCGTCGTTGGCGATGGTGGCAGCAAAGCGAGCCGTCTCTTCGGCGCGGGCCGTCGCAGTCCCTTCGGTCTTGATGTACGGCGAAACGCTGACTCCCGTCTCCGAAGAGCCACCCCACACGCACGCATCGACACAATCCCCCGCGGTCGCCTCCCTCAGCATTGGCCCAGAGGTGCCGGTGACAGCGAGCGACAACACCACGCGGCTGATGGTGGTGCCGACAGTGACGTTGGTGCCAGCCGGGGCGGCGGCGAAGTCAGTCACGTTGAGGACGCACGTCGCGCCGCCCGTCTTCCGGGTGACGTAGAAGGAGTCAGCGACAGTGACGGAGCCGGGTGAGGTGTCTTGATGGATTCCCGTTCCGCTGGCTCCGCCGAAGGTGACGAGGTCCATCGTCTGCGTCCCGTCCGGAGCGAGCGGGCAGGCCACGTCATCGGCTGAGACGGTGACGTCGGTCCCCTTCACCCAGGAGGCGTGGTCGAGCTGCTCGCTGTAGAGAGCGACGTTGGTGCGGGTGTCGAAGATGCCCAGCTTTAGGCCGGTCGTGCCCACGGTGGAGATTCTGGGTTGGTTGACCGCGCAGGAGACGAGGTCGCCCGGCAAAATACCGGACACCCCATTCGATTTATCGCAGGTGCCCACGGACGCCCGGGTGAAGACGAGCGCTTCACCGGTGGAGGCGGTGATGGAGGTGGAGCACGAGCAGGAACTACCCATGCCTTGCGAGCCGGATGGCGCAAATTCGAAGTCTGACGCAGGGACGTAGCTGGCGCACGCCACCCCGCCTCTGTCGCTTCGGCGAGACTTCACTTCACAGTTTCTGTCGTAGACGCGCGGAGCAGCCAGCGCCGTCTCTGCGAGCAGCGCCAGCAGCAGCGCGGTCCGCATGACTATTCCGTCCCGCTTCTTTCGAAGACGTTGGCCCGACACGAGAGAGCCCCAGCCACTGGAGCAATCGTCACCAGCCCGCCGCTGTACACGCCCCCGTCCATCTGGGCCGACGTCAGCTTCCCCGGGGCGAGCGAGGTGGGGAACTTCTCTCCCGCCGCCAGCACCACCGCAATCCCGGCGTCGGTGTGAGGGCGGTTGACGGAGACGAGACAGGCCTCAATCGGCTGGATGGTGATGAGAGAGCCCGGGGCAATCGCGAAGGCTTGGTCGCAGGCTCCAGCACCAAGCGGGTCCTGTCGCCGAGAACACCCCGCAGTCGCGTAGCCGGTGTTGGCGTTATTCACCGCACCCGCGTCGCTTGTGTACAGACGACCGATGAAAACTTCCCCGGCCCATGCCGCAGTCGCCACCAAAACGAGGACCGCGCCAACGAGCATTCTCATAGGGAGAGACTGCCGCAATTCGCACTTGAATTCCACCTGCAACCCAGTGGCATTAAGCTGCGCGGATGGCCAAGCTCTTCTCGCGTCCGAATCCAACCCCCGTCCCAGCCAACGAAGTCGAAACCCCGGTGGTGTTGATGCGGAAAGTCGGGCCAGAGCGCTTCGAGGTGGTGACTGGCACCGTCAAGGGGGAGCTTCTCAACCTGAAGGTGCTGGAGAAGAGCGTCTCTCTCGTCGTCGGACGCGCCACCGCCCGAAAGGCGATTGACCTCCAGAAGGCCAAGTCACTGATGGCCCTCGGGCTTTCGAGCGACAACTGATGGAGCTCGCCGCGGCAGTCGTTCCTTCGGTGGCCATCCTCGCCGGCTGCGCATTGAAGGGGCTTGGGATGTGGCTGGCTCACCGAGAGAAGAAGTTCGAGCACGCGCCGTTGGCTCACCTCGAAGCGAAGCTGAGTGAGTTGGAAAACCGGCTGTTGTCGAGAAGCATGGGGCGGTGAAGTTGCGGCCGGAGGGCTGACGTCGGATGCTCGTCCGATGCGCTACCTCCTCCCGTTCCTGCTGGTGTTGATGTCGTGTCTCCCATCGCGCCGCTTCGTGAAGGCCGAGTTGCCCGGCCGGCCGTGTGAGGAGGGATGTCTTGTCGGGGAGTTGGAGTGCGTAGGCCGGATTCAGGACAACGAGTCCTACGTGTGGCTCGGAATCTTCCTGCTCGGAGGAGGATCGTCGAGGTCAGAGCTGAGAATCTGCGCGCTGTATGGGGACATCTGTAAGTCCCAGTGTTCACCAGCAGCAGTGCCTAGCGCGTCCCCTTCGTGAACCACTCAGAGCCTTCCTTCTGGCGCTCTTCGTCATCGACAGGACGAAGGTAGTCCTCGAGGGCGTTGCCGACTGCTGCCGATGCCGCTGGCGACTGGTTGACGTTCCGCCCGGCGACCCCCGCCCCCTTTGAGCCGAGTCGAGCCAGCGGGGCTGCGGTGGCCGCTCCGCGCGTCTTCAGGAAGTGAGCACCGGCCGGCAGGGCCACGCCGAGCCCCATTCCAGCGGCAGGGCTGATTGCGCCACCCGCTCCCATTCCGGTGGCGCCCAACATCAGACTGCCCCACCCGAACTTCGAATTGGCCGCCTCTCGCCCTGCCGCCTCTTCGGCGAAGTCTGCCGTCTGAGCCGCCAGGCCGTACTTGGCATTGACGTCATGGAGCGCCTTGCCTTGTCCCGGCAGTAGGGCGTCGACCTGGTCCTCCATCGACTGTCGGTAGCCAGAGACTGCGGTCCGCTTCAACTTCGCCGCGTCAGGGGCCTCGGTGCTCCAGTTGGTGTTGCCGTAGGCGCCGCGCTTGAGGTCATCCGCCGCCGCAAAGGTGCCCGGAGTCCTCTCGGCGTCCGCGATGAAGTCTTCAGCTCGCCCCGCCGCTCGAGCGGTTTGGAGGTTGCCGCCGTACCTGGGGTCAATCTTCCCAGCCAGTCGTGAAGCCGCTGCGTCTGCCGCCATCGGTTGGCTGAAGGTTCCCGCCATGTCGGCTCGAGCTCGGATGGCTTCCGCCGCCGTCCCGGCCTGCCCCATCATCTTCTCGGCCCGGCGCTGGACGGCCACCTTGCCGCCCATGAAGGGGATGAGCCCTTGATCCAACATCTCGTTGCCGAGTTTCGGGATTGCCTCCTCACCCTCTCGGTCCAGCGACGGGATGCCGGCCCGCTTCGCCTGATTGACGATGCCGCCTCGAAGTCCCGCCGCGTTTGCCGCCGAGCGGCCGGCCATGTTGCGCAGGCCGCCCGCCACCCTTCCCAGCACGGGCGAAACCGCTTCCGCCCCTGCCTGGATGGCCATCGGCAGCTTGGCGCCGGCCAGCAACTCACCCGAGTCCTGAGCTTCGGGAGTCTCTCCGAGGTACTGCGACAGCCGTCCAGAGGCGCCAGCGGTCCCGACTTTTGCCGCAACGAGTCCGGCCTTTCCCAGCGCGCCGGCTGCCTTCACTTTTCCGAATGGAGTCGGCTGAAGCATTGAGCCGAGGATGTTGGAGCCGGGCTGCTCTTCGACGTCCTTCATGTACTTCGCGCGCACTTCGGGATGCTCTGTGTGCCAGCCGGGATTCTGGCCGTCCGGCTCGACGATGGTCTTGTAGACCTCCTCCGGGATGGAGGCGGCGTTGTTGTAGAGCCCCATCGCCGCGGAGCGCAGCTTGGAGGGGAGTTGGTCCCGCTGACTGCGGATGATGTTTGCCAGGCGCTGCCCCATCGTCGGAGCGGGCGCGACGGCTGAGGCCGAGGCCTCTTTGGCGCTCATCTCGTCGTCGGAGATGTGCCCCTCCTTCGCCTCGAGAGCCGCCATCTCTGCGTCCGTCAGAGTCGCCATCACTTCACCTCGTCCCAGCCGCCAGCGACTTTCTTATACGTCTTCCCGCCCACCGTCTTGGTGTCGCCGCCCGCCTTGCCCTTCCGGACAATCCCGGTAGCCGTTGACTCACCACCCACCTGGGCGTCGCCCCACGAATCCAGGCCGCTCAGCATCCCCGGGAGGTCGGTGGTGAGGTTGGTCCAGACGGAGGTTGGGTCCTTTGCGATGGCATTCATCAGGCCCATGTCCGGACCCGACAGCGCGCCGAGGCCCGCGACGTTCTTCGCCTCAATCTGAATCATCGTCGCCAACTGCTTCAGCTTCGTCACCGTCCCTGGGTCCACCGTGCGAGACAGGCCGGTGGTGCCGCCAAGCGCCTCTCTCATGCGGCCGGTCAACTTCTTCATCTTCTCGGAGCTACCAACCAGGGCAGTGAACTTCTTGCGCGTCTCTGGGCTCGGGTTGGCCCCGGACTGCACCTCGAATTCAGGAGGCACGTCCTCGGTCTTCTTGGCTGCGTCCTTCACCTTGTCGGCCTCGAACTTCTCCGCGTCGCGCTTCTCGCCCTCGGCCCGGATGCCCAGCCCAGCGCGGGACAGCGCCAACTGTGCGGCGTTGGACTCCTTCTGCCGCTCGTCAGTGACGTTGAAGCGCCGAAGAGACTCGGCCTCCGCTTTCGCCTTCTCTCGTTGAGCCAACAGCAGCGCCGCCGCCTTCTCGCTTCGGCCGACAGCCTTGTCTCCCCGCTCGTCCTCGTAGCGGCGGTCGTCCTTCTCGTCGAGCGCTCCCTGCCGCTTCAGTCGCAGCGCCTCCGCGGCCCTCTCCGAGCGCGACTTTGCTGCCGCCATTGCGCCGGGGACTTGCGAAGGCGCGGCCCCAATCCCCTGGCTCACCGGAGTGCGGGTGATGCCGCCGACGAGTTGCCTGCCGGCGAGCTCCATCCCGGCAGTGAAGCGGGACGCGCGGTCCGCTTCCTGGGCTGCGTTGAGTTCTTCTTGGTCCCGGTTGTCGACGGGAGCCAGCGTTGATTGCGGCGGCTGTTGGGCAGGGATGGAGGGAGGCTGTTCCTGGGCCTCTTGCTCCTGAAGCATCTGGGCTGCCTGTTCCACGTCGGCCGGGTCCGGCATCGCTCCGCCGATTGCCGCCGCGAAGGGATTGCCCATCCCGTCCATCGTCTCGCCATTCTCTCGCGTGAGCTCGGCTGCGGCGTCCATTGCCGGCATGCCCCGCTTCCGTCGGATGATGTCGGCAGCGCTCTCGCGAATCATCAGTAGTCCTTCTCGTAGGCGTTGTCGTCTTCGCCGAAGTCCGGCTTCTTCTTCTTGCCGTATTGGTCATAGGTGGCGCCGGCAGTAATGGCTGCCGAGCCGATGCCTCCCGCCGTCTGCTGCGTCGCACCAGCCGCCCTCTCGTAGCCGCCTGCCACTCCGTTGAGGGCCGCAGCTTCCGCAGCGTTGCGGCTCATCTCGTTGTCGAAGTTGGCCTGAGGAATCTGCTGGTTTCGGAAGTCCGCGTCGGACTGCTGGCGAGCGTTGAACATGTTGATTTCATCCTGGGACTTCATCGCCGACAACTCCTGCCCCCGCATCTGTCCCGACATGCTGCCTGCCATTCCCAAGGCCTCCTGGTACCTGCCTCTGGCTGCCGAAGCCGACTCAATCCCCATCTGGTTGGCCCGGTTGATTGCCGACTGGGCGCCTGACTGCTGGAGCGCAAAAGACATCCCGCTCCCCTCCATCCCCCGGTTGGCCATTCCGCGCTGTACGGCCGACTGGGCGCTGTTGGCGATGCCTCCCGCCGCGTTCTGCATCCGCAGGTAGGCGGCCCTGTCGTCTGCCGTCTCGCCCTTCTCATTCACCTGCTCCATCACCTTCCCGAGGACCTGGGTTTGGGCCTGAGTGGCTTTGGTGGACTCAAGGTAGCGGCTAGCTGCCTCAGGCGGGAGTTTCTGGGCCACCAGCCGGTCCAGGGTGGGTAGCTTGGTGTCGCCAATCTTCTTGGCGATGTCGGCTCGGATGGCGGCGGCTTTCGCCATGTCGCCCGAGGCAATGGCGGCCCCAATGAGAGAGGCGGCAGCGGCGATGACGGCAGCCACGATTACGACGGGCATTACTTAGCTCCATTGGTGCGGCTTCTTGAATAGTAGGAGTCCCACGTCTCGGGCTTCTGCTTCTCCTGAGTCTTGCCGCCGCCCAGCCCCGAGAAGAACTGATGCGCGCCCTTCACAATGCCCCAGTTGCCGACATCGTTGGCGGTGCCTTCGTCCCACTTCTTGTTCATTGCGTCAGTGCCGCTTCGGTATTTGCTCCAGTCAATTCGACCGTCCGGCCCGGTGGCCTTGAAGTACTTGGCCCGCATTTCGATTTGCTGGTCCCTCGCCTTCTTGTTGAGTCTCTGGAAGTTCGGGTCTGACGGATCCCCCGGCGTCGCGGTGTCGAATTCCATCTCTGCGAATTTCCGCCCAAGCGCCTCCTTTTCCTTCTCGTCGTAGGCCGCCTGTTGCTGCCGCTTGTACGCTTCCGCAGCCGCGGCATCCTGCGCGGTCTGGTCCGCGTACCTGCCCTTGCGTTGACCCGCCCGAATCCCACGCTCTTCAAAGTCGCGCTGGGTCCGCTGTAGGTCTTGCTGGCCTTGCGCAATCCGCCCAGCCCCGGACGCACCGGTAAGCGCCGAGTCCAGCCATGACGTGCCGCGGCCGTACGTTTTCTCCATCAAAGCCTGTCGGGACGCTGGGTCCGCCATCCCCTTCATAAAGTCGCTGTACGAGGCCAGACCTCGTTGCGCCTCTTCGCCGGTGCGTTTGAATGCTGCCTCGCCTCCGGCGCGACCTTCACCGGCCTCTCGGGCTGAAGCGTAATGCGCGTTGCTGGATGCGGTGGCGTCCGCGAGTCGCTTGTCGCCCTCCACCATCGACTTGTTGAGCATCTCCTGCCCGGCCTCGTCGTTGAGGCCCATGTAGTCCGCGAAGTTGATGAAGTTTCCGCTCATTGGCTCCTCAGGCAAGCGTCGTGATTCTTCGAATCCAGGCCTTCCAATGGGCCGGAGTGCTGGTGTCGCCGTGCACCAACAACTGCATCTGGTTTCCAGAAGCAGCGATGCTGCAAGCGAAAGAGCCAGAGCCGACACTGACGAAGTTGCCCGTGGACTGGACAGTGGCTCCGCCGCCAGTCCGACGGTAGACAATCGCGTACTTGTCCCCGGTGATGTAGTCGAAGACGTTGAGCACGGGAGTGTCGTCCCGGCCCATGAAAACCACCTGCACCTGAGTCAACTCACCCTCAGCCATCGTCCACTCAAACAACGTGACGTTGGTGTCGGTGGGGGTGTCGACCTCCGCGTAGTCGATGTGATCCCACCCCGCATCGCCGGTTGCTCCAGTTGCTCCAGTTGCGCCCGTGGCTCCAGTCGCACCCGTGGCGCCAGTTGCACCGGTTGCTCCAGTCGGTCCCGTCACCCCGTCCGTCGTAATCTGCTCGAGGATGCGGGTGTTTCTCCCGGCCGGAAGCGCGGCGTCCTGAAGTGCCTCCAGGCGCAGGTAGATGCCCATCAGCACGTCATTGAGGACGTCGGCGCTGCCGAGCTCTTCCTTTCGTAGCTGCCTTCGGACGCCGGCCGTCATTGGCGCACCGTCGCAGTCCCTTCTCCGGGGAGGTGGACCACCACCATTCCCTCGAGGGCGAAGTACTCACTGGCTGTCGAGTGCTGCACCACCACCGAAAGCCGGGCGCTTCTCCGCTGGCTTCGAGGAATGGAGCAGCGAGACATCCGGGAGACGGAAGTTGGAGTCAGAGTGACGTTGCCGCTGGTGCTGTCTCTGTCGGCCACGAAGTAGGCAACCAACGTGGAAGGCGTCGTCCAGGCCGTGAAGGTGGGCGAGACGTCGTAAAGCAAATGGAGTTCATCCCAGTGCGTCTCCAACTCTGGCGAGGTGGCCACCACGTTCCACCTGACGGTTTTGGTGATGGCCACGGAAGAGGCGTCGTAGGTGTCGTCGATGTAGTCCGCCGCCGCGTAGGTGAGCCGCTCCTTGTAGACGCTGCTGTCGGCGCTGGTGGAGTTCCACTGCCCGAGGAAGAGCAAGTCGTCTGAGACGCGGACTGCCCCGCACGAATGGCCCGTCGTCTTCGGTCCGTCTCCTCCCTGAGTGAATGCCCAGGTGGTCCAGGCCTCCATGCGGGTGTCGTAGACGAGGATGGTGGGGCAGTTGCCGTTGGTGGCAGAGCCGTTGGTCCTGTCGGGAATGGCGAAGAGGACTTTGTGGCGACTGCGGAAAGCGGCAGCCCAGGAGTAGGTGGCGAGCCAGCTGTCACCGACGTCCTTCACAGCCTTCTGTAGCAGCGGCTCGATCGCGTTGGAGATGTACTCAACACCGCCCGAGGAGATTTTCGCGATGCCCTCCCAGCCCCACGCATAAATGGCGTCGTCACAGACGCAGAGTTGCTCGCGCCCTCTCAGTCGGAAGGTGAGGTCAAACTCCTGCGCCGCGAAGTCGTCGACGCTCCGGCCGGTGAGCCGGTAGAGGCCGGCGTCGGTGAACATGTAGACGGCGTCCTGATGGACCACCATTCGGAGGATGGCAGTGTCGTCCCGCCCAATCTCATCCTGGAAGATGGCGGGCACTGCGTCGCCGAGGTTGGGTTTGCTGAAGGCGTAGCCGTTGGCGTGAACGTCGGACGCAGAGGTGACTCCAGCAGTGAGGACCGGCCGGTATGCGGTCCCGTGCGCGCTGACGGTGTACGAGAAGGTGGTGCCATTGGTGCGCGACTCGAGGCGGATTCTGCCGGGGAGTTTCTCTGGGTCCGAGACGTAGAAAGCCCACACCGAAACGTTGGTGGTCGACTTGTTGACGCACTCGACGAAATTCTGCGCCGTCCTCTCAATCGCCTCGGAAGCGCTCGAGCCAGCCGCGACAGTCGCCACCACGAATTGATTGTTGGTTGGAGTTCCGGGGGCAATGGCGGTGTAGACAATCCCGTCAATCGTCATCGTGTCGCCGGCAGTGACTCCAGTGGAGGCGACGGTGGAGAGGATGGTGAACTCAGAAAAGCACGGGTAGGTGATGTCGGAATAGAAGAGGCACCCCGCGTAGAGAACGACGTCTCGCGCGCGCGGCGGTGGGTTGTTGGAGAGGTCAATCCCCTGCAGCCCTTCCGGGCCTACGTCCCCACCTGTCCCGGTGTTGGTGTAGAGGGCGTCGCCCAGGGTCCGAAAGGCTTCGGGAGTGGAGTCGGTGACGTCGACGTAGCCCGCGGTGATGTCGCCAGAAGCGAGAAAGGCCTCCGCCACCAACTGCATCTCGTCGGAGGGAATGACGCCCAATGCGACAGAGGCAGAGCGGTAGAGCCGGTAAAAGTACGAGGTGGTGAGCGCCGTCGAGGCGGTGTTGGCCTGCTTCGGAAGGAGAATCCGACACGTCACATTCTTGGCGGTGGCCGTCACCCAACCAGTGGTGCGGGTGTTGTTGTAGATGACGGTCCGCGAGGAAGGCGCGCCCTCCATCACCACGCCCTCCCCGTCCTTCTTGCACCACGTCACTCGGTAGGCGACCGACTCAGTGTCAGCCAGCACCAACCCAGGCGAGCCAGACAGAATCGCAGTCGGGCCGGTGAGATCGAGCGCCAGGCCCTTCGGCATCCCGGATTGAAACAGCGCCATCGTCGTCTCCAACCGCTGCACTCCCGAGTCCGAAGTGAGGTAGTGGTTTCGGCGGGACACGGCGCACTGCATTCTGGTCGCGGGCTGGTTGGTGACTGTCCCGGTAATGGACGTCCAGGCCGCCGAGCCGTCTCCGTACCGCAGACTTCCCGCTTCGGTGTTGGTGCCGTAGTTGTGGAGGAAGTTGGCGGCCATCTCCTTCGTCGACACCAACTTCCAGCCCGGGCCACCAATCGCGTTGGCCTGCTTGGCGAAGCCCTGTCGGCTGCGGATGATGCCGGGGGCCTCGACGTTGACGTTGAGGGCGGTGGTGAGGGCTCCGGGGGCCTTGGAGAGCTCTCCTGGCGCGAGGACAATCCCCTTCACGTCGAGGGTGACTTTGCTCACTGGAATCCCCAGATTCCCCGACGACGGAAGTGAGGGCCTCCGAGGATTTTGCGGTCTGCGGTGTCGATGCGAGGCGTCAGTGCCTGAATCCCAATCGACACCAGCCTCTGGGCTTCCTCTGCGTGGTCCGCCGACTCTTTCCCTTTCCCCAATGCCCGGAGGATGCGGGCCACCGTCAACTCAAACAGCGCCGGATGGAGCTCCACCGGGAGCTGAATGAAAGGCGAGGTGTCGGGGGCGCAGACGAAGTCACCAATCGCCGGCGCAGTGGAGAACGCCGAGCCGGGAAGGGTGATGGAGGTGGCATCTGCCGCGGTTGGGAGCGTGTCCAGCGCGAGGTACTCGAAGGAGGGAGTCCCGGAGACGACATCGATGGGGGTGGAGGTCGTCCATCCATGCCCGGAGGCGATGGTGAGGACCCAACTCGTTGTGGCAGAGCCACTCACGGCGCTGGCCGCCTTGGAGCCGGTTGCGGCAGAGAGAGCCAACCTCCCGGGACGGACGAAAGCCCGCACTCGGAGCGTCCCGGAGCCATTGGGGGCCGGGTACAGCACCACCCTTGAGCCTTCGAGGTAGTAGGCCATCGGCTGGCCCTGGGCGGTCGTCAGCAAACACAAGTCGGCGACTTGCTTCGGCTCGTAGCGCAGCAGGTTGTAGCCGCTGCTGTCGGAATTCACCCACTGGACGGTGTTGAGCCGACTCAATGCAGCCCGCTTGTTGATGCGGTAGGGCGCCGTCCCGGCAGTCACGGTGACGTCGAACACCCGCTCGTAGAGTTCCTCCCGGACTCCCAGCATCAGAGGGACGATGGTGTCTCGAATGCAGCTGTCGGCATGGGCGAAGAGGTCCGCGTCCTCTACGCCCGTGCTTCCGCCTGCAGCCGGGAGAGAGCCCAGCCGCCGCACCTCAACCAGAAGGTCATCCGACTGGTAGGCCACGACTCAGCCCTCCGCGCCCTGCTCCAGCAGCCCGGCGAGCTCGCCCTCGTCTTCCCCGCCGAGAGCCGCGCACTTCTCGCACTTCTCGCCCTCCTCGAGCAGCGCGCACTCCGCACACGGGGCCGCGGGAGGCGGAGCCTTCTTTGCTGCCGCCATCTTCATCATCTTGCTGTCCTGGGCGGCTTCGCCGTGGGCCAGCAGTTTCTGCAGTGCTGCTCTCAGCGCGCCGTCGTCCATTCGTGCTCCGGTCAGAAGATGAGGTACTTCGAATTGAGGTAATCGCGGATGGACTGGATGTCGGACGAGGAAACCGCGTCCTCCGTCGAGGCCTGGAAGAAGGCGTAGACAATCAACTCGCAGAGCCGAAAGTCGCCGATGGGGAAGTCCCCGCCCGACGCGGAGCCGATGTGCTTCCAGGCAATTCCAGTCGCCGGAGCGAAGGACGTGTCCGCCACCTCTGCGACTCCATTGGCCCCTGCCGCGCCGGTGGTGGTCCCGACGTTGTAGCGGTACCTCGCCAGAGCCTTCCCGCTGGTGATGGTGGTGCCGGTGGGCGCGTATTCATCCGAGCCACCGGTGTCCAACAGGGCGCTGCGGTTGACGGTCGCGTTGCTGAGGGTGAGGACGAGACAGTCGGCCTTCGACGCCGCGGCGGGAGACATCAGCGTCGCCCCAGCCACTGAGGAGGCGAAAATCGACGTCGAGTAGACGGCGAAGACTTCCAGCGCCGTCCCTTGCTGCGGGGTGTTGGAGATGACGAAGTTGGCCGCCCTGCTCCTCGGGAAGTAGAGCCCGGGAAGCGAGTTGATGACGCTCGCCTCGTACAGCGGAGCCGAGCCAGACGCGGCAGTCACCGTCAGAGCCGCAGGCGAGCCGTTGACGACAGCCGCCCCCGTCGAAGAGTCGGTGATGACTTCGTTGTCGACGAAAGTCCCCCGGACGTCGGTCAACACCAGCGTCCCGGCCAGTTCCGCCGCGCCGATGTTGAGGACCGTGCCGGTGGCCCCAGAAGTCCCGCCAGTGACGGTGAGGCCGACTGCGAAGACAGCGGAGCCGCCGTCGTAGCCGAGCGAAATGCTGCCCGACTGGTCCGTCCAGGCGGTGACTTCGCCGTTCGCATTCTTCGTCACCCCTTCGTCCGCTTTCAGCCAGAGGAGGAGGTGAGGAATCTGCTTCGGCAGCAACACCGTGTCGGTGATGGCCAACTCCGTCGCCATCAAAACCGCCGAGTACTTGGAAGGAGTCGTCGCAGCGTTGATGGTGAGGGTGTCGGCGGAGGTGGCGATGCGGAGATCCACCAAGATGCCAGCCGCCGACTGCGCTGCGGTGATGGGTCCGATGCGAGTCTTTGCCGCCAACTGGAGAAAGTCCGCCGCAGTGGCAGTGGACTGAGCCCCGCCCTCTCCGGCGATGGCCCCGTCGACGAAAATGTCGAAGAAGACGTCGGCGGCAGCTCCGACAGAGCAAGCCGCGACTCCCTCGAGCTCGACGTAACTTCCAGCCGTCACCGACAGCCGGCGCTGCGTCCCGGAGATGAGGACCGCCGTGGCACTGGTGGTGGTGAAGTCCTGGCGGCAACGCGCCACCGACTGCTGAAGAATGGTGGTTGTCACAGGGTATCCGTCACCGGCAGCGCATCCCCGCCCAGCCCGCGCGCCATGTACGTCGCGGAGCCGATGATGGTTTGGCCCGTCCCTGAAGCAGCCACCACCACGTTGTTGCCCAGCTTCCCGGGCACCTTGCACCAGATGCCGTAGGTGTCGCTGGCGGCAAAAGTCGCCGAGCCAACCGTGACAGTCGAGGCCGAAGCCTTCACCGTGTTGGGCGGAGAGTTGGGACCGGTAAACCAGGTGACGCCCTTCTTCGGGAACACCAGGCAGTCGGCCACCACCGGAATGGCGAAGAGGTACTTGTTGGCGTACGGGTGGCGGTTGATGGCGAGGGCCAGTGAGTTGGCGTCGGCGGTGTTGTCCCCGCCAATGACGAAGTCCCCATCCTTCCCGCTCTCCGCAGTCCCGGAGATGGCGGTGAAGCGGAAGCCAGCCAGATTCACCCTCGTCCCTGCCAGCACTGAGGCCAGGGAGAGAGTCGACTTGAGGTGAGTCGCTCCGAAGAGGTACTGGATTTTTGCGTTGGTGGACGCGTTGATGACGGCAGCAATGAGGGCCGCGGAGATGGTGTCGTCGGTGGCCCAGGTGGCAGTCAGCGTCACCGCTGAAATAACAATCCCCACCGTGCCGGAGCCAGAGGCCGAGATGCCTGCCGTGTTGGCCGCCACCAAGTCCGTGCTGCTGCCGACGAGGGTGTAGTTGATGCCCCTCTCAGAGCCACCCAGACACCCGGTTGCCTTGTTGAGTGCCGCCCGGAGAAGGTCCTTCCCCGTCCGGCCCCGCTGATTCAGCGGAAGGTCGTGGGACAGAAACAGCATCGTGTGCGCCATAGGGGTGACTCCGGTGGTGCGCTCGCCAGCCCCGAGCGCGGTAGGCCTGAATCGGGAGGCCGAAGGAGAAGGGAGAGAAACCCTCGGCCGCCCTGTTCAACTCAGCTGAAGGTGATGCCCGACATTTCAACCAAGTGCCGCGGCTGCTCAATCATCAGCGCCTGGTTGGACATGGTGCGCATCTCGCCTGCTGGAGTGGTTGCCGACTCCAGGATGAGCTTCTCTGCGCCACCGCCACGCTGGATGAAGGTGATGTCCGACGAGCCGACCCGGAAGGCCTCCGAGGGGCAGAAAATCTGGATTTTCCCGTCGCACTGCAGCGGGTGAGGGAGAATCTCGATTTCTCCGATGCTGGTGTGGAAGGTGATTCCCCGCACACCCTGCTCCGCCTTCGACGACTTGTAGCTGGAGTCGTAGTTGCGCAGCGACGCGATGTCGGTGTTGAGGATGCTGAATGCCTTCAGCGAAGTGACGGCCACCAGCTTGTCCACGGCGCCGTAGCTGCCCACCATCTCCGCCGCCTCAACCAACTTGGCGAAGGAAGGGAGGCCGGTGCTGGTGCTGTAGATGTTGCCGTTCCAGAGGTCATACGTGCTGGTGGCGATGTTGGCGAAGGTCCCCGACATGTTGCACCACGCCGAGAGGCCAGCCATCTCGGTGGTGACGCCAAACTCGGTGATGGTCCCGTTCGACTCGAAGTAGAGGATGCCGCCGATGGGCCAGTAGGTGTCCATCGCCGTCGCGTCGGTGCTGTTGGCGGTGATGTTGAGAGTCCGAGTCGCGGCGGTGACGCTGGAGAGGTAGAAGCTTCCGGCAGCGCCAGTTGAGGGAGCGACTGCGGTGGAGTTGTCCGCCCGCACCATCGCGAGGGTGCATCCCACCATTCCGGCGAAGCGCGCGGCACTCCACGTCTCCTCTGAAACCACCAGCGCCCGAGTCGTCGAGGTGCCGGAGATGGCGGAGCCGACTGCAATGCCGCTGCGTCCACAGAGAAGCTGGATTTCCAGCCGCTTCAGGTGGGACTGGCCCAGGCGCTTGACGACGCGCTTGGTGGCGCTCTCGAAGGCCTTGGCGCCCGAGGAAGCAGCGCGGGAGATGGCTTCGTACGAAACCGAGCTGCGGCCGAAGAGCTGCGCGCCACGCATCTGGGCGTTGCCCATCGCGCCGGCGTTGATGGCGAGGTAGGTGGGGGTGGTGTTGGTGGCCGCAGCGGTGATGCTGTGCTCCAACTGGAGATCCACCGGCATGTTGTAGAAGTCGCCGGTGCCTGCGTCCTGGTAGTCGTACTTGATGTACTTCGAAGCGAGCGGCGCGGCGAAGCTGTGCGCGTCGACAACGGACTTCGAGTAGACCTGCTTGAACAAGCCTGTCAGCTGCGTCTGGTCGTTTACGGTGGCCAAAATGTGCTCCGAGAAAGGCGAAAGGGTGGACTGCGAGAGGGACTGACTTCGTCCGCTTCAGGGAGTCGTCTTCGCGTCTTCAGGGAGGAGCGCCATTTCGGGGAGGCTCGCCATCAACGTGAATCAGAGGCCTATTGCGTTCGGGACATATTGCCCCGTCGCTTGCTGTAGGTGCAACTGAGTTGCGTTACCGCCGCCAGAAACCCAGCTTGTCGGCCACCGTGTCGCCGTTGGGCGGAGAGGCGCCGTTGGCGGATGGGCGGGCGACTGGGGCGCCGTTCTGTCGGGCTCGAATCTTCGCCGCTTCGTGCCGCAGCAGCAGCTTGAGGCGGGTGGTTTGCTTTGACGGGTCGGCCGGGTCGGCAATCGCCTGGGACTCGAGCTTCTCTGACAGCGCTGAGACGTCCAGGCCGCCGTAGTACTGGTCCGCCAGCGTTTCGTGCTCCTTCACCACCGCCTCGGCGAGCTCGTCCTCATCCAAGCCCAGGCCAAGCCGCTCGTTTCGGTCCAGCCTGTCGGCGATGGCATTGAGGAAGTGGGGGGCGTGCTCTCCGGTGATTTTTGCCTTCTGGAGGGCGCCCACGGTGGCTTTCGTCAGCCTGTCTCCCGTCTGAGAGACGCGCTCGACGTAGGCCCGCTCTTCCTCCTCCCGCTTCGCGGCCTCCTGCTGCTCGCGGTACCCCTCCAACTCCGCTTCGCGCTCTCTGAGTTTCGCCTCGTATTCGCGCTCTCTGGGCGTGAGGTTGGATTGCTGCTTCTCTCGGTCCGACTCGGAGAGGATTTCCTCTTCGAAGGCTTCCCGGATGGCCTTGGGGTCAATCCCCATCCCAGCCAGCGCCTTGATTCTCTCGGCGGGCCGCATCTTCGCCAGCGCATTCACCTGGGCCTTGATGGAGTCGGCTTCCTGCTTCGCCTTTAGGGCTTCGGTTGCGGCGGACTCAGTGCCGTCCACGCGCGAGAGGAGCCGCTTGAGGTCCGCGGTGCTGGTGATGGCCTTCTCTTTCCCGCCCGCCTTGTACTTGAGGCCCCCGGACTTCTTCAGCAGGTCCTCAAAGTCGTCGTCTGGGGTGCGTGGCTTCGGAGGCTTGGCTTCAGCGGGCGCGACAGGATCCGCCTGAGCCTCGACGGGTGCGGCTTCGACTGGTGCTCCAGCGTCGTCACTCATTGGTCCTCTCCTTGGCCTTCACGAGCGGCCGGATGCTGCGTCGACGGGTAGCGCGCTGTGCTGCGATGAGCGCCTTGGGCTCGAATAGGGTGGCGGTCTTGGGCTTGAGCGGCGCGCCGCGCTCAAGGGCTGCGCGGTACGCCTGATTGATGTGGTCGGCGGCCGACTGACTGCCAAACTTCGCGGCTGACGCCAGGCGTTCCGCGTTGGCTTTGGCCACCAATGCGCGGTCGCGCTTCGTCATGAGTCGCTTCGCGCCGAACATCGCGGCCGTCGCCACGGCGACTCCGATCGCAATCAACCACGCCATCCACTCCCCCTTGCTTTGGTGAGACGTCAGTTGCCGCAGGCCGCGCACGGAGCGCCGCCCGTCTTCCCGTTGCCGCAAGCGAGACAGACGCTCGGCTCCAGCTTCACGATGCGGATGGGCTTCGTCACCTCTTCCGCCTTCGGCTTCGGCTTCACCGGCTCTTTCGGCTTCGTCACTTCAGTTCCGCCAGGCGCTGCGTCAGCGTCGTCTTTCGGATGTTGAGGAACGCCAACTCTGCGCGCTCGTCTCGAATCTCCATCACATGGGCCTCGTTGCGCGTCTTGTCGGCCACTGCGAGCGCTTCAGCCAGAGTGTCGGCGTACATCTGCTCGCAGATGGCTTTCGTCACCACGCCGAGGCGAGCTTCGATGGCGTCCAGTTGCTTCTGAAGCTTCGAAGCGGGCGACGAGTCGAACGAGTCATGGCGGCGGCCGGGCTCAACGAAGCTCTTCGAGAGGAACTCTTTGACGCTCATTGGACAGCCTCATGGGGTGACGGACTCTGCTCCCCGGTGAGAGGGTTTTTCGGCGGCTTGGCTGGCTTCGGGGCCGCGATGCTGGGCGCTCCGGGAGGTAGCCCAGGCATTCCAGGGGCAGGCGTTGAGGTGGACTCGCCAGGCTTCGGAGGCGCAGTGCCGTCCGTCGGCATCATCATCGGACCCTGGCCCATCATGATGGCCTGCTGAATTTCGTCCGGGTAGCCGAGGACGGCCATCATCACCGGGTCCACCAACTTCATCAGCCGGACGCGCTCTTCCACGACGCCCATCACGGCGGCCGCAATCTTCCCGTCGTCCCGCCCTGAAGGGGAGGCGATGGCCCCCAAGTCCTCGACAATGTGAAGCCAATGCTTGTCGTAGATGAGCGGCCGGATGTGCGGCTGACCGTCGTCGACAAAGACGGGAGTCCCTCCAGCAAAGGACTTCGCCACGTCAATTGGCGCCAGGCCGATGCCCTTGACGAGAATCTGGGCCTCCTTCCGGACGGCGTTCTCCATCGCCACAGAGCCTTCGAACGCTGGCTCCAGTCGGCCGGACTCCCTCACCGCGAGGTACTCTTCCTTAGTGATGAGGCCCTGAGTCAGCAGCTCGTGCGCCGCGTCACACTTCCCGGCGTAGGTTTGGTTGAGGGGTGAGACTGCCTCAACGACGAAGCGGTCGACTCCGTCCAAGTCCTTCGCGGTCCACTCTTTGTGCTCGAAGCCCTTGGTGACCCCACCCAGCACAGCGACGCGCTTGGAGTTGGCGAAGCGCTTCAGCAGCTTCAACATTCCCGTGCGGCTGCGCTCGAGGACGTGGGCGTAAGAGGCCTGGCCTCGGGAGTTGTACTGGACGGTTTTGGCTTCGAGGAGAGCGGCCAGGTTGCCCGGCATCCCCTTCGGGACGTTGCCCATGCTGACGTCGGACTCGCCCATCCGGGCCTGCATGTTCTGATCAAGCATCGCGTCGAAGGCCGGCACCTGAGGTGACAACTCCACGCCCTCGAGCACCTCTGGCTTCTGGGCGGACTGGAGGAGATTCATCGCTCCAGCCACCTGAGACACGGACAGCTTGTCGCCCGTCTTCGTCCACAGGTTGGTGATGCCGCCTGCGTTGGCTGCGGTGGCGGCCATCGTGGCCACCGAGTCCTTCAACTCCTGGAGGCCCAGCAAGTCCGACGAGGGCGCATGGCCGGCGATGCTGCCGATGACGGTGCCCGGGCAGTAGCGGTGCATGTGGAGCTCATCCGCGGCGTACGGGTAGCCGTGGTCATTGATGCTCTTCTCGCCGTCCTCGCCCGTCACTGCCTCGAAGCTGTCGTAGAGGACGCACTCCGAATTGACGAAGCGCAGCAGCCGGCCCTTCGGCAGGGCGGGAGTTGGGAGGTGTCGCAACTCCCACACCCAGACGAGGTCCGAGCTGCAGGAAGTGACGTGTCCTCCCAGGTCGAGGTCATCTTCGCCGGCGTCCCACTCTCGAGACATCCCTGAGTCGCCGGACATGTCGCGGAGCTTCTGAGCGGCTTCGGGGTTTCTCTCTTCCTGTCCCTTGGCCAAGTCAAAGCGGTTGTAACGGCGCTTGAAGGCAGCCCACTTCAGACGGTCAATGGACTCTGCGTCCGGGTCATACGCGACCCTGAAGGGGGTGGTGGTGTGGATCTCAAGGTCCCCCTCATTGACTGCGGCCTCTTCGGTGAAGTCGGTGAGGTTTTTGCCGGCAGTGGCATCCCAGCCCCAGACTTCCCAGCCTTCCGAGAGGATGTTTCCAATCTCCACCATCTCCCAGTCCCTGTCGGCGACTGAGTGGGTGTTGGAGTAGTACTCGAGCAGCCCCTGCCCAAACGCGGCCTGCTCAATGGACTTCGAATCCCCGTTGGTGGGGATGGCCTTGAAAGCGGGCTTGTTGCTGGTGGTGCGGACGGTGACTTGAGTGACGAGGGTGGCGAAGTTGTTCAACGTCACATCTACGTACTCGCCTTGCTCTCCACTCTGCCGCGTCTGGGAGGTGTCGCCTCCACCATCCGGGCTGCGGCCATACATGGTGTTCCACCCACGCCGCATTCGGCCCGCACGTCCGGTGTCCTTGAGCCACTGACGGTAGCGAGCAATCCTCTCGACGACGTTGGCGGCTGCGATTTCGGAATTGGGTTCCGCTGCCCAGTAACGAGTTGAGTCTCTCGACGGAGTGGGCGCGCTCACTGGAGCGCACGCTATTGCAACCGGGTTGCAGTTGCAAAAGATGCGAGCTTTCGAAACGCACTTTCAGCGCGGCTTCATGTCTTTCGCCCAGATGTGGATGTTCTCGTCGCCGCGGCCTTTCTCGGCCAAGTCGAGGAATGCCGGCCGACGCTTGTGAAAGGTCCACGCCACCAGTCCCGCATCGAGGAGTTCATCCGTTGCCACCTGGCCCTCGGCCGTCAGTTGGGCCGTGGCCGAGATTTCGACGAGAGTGCCGCGGCTGGACTGGCTGTTGTGGATGGCCTCCAGCAACTCCGCGCCGGCCGGAGTCATCGCCTCTTCCTCCCCGTCATTGCCGCTGCCAAGTCTTCGTGCTCATTCCGCGCTGGCTGTCCCCAGTAGTCGGGAGGTGGAGGCGGGGCGGGATTGAAGTGCCACGGCACATTCCTCCACAGGTACAGCAGCGCGTCGACCAAATCGCCGTGGTCCTTCTCGCTGCGCACCCACTGCCGGCGTTTCTCGTCCCAGAGCGTCGTCCTCAACTGCTCAAGCAGACGCCGGCAGCGCGGATGAATGACGACGCGCTTTTCTCGGATGCCCTGGTTGAGGTCATCGACGAGTAGGTGCTTCTCATTCTTTGCGGTTGGCAGGAGCGCGTAGCCGTAGAGCACCAACATGTCGCCCTGCAGTTGCTCGTCATGGTCGCAGACGCGCAGGAAGGGCTGAGACGGGCCGGACCTCACCAGCGCCGGCTTGAGGAAGTCGGGGAGAGACTTGGTGTGCTCCTCGAAGTAGCCCGCGCCCCACAGCGTCCCATCCCACGTGCGCTTGCCCCAGAGCGCCTCCTCTTTCGCCTTCCAGCGTTCTGCGAGCTGGCCGAGGGTGATGCCGCGCACCTCGTCTTCGTCCTCGATGACGAGACGGGCTGCCTTGTGGTCGCAGTAGCCAAACAGCGCCGCGTGTGGATCTCCCTCATAGCCGCCCCAGTCGTGCGCGGTGAGGCCTGCGAAGTGGGATGGCCGCTCTTGCGTCCGGGTGCATTCATCGGCCACTGAAGGCCAGGCCGGCACAGCAGCGCGGGACTCTTCCGTCACCCATTCGGCCATGTACTCCCGGCGCCAGTAGGTGGACTTGAGCAGGTCCTCTCGAGTCAGCCCCAGCCGCGCGCACTCGCCACGGATGACGGCTTCCACGTCGACGCGAGGGTTGTCATAGATGGTGGCGTGCTCCAGTCGGCCAGCAGCTCGAGCGGCCTGGACTCGCATCGCGTAGTCGTGGCCAGGCGAGTCGGATGGAGTCGAGAGGTAGAGACACTTCCCGCCCGTCGTCTGCAGCGCAGGGAGTAGCGCGGCCTCGACGCCGACGAGGTCCTGGTAGAAGCCGCACTCGTCGAGCTTCAGCCGGTGGGTGCGCGGACCTCGGCCCCGATTGAAGGACTCCGCGTCGGTGCCGAAGATGTACCAGCGGCTGAGAGTCGTCGGCCACTCCCAGATGTGGGAGTCGATTCGTCGGGGCGCGATGTCCTTCGGGCAGTCCTGAAGCAGCATCTCCAGGGTGGGCAGCATGATGGCGGCGGCCGACTCCTTCGTCTTCGCGCAGTAGCGGACGATGCCCTTCTCTGTCTGGAGGCTGAAGTCGCAGTCATCCCCGGCACTGGCGTAGGACTTCCCTACCTGCCGGGAGACACACCAGACGGCATTGCCGGCGCCCTCGTTGAAGCGCTTGGTCCACCGCAACTGCTGGGCGTCGAGCAGGTAGCGAGAGGGCTTGCCGACGCGCCAGAGGTCAGCCCGTGCCGCCAGTTGCTCAGCGCGCCTTTCGCTCAAGGTCCTCCTCAATTGAGGCCTGCGCGGCCTGCGGCAGCGCGCGGTAGTGGCCAATCATCGCCGCCAGCAACGAGGCGCCGTCTGTCCCGAGGTCCAGCAACTCTTTCGCCTTCCCGTGTAGTTGCTCGTGGGCGTACTTAATGAGGAGTGGGTTCCCCTCTTCGATGCCGGCAATCAACGCCGCGTGGACTTTCTCCTTGTCGTCAATGAGTCGGGTGCGCATCCAATCCTGGGCGGCCCGCTGGACGTCGGTGAGTCCGCCTGGATTCAGGGCCCCGCCAGTGACGCGGCCCTTCTCGTCGCGCTCCACAGGGTCCATCTTTGTGGGCTTACTCATTTGACCTCTCCAGTAGGCGTGAAGGCGCGACAGTCGACGGTATGTGGATTGGGGTGACCGCTGTGGCAATAGGGGCACTCGCGACGCCGGTCGCCGTTCGCCGTTCGCGCCGAGCATCTCGACACCGGGCCGGTTGAGCCCGTCGTAGTGCTGCATCGCTCGCATTTGCGCTCAGTCATGGTTTCCTCGGCCAGCACACATGGTCCAACTCTCTCGCCGCTCGACACTCGTCACACCACCTCAAGTCAGCCCGGTAAACCTCGGGGGTGGTGTAAATGTCATAGCCCTCATTCGTCTGAGGTTCCGTTATGGCGGGCACTGGCCGCCCCGGCGCCGTTGGCCTGGTCTTCGAGTCTTCCGCGTAACCAGAGCCCGGCTGGGTGGCTCCGTTGCGAGTATTTCGGCACCCTGGTTGATGACCTGACAGCCAACCGCAGCCAGTGCATTCGCTCATGATTTCCTCCAAACCAAAAGCACGCAGCCAAACGGCGGGGAGCCAACGCCGACACCTTCGGGATTTCCGGGATGGCCGAAGCGCGTACGGCCGGGCAGGAAGTGGGTGGTGAGCCGGGCAGGCAGTTGAGGCCAGATCTCGTCCATGAACCCGTCGCGACTCCTTTCGACGTGGCCCTGCCACCACGGCTGCTCGGTGCGTGACGCTGGGATGAGCATCGCGATCACCGTCGGGCCGGGACTGGACGCCATCTCGCGCCACGCCTTCTCGACCCACGGTCCGATGTCCGAGAATGGAGGATTGCACCAGACTCGGCCGAACCACGGGTGCGCCAGCCCGTCAGTCTCGACCGAGTAAAAGACATCGGCCTTGTGGCTTTCTTCGCAGGCAGCGACGTCGAGATCCCACATCGCAACGCCAGCTTTGGATGCACACCACGCCATCGTTTCGCGGGTGGTGTAGCGCTCGTCAGGCTCGAGGGATTTCGGGGCAGGCCTCGGGAACATGTCGACGGTGGCCGTGTCTTGCGGAGCCCCGCCGCGATCTGGATGGCGCAACTCGTTGGCCTTCGCGTTGGTTCCGGGAATCACGGCACCACCGCCGAGACTTCAATCTTGATGCCCGCCGGTCCCTTCGCCTGGACGTAGTGCCAACCGATGGCGTCAGAGCCGTCATCGACACCCAGCTCCTCTGCGACTTGGTCCCTCACGGCCTTGAATGCGCTGGCGAGGTTGTCTGAGTCGAGCTTTCGGCCAATGCGGGTGAGCGTGACAATCAGCGACTCGCCGCGGACGACGGACGCCTGGGCCTGAAGCATCCCCCGGGCGTTCTTGGTGGCGAGTTGAGTCACCAGCCGCTGCTTTTTCACCCGCTTCGCCCTCGTCGCCCAGTGCTCTCGAAGGTTCGCGCAGCTCGGCAACTGCATCGGGATTTCTACTGACAGGAGCGTCATGGCAGTTCCACCATCATCACGCCGTTCCAGTAGGTGACTTTCGCCGCGCTTGGGTCCTCGCCCTCAACCACAGCCCGAAGCGGTGGCGAGAAGACCCGCTGAAACGGCTTCAGGTCGTACTCGGTGCGTGGATCCATCCCGCCCGAAACGGCCTTTGCCTTCAGGCTCCAGCCCTCGATGTCGCGGAGCGCCAACTTCACGTCGGGCGGAAGCGCGTGGATGTCGAGGTCGTTGCGGAGGTGAAAGAAAAGCGCGCTCACGTTGCGCGAGGCTTCGAGGATGAAGTCTCGCAACGCTTCGTCCTGGTCGCTCAAGCCGTCCTCCGCGTCTGCGCCCGCTGGTCCGCCATGAATTCCGACATCCGTTGTTGGGCGCCCTGTCGCTCGTCGCGCGGCCACTTCAGCCAGACCTCAAAGTGGGCATCGCAAAGGTAGGTGTTGTTGATGGCCAAGCCGCAGCAGGGACGAAAGCAGATGCCGCACTTTTCGGGCGTTTGGTTTTCTTGATTCAAAGGCGCATCTCCCTCGTGATGTTGGCGTTTTTGACAGCGGGGTAGGCGTTCCAGTCGCGGACGAAGTCGGCCAGCGTGCGCGTCTTCGGGGTGTGGAACTTGTCGAGGCTTAGGCGAATGGCGGTCCGCCACCGGAAAACGATTTCCTCGTCGTCGTCGGACTTGGCCAGGAGGTCCTGGACGCACTTCGCATCGCGACCTCCGAAGGCGTACTCGGCGCCGAAGTTCTCTTCGCGGTAGGCCGTGGTGAGGGCCTCAACCATCGGGGCGTGACGCGGGTCCGGCGGCCTTTCGAGTTTGAGGGCCTTTTGTGGTTTTGGTTCCGCGGGCGATGTTTTGCCCGCAGATCCATTCCCTGTTCCACTTCCCTGTTCCCTGTTCCCTTCCAGCAGTGAGTCCTCAGTGAGTACGCATGGAGTCCTCATTGAGTCCTCAAGCGCTAGCGGCGCCCCTGCTTTTGGCTTGAGTTTTGATTCGGAGGCCCGGCCGATGACCTGATGGGCCGAAAACTTCACGATGTGGCCGATGCCGTTCTCATAGAGGCAGATGAAGCCGACCCCAACGAGATGGGCCAGGCCGCGGGTGACGAAGGCCCTCCCGTCGTCGTCGAACGGGAAGAGAGAGCCGGAGATCAGCTGCGGCGCGCTCTTGAAGTACCCCTCGTCGTCGGCCCAGTTGAGCAGCGCGACGGCGAGGAGGCGGTCCTCGCGCGGCAACTTCGCCAACTCCTCGTGTTGGTGAAACTCGGGCTTTACCGTCCTAATTCTCACGTGGATGCGTCCCCTTTTGTTTCGACAGCTCTCAGCGGATTTCTGGTGATGAGTCCGTTCCATTCCAGCCTGTCCAAAGCAGCCGCCAGCCCCTTCGTGTTGTTGGGTCGCATCCCACAGGCCAGAAGCAGGGCTTTGTAGGTAGGTGGCTTCCCGGCTTCAGTGAGACGACGGAGAGCAGGGAGGACGTCAGGGGCTCTCATTGAACTTCTCCTTCAGGAGCCGATGGCAGTGGGCGAGCATTGCGCGCTGGCCGGCCTCGTAGACCCAGCCAACGAGACAGACCTGGAGCCCGACGAACGAGGCGATAAGCAGGAGGGTGTCGATCATTTCGGCACCGGAGTCAGAGCGAGGATGGCCGCGACGATGGCGTCTCGGTAGCGCTGGGGGATGTCGCTCCGGGAGTCGTTGAGTTTCACCCCGGGGCCGGCCGCCGCCTTCGCCGCAGCCCCAATGCCTTCGTGAAACCCGAGGCGGTAGGCGGCCCCAAGTCCATCGGCAATCGCCCCCTCAATGCCGGCGGTGAGCGGCACGTCTCCGGGCTTCACGTCATCTCCTCCACTGCGATGAAAACCAGAGGAGTCGCAGCGAATGCCATCACCAGCCCAAGGATGACTGAGAACCAAAGGACCTCAGCCCCAGGAATTACTCCTGCCACCCAAGCTGTAAGTCTCACCAGAAGGACAACAGCAGTTGGGACTAGAAGGGCAGTTGCTATTGCAGCGACAGCAGGGAGGAGACGAGTCATCGAGCACCGTCCGCGAACCGAAGCAGGGCCTTCGCGACTCGACGGGCTTGGGCTGGGGTGAGATGGGGGCTCGGGGTCTTGTCGTGCTTTTCGAACTGCGAGCCCTCGGCCGGGTTGCAGAAGACCCACACAAAGCGGCCCTCGGCGCTGCTCGACATCTGCACCCGAACCTCGTTCCGGTAGCCGTCGATGAACTCGGTGAAGATGGCGAAGCCGCGGTTGGTGCGCTTCACGCCTCACCTCCTGCCGCGCACGGGCAGTGCGGGCACCGGTTGCCATGGACCTTGCTGAGGTGTCGGTGCTGGCAGGAGCCGCAGACATCCCGGACCTGGGTCGGCGTGTGGTGCTTTCGCCAGAGCTTCAGGAGGTTGCTGCTCAGTTCCTCGAGCTCAGCGCGGGCTTCGTCGCGTTGTTGGGTGACGGCTTCGAGTTGGTGGCGGAGGGTGACTTCAAGAGCCGTGCGGTTAGCCATCCTCGGAGCGGGTCCGCCCGGAGGGCCGAAGTTGATCATCGGGCGGCCTCGAACCGACCCAACAGAGGCGGCGCGTTGCGAATCTGCGCGCCCTGCCACAACTCGTTGGCTTGCCAGAGGTACGCAAGCGCGGCCGAAAGGTTGCCGTCGATGCCGCCCAGGTCATCCGTCAACTCGGCGACTCGGGCGGCGGCTTCGAGGAGCATCTCCCTCGCTCGCTCTGTCCGCATCGGGACCACCAGGCCGAGAAGGGTGCGCGCCTTCTCCGTCAGCACCTTGGTCCGCGCCTTCCGGTACGACGGGAGGATCAGCCCTTTCCGCTGAAGGCACTTGAGGTGGTCCGCCACGCCGTTGGTGCTGGCCAGTCCGAACCGAGTCCCGATTTCACGGATGGTGGGCCCGAAGCCCTGCTCCGTTTCGGCCTCGGCCATGAAGCGGAGGATTTCGAGCTGCCGCGCTGTCGGAGGGCGGGAGTGGGGGCGAACTACGCCGGTCATCCTCGGGGCGCTCATCGCCGCACCCATTCGAGATGCTGGCGGTCTGGCGAAACCCTGGCCGGGGTAGGGCGGGCAACGCCGCGCACCTGCCATCCGCCAGGCCGACGAGAACACCAGCGGATCGCGGTGTTCAGCGCCCGCCAAACGTCCGACCGGCGGCGCATCGGATGGCTCTCCCAGCCCGCCAAATCCGACAGCCAAAGCACACCCCGAAGCACTCTTCGGGTGAACACCACATCAAGGGCGTCCTTCGCAGCGCGGTCGATGCATGCCAGGAGAGTTCCGAATTTTGAGCGGTAGAATTCAGCAGCGGCCACCAGAACCACACGCGCGCGAACGCGTTGATCCGCAGTCGAAAGCACCATTGGATTTACGCCCCCCCGCGAACGACGCGAACCGGCGAGTCTTCGCGAGCGCCGAACTGGGAGCGATTTTCCGGCCCGCGATATGGGCGCAAAGCAGGAGGAACGGGGACGAGGCGATCAGGCCCACACAACAACCATCCTGTCATGGGTCTGAGTTTACATAACGTTGAGAGTCTGGGTCGCCGGTGGCCTGAAAGGGCAGTGCCGCCCTCTGACGAGCGACGGGCTGCTACAGCTCTGTGGCTAGTTGTCGCGGAGCCCATCACGGGGACCTCTTCGCGCGCTCTTTCTTCAGCTCCTCGCACGCCCAGTCGAGCAACTCGGCCATGAACTTGTCGCGAGAGAAGCGCTCGGGCTTTGGCCGGTCCGCATTCACTGCGTCAAGCGTCTTGTCGAGCTTCTCCCAGACTCGGCTCGGCAGCGTCACGCTCGTCCTGTCCCACGCTTCGGCCTCTTTGATGGCTGGTGCGCCCATTGATGCCTCCAGCGCAACAAGTAGCACACCGAGGGGTGTGTCCACAACGCGATTCCGCCACGTCTCGCCGCGTCACGCGACGTTCTCGGTGTGCTTCTAACGGAGCGTCACGTTGTGCTTGACGTTGCACGTTTGAAAGTGCATACTAGTGCACGTCGGACGGGCAGCAGCGGCGGGCGGGCAGGTCGGCGGTGGAGAGCGGTCGAAGTCAGACCGAGGCGCGACGGACGGCAGAACGCAGCCAATGGGGAGTCACCGAATGAGTCTCGAATCGCTGAAGCAGTCTCTGATTGGGGTGCCCGCAGGAATCGCCACTGACCTCGACGCGCCTGCGGTGCTGGCGATGGTGGAAGAGCTGATTCAGACGAAGGCGGAGCTGGAAGAGACGAAGGCCAAGCTCGACGCGCTCCTCGACGCAGTGAAGGAGGTCATCCGGTTCCGAGGCCACAGCGACCCGATGCTGGCGGCGACGGTGGCTTCGGTGGAGGCGCGATGAACGCGCTCTATTCGCCGTCTCGCCCTCTGGCCTCCGCTCCTGTCGCCATCGAGGCCATCACCGCGGCCTGTGCGGCGCTGGCGGCCTGCCCGTACTCAACCATCTCCTTCTGCAATGAGCCGCTTGAGGTGGTCGAAGCGGTGGCGAAGCACTTCGGCGCTCCCGTCGCGACCATCTTCTACGAGGCGGACGAGCGGGGGCCGGCGAGCGTCATCCTCTCGGCGAGCTTTCAGGTGGCCAACACCTACGTCGGATTCTCGGCGACGAGGCGGCCGGCGACTGCGGCCGAAATCGCGGCGCAGGGGGCCAAGCGATGAACGCGACCCGCCTCCCCTTCGTGCCGTCGGAAGAAGTCGAGGTGCTGCGCCGCACCTGGCTGGCTGGCTTCGACCGTGACCCGCCGACGCTGGAGTTGGAGTTGACCGACTCCTCCTTCGTGAAGGTGGCGTGGGACGCGGAGTACAACCACCGCAACCTCTACGTCGCGACGGACAGGGCGGCCGACTACGTCACTGCAACCGGAGCAGAGACGAGGCTGAGCGAAGACGTTCTCGGGCCCATCTGTGCAGAGGTCGAGGCGGCTTGCCGCTCCCATGATTCAAATGACCGGGCCGAGTATCTCGATGACGCAATGTCCTTTGAGGATGGGCGCCGATGAGCGGCCACACGCCGGGGCCGTGGGAGACCGCTCCGTTCGGGGCAGGTGTGCTGGTCGGTCCGCAAACGCCAGCTGGCATCGGCAATGTCGCGGTCGCCTACGGAGAGCACATCAACCCCGACTCGGCCGCCAACGCCCGACTGATTGCTGCGGCGCCCGACATGTTCGAGGCACTGCGGCTCTGTCTCGCCGTGCTGCCTGGGCTTGAGGTGCGTAGCTGGCCTCCCGGTCACCGAATGCAGAAGGAGGCGATCGACGCTGCCGGCGCCGCAATTCTCAAAGCCCGAGGCGTCAAATGAGCCGCTTCTATTTCATGGGCGTCCAGGAGGACCCGGAGTTCGACACCATCGAGGCCCGCGGCAACACCCGCATCTACGACGGGACGGCCTTGGACAACCAAGTCGTCGACCCCGTGGTGAAGCGTTACCTCTGCCGTTGCTTCGGCATCTCTCGCACCGCCGCCGAAGTCCGCGCGATGTCGGAGCCGACCGAGCTCTACAACGAAGAGGACCCGGAGACGGGGCGGTTGGCTCTGCACTCGTGTCCGGCGTGTCACTGCACCCATTCCCTGCCTTGGCGGGGGAAGTGACCGCCGCCTGGCTGACCGGCAACATGCTCGCGTTCGACACAGAGACGACCGGCCCTGACCCGCTGACCGCACGCATCGTCACCGCGCACGCCGTGGAGTGCGGCCCGGGTGGCGCCCTCGTTCGCGGCTCTTGGCTGGTCAATCCCGAGATGCCCATCCCGCCCGAAGCAACCGCCATTCACAAAGTGACAGATGAGATGGCGGCGGGTGGCATCCCCCGATCAACCGCGCACGTCGAGATCGCCAATGTGCTGCTTGGCGCGGCCGCCCGAGGCATCCCGATCGTGGCGATGAACGCGAGCTACGACCTCACGGTGCTCAACGCTGGGCTGACGCCGCTCGACCAATGGCGCCCTCCCGAGGACCCACTTCCAGCCATCCTTGATCCTCACGTCATCGATCGGGGGCTGAACCCATTCCGGAAGGGAAAGCGGCAGTTACTGGACCTGGCCAAGAGTTACAAGGTGAGGCTCGGCGAGGCTCACTCCGCCGACGGTGACGCGCTGATGGCCGCGCGAATCGTCTGGGCGATGGCGCAGAACTGCAAAGACATCCAACACCTCACGCTCGACGAGATGCAGGGCTGGCAGCAGGCGACGCATCGGAAGTGGGCGCTCCAGTACCGCAACCACCTGCGCAGCCAGGGCAAACCCAGCGACGTCGATGACTCGTGGCCCATTCGCAAGCCGACCCAAACCGAAGAAAGGAGCGCCGCATGAGATCCGTTCTCGAACTCAACGCATTGCCCGATGGAGTCCACGACCTCACGCGCGAGGAGTACGACCTGGTCGACCGGGTCAACTTCTCGCGGCTCAAGTGGATGGAGCGGAGCCCAGCGCACTACCTCCACCAGCTGACCGCGCGCGACGCGGAAGACACCGACGCGAGGCAGCGCGGTCGAGCGGTGTCGATGGCGGTCTACGAGCCGCAAAGGTTCCGCTCCAGCTGCGTGGTTTGGACTGGCAAGGCCCGGCGCGGAAAGGAGTGGGAGGAGTTCGTCGACAAGTACCCCGACTCCGAAATCCTCACCGTCGACATGCACGAGAAGGCGGTGTCGATCGCCTACGCCGCACGCTCGTGCGCGATGGCGGCCCCGTACCTCTCCGGTGGCAAGGGAGAGCAAACGCTCATCTGGACCCACGTCGTTCCGGAGATCAACGGAATGCCCGGCTACTCCATCCGGTGCAAAGGGCGCCTCGACTTCATCGCCAACATTGGGGCCCTCGTTGACCTGAAGAACACGAAGGACGGAAGCCTCGACGGCTTCGGGCGCCAGTGCGGCCAGTACCTGTCCCACGTGCAGGCTGCTTTCTACGTCGACGGCTACAAGGCCGCGCTCGGGAAGGTGCTGCCCTACGTCATCGTCGCGGTGGAGCCCGAGGCCCCGTTCGTGACGCAGGTCTACGAGGTGCCGCTCGACATCCTCCAAGTCGGCCGAGAGAAGTACATGGGCTGGCTCGACCGCCTCAACATGTGCAACCGCGACAACGACTTCCCCGGGTACGCGAAGGCCCCGATGCCGCTGACGCTGCCCCACTGGCTGATGCCCCGCATCTTCGAGGAGGCGATTTGATGGACGCCCGACTGCTGGTCCGAAGCCGATTCATGGTGAGCCGTGAGTTCGGCACGGGAGACATTCCGAAGGAGCCGCTCGCCACCATCGCGAACGTGAAGAAGCCCGACGAAGCGGAGGAGGCAACAAAGGATTGGTGGCTCCTCTCGTTCAAGGAGCCCTGGGCGAAGCCGCTGAAAATCATCACCACCCACCAGCAGGCGCTGATTCTGATGTTCGGCTCGGACACCAACGCGTGGCCCGGCAAGCGCATCGGGCTGAAGGCGGTAGTCGGAACTTTCTTCGGTCGCCGACAGACCGCCGTGCGCATCACTGGTAGCCCGGACATCAAAGAGCCCTGCTCGTTCTCGGTGCGGAAGTTCGGCGGGGGGAACGACGTCTACAACCTCGTGCCGATGCCCGGTGGAGGTTCGCCAGTTCAGACGCAGACGCAGGCGCCGAAGGCCTA
>Ga0172380_10001832_pt1 | contig 35701 bp, 33 predicted proteins | sample Leawe162metaG_FD_119747 | JGI IMG/M metagenome (GOLD analysis project Ga0172380, IMG submission 119747) | Leachate microbial communities from a municipal landfill in Southern Ontario, Canada - Leachate well 162 metaG | ecosystem: Engineered > Solid waste > Landfill > Unclassified | place...
CCTCTACCCGCACAATATGAGTGTCCTTAAACCACGTGTTGAAGTTGGGCTTGGATATCGTGAGCTCGAGCTCTACAAGCGCGTTTTCCCAAAGTTCTTTCGTGGTTGTCATAGGAAAATACTCACTAAGGATACTCGTGTGTGGATAACCCGTCAAAAAGTGCCATTAAGTGCACAACCTGTGGATAGAGTGGGGATAAGAACGGCGGGTTTTACTTAGTCGTTCACCTGGGCTATAGTGGTGTCATGTCACAGACATACCAGCCAAAAAAGCGCAAAAGGGCCCGTTCCCACGGCTTTCTTAAGCGCAACGCCACCCCGGCAGGCCGCCAGGTGCTCAAGCGCCGCGCCCGCCGCGGTCGTGCCAGCCTTACGGTATAAATGCTCCCTAAGCGCTCCCGCTTAAGTGCCGCCGATGTCCGCTTGGTTATTAAAGCCGGCCGCTCCGCCCGGGGGGTCGGCATTTCCGCCAAGTACGAGCCTGCCTCAACCCCCCAGGTGGCCGTCGTTATAAGCAAAAAGGTCGCTCATGGCGCCGTAGAGCGCAACCGCCTACGCCGGCTGGTATACCGCAACCTCCCCGCGCCCCTGCCCCGCGCGCGCGTGGTACTCTTTGTTCAATCAGCTAAGCTTGATCAAGAGCAAATCACAACACTATGTTCACAACTTTCCTAGTACAGCCCATATACAACCTGTTTGTCTTCCTTATTGGCCACATGCCGCAGGGGGACACCGTACTCGCTATTGTGGTCCTGACGCTTATTATGCGCGCGGTGCTCTACCCTATATTTACCTCGTCCATTCGCACCCAGATGGGTATGCAGGCCATGCAGCCGGACCTGGACGCCGCCGAGGCCAAGTATAAGAACGACAAGGAGGCCCTTACGCGCGAGCGCCTGGCGCTTTTAAAAAAGCATAAGGTCAACCCGTTCGCGGGCTTTGGCGCGCTCATTATCCAGCTTGTGGTGCTTATTGCGCTTTATTTCGCGCTGTTCCGCGAGGGTTTTCCCGTTATAGACGAGTCACTGCTCTACAGCTTTGTTAGCATGCCCGCGCAGGTCTCGACCGTTTTCTTTGGTCTGTTCGACATCCTCACACCGCACAACATAGTCCTGGCAATCCTTGTGGGTCTCACACAGTACCTCGCCATACGCCTTACCTTGCGCCGCACCCCCTCCCCTACCAACCCCGAGAAGGAGGCTGCCCACAAGATGCAGTCGGCTTTGATGCTCTACTTTATGCCGGCGCTTATGGCCATAGTGTCCTACACCTTTCCGGCGGCGGTCGGCGTGTACTTTGTCACGGGCAACCTCGTGTCGGTGTTCCAGGAGTGGGTCCTTATGCGCAAGAAATAAAAAGAGAACTAAAAAACGCCCCCGTCCACTATTGTGCGGGGGCGTTTTTGGTATAGTGGCTGTATGCAGCCCCTTAATTTACAAGCCTTTGTATCGGAGTTTTTGCAAAAGCTGGGGCACGAGGCGCAGTCTGTAACTGTATCAGCGGGCCACCGCACCGTTGTAGCCATAACTGTGGCCGACCCGGCCCTGCTTGTGGGCCAGGACGGCGAGCACCTGCGTGCTCTTAACATGCTCGCCAAGCGCATGGTCGAGAAGGCGCACGGCGAGGACGCCGCAGTATTTCTTATAGACATCAATGGGTACCACGAGGCCAAGATGGAGCATGTGCGCCAAGAGGCGCGTGCCTTGGCCCAGCGCGCGCGGCTGTTTAAGCACGACGTCGAGATGCCGCCGCTGTCCTCCTACGAGCGCCTAGTGGTGCACGAGCTGTTTGCTAATGACCCAGAGATTAACACCGAGTCTGCGGGCGAGGGCAAATTCCGCCACATTGTGCTCAAGTATGCAGGCTCTGCACCTGCCAAAAAGTCTTAGAGCCGCACGCCCCAGAGGCTGCGGTTCCCTTTTGATACAAACAGCAGGTATTTCTCGTCCGCGGAGAGCGCCATCTGCATAATGTCAGACGCTACTCCCCCGTCGGGGCCGCCGGGCACGGCTATCAGGGTGTTTTTACCCGTCACCAAGTTGTAGGAGAGTATAGAGTCTGCCACCGACCCGGTGCCCTTGTACCAAAAGTCGATAAAGTTGGGCACGGTGTAGTCAAGCGACACGGCGCAATACATGGTGCTCGCGCTCAAGGCACTCCAGACGCACTTCTCGGGCATAGGGTCAAATGACAGCGGGCGGTCCAGGTTTGTCTTGGTGTTGTGTGTGTAGGTACGGCGACTCTCTGGAGTAGCGGTCTGGTACACCACCTGGCTAAAGCTCGGGTCAGCGGTAGTAGTAAGCCCGCTCGCATACAGGAGGGGCGATACGGCGCCCGACGTTGTGTTAATAGAGAATGCGATGCCCGGCACCCCTGCCGCCGCTTTAGAGGTCGCAAGTATAGTCTGGGCCGACGGCCATGAGATAAGCACCTGTGAGAGCGGGAGCGAAAAGAGCTTTTGCGGGTTGGTGCCGTCAGCCCGGGCCACGTACCCGTCCGAGCCGCCGGCTGTCGCCACAAGGTACGCGATAGACAGGCCGTCTGGCGACGCCGCCGCTGTCTGCAGGTTGTTGGGCAAAAATTGTATGCGCACCGGTGCGGGCGAGTTAGAGGTGCCCGCCGGCGGGAAGCTAAGCAGAACGGTCTTTATTGTCTGGCCGTCAATGTATTGCATGAGGGCCCCTGCGGCTACTTGGCGCGCTGCATCCTTCTGTATCTCCCATACCACGCGTGAGACGCCCGGTATGGTCGTGTTGGACACCGCGCGCGATACCGACCCAGGGCTGTCTATGGCCAGGTCCAGCACGTGGCCGTTTTGCTGCATGACAAAGCGCGCTACGGTCGTGGTGGGCCGGGGCTCCTGCATAAACGTGGCGCCCGCGACAGGCCCGTCGCTAATCTTAAATATCTTCTGCGCAGAGGTGGGCGACTGTATAGACTCTGCGACGTTGGAGTTCTGCTCGCCCGTGGCGCTCACTCCTGTGCGCGTGTCGGCAGTATCAAAGGTCTGTAGCTGTGCCGTCTCTGAGGGCTCCAGGCCCGGCGAGCGCAGGAAGAAAAACCACACCAGCAAGCCGACAAAGAGCACTCCTCCCGCTATCTCCGCTATCAATTTCCAGTTGAGGTTTTGCATGGTTATTCGCATTTATACAGCATGTATCCACCCTTTGAATCGGTGTCTCGGCCGACCTGGTGCAGGGCTTTTGCGCCCCCGCTCTCGCATTGGGCGGCCAAATTCATTTGCTGGTCGTAGGAATCCGGGCCGTCATAAATTTTTGTACCGCTCGGGTTTACAACCGGGACGCGCACCGGAGTGCTCTGCTGAGGCCCCACGTCAAAGTTGTTGGTGGGGTTAATTGCAAGTTTAAAGCTGATAAGATCGGGGTTTATCGTATAAAGAATGAGATAGGAGGACACCAGGAGCACAATGGCCCACATGGCGCCACGAATGCGCTCAAGCGCGTCTTTTTTGTTGCCGGCAATGTCGGAGAACATGTACGTAAGCGCTCCCAGCACAAGCATAACAATGGCGATGAGGCCCCCTGCCCCAATAAGCAGCCTAAAGATGTTGCCCACAAGGTTGGGGAAGGCGGCAACATCTATGGCGCCGTTTTTGCAGCCCGGGGCTCCTGCCGGACAAGGTATAGGCTCGAGTGGCGTGTAGGTGCATGTGCCGCCTTTGCAGAACGGTGTCACGGCCTGCGTTGTTTGGGGCGGGGTTTGGGCATACGCGTAGCCGGGAGTTATAAGTAGGAGGAATAGGGCGCTTACAAAGAGTTTTTTCATAGTCCAAAGAGTGATGTGCCCGTGCTTTGCGCGCCAAACACAATCTGCATCATGGTTTGTGCCGACTGTATAAGCTGATCTACGTTGGTGTTCTGGAGCGTGGCGGCCAGGTTGGCTTGGCCCTCCCCTCCCCCGGTTTGGCGCAGGGTAAGTATGCCGCGTGCCGCGTCCGGCCCGGTAGTGTCGTTACCGTCGAGCGTCCAGGCATACTCCAGCGCCCCGGCGGCGAGCGCCGTGTTAGAGAAAAAGTACGGCTGGGCCACAATGGTTATCTCCTTGTCATTAAGCGCTATGCCGCGCGGCAGTGCGGTGTCATACAGTACTCCGCGCAGAGAGTCGCGCTGGTAGAGAGCCAACTGCGGTTCGCTTACCGGCACAATGATCCCTCCCTGCGCTACCAAGTTTTGGCCAAAGTACACCTTCAGCCCTATCTCCTCTTGCGGTTGCAACTGGTCGCCGTCAAACGAGAGCGTGTTGCGCCCAAGCCCCGACTGTGCCGGCAGGGCCTGGTCTTGGCGCATCCACTGGAACGAGAGGCTCTGCGGGGCTACGCGCGCCCCGTTAATAACTACAGTCGGGAACGCCACCACTTTTAAGGGCGAGCCAGCAGAGTAAAGCGGCTTGCCGCCGTACAGCGGAGGCACCGAGGTATTTGCCTCCCATACAAGGTTGATTGTCGACGGACGGAATACAAAGTCCTTGCTGAACGAGCCGTTGCTCGACGACTTTATCTCCACACGGATGTTTGTGACACTCCCCACTCCCCCTGTCACGAATGTGTACGTGCGCAGGCCGATACCAGACTGTGCTACCTTACCGCCTACTGTCCATGTAATGGTCGCGTCGCCCAAGAACGCGCCTATCCCCTGCGCCTCTATGGTCACGGCCTGGTTTGGTCCCGGTACCTCTGGGTTGATAACGTACTGCACCGGCTCGGGCAAAAACTGCGCGCCGGCAAGCACGGGCGCCGCAAACAGCAGGATGTATATAAATGTCTTAAGCTGCCTGTGCATATGATTGTGGGCGGTTGTCGTTGGCGGGCCGTATGCCGTCAAAATTCTTGGTTTGGAGCGGCACGCGGGTAGTGGTCCGGTTGGCGCTTAAGGCTGTGCTGGTGGCGCGGCTGGCCATAGATAGGGCGGGCGTGAGTGCCGCCGCGGCCCCGCCTCCGGGCAGCACTTTAGCAACACTCCCCAAAACCCCCAAGACACTCTGTGTAGCCGAGCCACCTCCTTTTTGCTTAAGGCTGTGCTCCTTTATGCATCGGTGCACGAGTATGCTCCAAAACGGCGCAAACCCGTTTATCCCCGGCATCATCTCGCCCGCAAAGCCCATAATAACCGCCATGAAAGAGAATCTCCCGGACACCCAGAGTAAAAGTATAAGTAGGATGCCGAACGTGGCGCTTATCGCCACGTCTATCGCCATGCCAATAGGGATAGCAAGCGCGCTGATGCCCGCACCCAGCGCACCGCCCCCAAGCAGGCAGGCCCCGGCATTTAGCATGCCCTCCCATACTCCGGTGGAAAAGTTCCAGCATACGACCGCACCCGTGACAGCACCCACCGCTCCTGCACCTATGGGCGTCATAAGCTGGAGACCCAAGAGGGCTATAAAGAATATAAACTGCAGGAAGTCTATAATTCCCGCGAATATCCGCAAAGCAGCGTTCATGTACCCCTATTGTGACATGGCTTCAGCCTTTTGCTTGCGCAATGCCAACACTTGGTTGGGGTCCGAGGTGATAATCTGGTCCTCGGTGTATGAGGCTATCACCTTAATAGCCACGTGCTTAAGCCCCGCAAAGAATATTCCTTCCCCCACGTCCGACTCCAAGAGGAGGAACTTCTCCTCCTCGGAGAGGTTAAAGGTCTTCTGTAGCGTGTCTATGGTCGTGGGCGACTGCTTGAGGAGTATCTGGATAGACGAGTTGGAGATCATGGGCAGGCCGTATGGCGACTTGAGGAAGTCGTCCACGTCCTGGGTAATGGTCGCCAGCCCCAAGTAGTACTTGCGTCCGCGCTTGGCCATGCCGTAGAGGAACGAGGCCGTGTCCTCGCTCTTCATCATCCACCAGGCCTCGTCTATGACAAGCAGGCGCTTCTTAAGGTTCTTGCGCACCACGTTCCATATGTAGTGGGTAATAAGATACATGGCGACAGGTTTGAGGTCGTCCTCCATGTCGCGCACCGAGAACACGACAAACTTCTTGTTGATGTCCACGTTGGTGGGCTGGTTGATAAACCCGCTCCACGTGCCCTTGGTGTACTTGCTGAGGCGCTGCACTAGCGACTCCGAGCCCTGCATGCCCGATAAGACCAGCTCGAAGTCGCTTAAGAGCGGCGGCTCAATCTCCGCGAAGTTGGAGTCTATAGTAATGTCCTTAAGCGCGTAGGTCTCGGTTATTGCCTTGTCTATTATCGCGTCCTCCTCCGGTGAGAGGCCCCCGAGCATAATGCGGAACATACCCACAAGCGCCACAATGTTGGAGCGCAGGATGTCGGCGGCGGCCTCGTCCTCACGCGGCGGGGCCAGGTCAAAGGGGTTAATGTGGTGCTCGGAGTTAAGCGAGATGTTAAAGTAGAGCCCCCCTACCGCCTGGGACAGGAACTCGTACTCGCGCTCCGGGTCTATGACAATCACCTCGGTATCAAACATAAGCGTGCGCAGTATCTCAAGCTTGGTCATATACGACTTGCCCGAGCCCGACTTGGCAAATATCACCGAGTTGTAGTTCTCAAGCGAGAAGCGGTCAAACAGCACCAGCGAGGCGTTGTGGCGGTTGACTCCGTAGAGTATGCCCTTGTCGCTCGTGAGGTCAAAGGACACAAACGGGAATATCGAGGACAGCGGCGAGGAGTTGAGCTTGGAGAGCACATTAAGCTCGTCGCGGCCAAGCGGCAGGACCGACTTAAAGCCCTGCTCCTGCTGGAAGAGCGCCGGCTTGACGTACACTAGCCTCGACTCGAGCATGGACTTGATCTCGCTCTCCACCTTGTCGAGCTCCTCGACGGTCGCGCCGTAAATAGTGATGTATACGCCGACGTCAAAGAGCTTTTCCTGCGCCTGCTGCAGCTGGTCGCGCAGGTCCTCCAGGTCGCGGTAGGCTGTGTCGAGCACAGGGTCGCGCACCAGGCCCTTTTCCTCGCGGGCCATTATCTGGCTCTGCACCTCGGCCACCTTTTTTTGGAACTTCTTGAGTATCTCTGCCGAGTCTATAGGATGGATAAACACCGACAGGTCTATAACGCGGTCCAGGTTGATGATGGGCGCAAACCACGAGTCGGTCAGGACGCGCGGGTACGACATCACAAAGAATGTGCGCGCTATCTTGTCGCCCAGGTTTATCTCGCGCGGGGTAATCTTGAGAGCCGATGGCGCTATAACGTCCTGCAGCTCCAAGACGCCTTGCTTGTATATCTGCTCGGGGAGTATCGGGGAGACCGGCGCCGACATCGGCGTGTCTTTCTTTTTTAGAAAATCAAGGAATGCCATATGCTCGTATATTACTTCGGTATCTGCGTTACCTGTAGCGGCTTCTCGAGCTCGCCCGGGTTAAACAGCTTGTAAAACAGCTCGATAACCTCCTCTGTGCCCAGCTGGACCACGCGCACGCCGGTGCGCACCAGGCCCTGCTCTACAACGGAGATGCGCTGCTCGAGCTGTGTGCGGTACTGCTCAAACTGCTCGTCCGTCACGGCCGCCGAGGCGGCGGTGCCCCCGGGGAGCATCGAGCTAATGCCGCCGCCGCGGCTGGCGATAGCCGGGTCGTACGGCACGACGATAAAGAAGTTCTTGGACATGATGTTGGCCCGCTCGGTAAAGTCCTTGATAAACGCAATATACTCGCGTATCTGGATGCGCATCAGGTCGTCGAGCTCTTTCTGGTAGCGGTCCTCCAAAAGTGCGATGTAGGGGCGGATGTCGAGGTCGCGGCTCTCGACAAAAAACTGCACCGTAAACTCCAAGCTGTTGAGGAAGTTTTGAAACTGTCCGATGATAGCCTGCTGCTCGTCCTGCGACTTAAGAGCCAGGTTGATGCTCGAGGCCATAAGGAGAGCGCGCAGGCTGCCGTCCTTGAGTATGACAATGCCGTTGCGTACCTCCTTAATGGGTACGAAGTCCTGTGTTGCCTTGGCTTGGGATGCGGTAGTAGCCATAGTTATATCTCGAGCGTGCTGCGCGCGGCGCCCTCCTGCGGCTGGTTTTGGTCCTTAATATTGAGCGACCACGATAGGTCTTTGAGCCTGCTTTGACTGAGCCTCGGTACGGTGAGCGTTGTGGGGTCTGCCTCAACCTTCTTTGCCTGTACCTGCGGCGCCGACGCCTCGCGCTGCTTCCACAAGTACAGCTTATTGCCTAAAAAATAACTAAACGCGTGCTCGGCGGCGATAATAAGCGGCCGGCCGTTGACCTTGTAGAACGCAAACCCTGCGCCAATGCCGCCCGCCAGCCCGGCCAGCGGCAATGCAAGCAAAAGCGGCAGGAGCGTAAAGCACAGGAGCGCGAGCCCTCCTCCCCCGGCAAGATAGATGAACTGCTTGAGCGTTAAGGGGCCGAATATCTTATCCTCAACCTCGATAAATTGGGGTACTTGGTACTGAGCCATCCCCTTTAGTATATAGTCTTTTTCTACTCAACAGGCTCGCGATACGGGTCCGCTTTGTAGTTTTGCGGCTGGGCCGGGTCTGCTTTTACTACCGCGCCGCCTGCGGGGCTTGATGGAGCGGCAGGGGTAGGCGCTGTGGGCGCCGCAGCTGGAGGGGGCACTACCTTCTTCTCGCTCAACATGGCGTCTGCGGCTACAAGGTCATGCACTGGGTCGGGTACAGGCGCAACAGTAGGGGCTGGGGTCGCTACCGGCGGCATTGCGGGAGTAGTAGGCGCTACTGGGGCGGGTTGAGATGCGGGCGATACAACCGGCTTAGGGGATGAAGGCATCACAACCGAGGGGGTGGGTATGATGGGCGACGAGGGTGCTGTAGGGACGGCTGGTCTGGGTGTCGGCACGGGCGGAGTTGGTTCCAAGCTCGGCGCCCCCATAAGGCCTCTCATTTTCGTCATAACCTGGTCATTAATATCCTTTGCAATCGCCTGCGCGGTTTCCTCCGTCACCTGGAGAGTCTGGATCATGTTCGGTACGAACTCCTGGGGTTCAGTTAGGCCTAGCATAAGCTCCCCTACCTCGGCCTCAAGCAGGGCCATCTGGTCAATATGCAGCTTGTGGCCGTCTGCGATCCTTTTGATCATCGCGCCCATCTCGGTGCTGTACAGGAAATCGGCCGCCTCTTCCGACAACTTGTCTATGCGCTTCTGCACCTCCTCTTCTGAGTATTCTTTGCGTGCCATACGTGTATATTAAGCTACTTTATATTCTTGAGCCCCAGCTGCATCGCCCGCATTCTCCGGGACGTTTTTAAGATGTCCCCTCAGCTTTGTTATTTGATCTTTTGCCTCCTTCAACTGGCTCATGGCATGCTGCCTGGTCTCACGCTCATTATTAGTGGTCGCATTCCTAAACTGTGTATGTGTCACGCGAAGTTCTGCGTTGATTTCGTCAAGTGCTGATCGCAGTGTAGCTTGAGAGATGGTTTGACCCGCAGCAGTCAAGTTTAGAATGCTTGGGAGTGAACGGTGGGAGACTCCGCCGTTTTGCTGCAGATCTTCCCTGAGATGTTTAAGCTCAGCGGTAATTTGCCGTATCTCCCCCAGGCTCTCCTTACCCAATTCCTGCGTCTTCTGCTGAGTACGAACCTGCTCTTTAAGTACCGTCTCCGCGGCCTGGGTCTGCTCCTTAATGGTCATCTGCTCTGAGTGCTGCGCGCGGATCTTCGACTTATCCCCATCGCTAAACTTCTCGCTGTCCTCCACCTTCTTAACGACACCCTCCTTGGCGTGTTTGAGCACCTTTTCGAGCTCGTCGACCTTAAAGTTCTCTATGTCCCGCTTACCAAGACTGTTGAGGGTATTGGACATCTTCGCTATGTCTTCTTTGAGCTCTCTTTTTTCCTTATCCTCGGCTGGAGTGAGAGCCGTAGTCTTGCCTTTTGCCTCAAGGGTGTCATGGCGCTCGCTCTTCTCGGCCAGCTCCCCTATCATTTTCTTGTTCTCCTTGTCTCGTAGGATAGCCGAGCGTGTCGCCTGCTCCTGCTTTATCCTGTCAGCCCTTGCTTTTGCGCCTGCTATAAAGCCGCCCTCCGGTGGCTTGCCCGCATTTATAGTCGGGCCTGTAACCTTTTCCGCGACCTTTTTAAGTATGCTGCCGCCGCGGCTATTGCGCGGGTCATAGCTACTGGTCCCAAGTGCTTTTCCAACGGCGCCGTAGGACTTTGAGGCCAGCCTAAGATCCATCTTCGATAGTCTGTTAGTACTCAGTGCGGCACGATTCTCATACTCTTTTGAACTCTCAAGAGCACGGTTTCCTAATCTGCCGAACGTTTGTCTGCCGGCCCATCCGATAGGCGCAGAGGCAAGGCGTCCTGTCTGTCCAAAGGCAAACGTTGTCGCTTTTTGTGCCATGCCCGCACCCTTAACACTCATCAACTCCGAGGCCTTAAGGGCAATGTAGAGCATGGCGATAACAAACCCGAGCCGGATGGCGACGTTGGCCATGGCGCTGACTATGTAGATCATGCCGCTGAGATCTTTGTTGCCGGCAAGCGCAGACAGGTCGTTGGCAAGTCCGCCCAACAACCCATTGGTGGTGTTGAGTCCGGTCATAACGGTTGATATAAAGAAGAAGATAAACAGGAAGAACGCCGGATAAAACGCGTGCATGACCAAGGCATTCTGCCACTCGTCGTACCAGACCCTCACCTTGTCATTTGGCACCGCTTTGCAGATAAACGCCAAAGGCGACGCGATAATAAGGAACCACAGCACGACAATGCGGAACAAGAACTTGATGCCAACCGCCAAGAACATCGCCGCCAGGATAAAGTACGCCGCGCCTATGCCTATGTAGAGCGTCGAGAGTATTATTATCTTACTCATAAACCCGCTCCCGTTCCTAAACGACTCGAACGACTTCTGGTTAAACAGCTCCTGGATGTTGAGTGCGTTCATAATGCTCGCGGTCAGGTCTTTGGTGTTGTGGAGTGTGCTGTCGGTGCCAAAGTAGCTTGTCAGCGTGCTAGCGCCACTGGCGGTCCCGCCGGCAAGCCCCCCGCTTTGGGTGGCTTTGCCAAATGTGTCCGCCAGGGTGGGCGCGGGTTTGCCGTCAACTACGCCTACGCTGTTATAAAACTGCACCGCCAAAATGTTGCCCGCGTCTATAACGACCCGCGTAAAGAAGAAGCTGAAGTTGATGATAAGCGCGATAAATATCACCCACGCGAGCATCTGCATGGTGTGCGAGGTCTCGGCGCGGAACATGATCTTAAAGGCTATGTAGACGAGTATCAAAATAAACGCCATGTTGGCCAGGTCGCGCGCCGTGGTCCACCCCGCCGAGAGGAACGATAGAGCATAGGCCGCGCTGTTGAGCGAGAGCGCCACAGTGGTGTCTAGGATAAACGCGCCCATGTAGGCCAGGCCGCTGCCCAGGCCCACGGTAAACACGTACACCACGTTGGAGAGGCATATGCCCGCATCGAGCTTGGTCGAAATCCCACAGCCGAAATCTTCAGCTGGCGCAGGTGCTCCTTCCCCTCTGTTCGCTAAAGCAGTTCCGCCGGTATCGTCTAGCCCTGCAGTTCCTAGTTGTGCCTGTGCGATCGGAACAAACTCTGTCTGCAAAATTGGAGAGAACACCACTACCAAAAGTACTAGCAGTGTCCCTACTTTGCTTGCGTACAAGTGCAGTTTTTTGTTGGTAAGCTTCACAAAATTATATGCCTAAGGCGGCGCGGCACTGGGTAAGCCCGCTTTGCGCCAGCTGGTTGGTTGCGGTCAGCTGTGTTTGCAGAGCGGTGCGGTTTTGCTGGGCGGTCGTCACGTCTGCCTGGGTTATAAGGGTCGGCGTGGCGGCCTGCACGGCGTAGGTGGCCGACTGTATGTCCTCGGGCGTGGCGGCAAACAGCACCTGCGACTGCAGGTCCTGTATTACCGCTATAGAGGCGTTAGCGCGCGTAATGTCGGCATTAAGCGCCGTTATCTGCGCCTCAAGCTGGGCAATCTGCGCGTCCGCGCTCGTAGCGCTCTGCTTGGCCTGTGCCTGCGCACCTGCGTTAAGTGCTGTGGAGGTGGCGGCTGTCTCCCAGCAGTTAAAGAGATTGTTAAAGTTGTTCTGCACCTGCTGTATATCGCTGGCGCTCCCTTGTTTGGCCGAGCCAAACTGCACCGCAAAGGTGGCACTTGCGCGCAGGCTGGTCAGCAGTGCCTGCGCCTGCGCGCTTGCGGCCTGGTCTACTGCGGGCGCCAAGGGGTTTGTGACACCCGTGTTGGCGTTGGCCAGCCCGCCGTACAGAGACTTGAGTATCAGCTGATTAACAAGCGCCTTGATTATCTCGTCTATGTTCTGTGCTACCTGCAACTGGTTGACCGAGGAGTCGAGGCTGGTTTTAAGCGAGTCCTGCACTACCTGGCCCGGCGTTGTTACCTTGCAGTTTTTTTGGGGCTGTATCGAGCCGCTGCCGTAATTTACTGTGGGTACGTTGTCGCACTTTTGTACTGATATAAACCCGCCTGGAGAGAGGACACGGTTTGCCTCACCCTGTTTCCGGGCGATCTGGCTGTTGAGTCCGATCTGCGCGTAGGCGTAGGCGCCGTAAGGGTTGTTGGCCGGCATAGTCGTAAACTGGAGCAGCCCTCCCCAGCCGCCCGCTCCCCAGTTGCCCTTGAGGAACCCATTTATATTGTTTGTCACCTTGCTTAAGCTGCACGACCCGGCCGATGCGCTGTTGCGGTTGGCGTAGCTCTGGGCTATGGCTATCTTTATCTGTGGGGCAAATGGACTGCATAAGAACGAGAGCGCCGAGCTTTTTATAAACTCCCCCGCCGCCTGGTCGGCCACGTTGGCAAAGTACTGGTTAAAGTTGGTGACAAACGACGGCTGTCCGTTAAAGCCCGAGTTTATCCAGGTAACGATGCTGCGCGTAATCTGGTCTATCGCCGCCTGCGCTATAGACTTGACGATGCACTGTATGACGTTTTGCGAGGTGCGCTGCTTTGCGGCGGAGAAGTCGAGGACAGGCACCGATATTACTTTTTCTCCCACGACAACCGGGTCGGCTAGGACGGCCGCACCCGAAAGCTGGTTGGCGAGCCATTGGGCAAGACATGCCGCGGCCGTCACGCCTATGACGAGCCCGGATGTATTGACGCTCGCCGGTTGAGGGATAGTAGATATAAGGGGCGTGCCGCCCAAGCTGCCCGGGTTGGTAAGGTCGGCAATGTCGCTGGCGCTAAAGATACGCTCCGACACATTGCTGCCCAGCCAAGCCCCCGTGGTCACGCCGTCTTGGGGTGTTGTAGTTGCAGGAGTGGTAGTGCCGCCGCCTGTGCCGGTTGTGTTGGGGGTCGTTGTCCCCTGCGGGCCTGTGTCTATGCCGCCACCATTATTAATGGCTGCGCCAATGCCCGTGTTGCCGAGCGTTATAGGGACAAACGTATACGCACCGTTAGGGAGCGTGCCGGTGCCGGTTATGCCCTGCGGCGCCAGAGTGTAGCTACCTATCCCGCTCGCTCCCACGTCGTACGTGCCTACTATCCTGCCGCCTTGGGTGATGCGGTACGCGCCGGGCGGCAGGGCATTGTTGCCCGTGGCCGAGGTGAGTATGTAGCCGTCCGCACTCAGGGTGACGGTGTAGTCGCCCCCTTGCGTGGCGTTGGTGTTGCCCGGGGTATTGCCTCCTCTGCCGGCGCTACCACTCGTGCCTCCCCTGTCTGTGGAGGTGCCAAAGCCGCTTTGGTTGCCGGTGTCGGCCGCGGGTGAGCGCTGCAAAAGCCAAAACCAGAGGAGTGCCAAGAGTGCCAGGAAGAGCAGTGCGCCGATGATTATAAATATGATCTTCCTGGACATGAAAATAATGGGCGTTTAGGATGCGGACAGGAAAATGTCCCACGCGCTTCCCGGCTCGTCCTTAGTAAAAAGTATACCGCCATTCTTAAGCACCTGGGCGATATTTGTGAATATGCCCGCCGTTTCCGACAAAAGCTGCTGGTACTGCTGCAGTGCCGCGAGTCCTTGTATTGGGTCGCTAACTACCTTAGCCATAGCGGGGTATAACAGGGATATTGCCGCAAAGTTGCTCACTATTTTCTGGTACAGAGGAGCAAGGGTTTTTGGCACCGGCACGGCCGCAAGCTCGTTTGCCATAGCTTTATACTCATTTCCTATCGTTGCAAGCTCAGCCAGGGGTGCCGCGGTGCGCGTATCTGTCGCTTTGGCCAGTACTCCTATGGTGTCGTTGGAGTTTGCCTTAGGGTGCCGGTTCATCGCAGATATGACCTGGTTGCCAAAGGTGTGCTGAGCCTCCAAAGTCGGCTCTACCGAGTATATAGAGATCGCTGGGGCAGTGTTTAGTGAAGTGTTCACCTGCGCGGAGGCGGCCGCAATAATGCTGTCTTGGGTAGGTACATCGTCCCCCAGCCCCTGTACCCCGGCGGTTGTAATGCGCGCAAATATGCCCCGGCCTATGCTGTCGGTCAGGTTGTTGCTCTGCGCCTGGCTTATGATGTTTTCGACCGCGTTTGGGTCGGGGGCGTCGGGCAGGCCAATACCGCTTTGTGCCTGTATATCCTCCAAAGACTCTTCCCAGGCTTGTTGCACCGCCTCTGTCTGGGCGGTCAAAAGCGCCGAGGGAGCGTTTTGTGACGATATATAGTACTGCGCCGCGGCAACCGTGCCGCCCGCCACCAGCAAGGAGCCGACAATCACCATAAACTGTACCGAGGGTAGGTATCCGCGCGGGCCCATGTAGGCTCAGTATATAATGGAAATGTGCGCATACCTGCTAAGTTTTTTGTATCGTTCACCCTGTTTGCCGCTTTTGCGGTCCCTTTGCCGGGTTTTGCCTACTCTTTTGCCTCCAATTTGGGGCTTGGCAGCTCCGGCATAGATGTTGTGGCGCTCCAGCAGACTCTCAATAGCTCGCCTGACACCGCAGTGGCCTCAAGCGGCCCCGGCTCTCCCGGCCAGGAGACTGCCTACTTTGGCGCTCTCACGCTCGATGCAGTTAATCGCTTTCAGGCCAAGTACCGAGCCGAGATTCTGACACCAAACGGGCTTACGGCGCCTACCGGCCTGGTTGGCCCCTCTACCCGCGCCCAGCTAGAGCTGGTCTCGACACCCATAAACACGCCTGTGTCCACCTCGGTCCCCAGCTACACACCAACGCAGGCTCTCTCCGCCCCCGTGAGCACGGTAACGGCCTCTAACATCGCAACCGCGGGCACTGTGACCCTGCCTCCCATGGCGGAGCGCATCGAGCTCTACATTGCCGACATAAAGAAGGGGCTTGAAGAGCGTGGCGAGTCTAAGGACACTATCGCGCTTGTAGAGAAGGAAGTGCGCCGTATAGGCCCGCAGGCGGAGTCAACACTCGAGAAGTTCTACAAGCAGGAGCAGGATTTTTTTAAGAAAAGCCGGGCGCAGGCCGACGGCCCTGTCGTAGCATTTGTTAAAAGCTCGCTTTCCGCCATCGGTACGTTCTTTGTCGGAGAGACCGCGCGTGCCGCGCTTGGCCTGCCGTTTGGGGGGTATGTTGCGACGGTCATACCGGTGTGTACCTGCACTCCCGCTATTACTCAGATGTTCGTGTTTCTTCCCCAGGTGCATCTGACAACCAACCTAACGCTCGACTACGCCTTTGGCACGCAGGCGTTTAACTGGCACACTTTGCCGCTTCCGGGTGTCGCAACGCTCGGGGCGTATGCGCCGGTGACCCCGACATGCTTTATATATGTAGGTGCGGCATGCGTACCTATCCCGAGCCGCGGGCTTATTACGCCAGTAGTAGGTTCCTCACTTGTGCCCTTATAAAGAAGAAAGATCGAGCCACTCGGCAAGAGAGAGATCCTCCGGGCGCTTGTCGGAGTCTATGCCAAGCGTAGAGCGCAGCATTTTGCGCTTAGAGCCAAATGCTTTCTTAACGAGCTCAAAAAACTTCTCTTCGTGCACTTTGTTTTTAAAATTCTTCCGTGAGATGCCCGACACCAGCAGTATTGCCGAGTCTACCTTGGGCGGGGGCACAAACGCTCCCGCCGGTACGGTCTTTATGTACTTCGGCTCCCCATACGTTTTAACCGACAGAGAGAGGATGCTTCCCTTCTTCTCTCTTGCAATGCGCTCGGCAACCTCCTTCTGCACTAAGAACACCAGCGTGCTTGGCTGATGCTTTGAAGTTAAAAACTTTTTAAACAGCGCTCCGGTAATGTAGTACGGCACGTTGCCCACAACTTTGTAGTTTTTAAACTCAGGTTCGTACTCCAAGGCATCGCCCTCTATAACTTTAAAATCTTGGCCTTTAAACTTTTCCCTCAAAAGCTCAATAAGACGTGTATCTTTCTCGAGCGCGACAACCTTGGCCCCGCGCTCCAACAGCACCTCTGTCAGCGCGCCCTCGCCCGGGCCAATTTCAACTACCGTCTCCCCTTTTGTAATTGTGGCGGCATCAGCAACAGCACCAAGGATATCCTTGTTGTTTAAAAAATGCTGCCCGAGAGATTTCTTTTTATGCATAGATGAGTTTCTGTAAGGGGAATTGACTGCAGTATATCTCGCTGAACTCTAACGGTATAACCGGCAACGACACATTCCTCTCGCGCAACACCCGCTTAGTTTCCTCTACATTTTCGAGCGGTACCTCTAGATGTGTCATGTCTGCCAGTGTAACGGGACCCGGTACCCGCACCTCGAGCTTTTCTATAAAGGGGACCAGTCCGTTATTGATTGCAGACTTCTTTATCCCAAACAGTATTGAGTAGTTTCCTGCAATATCCGATCGCAAATCATACGCCCTCCACAATGGAAGAACCTTAAACTCATCGAGCCTGCGCAGGGCGCTTCCCCAGGTGCGGAAATTGCGCAGCGATGAGCGGGCAAACAACGATTGCCGCAAAAGCTTACGGCCTTTTCCGTGCAGTGTAAATATGAGCTCCTTTGTCGCAAGAACAATAATAATTCCCATCCAAAATCGCGTGCCTCCAAACACGTAAGGCAGCCAAACCCCTTCGCGTAAATGGATATGAGCAAAGAGGCGCGCGTGCATACGCAGTGGGGCCACAGACACCGTCTTTTTGTGCTGGCCGTCTATCGTTATCCAAAGGTCTTCATGGGCCGTAAGTCCTTCCTTGATAATGATCGAGGCAAGGACATCTGTTACCTCCCCCTTTCCCGCCCCTTCATACCGCGAGTCTTCGGCGTGACGGTAATGATACCTGCCTGTGCCGTGCCAATACCCGGCAGCCTTGTAACACTTCTCTATTTGTGGGAGATACTCAACGTATTTGTCTCGCAGCTCTGCTTGCATGTGCTTGGCCGCGGTCCTGTAGGAAAGTAAATGCTTTTCGCTGCGAGAAATAATAAAACGCTCAACTAGAGTCATGACGGTTAGTCTAAGTATATGGTCTTGCCTAAGCGCTCCGGGGTCTCGGCAAACAGCAGCTCGCCCGGCAGCTCCTCCAAGAACGATGAGGCGGTGCGCATGTCGAGGTTGCCGAACACCGTGCGCATCATCGCAAACGACAGATACAGCTTTTTCTGTGCGCGGGTCAGCGCCACATACATCAATCGGCGCTCCTCCTCTGTCCCGCTCTCTGCTTCCCCCTCGCGCGCATAGGGGAAGAGCCCTTCCTCAAGCCCCACAATAAACACGTACGCAAACTCCAGCCCCTTGGCGGCATGCACCGTCATAAGCCGCACGCGGTTCTGCTCCTCTTTTATCTCGTCCTGGTCGCTCGCAAGTGCGGCACTTTCCATAAACATCTCAAGCCCCTGCGGGGCGGGCAGCTTGTCGTAGCGCGTGGCCAGGGACACAAGCTCGGAGAGGTTCTCCAAGCGCTCTGCGCCCTCGACCTTGTCCTCTTTAAACGCCTTCTCCATCCCGCTCTCTACAATGACGATGCGCAGCAGCTCGGAGGGCGGCACGGTTGCGGCGCCTTCGGCGATCTTGCGCAAGAGAGCACGCATGCTCGCAACCTTCTCGCGCATCTTGGCCGGCAGTGCCGCCTCCTGTCCCGACAATATCTTGAGCTTGCTTACCTTGCCGATACCCGGCAGGGTGTCTAAGACACGGCCCAGGTCGGCCGGCGTCTCGTTAATAGCGGCGCGTATAAAGGAGAGTGCATCCTTAACCTCCTTGCGCTCAAAGAAGCGCGTGCCCAGCACCTGGTGCGGGATGTCCGCGTCCAGCAATTTCTCTTCTATAGCGCGCGACTGGAAGTTGGCGCGATAGAGTATCGCAATGTTTTGCGGCCGGGTACCCTCTGCCCTCAGTTCGTTTATCTTGCGCGCCACAAACAGCGCCTCGTCTCCGCCGTCCCCCGCTATATATAGCGAGATGGGGTCCCCCAGGCCTTGGCCTGTAAACAAATTTTTAAACGGGCGGTTTTTGTTGTTTGATATCAGCTCGTTGGCGGCGTCGAGTATCGTCTTGGTCGAGCGGTAGTTTTCCTCCAAGAGCACTATCTTGGCATTCGGGTACTTCTTCTCAAAGTGGAGGATGTTCTCTATCTTGGCGCCCCGCCAGCCATATATAGTCTGGTCCGGGTCGCCCACCACACAGATATTTTTTTCTTTGCCTATTAGCATCTCGGCCAGGCGCTCCTGTACCGCGTTGGTGTCCTGGTACTCATCTATATGTACATACCGCCACCGCCTCTGGTAGGCCTCGCGGACCTCCGGGTGCTTATGCAGGAGCTCAACCGCCTTTAGCAGGAGGTCGTCAAAGTCCACCGCTCCGTCCTCGCGCAAAGCCTTCTCATACAGGGCCCAGGCCGCCGCTATTGTCCGCTGTCTAAAGCTTGCCGCGCCCTCGCTGTACTCGCTAAGGCTCATGCCGTCGCCCTTGGCCCGTGATATCGCCCCCAGGACCATCCGGGGCTCAAACTCCACCTCGCCTATTGCCTTGAGGGCGTTTTTAACCTCGCGCAGGCAGTCCGACCTGTCGTAAATGGCGGGGGTACGCTTGTAGCCCAGCAGTTTGGCGTGTTCCTTAATAATAGAGAGCCCTAAAGAGTGGAATGTCGAGACAAAGGGGGGCTGTCCGCCTCCTTGACCGTGTTTGGCCAGCAGGGCCCCTACCCGCTCGCGCATCTCGCCGGCCGCTTTGTTGGTAAAGGTTATAGCCAGGACCTCCCGCGGGGCGGCGCCTTGCCTGATAATCTCTAAAATACGGTGGGCAATGACCCGTGTCTTGCCGGCCCCGGCCCCGGCTAGGACCAAGAGCGGTCCGTCTATTGTCATTACCGCTTCCTGTTGCGCAGTGTTTAATCCCTCGTGCGGATTCATATATCTAAAATACCCCGAAAACCCTTTATTTACTAGCCTTTTTGCCCTTTTTGGCTCCAGTTTATACCCACTATTCGTTTTGACCGGTTGACGCCCCAGTTCATGCTGGCTACAGTTGTATATGTACAGGGACGGGAGCTAAATGTGGCTCAATAGAGCCATTTTTTAGCGGAATCACGCAGAAATCAGCATCAAAACCGTCTAGGTTTTGAAATCAAACCAGAAAAACACGCCTTGTTACCTAAAAAACTCATTCCTTCTCCTGCGGCTAGGCCGTCTCTCGTGGAGAAGCTCAAAAAGATCACCGTGTATGTCCTCCTGGCGAGCGGCTCGTCCTGGGGGCTCTTAACCCCTGCGGTGGCCTCCGCGGGCTTTTTCTCCATATCGAGCCTGCTCTCAAGCATTACCCCGCAGGCAAGCGCCTCATCCAAGCCTCAAAACTCCCAGACCCTGCCTTTGCTGTCCGCTGCCACCAATATCGACCCTAACCCGTCGGTGGGCGGCGGCGACATCAGCGTTGTAGACGGCTCGGCACTGGTGTCGCAGGAGGGACCGTCGGGCACCTCGGCCTCCATTGCGGCCAGGCCCTCGTCATCGGCTGTCAGCGTGTACGTGGTGCGCGAGGGCGACAACCTCTCAACCATCGCCGGCATGTACGACGTCTCGGTCAACACCATCAAGTGGGCCAACGACCTACAGAGCGGTGTTATCAAGGAGGGGCAAGAGCTTGTCATACTCCCCGTCACCGGGATCTACCACACGGTCAAGACGGGCGACACGGTTGCCTCACTCGCCAAAAAGTACAGCGCAGACGAGAGCGAGATACGCGCGCACAACGACCTTGGCGGCGAGCTTGCCTCGGGCACCAAAATTTTAATACCCAACGGCACTATTGCATCGGCCCCCGCCGCCAAGCCAAGTGTGGCGCGCGCACCTGCCGCGGGCGCGTCGGTGTCAGTTAATGCAAGTGCGGGATCGAGCAACTACATCAAGCCGACAAGCGGCGTGATAACGCAGGGCATCCACGGCAACAACGGCATAGACATCGGAGCGCCCGAGGGCACCAACGTTGTCGCATCGGCCGCGGGCACGGTCATCGTTGCGCGCACCGGATGGAACGGCGGGTATGGCAACTATGTCGTCATACAGCACAAGCAGTCGCAGACGCTGTACGCGCACTTAAGCCAGATAGCGGTGTCGTCCGGCGCGAGCGTTGCGCAGGGTCAGAAGGTGGGCGAGGTCGGCCACACCGGACAAGTCTCCGGCGCCACCGGCAACCACTTGCACTTCGAGGTCCGCGGCGCCGCCAACCCTTTCTCCCGCTAATTTAAAAATCCGGCTCACGCCGGATTTTTTAGTAGTGCAGTAAAAGTGGGTTGAGGGAGGCTTCGCAGGCCTGACTGAGGCCGAGACTGAGTAAATTTTTAGCAAAAAATTATACGTACTCCTCGAAATCCAGCTTTTACGAAGCTACTTAGGAAACACGTCAGTGAGTTCGCTCGAGTTGTAAAACAGCGCAGCAAGTTCGCCGTAGGAGTATGCGCGTCCGCCGGTCTCAATTATCGCGCCCGCGGTGCGCGGGCTTCCGTTGGGGTGCGACGCCTGGAACCCGACGTTAAACAGCGTGGCAACAGCACCCGGGTTGTTTGATATATCAAAGCCGGCCCGCTCCCACTGCATCTCTATCTCTTTAATATAGGCGGCGGTGTAGAGCAGCGAGTAGTAATGATTTTTGGCGTCGGTCAGGCGGTTGTACAGCTCGGTGCCGCGGTCAGCACCTTGCTGGTACTCAAGCAGTGTCGCAATCTCCGGCCCAGGATAAAACGCAGAGTCCGCGTTGTTTGCGTGCGCCTCAATAGCCTCGGCTGTCTCAATTTTTATGCCAGACACTCCTAAAGAAAATTGCGACAGCGAGCCCAGAATTTTAAGCGGCTCAAAGTAGCGCTTAAACACCTCGCGGTTGGATGTAAAAAACCGCGTCTGCTCCGGCACCACCACAGTCGCTATCAAGCGGGCAGACACGCCGGTCTCCTTTGCAACGCGCGCGATTACGCCCGCGTCCTTTTGCAGGCCGCCTTTAACCACCTGCCACTCCGGCGTCTCGCTCCACCCGCACACCGCTTGGTCAGCATTGGTGCACGGGATGTTTGGCGTTGTAGATGCCGTATCAAAAAAGGCGTTGCGCTCGGCAATGCTGCCCCGCACATTAAAGAGCCCCAACTGCATCGCAACATATACGCCTACAAACACCGCGCCCACCGCGGCAAACACAAGCACGACAACGACGGCCGCCCGCTTTAACAATCGCCTCATAGTCAGAGCATAGTAACAAAAACTCGCATTTTTGCCAGGTGCACAACGCGGTTGCGCTTTGGCACAGCGGTGCTTAACTAGCGGTAGTTGCGCTGAGTATAAAAGCATAGGGAGAAACGCCATGACGCTGCTTGTTGTCGCGATGACGCCCGGCCAGATTGTTCATACCCAGCCGGGTGTTATGTTGGTCTTTGTCGCCGCAGTCTGTGTGCTGCTGGGTCTGGGGACCTACCTCGCTTCTCGTTAAGTGCAAACCGGCGGCCCTTGGGCCGCCGTCTTGCTTGTGTAACATGCCTAAAATACGTTGCAAAATAAGCACTTGTGTAACACAAGTTCCCCTCACTACTTCACACCATCCATAAGCCGCCAGAGGTACATGCACGCAAGCGTGCGATGCCCCGCCCAAGGGCGCGCGAGCTTCTCCATCCGTGCTGGCGTGGGTTTTGCACGGAGCTTGAATAACCTCTGCATACCCTTCTGTATTGCGAGGTCGCCTGTCGGCAGCACGTTCGGCCGGTGCAAGGTAAACATCAAAAACATCTGCGCGGTCCACTCGCCTATCCCTTTTACGGCCACTACGTGCGCAACAATCTCCTCGTCGCTCATCTTTTTAAATAGCTTGGGGTTTATGGTGCCGTCCTTAAACTTGGCGGCGAGGTCTTTAAGGTAGCCGGCCTTCTGGCCCGAAAGCCCTGCCCCGCGCAGCTTCTCAGTTTTAATTTTGATCACATCATCGGGTGTCGGAAATTTTTTGCCCGGGAACAGGGCGATAAACCGTTTTAAGATTGTGTCCGCCGCCTTGCCCGAAAGTTGTTGATAAATAATAGCCTCGGCCAGAGACTGGAACGCGTGCCCCGCATGCTTGCGGCGGTGCGTAATTGGCCCGTGCTTGATGACAAAAGCGCCCAGGTGCACGTCCTTTTTCAGGAACTTTAATGACTCCTCAAAACGCGGCGTAGCCATATACCGGCATCATACAAGAGTTGGGGTTGTGGCGGTACACAAATATGCTGTAGGATAGGTTCAGCTTAGTTTTTGGAGGAAGTCATGACAAAGAAAGAGTTTACGTATGCAGACTACGCGCACTTGTTGCCGGAGCCCGGACGACGGCGCATGTCGAAGGAGGAGTCAGAAAAATTTGTGGCTTCGTATGAGGCAAGCAAGTCGGACTACGAGCGCGCGCAAGGCCAGTCCGATCCGGACGGCATCACAAAAGAAGCCGGCCTGAGTATAATCACTGCCGTTGCAGACGACGCAGAAAGAAGGCAGAAGAAGTAATGTGCCGCGTTGTAAAAAGCCCCGGATGCATCCGGGGCTTTTCCAATTAGTTTTTGCGCTCGCGATACTGCAGGGCTTCTAAAATGTGCGAGTCGTTGATGTCGGGCGCGTCATCAAGGTCGGCTATCGTGCGCGCCACTTTTATCACGCGGTGGTACGCGCGCGGGGAGAGCGCCAGGCGCGTCGCGGCTTTTTCTAAAGTATTTCTAACTGACGTTGTCAGCGGCACCAAGTCGTCGAGCTCGCGCGGGCTAAGCTCGCTGTTTGTCTTGCCTGGGTTTTTGGTGTGCACAAAGCGCCCCTTTTGTGCAGCGCGCGCCTTTAAAACTTTTGCGCGCGCGGCACTGGTCTCGGTCCCCTCTTTGTTTCTCCGGCCCAGCTCGCCGAGCTCGACAGGGCCCATAGTGCTCCACAGGTCGATGCGGTCGGCAATAGGGCCGGATATTTTCTTTTTATATTTCTCCAGGCCAATGGGCGTGCAGGTGCACGCCAGCTCCGGGTGCCCGTAGTTGCCGCACGGGCACGGGTTCATTGCGGCCACGAGCGTAAAGCGCGCCGGGAATTGTGCCGTGCCGCGGGCGCGTGCCACAGTTATCGTGCGGTCCTCTAGCGGCTGGCGCAGAGCCTCTATAACGCGCCTATCAAACTCCGGGAACTCGTCGAGGAATAAGACGCCCTTGTGCGCGAGCGTCGCCTCGCCCGGCCTGGGGTTGGCTCCCCCGCCGACAATAGATACGTATGAGCTGGTGTGGTGCGGCGAGCGAAACGGCGGCAGGGTCATAATCTGCCCGCGCAGTGTGCCGGCCACCGAGTGTATGCCGTTGACCTCAAGCATGTCGTCAAAGTTAAGCGGCGGCAAGATAGACGCGAGTGCGCGTGCAAGCATAGTCTTGCCTGTGCCGGGCGGGCCGGAGAGCCCCAGGTTGTGCCCGCCTGCGGCGGCGATGATTGCCGCGCGCTTGGCGCTTTCCTGACCGCGTATATCCTCAAAGGCAAACTGCGCCTCTGTCCACTCCGGCTTAAGCTTTGTCTGCGGCGCGGGCGCAAGTGTGCTGTTCTTCTTTTTAAATTTTGCCTCAAAGGTCCTTTTCTCGTTTAAAAAGTCTACAATCTCCATCAAAGAGTTCGCGCCATACACGTCTATACCGCCCACCAGCGCCGCTTCTTCAATATTTTGTTTTGGTACAAAGACGCCCTTCTTTCCTCTCTTCTTTGCCTCGGCCACCAAGGGCAGTACTCCGCGCACCGGCTGGAGCTGGCCGTCGAGCGAAAGTTCGCCCACAAACAGATACGACTCGGGGTTAAAGCGAATGTCGCCGGCCGCCAACAGGTATGAGAGCGCAATGGGTAGGTCAAACATCGGCCCCTCCTTTTTTAAGTCGGCGGGCGACAGCGAGACGACAATTTTTTGGTTGCGCGCTTTGGGCGACTCAAATCCCGAGTGCTTTATGGCCGCGGCAACGCGGTCGCGGCTTTCCTCTACGGCCTTGTCGGGGAGCCCCACCACGGCAAAGTTGTGTAGACCTTTGGAGAGGTCTGTCTCTATGGAGACAATATAAGGACTCAGTAAGGATGTCTGCGCCCCATGCACCTTTGCATATTGCATGCGGCGAGCTTACCACCGCCCTATCCAGATTCAATACCAAAATACACAAGTTAAAAACCCCGCGACATTTGCAGGGTTTTGAAAACACTTATAACGTTTTCGCTTACATGTGCGCCATGCAGGTACGAGCTGCCGGGTTGGCCTCCAGGCGCTCCTCCTCTATGGGCTCGCCGGACACTTCACAGACTCCGTAGGTACCCTGCTCAATCTTATTGAGAGCGTCCTTAACATCAGCCAAGCGGGCCGAGAGCGCGGTTACCTCCCCTGTGCGCTCGTCTATCTCCTCTACCTTGTCGGCGGCCTCGTTGGGCTCGGCGGCGGCGTTCATTACGTCCATCTGCGGATCCTTGGCAGCCCAAAGCCCGTTGTCGCCCTTAACGGCCATCTCGCCCAACTCCTTAGTTATCAAAGCCTGCTCCTCCTCCAACTTCTCCTTAAAATGCTCTGTATTCATGTCCCGTAGTATACCTTAGGGGCTATCACTAGTGCTACTGGCTCTGCGGTAGCGACAGGATACTCGACTGCGAGATACGCGAGATAACCTCGCGTAGGGTTGCATCGTTGGTGGTGATAACCAGGGTGCTGCGGTCGAGGAACGTCCACAGCAGGAGTATGTCGCCCTGCTGGTTTAATATCACGCGGGCGTCGTGGTTCTCTACAATCTGGTCGATAAAGTTGCCCACAAAAAACTGCGCAGGCGCCGGCTCGGCGGGGGCCGGGTTTGGCGTGCTGCTTGCTGTTGTGCTTGCCGCACTCGTGCTGGTGCCCACGGGTACCACCGGCGCCACGGTCTGCAAGGGGCGCACCGCCGGTGTGCGGTTAAACAGCGGCAAAAGATCGCCGCGCATGCTCGTCTCCCACGCAAGCATCCCCGAGTAGGCCGTCTCGTACGAGTCGGCTTTAAGGATCATAAACGCCTGGTTTTCGTCAAAGCTGTGCACACCCAAGAGCATCTGCGGCTCAAGCGTGCGCACCAGCTGCGCGGGGATAGAGGGCGCCAATGCCTGCAAAAACTCCGGCGCGCCCACCTCCAGCAATGTGCCGTCGTTAAGCGCGGTAGGCTTGGCCAGCTGGATGCGCGCCACAAGGCCCAGGGAGAGCGACACCTTGTTTTTGGCGGCGACAAGAGCCTTCATCACATCTGGGCGCAGGTCGCCGGGGCTCAGCGCCACTGTCTGCGTGTCGTCAACAAGTATAAAAGGCGCAGGCGACTGCTGGGCCAGCGGCACGGGCTGAGAGCGTACAAATATATAAGCCCCTATGCCGCCCGCCGCCGCCAAAAGCACAATGCTCGCGGCCACAATGGCCGTCTTGCCCATCCACGCGCGGCTGGCCTCTTGGTTCAGCGGTGCTTGCTGGTCCTCTAGCGGCTTTTGGCCGCGGCGCTCTGCCTCTGCCGCTGCAATAGAGACGACAGAGACCTGTTTTTCCCCCACAAGGCTCTCGATATCGCCTTGGTATGTCTGCAGGGGCCTAACAAGAGGTTGCTCGGGCTTTGGGGCGGCAGGAGCGGAAGGATTAGCCCCCTCCGGGTACTCGATTTTCTCGGTAGAAAATCGCTCAGTCCTCGCGCCGTCGCGCTGCGGAGCCCCTGCAGGAGCTAATCCTTCCGCTCCTGCGGTCCGCTCCTGCTCAAATAGTACTCCTGCATTAATGCGCTGTGCCGAGTCTACAGAGGGCGCGCCCGGCTTCTTGGGCAGGATTATCTTGGTTAAGTCTACATGTCCTGAGGCGGTAGCCGGGGCCGGCGCCGGTTGTGGCACAGGGGTCGGCGCAGCTGCGGGCACAGGAGTAGGCGCCGGTGTCGGGTTAGGCGCTGGTGTCGGGTTTAGGGGGTCGGGAGTCTGTGGGGGCATGTGTTGCAGGAGTAAGACCTTTGCGGATAGCAAACTCCGGGTCGGCCATCTTTATAGACAGGTTGATGCGGCCCTTGTCGTCTATCTCCTTTATCATAACGCGGACTTTGTCTCCTACGGCTACCGCATCAGATATCTTGTTGATTCTAAACGCGGCAACCTCCGAGACGTGCACCAAGCCCTCGGCATCCTTGCCCGGGCCCACGCGCACAAACGCGCCAAAGTCCATAAGCCGGGTCACCTCGCCGTCATACACCTCGCCCGGCTTGTACTCCTTAACAAGCGCCTCAATCATCGCTTTAGCCTTGGCGGCAGAGCCCCCGCGGCCGGTAATGTAGACCGACCCGTCGTCCTCAATGGTGATGTCGTCTACCGCCGTCACATCGCGGATGCCGTTTATCGTCTTGCCTCCTCCGCCGATAACCATGCCTATCTGGTCGGGCTTGACCTTAAGCGAGAGTATCTCCGGCGCGCGTGCCGATATTGAGGCGCGCGGCGCGGCAATCTCTTTTTCAATTACGTCCAAAATCTGCAAGCGTGCCGCCTTGGCCCCCGCCAGAGCCTCGACAAGTATAGGCACCGCAATACCGTCGAGCTTAATGTCCATCTGTATGGCAGTGACGCCCTCGCGCGTGCCCGCCACCTTAAAGTCCATGTCGCCAAACTCGTCCTCCGGACCTTGGATGTCGGTCAGCACTTTGTACGCGCCGTTGTCGCCAAGCATGAGCCCCATCGCAATGCCCGCCACCGGTGCCTTAATAGGCACCCCTCCGTCCATAAGCGCAATGGTGCTGGCGCACGTCGAGCCCATGGATGTTGAACCGTTAGACGCCAAACACTCCGACACCAAGCGTATCGTGTAGGGAAATTGCTCTGCAGGCGGCAGCACTGCCTCCAGGGCCTTTTGCGCAAGCGCGCCGTGGCCCGTGGCGCGGCGGTTAATACCGCCCATGCGGCCTGTCTCGCCGCTAGAGTACGGGGGGAAGTTGTAATGATGCATAAACCTCTGCTTGGTGTCGTGCTTCTCCATCGAGTCCACTATCAGGCTGTCGCCCGGCCCGCCCAATGTAAGTGCCGTAAACACGTGCGTACCGCCGCGGTAAAAGATACCGGTGCCGTGCAAGAGCGATGACACTCCACCGGCCTTGGCAAACAGGGGGCGCACCTCGTTCATACCGCGGTTGTCCGCGCGCTTGCCGTCCTCCACCGCACCGCGGTGTATCTCCTCGTCTACCTTGTCCTCAAAGTAGCGCTTGGCAAGTCCAGTAAGGTTCGACCTTGCGGAGCCTTGGTTTAAGGTCGAATCTTGCTGGACGCTCTCCTTTATTTTTGCCATCCACTCGTCCTCAAGCGCGTGTATGGCGTCCTTGCTGGGCGCGCCGCAAAACACTGCGGCCCCCATGCGTGGTGCAAACTCACTCGCGTATAAGGCAGACAAACTCTCCGGTATTTCGGGCTTCTCGGCGGACTTCTTCTCCTTTCCAATCTCTTTAATGATCTGCTTCTGCCAATCTAAAATCTTGTTGTGCTCCTGGACCGCTTTTGCAAAGCCCGCGGCAATATCGTCCTCCCCTACTTCTTTTGAGCCGACCTCTATCATGTTTATCGTGCCGTCCTTTCCGCAGGCCAAAATGTCGAGCGCCATTGCCTCGCGCTCTTTGTAGGTCGGGTTTATTTTCAAACTATCTCCAATGCGCACCGCGGCTACGGGTCCGCCCCACGGTATGGTCGAGGTGGCGAGTGCCAACGACGCCGCGTTAACCGCCAGGTGCTGGGGGTCGTCCTCGCCCAAAGCAAGCACCGTTACCACCACCTGCACCTCGTTGCGTATGTGCGAGGAAAAGAGCGGGCGGATGGTGCGGTCCACAATGCGGCCTGAGAGTATTGCGTTCTCGGAGGGCCTGCCCTCGCGGCGCATGTACTGGCTGCCTAGTATCGCACCCGCGGCGTAGTATCGCTCCTCAAAGTCCACCGTTAATGGGAAGTAGTCTATATCGTCGCGCGTGCGGTGCGACATAACGGCGGTCGCCAAGACAGCCGTTTCGCCATAGCGCAGTATCACCGAGCCCTGCGCCTGCTCGGCGAGGTCGGTAAACTCCGCCACCATCAACTTTCCTCCCACCTCGAGCGAATAGCTTTTGCTTTGCATACTACTTATATATATGCGAAGCGTACAGATTTTAGGTCACAAGGCGCTCCTTGTTGGCCTACCCATCCGCCCACTTCGCCAACTAACGTGTAATCGAACTCCTAAAAGAATACCAAAAAAGCCCGGGCTTAGTAAGCCGGGCTTTTGCTCGATGTTGTTCTTAGTACAGCCCCTCTTCGTACAAGAAGGTCGTAAGCTGGTCGACCATAAACTCGTACGGCGACAGCACAGTCATCCCTATTGCGGCAACAAGGGTGTATGCGGAGCCCAAGCTTATAGACGAGTCTTTAAAGTTGCGCGGCCACGAGCTTATCTTGGTCTGGTCTATGCCTTTTGCATCGAGCTGGGCCTGCAGGCTTGTAAGCTGTGAGGCATCAAGCCCGGAGTCGCGTATGTTCTTAAAGAGAACAAAGCTGTTGGCGGGGACGTGAATAAGATAGCCGTTGGTGTCGGTGATGCCCACGCGATAGATAACGCTGCTCGGGTATTCGTCCTTGTAGAAGGTAAAGTTCTGCGTTGAGGCTAGGATAGTGACTTTAGGGAGCCACTCTATTCTGCATGCTTGCCACCACACATAGTCGGTGCGGCCGCTGTTGTACAGCGCAGCCGTAGCCTGGCGCGCCGCGTTAAGCGGGTCTGCAGAGGCCATGATGGCCTTCCAGTCGCGGAAGTCCTTCATGCGGCCAAGGCCTAGTACCGGTGTAGTGTCCGAGAAGGATGCGCCGGTTTTATCCATAAACTCCTTAACTGTCGGCATGTCCGGGTTCATGTAGCGGTCCTCTGCATTGTCGCGCGATGGGTCCTGGCTCATGCACACGGCGGCAGACGGGACGTGCGGCCCCGTGTAGGAGGACGCCGCAGTCTGCGCGGTGTTGCTGTCGGAGCCTTGGGCTTCGTCGTCATCGTTTGCCGTTGAGGTTTGAGAAGGGGTATATACGACAGCCGGTGCTGTCGTGCCGCAACGCTCCGCTATGACAGCCTGGGTCTGGGGGCCTACGGTGCCTGCTGCGCTGCCTGCCTGCACTCCGCTCTGCTGCTGAAAGTATTTGACCGCGGCCTCGGTTATAGGGCCAAAGTATCCCGTCGCATCACCCTGGCTCATAAGCCCCTGTGACACAAGGAAGTTCTGCAGTGCCTCAACCGATACGCCCTGCGAGCCCTGCGAGAGCGAGCCGTTAATGCCGCATGATGAGGCGGCTGTGGCGGTAGTAGGTGTGACAGGTGCCGTTGTCTGTGTGGTTGGCGGAGTAGTCGCCTGTGTCGGGGCCGCTACGCCGTTAAGTATGACCCGTACGTCGTCTATGGTCGCCTGCGGCACGTCAAAAGCCTGCAAAAGGCCGATAACCGCGTTTATCTGCACGGAGGTCAGGCCCGCGGCGTGCGCTTGGGGCGCCTGTATAGCAAACAAAGAGCCTGCGCACAGGAGCGTGATGCCAAAAAGTGCTGCTTTTTTTAAAATTGAGCTGCTCTGGGTGTGGGTCATGGTGTTGCTAATGGGTTAATAAAACGAGAAAGGGCCCACGCACAAGCGTGGAGCCCTGATGCTCGAAGTATAGACCTATTTGCAGGTTTGCAAAACGATCGTGGGGATAACTCCTACTGCTCCCCGCTCATTTTTATCGCAGGGTCCTCCCCTTCTCCATCCCAGTCGGGGGCTTCGGTGGTGTCGGGGCTGGTGTCGGCGTTAACGCGGCCAGAGTTGCGGTCCGCCCCTGCCGTGCCAAAGCCCGGTATCCACTTGCTCCCCCCGCGGTAGCCTATGAGGTAGCTGCGCGGGTCGTCGCACATGTCTATAAACTCGTCGGCCGCCTCGCGCAGCTGGCCGGAGGACGACTTGCCGAAGGCAATAACCTCCACCTGACAGCCGTGCGCGTACTTGAGGTACTCGACAACCGGGACAAAGTCGCCGTCGCCGGTGGCGAGGATTATAGTGTCGAGCTTTTGCGCCATGGCAACCATGTCTATAACGGTGCCCAGGTCCCAGTCGGCCTTCTTGGCTCCGCCCGCAAAGATGCGGATATCCTTAACTTTTGTCTCAATGCCCAGCTTGTTAAGGGCGTCAAAGAAGCCCTTTTCCTCCTCGCTCTCGGTGCGGATAACGTAGGCCACGGCGCGGATAAGCTGGCGGCCCGCAAGCGCCTCCTTAACCACCTGGCCAAAGTTTACTTTGGCCTTGTAGAGGTTTTTGGCGCTATGGTACAGGTTCTGCGTGTCAATAAATATGCCGACACGCTGGCTTTTGTGCTTAATGATAGCCATATGTAGTTGTGGCCGCTATAGGCAGGGATGCAAAGGCGAACAATACGCCCCGTACCGCAAACCCATGCGACAAATTTAAAAAATAATCGAACTAATAAAGTATACACCCGCCGCGCGGCAATATTTCATGAACCGCCAAGAAATATAGAAAGTGGCGGCAAAAATGCTTACTTCTTAAGACCGAGCTTCTTTACAAGGGCGCCGTAGCGCTTCTTGTCCTTGCCCTCGAGGTACTTCAAATGAGTACGGCGGTCGGCAACCATCTGCAAAAGGCCGCGGCGGCTGTGCTTATCCTTAAGGTTTTTCTTAAGGTGCGAGGTAAGCTCATCGATCTTTTTAGAAAGCAAAGCGACCTGGACCTCCGGCGAGCCGGTGTCCGTAGCATGTATAGCGGTCTCTTTGATAGTTTTTGCCTTTTTCTGCTTGGTTAGCATGCGTGTATATAAACAGATCCAAATGGCTCTGTGTCGATAAGCATAGCACAAGGCCCCGCTTAGCGCAAGGGTTGCTTCAACCTTTGGGCCGGAGCGCCCAAATGTTTTGCGACGTATACTAAGGGCATGGCCCAGGACCTAAAAGAGCTCAAATCCCAGTTTTTGGAGTATCTGGAGATTGAAAAGGGCCGGTCTATTAAGACTGTCGAGAACTACGACCGCTACCTATCTCGCTTCCTGAGTCATTCCAAGATTACCGCACCCGCCAAGCTCACCGAGCAGGCCATCCGCGAGTTCCGCCTGCACCTCAACCGCCAGCCGGGCACCTCGGGCTCGATGAAGCTCAAGACCCAGAACTACTACATGATAAGCCTGCGCGCGTTCCTTAAGTTCTTGCGCAAGCGCGACATAGAGAGCCTTAACCCGGAGAGGATAGAGCTGGCCAAGGTGGGCCAACGCGACCTGGACCTTATAACCTCGGGCGAGCTCGAGAGGCTTATGGCCGGCCCTGCGGGCCCCACCCAGGGCAAAAGCCAAAGCGCGATACTCACGGCCCTGCGCGACAAGGCCATACTTGAGCTGTTTTTTAGCACTGGCCTGCGTGTCTCCGAGCTGTGCGGGCTCAATCGCGACCTCGACCTCTCCCGCGACGAGTTTAGTGTGCGCGGCAAGGGCGAGAAGGTGCGCGTTGTGTTCCTCTCCCCCGTCGCCAAGGACGCCATTAAAAAATATTTAGACAAGCGCGGCGACGTAGATGACGCGCTGTTTGTGCAAATGGGCAAAAATTCTAAGAACGCAAAAGATTTAAGGCTCACTCCCCGCTCGGTCGAGCGCATGATAAAGCACTACGCCACCAAAGCCGGCATTACGCGCAAGGTTACCCCGCACGTGATACGCCACTCCTTTGCCACGGACCTGCTGGAAAACGGTGCCGACTTGCGTAGTGTGCAGGCGCTCTTGGTCCACCAAAACATTGCCACCACCCAGGTGTATACCCACGTCACCGACAAGCATTTAAGAGAGGTGCATAAAAAATTCCATGGACAGCGACGAACATAAACAATCGCCCGTTAGTAAGTGGGTCAAGCGCATCGGCGTGTGGGGCATTATATTTTTTACCGTTAAGGGCCTCCTGTGGCTCATAGTCCCCGCGGTCTTGGTTTGGTACGGCACCAAGTAAAGTTGCCTAGGTGGTTTGGTATGATGCTTGTATATGAAGCTCGCCAGCTGGAATGTTAACGGCATACGCGCCATGGTTAAAAAGGGCACGTTCCAGGACTTTGTTAAAAAAGAGAAGCCCGATGTCCTCTGCCTGCAGGAGACTAAGGCCGAGCGCGGCCAGGCCGAGATAGACCTGCCCGAGTACGAGGAGTACTGGCACTCCAGTACCCGCAAGAAGGGGTATGCCGGCACGGCCATCTTTGTTAAGAACACACTAGAGGTGCACGAGGTATTAATGGGCTTCCCCGAGGATATATGCAAAAAGTTCGACCTTGTAGACTCCTATGGCGACCCAAACGCTGAGGGCCGTGTCTTGGCGGTCGAGCTGGACGACATATGGGTCGTTACCGTCTATACCCCCAACTCCAAGCCCGACCTTTCTCGCCTTACGCTTAGGTACAAAGGGTGGGACCCGGCCTTTTTGGCATATATAAAGGAGTTAGAGAAGCACAAGCCGGTAGTATTCTGCGGGGATCTCAATGCGGCCCACACCGAGGATGACCTGGCCAACCCCAAGGCCAACGAGGGCGAGCACGGATTTACTAAAGAGGAGCGTGCAGGGATAGATAAGCTCATAGCGGCCGGGTTTATAGATACCTTCCGCGCGTTTACGCCCACCGGCAAAGGGTTCTACACCTGGTGGAGCCACTTTGCCCTGTCGCGCGAGCGCAATGTGGGCTGGCGCATAGACTACTGGTTCGCCTCCAAGTCTCTCAAATCTAAGCTAGAAAAGTCCTACATCCTGCCCGATGTGATGGGTAGCGACCACTGCCCTGTCGTTTTGGAGCTTAAATAATTTTGTAAACTGACAGGGATTAAGTATTTATAGTAAAGATATATTTGTAACAAAGTTGTGACAAAGTAAAAAAGTGGGTGTAGTATGGGGGTATGGTTATGCGGTACAAGCCCATAAGCGAGGTAAGCCGGCAGGCACTGACCCAGGCGGGCCTCACACCCCACCAAGCCGCTGTTTATGAAGTACTCATACAGCACGGACCCCAGAAGGCCACTAAGGTAGCCTTCTTGGCGGGGGTACCCCGGACCCTTAGCTACCGGATTCTGGGCGAGCTTGAAGCCGCTGGCCTAGTGGCCAAAAAGGATGAGCCCGGCCGGGTCACTCTATTTACCCCGGCACACCCCCTAGAGCTTAAAAAGCTGGCGCAGAGGCGGCTGGAGGAGGCCGAGGCGGCAAAAACCCTTATGGATAGGGCTTTACCGGACCTGGTGAGGGGGTTTGACGAGCTTTTGGGCACCCTGCCCCAGGCGGAGCTGTACTCTAGGGTGGCGCACTATGCCGGCAAGGCTGGGTTGGGCACGTTAAGCGCCCAAGAGCGCTCTAGTATGCAAAAAGCCCTCCAGGACTTACTGGAGGACTTGGCAAAATAGCTATATATACAAATACAAAAGCCGCCGGTAGAGGGTGGAGTAGTTATGTACCTCAGTCGACGGCTTATTTCGTGCCGGGGTCTCATGGGCATTCTTGTTCCTGACTGTTTTCCTCGGTCAGTTAGGTGAAACAAACGGCTGTTTGATCCACTTTATAGAAGGTTGATAGATTCACAACCTTGTTTCGTAAGAGTGCTCGTGAGACGGCACCGCGCATCTTAAGCTACGCGTTGTCGGGCTTAGACATACAGGGCAGAATGTCTTGCCAAACTAGTTATAGAAAGAACTGGTGTTTTACCAGTTTTCCTAAACCTAGAAGAGGCAAGAAATTCTGGTTAAACGGTTTCGTTTGTCCGCTGTTGATAGTACGTGCGATAAAAGACAGTGTAAAGGACAAGGCTGGGGATAACCCTTGTCCTATAAGACAATCACGTCTATACGAAGTGCTTTTTGTGGATGTCCTTTATCTCCGCCTGCTCTACCTCGGCCTGCTTCTCCTTGCCCTCTATACCCAGCGTCTTTAGCTCTGCCTCGGGCAAATTCATAAGCTCCCCTGCCCTTTTTTCTAAATAGTCCTCGGTGTTTAGCTTGGGGTCGTCCAGCACCTCCTCAAGCAATGCATGCAGGGTCCAGCCAATCTTGGGGCCTGCTGCCTGGCCCGTTATCTCCATGAGCCTCTTGCCGTCAATCTTGAGCATCCCCACGCTTATTGGGTCCCTTAGCGCCTCGTCTATCATGGCTTGGTACTTGCGCAGGCGGAATGGCTGCTCTTTGGGCCTGCCGGTGCCTATACGGTCGCAAATGCGCAGGTTAATAAGCTCCTCTATGTGCTCGGGGCCTACGTTGCGGATAATGCGGCGCACGGCCGAGAGCGTAATCTTTTCCGGGTCGCTAAAAAACATGTGCCAGCGCACCAGGCTTGTCGTTAAATCTATCGTTTCACGTGGAAACTTGAGGTTTTCTAAGGCTTTTTTGGTCATCCGGGCCCCCACTACGTCGTGCCCGTGGAACGTCCAGTCCCCCCGTGCCTCGTCGCGGCGGCGGCTCTTGGGCTTGCCAATGTCGTGGAACAGGGCGGCAATACGGATGCTAAACGGCCAGCCCTTGTCGGCGGCGTGCTGGAGCGCTCTTAGGTTATGCTCCCATACGTCGTACTTGTGGGCCTGGTTCTGCTCTATACCTATCCCCTCCTCTAGCTCCGGCACAATAAACTGCAAAAGGCCCAGTTTTTGGCAGAGAATTATGGCATCCATAGGCTTCTGCGAGTTTATTATCCGCACAAACTCCGCTTGTACCCGCTCTTTGGATATCTTCTCCAGCTGGCCGGCAGTCTCCCCTATGGCGGCCAGGGTGTGGCCCTCTATAGCAAAGCCAAGTTCGGCTGCAATGCGTATAGCGCGCAGCAAACGCAGTGCATCTTCCTCAAAACGGGCCACAGGAGCGCCTACTGCTCGCAGTATGCCGGCCTCTATGTCTTTAATGCCGTCATAAAGGTCAATAAGCTCCCCTTTTGTCGGGCTATAGGCCAGCGCATTGATAGTAAAGTCGCGTCTTTTAAGATCGTCGGCGATGTCCTGGCTAAAAACTACGCTGTCTGGCCTCCTAGCGTCGCTGTAACGGCCTTCAAGGCGGTATGGTGTCACCTCTATCACTTTGTAACTATCGTCGCTCACAGAGGCGTTTACGACGCCTACGGTGCCAAACTCGTTGGTGTAGTAGGTTTCCTCAAACAATGCCTGTATAGCCTCCGGTGTTGCGTTGGTTGTAACGTCCCAGTCCTTGGGTTTGCGCCCTAGCAAGAGGTCGCGCACGCACCCTCCCACTATGTAGGCCTCGTGCCCTGCCCTCTCTAGAGTCTCGACCACACTTTTAACCTCTTGTGGTATTTGGCTTGGTTTGATTTCCATGTATATTCTTGTTGTTCGTTGTGCGCTCGGAGGGACTCGAACCCCCAACCCCTTGGTTCGAAGCCAAGTACTCTATCCATTGAGCTACGAGCGCAGCACGGCTTTATCTTAGCAG
>Ga0172380_10001833_pt1 | contig 35700 bp, 60 predicted proteins | sample Leawe162metaG_FD_119747 | JGI IMG/M metagenome (GOLD analysis project Ga0172380, IMG submission 119747) | Leachate microbial communities from a municipal landfill in Southern Ontario, Canada - Leachate well 162 metaG | ecosystem: Engineered > Solid waste > Landfill > Unclassified | place...
GATGACCGAACCAGCAAGCGACAAACTGATTGCCGCTATTGAGGCAGTTGCCACAAATAGTTTCGAAATATCGAATGCGTCGGCATTCGCCCTCGTCGCCCGCATCCGCCAACAGGATGCGGAGATTGGGCGGCTGCGGGAGGCTCATGAACGCATAGCGGAAGCCAACCAGCGCAGCATCAATGTTTGGAGTGCGGTAGAGGCGCTTGCTTGGTGCCACGCTGTATCCGAGGAAGCACTGAAAGGCGGTGAAGCGTGACACGTCATGCAATTATTCAGTTGATAAAGCAACAACAGGAAGATCGGGCTAAGTTGTTCGCGTTTCGCGCGTGGCTTCGGTTTGTTTCTGTCACGAAAGGCGGTGAAGCATGAGTACTCTAAAGGCAAATCACGGGCCTTACCGTGCAATATCGAAAGCTGAGTATGTGGCGCTTGGCGACATGGATCGCTCCGGAAATCAAAATGGAGAACGGAAATGAACGTTGAATACGTAACCTCACGCGGTGAAGGAACGCTGATCGAGCACGGCGTTATCACATGGTGGATGCTGCAGGGCATGATCATGACGATGGGCGCTGATGAGGCGATCATGTTTCAGGCTTGCTCGGATGATTGTGAGACGGGCCAATGAGTAGGGCGCAAAAGGCTGCATTCTTCTGTTGCGGCGTGTCGGTCTTGTTGATGATTTTGACCGGATGGGGGCCGTTCGGGGTGAGCACCATTATTTTATTCGGGGCAGCTATCTGCATCTGGTTATTGGAGGGCCGCAAATGACCGATAGCTACGACGCAAGAAAAGACAGCCGTGAAGGTGGTGAAACATGAACACCAAACAGAAGATGATCGAGGCAGGATGCAAGGCGTTTCTTGCGGCCTACGATGATCCATCCGCAGAGCCTATGGACTACCGGCGTGAAGTCTCCGCTGCACTCGACGCCGCACTTGCCGTGCTGGAGAACGAAAAAGATTTCGATGAATACTCTAGCTTCATCGAATTTATCCGCAATCAGGAGCCGAAGCCATGACTGAGATACCGAAAGACATAATGAATAAGGCCGACCGGCTGGAAAGCATATTGACCAGCCTTAGGCGAGAGTACGGGGTCACCATGATCGCCAACGCCCTCATGGAGGCCAGAGACAAGGCGCTGGAGGATGCGGAAGGCGCTGTCCTGGCGGTTGGATATTACAGCCTCGGTCTTACGGGAGACGAGACTGAAATCTGCGATGCGCAGATTGCATATTCCGCCAAGGTCATCCGAGCCATGAAATCAACCACCAGGTGAAGGATGATTCATGATCACGAACAAATGTCCTAGGTGTCGAGCATCATATTTCCACTTGGAGCGCAACGTCTCAAAGCCAGATTTCGTATGCTCTACTGGATGCGGAAATAGGTGGAATTGGGGATACGATGGCGGTGAATACTTCGCCAAAGCGACTAACTCTGCGGGAACAAAACCACAAGACTGGGTAAATGCGCAGACCATGGAGGAATTAGGATGAAGCTGACAAAGCAGCAAAAACGAATTCTTCTAGAATTGTCCCGTGGGCCATGGCGGCTATACGGTCAATATGCGCCGTGGATGGAAGACGCCGGATTGGCGATATCCGGAAATCAGTGGGAAGATGGAAGTCGGCTCTATACGATCACACCAGCCGGACGCGCAGCACTCGAAGCCGAGAAGGAGAACGACAGATGACGGGAAATATCGCGCTTTCAGGCATAATGTTGTTTTTCAGCCTCGTTCCATCGGTGCCGTTTTCCTGCGTGGACCAACACCGCGGACCGTGCACATTTGATGAAAATGGCCGCTACCACAGCAATAACGATTCCCCCGCCGCTTATGATCGACACGGGAGATACTGGTACAAGCACGGCGTCCTACATCGCGTCGGTGGTCCGGCTGCCGAAATGCACCAAGGCGATAGGTACTGGTACGAGAACGGGAAACTTATTCGTTCTGAGGTGAACCAATGACCGACAGACCAAAGCAATTCTATGACCCGCCAAGCGGATGGAGATATGGGTTTCCCAAGGTGTACGCGCCACTTGAAGGCGAGACGCTTGAACAGACGCTCTTGCGCGACGGATATCCTCTATGGGAGATCGACAAGGGGATCGCGGATCATTGCCGGTTTTGGAGCAAGGAGGATAGGCCATGACTAGCGCAATAGCCATAAACGTCATCGCCGCCGCTGTTTCATTCGGGATGATCACGTCATCAATTCTAAAGGCGCAGGATAGAAAATTTATGACGGCAGCGCTTAGGTTCGCGATTGGCGCATGGATTCTCTATCTAGCCGTGGAGGCGATACAATGATTGAAACACGGATCTACACCCCGTCAACGCTGGCCATCCGGTGGCAGTGCAGCGAGCGCCACATTCGCAACTTGATTTCTCACGGCGATCTGAAATCATTCAAGCTCGGAAAATTACTCAGGATCACAAAACAGGCCGTCGAGGAGTACGAACAATGCAATGGAGGCTTACACGGCTGCGAGGCGAATTCTGCATCACCTGGGATGAGCCGGGAGGAATCCGCCGACGTTATCGACTTGGGACAAGCGACCCGAAAGAGGCGCACCGCCGCGCCACGTCTCGATTTGCAGAACTTACGCGCCCGGTAGGAAAGACCGTTTCTGATCTGTGGGCCGGTTATGTGAAAGACCGGGAAGGCCGCGCCGTCATTGAGACAATGACGCACACATGGAAGGCGCTAAACTCAAGATTCGGTAGGATGGATGGCGAGCGGATCACCGTTGACGATTGCCGAGCGCACACCAAAGAGCGGCGCGACAAGGGCATCCAAGACGGAACGATTTACACAGAATTGGGCCAGATGAACCTAAGATGACCTTTCGGCGCTCATATTCACTAATCAGGCGGCTGTATTCGCTCCTGGAAAATGTCTTCATCAAGCCAGCCCACCGCGAACGACAAACCCAACCACAGCGACGATCAGCGCCGATCCCGCGAGCCATAGAACCCTGTTAAATGCTTCCTTGATCCCACGAAGTTCTGTTCTGAGCGCGGCGAATTGTTCGTCCATATGCTTCTTATTCTCCCCCTCGGCAGCGCGAGCAATATTCAAGTCTTGTCGCCAGTTTTCGAGATCAGATACGCGGCGGTGAAGTTCGGCAATTTCTGGCATGACGGCTCCGTTAGTGGCGAGCAAGAAGTGAACACACAGATTGGGATGGGACCACGAAGCCGAAACCGACGAATGAGCCGCCAAGGCCCATGGGAGCTGCCATGACGCCAACGGTAATGCCGATCAGGTCGCCGTCAGCATCAAAGACGGGCCCACCGGATTGCCCCATGATCGTGGTAATGTCGGTGATATAGGCCGATTTCCACGGCCCGACTTCGCGGGGAGAACCGGCAATCTTGCCGTATGCCGAGACGAATTCCAGAGCGAGCGGATTACCTATCGAAATGATAGTTTCACCCTCACTGGCAACGCGGCATTCAAGGCGGGCCGCTCCGATGCGATCCGGCGATGTGCGCAGAAGCGCAATGTCGTATTCCTTGCTTGACCACATGACGGTTGCCGGCTGAATGCTTCCGTCAGACAGTTTGAGTGTGACGGTCTTTTCTGTTCCGACGACATGGGAGGCAGTGAGGACATAGCCATTGCCAATTGAGACGCCTGAACCATGTCCGCCTGGTAGCTTGACTTTGACGACGGCGGATAGCGTTTCGGGAGGAGGGGCTTTTGCCGAGAGCGAGAAGAACGCCACGACGATAAGCGCGGCAACGGACAACATTGCGAGGAACACACGTTTCATTTTAGTCTCCATGTTTTGAGTATCACAAACACAGAATTTTGAGAGACAACGTGCGTTGAGTGTCGGAACCGACCGGCTACCGTCGCAGTTTGCTGATTATTGCTTCTCCGGATTTACCGATAAACAGGGATGCGATGATTGCGCCTGACCAATCGTCAAGCGGTGACGGCAGCGCGGCGATAGACCACGATTGCGGGAATGCGCACGACTGGCAAAACAGGATCGAATAGACGATCACAGCGGCCCACCAGAGGCCAAGGGGGAGGATGAATACAGCAGGAAACCACCAGCCACGCCCGGTCAGCACCTGCGCTTGTGCGGCCACGTATGCCTGCACGGTTTCGGCCTTGATGCGCTCTCGCTCTGTCTCGTTGTCAATTTTGTTGTCTAGCGTCTTGAGAAGGCGGGACAGCGGATTGAACAGGCCTAGGATAAAGGCAATCATTGGCGCGGCTTTCCAAATTCGCTAGACCATCCGCCATTCGCCACATAGAGCGCGTGAGCTTCGGGGAGATATTGATCGCACCATGGGTAGTCACGGTCATTGTGCTCAAAGATGGCGGTGAAAAACGCGTTGCCGTCCAGCATGGCCAGCGTTTCAGCAATCGGACGCAGCTTTGCGCGTTCCTCATCTGAAAACGAGGATAACTCGCGAACCCCACCAGCGGGTACGGGAATACCAAACAGAAGGCTGGTCATTTCACCACCGGAGGCTGGTTGGCTGTGAGACCAGTTACCCCGTCACGAATAACATTGATCATCAGCTTCACAAGACCGAGAACGCCAACAACCTTGAGCGCGATCGATGGTTCAAGGAATGGCGTCCAGTCAAAAGCCTCAAGGCCAGCAACCAGTGTGATGAGAATATTGATGATGTTGTGCGCGAGATTCGTATTCATTTCGCACCTCTCAGAAACGCGGCGACAAGGGAAAAGATCGCGGAAAGAATATTCGACGTGACCGGAGCGGAAGGGACAGGATCGGCGGGCGGGAGCTGGATCGGAGGCAGAACGGCTGTTACTGTTCCGTAATTGCCGGCCTTGAGCGCCCACTCGAACTTGATGGCGTATCCGGCGATCAGTTCGGCCTTATCAGTGCCGTTGATAATCCTGCGGGCGTTGATGTAATCAGCCTTGATGCCGTCGATATAGTCGGACAGCTTCTTGCCGGTGAACAGGCCCTTGAGCATACCGTCGAACATGATCAGCGCAGCAATGCGCGGTTCCATGGCCCTGTCCGGGTTGCTGACAAGATCAATGCCGAGGGACAGGCCGGATCGCTGATAATTGCTCTTGTGGGTGAGCTGGACATAGCCACGACCGAGCCACGACTTGCCGTCTGCGTCCTTGCGCCAATAGGGTGTTTTCACCCATTTCAGCTTGCCGGATTTCCAAGCGGCCTCAAGGATGCCAATCGCCCGGTCGTCGGAGGATGCCATTGTCTCCCGAACTGGGAGCATCGTGTGTGCTGTTTCGTGGTAGGCGGTGGCAAGGATGTAAGCCAGTTGTCGAAGCGGAATGTCGCGCCGCTCGGCCTCCTCAACGATTGCCGTCAGTCCGTCAACGTGAGACTGTTTCAGGGACGAGCCGAAAAGGCCGCTCTTGCGAACGGCTTCAAAAAACGCGGAATTGTTCATGATTATAGCCCCGCTGAGTGAGACAAAAGTGCGTCCACCTGTTCGTCCGTCAGGCCGAGTGCGGCAGACAGCGAGACGACGAAGTTGTGGGTTCTGACGACGGTGGTGGCGTATTCGAACTCGATGGTGGCGACTAGATGGTCAATCTACTCTACCAATCAAGATATAATCTGCGCCACAGTTGGCGAAAGCATAACAAATTCAACCGCCTCATTCCTATTTACGATGCGGTTGACACCGTTCTTCAGCCGTAGCTTGGTGCTATGAACGAACGTTACCGGACCAGACGCAACGACGATAAGAACCCTGTGATAGAGCCCTTGGTTGTTTGTATCGGAAATAATGGATGAAACGCTGCTTTCCCCGTCATCGAGGGAGACAAAACTTTCCCCGGTTACATCAAGTTCACCACTTACGATCTGTTTTGTAGTTTTATTCCGATACCCCAATGAACTAACTGCGGCAGGCTTATGGAACGAAAATGTTTTGTTCGTCTCGATTTTAGCGACAAGAACGCCGGTCATTCGCAACGCCATCGGAATAGGCGATGCGTCTCCGTAAGAGTAGCAGCCAAGCGTTACCTCGCTCGGTCCTGCCCCTAAGCCGATACAGTTCAACCCGGTGAAGTTTTCAAGGTCGGCGTTGCAGACATCAAGCCAAGCATACCCCCTGTTTGCAGGACCATTCCCGCCAGGAACTCCGTTTGGGCACAGGTCAAACGCTATCGCGGCGTTTTCTTTCGTTGGCCGTAGATAAGGGACGGGATAGTTCGGCAGGGCGTCACGCGTCTTTATCTCAACTTCCCTGTCAGCGGTCTGTGAAAGGGCAATAGCCTTCTTGAATGTGTTTTTCTCAAGAAAAACGTTCTCCACGTCGGTGTCCGCAACAGTCATGGTGTCCTCATGTTTTTTGCTCTATCGCTGCTTTTATCGTACAATACGCCACCCGTATGTGGCAATTCGCAGTGTTGTCGAGGCCGCGGTTGATCTTGTTCTAACTTGCCCGCTTGTATTCGTCATCACGTTCATGTTGATATTAGCCCCGTTTCCAGCTGCGGAGCCCAAGTCATACAAAGGAGCGCCCGCCGCGTCTGGCACCACATCGGCTTGATCCAAGGAAGTGATCAGAACGCGCCAAAGAGCGGCACAACTGGCGAACGATCGTATTTTAGCCTCAACTTTTACTCCAGTGGGTACGGACAGAGTTCGAGACACTGCCGTCGTGCTCTGGTTCGTAACATCGACATCAAGCGCGGCAGTTGAAAGCAGGAAATCATCGCCAATCTGCGTAAACGCTAGGATAGTCCCGCCTTTGCGCACAACAGGCCAGAGGTAGCGATAGAGCGTATAATTCGCCGGCAACGTCGGGGCGCTCGCACTAGCCGAGAAGATCACATCGACAACATCGGTATCTACCCTTTTGATCGCATAAAGGTGGTACGTCCCATCGGCAATCGATCCTGTATCAAGTCCACCCTCACCAGACCCGACCGCCCACGCCGCATCGAGCCGCTTTGTGATGGCCGACGAAAGATTGATGAATGCCGCGTTCGTGCTGTCTGTGCATGCGCCAGCCGCAATATCAATATCGTTCGTGGCGTCAGTGCCGTTATTGGAAAGCGTAAACCCGCTGATGTAGTTGGATAGGGCGGCGGGGCCGGCTGACGAAAACAGATCAAGAGTTGCGTTATACGGCTGGATTGTCTGCGAATAAAATGCAGATCCGGTGCAAAAGATCATCGCCCCGAACCCATCGGGGATCGTCAGCGTTGCTGCGCCGTCGATGGTTTCAGCGCCATCAGGGTCAACGGTAACATCTCCACCATCGGCCATCACGGTAATGTGCCAGTTTGCGGCAAGCGTTGCCGCCGCCGTCAGACTTAGGGTGTAGGCCCCGCTGAATCGCAGCGTTGCGTTATTATCCGTCCCGACAGCTGTGTAGTTGGCTGATTTCGACGTGAATACGTTTTTGTAATCAATTCCGAGGTTTGTCCGCGCGCTCGCTGCGGTCGTTGCCCCAGTGCCGCCCGCCACGACAGGGCGAGCCACATTGTTGTCAGCGACAAGGTCGTCAATGACCTCATTTACTTTTGCCGATAGAATGGTAGTATTCGCGACGAAGGTTGTGCCGGCTGGCTTTGAATATACGCCTGACCCGTTTCTGGCCATTAGGATACCTCATGAAATTGAAATTGCTGATTTTCGCTGGCGTGGCTGGCATTGTCTTGTCTGGATGCCAGACCGAACGGCCGGCGACAGGGAAGGTTTTCCAAAAGCTCGGGGAGCAGTGCCAGAAGTACGGGTTCAAGCCCGGAAGCGACCAGTTCGCTGCCTGTATTTACCAGATGGACCAGACGCGGATTTCAAGAAACCGTGCGTCTCGGATGGCGTTTGCTCAGGGGTTGGGGCAGGTGGGCGCGCAGATGCAGCAGAACGCGAACAATCAGGCCATGATTAACGCGATGAACCGGCCCCGCACATGCTACACGTCGGGATTTGGATCAACGTTGACCACGAGGTGCTATTGATGACCCAAGACGAAATGGAGCGCCGGCTCGAAACTATCGACGCCAGGCTTGAAGGGATAAACCACCATACGAAGATCGCGAGCCAATACATGATGGCTCTCGTATTTCTTGTCGGTTTTGCGGTGGTTGTTTCACTGTTTTAAGTGGCGTTTCCACTCAGCAGCGCTTCATTGAATTTCTTGTCTTTGTTGTTGAGTTGCTGCAACATTAGCGCTCGAATGATCGCTTCCTTGCCACCTTCGCGGAATGGTGCCACAGGTGCCTTTTCTATCAGCGACTTTGCCAACGGGGAGTTAGCGCGAATGGCTTCATCAATCTGCGCAAGGTGATTTTTTGTCAGGGAATTTGATATTTTCTTGGATGCAACGCCAACAGCGGACGGAACAACGCCGGCAGCAAAGGCAAGAGGGTTTCCTGTGGCCTGAGCCGCCGCCGCCCCAGTGCCAAGCGCAGTAACCATATTGCCAAGGCCACCACCGCCGCCAAGAAGATTACCAATCCAACGCGTGGCGTTTTCGGTCTTTGTCCCCTTGTCGAGCAGCTTTAGGGCCTCTCTTTCTTCGGCGGAAAAGCGAGAAGCTTGTTTCTTGTCGATGAGTAGGGAAGCGATCCTTGACCGGATAGAATTTCCAAGGTTTTGCCCTGAATTGGCGGCGTCGGCTCGCAATCCTGCCGCCTCATCGATCCCGGTAAGCGTGTTTGATTTCTTGGCTGCGGCCCAATTGGCATCTGCCGTTCGGAGAATTTGAGACGCAAGCGCGGGGTCACCAGAGATAACGGCGCCTTCAGGGGGGTTGCGCATAAAGTCGTTAAGACCCTGACGAGCAATCCTTGCCGCTTCTGCATCGGGGGGATTGGTAAAATTGCGTGATGCGTTTCCAAGGCTTCGCTGCGCCGCTTCGAGGGAAGACAGGGGCGCGGCGACTGTTTCACCGGGTCCGGCGACTGGAACGTCACCAAGCTTTTTGACAAGGGCGTTTGCTTTGGGGGCTGTTTCGTCAATTAGGCCGCTTTCAAAGAGTTTTCGCGCCAGATCGTCGGAGAGATTCTTTACCGCTTCCGGGGCATAGTCAACACCCAAATCTCTTGCCTCATCATATCCTTCTCGTGCCGCCGCCTTGAGCGCTTCGGCGGACGGAATATCGACCTGTTGACGTGCGATGTTCTTTGCTTGTCCGGGGATTGCCCTATCACCAACACGAAGGCCCGGCGTCGATGGGCTAAACGTGCCGGCAAATTCAAGCGCCCTTCCAATAAGCTCCGGCGTGTAGTTTCCGGTTCCGTCCTTCATCTGGACTTTGCCACTCATGACGTCGCCTGGAAGCATAAAGGAACGCTTGATGGGGCCGAGAAGGCCGGCATCGCTATCGAAGCTCACATTCCCGCTTTCGTCCCGGCTGAAAGGAAGGATAGAGCCTTTATATGCTTGCGACGGGGCGACGGCTTCAGCCGGCTGCGCGTTCTGCTCCTGCAAGCGCTTCCGTGCGGTGGCAATGGCAATGGCGCGTTGCTGCTCAAGTGTCATTTCGGCCATAGCGCCCGCTCCTCTGGTGTCATTACGGCCCATACGCCGGGGTCTACGCCTTCCGGAACGCCATCCTGAGTTGGTTGCGCATTGATGGCGGGAACGCGAGCCATTGCCCCCGTTGCCGGAACGCCGTCAGTGGGTGCGACTGCTCCATCAACCTGCTCTGGCGACCACTCGCTAAACGGCCCGAAGTCGGGGATAACATCAGCGGGGTTGATGCGGTTTCTTTCAACAATGCCGGAATACTGGCCGGCGTCTGTTTTGAACGCCTGATCGTATCCAGAAATACGGCCATATGCTTCCTTCAAGATTGCCCTGCGTGTTTCCGGTGTAAGTGCTGCGCCGCCATTGAGACTTGAAATTGTGCCCTGCAACCAATCCGGCAGAGAAGACGTGTTTTTGACCATGACCATTTCACCCTCTCGGACGACAGAGGTCGGGTCCATGATTTTGCCGAGGCCGTAAACAAGATTGAGGTCAGACGCTCTCGTGTCGCGTCCAGCCGTTTCGTACATAGAGCGATAGATTGGCAGCGCCTGAGAAAGGTTTTTATAGCTCGGGAGGCCCTGAATTTCCTTGCGTAGATTGGAGATTTCCTTGAAATCAACCTTTGGGGTTGTCAGGCCGTCAACTTCTTCAATGTCGCCGGTGAACTTATTGAACTTCACGCCGTCCTTGTATTCCCACGCGGCCTCGGCCTTTGGCGCATCACGAACGACAGAGATCTTTCCGGACTGATCGGCCTGATAAACGCCGGCAGGATCAAGGCCCATTGCCCTTTCCTCGTCATCGGTCAGGTTCTTCATTTTCGGCGGGTTCTTGAGCGCATCAAGGCCAAGGCGCTTTGTTTCAAGATCAAGCTGATAGACCGGATCTTGCTGCTTTAGCTGCAATTCCTTCTGTGCCTGTTCTTCCTGCATTCGGCGCTGGATAAGAGCCTGCACAACGGCCTTTTTCGCGGGAGGGAGATACGGGTCGCTCATGACCTCGATGGCCTTCATGAGGTCAAAGTCTGCCGTTCCGGCCTGCATGGCCTGTGCGACCTGCTGGCGCGGGTCTACTGCGACCGTGCCTTTGGTTGGCATCTCGGCGGGTTGTGCCGTTGGCGTCTTGTTTGTCCTGAAATCACCGCTAACAAGTGCCTTAAGAATACCGGTTCGTCCGTCCTCTTTCTGCGGCATTGCGGGGGCTTCGCCGGCAGACGCGATCTCAACTGGAGCAACCGCTTGTTTGATCGGCTGCAATGCGTTCACCATTGCGGACTGAACGGGCTTGTTTGCAGTTGCAATCATACCGGGCTGCGCTGCGATAGCGTCCGTTGACGCCACCTGATTTGCGTTGATGCCATCCCACGCGCCGAGACCAACCCTTTTCGCCCCGTACCACGGTCTCCACCCGGTCGTCTTTGCGTTATCCAGTGCGAAGTCGATCTGTTTTTGAACGGTCGATGGGTCGCGCGGATCAAGACCGGTCTTGGCCATGAAGTCGTTGCCCATGCCCTTGGGGAAGTTCTTCCCGTCCCCGACAAGCAACTGAAACGGTCCATAGGACGGCTCGCGAATGCCGTTTTTCTTGACGTTCGATTGCCAAACCCCCGGAGCGAGCCCCTCAGACTTCGCCACTTTGACGGCAATGTCTGGGTCAATCCCGCGCTGCGTTGCCGCCTGCCGAATATAGGCTTCCATCTGACCGATATCAGACAGGTTTGCGGCTGGCTTTGCCGCATAATCGTCAATCGATCCACGATCAATCGAACGGGCGTTTTCCATTGTTCCGGCAACCGGCTCTTGCGGTGCAGCCACCGGGGCAACATCGGCGGGCTTCGTTCCGATAGATGGGCCAAACAGGTTTGCAAATGCGGAATTCGCGCTATCAATTCCGGCGCTTTCGGCTTTATCAGCCTTACCCATCATGGCCCGATAGACAATGGCGTTACCAAGGGCGTTCAGCCCTTCACCAACGTTCTGCGGGGCCTTTTGAGGTGCAAGCGCCTCAGCAATCCGGCGAAGCTTTGCAAGTTCCTGCGGCGTCTTAGGGAGGCCATCAGCGCCGAAAATAAACTGCTTCATGCCGCAAGTTCCTTTCCGAGACCAAAGAGGCGTCCATAGTGAACACGCTTGACGCCATCTTTGCCGGTCAAGACGGCATCAGGTCGCTTTTCCTCGACTTCCTGAGCCATGACACCGATGTGCTTTTCACCGTCGTCAAACTTGCCCTTATAGTCGTAGGCGTAGACATTGTGGCCTTCGACCTTGCCGAGCGGCTCAATGTTTTCCTTGACGCGCTCGTCCGACGCCATGATGAACGACGAACCAAGCCCGAACAGACCGCCTAGCAGACTGTTACGCTGCGCCATTTCGGCCTGCCACTGCTGCATTCGCTGGTTGTCATAGTTCGAGATAATCCCTGCCGTGTCGGTCGTCGGGATCGTCGGCATGTTTGTGCCCATGAACTGAGGCTGTGAAACCTGGCTACCAGACATCAACGCGGTAATTTCGTTGATCGGCTGGTTGCGCATGGTCTGGCCCTCTTGGAAGGCTTGACCGTGACCGCTCAGGATCAGCTGGTTATAGGCGTCGTTGCGGTTCTGGCCTTGGCTAGCCATTTCCCGGTCATAGGCTTCGGTGCCAACCTTGATGCCCTGATTTGCCAGCCTCGTCCGCAATGCCTCGTCCTGCTGTTCAAGCATTGGGTCAAGCCGCTTCCGGCCAAGCTCCATCAGCCGCGCTTCGGTGGCCTCGTTCGACCCGTCAAATGGCTTTGAGAGATAATCCTGCAAGAACCCGGTCTGGTTATTGGCAAGCTGCGAAAGGCCGAGCTTCGTCTGGTCCTGCTGGTCCTTGATGGCCTGCTGCGCAGCCGAAAGCGTGGTGTTGCGCGTGAATGTCGGGATTTTATAGGTCTTGTCGGTGTACGGGTCATACCAGTTATAATTTCCGGTCTGCTTGACGGTCGTCTTCCCGTCCGGCGTGATTTCGTTCACATTGCCAAGAAAAGCATTTGCGACAGATGTGCCGACGTTCGTAGACGTGGAGGCCGCGCTTGTCTCTTTCGGATCAGTGGGTTCAGGTGCGTCCGGTTTGCCCAATGTCTCGCTCCTTCCTGAATTTCGATTTCCGCCAATCGTCATCGGTCAGGGAATAGAGGATGCCGTCCTCGTTCCTGCCGTACAGTCGCGGAATGATTTGATGGTCAAAGCCGTAAGCGGTGAAGATCCGCTTCAAGTGGTTCTGTCTCGGATCGGCTGAGACGCGGGAAACCAGCATCTGGACGCCAACGTCTATAAATGGGTAGTCGAACATGGCCTTGAGTGTTTGTCTGGTCAGCCACCGCCTCGACGTGGCCGCGCCGGAAAGTTCGATAACACCTGCATCCGGTTCCCAATCGTGATAGACCATGCATGCGATGATTTCGCCCTTGTCGAAGACGCCCATGCAGACGCCCTTGGGAAGGGTCTTATGGGTCTTATCTGGCCAAATCTGGCGGGATGTCCATTCTACCATTGCGTTGCGGAGATCTGGGTTTTTCGATGTTCCCCAGACAATATCCATCAAACCATGACTCCGCCTGTTTCGTAGATCACGTCGGACGCGATAAGCTCTATTCGAGGAAATGGCGTAATTCCGCATGTGATCTGGACTTGTGGGGAAATAATAAAGCCTGACTTGCCGACCGATTGCCATTTGGTCGTCACCGTTGATGTTCCGGTGGCGTCCCAGAGTGAGACGTCCCATTCGGCAGAATCCCACTCGTCCGTCGTGTAATCGGCCACGGACGATGGCGCGGTTGGCAGGGTCACGTTGTAATTGACCGATGCCGAAACCTTGGACGTAAAGGGGACAGATGCGATGAAAACCGACCTGATGGAATGAATGATCTTCGTCGCGCCTGGGCTTCTCAAGTGGTCAGGAAGGCCGACATATGTGCATGTGTACGGTTCGCCGTCATCGGATCCACCGGTTTCCATGCGATAAACGCACCCATCATTGCTGCCGAAATAGCCGTGGTCGTCATATAGACCAACGCATCGCGTGTTCCAGTTGGTGAACTTCGCCCATGCCCCGGTTTCCAGATTGGCAACGAAACAATAAGGCTCGACGCTCGTGCTCACCACCGGCAGGCTTACCACCATCATGTTGTTGGTCGGCCACTTGAGAATTTCCCACGGCATTGTTTTGCGGGCGGAAACTTCCGTCTTCCATTCCGGCTCAATGTTCTTTGTTACGGCAGACAAGGACAGCGCCGCGGCGTCCTTGTTGACGGCCATAGAGAGAGGGACAATCCCGTCTTCTGTAGCAATGAGCGGTTCGCCGCCCGCCATCATCCATGCGTTCATGCCCATGGGCGGGGTGATCTTGTAGACCCCGACCTTTGAAAATCCGCTCGCTGATGATGGGTCTGTTCCCTGATAGACGGCCACCTCTCCCGTGGACGACATGAAAAAACACTTGTCGTCCAGCCCGTCACCGCTATCGAGCGACCACTTTCCGCCGAACAGAAGCACCCCGCCATCCTGAAACACGCCCGCCAGGCTGAACGATGTCAACGCCCCGTTGATGCTGTCAACGGGCAGATACCACGCCTTCATGGTGTCCTTCTGGACGTACCAGAGACGGCTTGCGTAGGTCCAGACAAACGACAGGTCTTCAGGCGTTGCCAGCCCGGTAAAGGCGTGGTCGGCCCATGTCGTCCCGTCGAAGTAAAGCGGAGTGTCCGCCCCATTGACGACAGAGATAAAGTCACCGCCCGCCGTGCCGAATTGCGCCGTGGCGTAATATCCAGACGTTTGGCCGGAAACGTCTGCCGTGGGGATTGTGTCGGCGTCGATGATGGACGAAACATCAAAAATGTTTGTCTCATCTGATGCAAAAAACTTTTCATTCGAGCCGGATTTATAGCTGAACAGCCGCAAGACCGGGCCTGTAGATATGGTCGCATATTTCTGCGCGCCGCCGCGAACGCGAACGCTTGTTAGCGTCGGAAACATGTTTTCCAGTACGCGCGCGCCGCCCGGCTTCGAATTGGCCAAGGGCTCGTTAACGATCCATCCGCGAACGGCTGGCTGGATTGTGTATGGTCTGGACTGTGCTCGGCCTTTGGTGACGGGCATCCGCATGTCAGGTTCCTACGTTCTGCGGATATGCGATTGTCACATCCGAAGGAAGACGAACCTTGCCAACGCGCAGCATTCGCGAGCCTTTGTCGCGAGCGACCAAGCGGGAGAGCAATTGCTCGTAGTTCATGAAATCTTCCGTATATGGCAGGCCCTTGTTCGCCCGCCATTGCCAGATCATTCCGAGCTTCAGCAATTCCTCACTTAATCGGAACGTGTCGTCATCATCGTTAAATTCGGTTTTGTTGCTACCAGAAGCCGGCGTGATTATAAGGTTCGACTGATAGAAGAACTTCGCGGTAACGGCACTCGCAAGCGCCGGCTTGATGTGCATCTGCCCGCCGTAGATCGTCCAGGCGTTAATGACGAAATCGAACGACTGAACGTCCAATTCCAGCCACTTATCCAACTCAACTACGGGGGAAAGTGGCGATTCTAGCGACGATGACCAGACCTGAGCCTTGACCAGCATCCTGTCATAATCGGACGGAAGGTCGAAATCTTCCGTCGATCCATCGCCCGTAAGCGTGTGAATGGTGCTGAACATCTGCCATTCGTGGCCCTTGGCGATCCTGTCAGCCATCGTGTGCGCGACTGCCAAAAGCTCGACATATTCGCGATCAGTGGACGAAGTAACGGCGTCGGGCACGTCAATACCGATCACCTTTGCAACGCCTTGGCAGACTGACAGGATCGTCATGTTCAAGCGGCCTTGTTCTTGGATGCCAGCGCGGCGTTAAGCTCATCGGCCTTCTGCACGAGCGTTTCATGGCTGCACTTGTGGTGCGGCTTCTCCCCGCCCTGTTCCTCGATCCAGAGCCGGATTGTGTCGTCATCCCAATCAGCGAACGGCGAAGCCGATACATTGAACGAAGCCGATGCGCCATTGACTTTGGCCATCAACTCGTCAAGCTGCCGGCGCATTTCTGCGTTCTCTGCCTCAAGTCGGTTCAGTGCCGTATTGTCGGTGGATTTCGCCAGGAACTGCTCGGCCTGCGTCTTGAGCGCACGAGCGCCCATGCCAAGCTTCTGAAGCATCGACCCGTCAAGACCGGCCAATCCTTCGACCGTGTGGATGTTGGAGGCGTTGAGTTCGGCAATCTTGGCCTGGGAAAGGCCGAGTGCTTCGAGCGGCGAGCCGGTGCCACGATAGGCCATATTCGCCTTGAATGCCTCGTAGTGCTTCGGGAATTGCTGCGCATAGGTCATGCGCTCATTGGTGAGTGGATCGCGCCGCGAGCCGGTCGAGAGCGCTGGCGCAACGAGCACATTGTGCTTGTCACCCACGAAACGGATGCGCACGAATTCTTTATCCTCGAAAATCGGCCTGCCCTGTTCGGCTGACAGCCGATCGTTCTTCTCGGTGTCGGTGTAGAATTCAACATGAAGATGGTTTGTCGGTTCAGACATTTTAGGCCCTTTCTGAGAGGTTGCGAGTTACGAAAAAGCAGGACGCATTCTGGCGGTCCTGTTGCCATATGATCGTTGCGCCGATAGACTGGAATAATTCTGCCCACCAGACATGGGGTTTGACGGTGCAGTGGAGTCTTTGCCCGATGACATCACCGAACTTGTCCTGAACCGTCGAGATCTGGAAAAACACCTTGTTCGATGCCTCAAGAATGTTCCGGACTACCGTTTCTGCGTCTTTTTCGGGGATATGTTCCATCACGTCGGCACAAATCCCGAACGGCGAACGCATCGGCATTGGATGCGTCATATCCCATTCGAGGAACGGCAAGTTCTTTGCTTCGTCATCGCGGCAATTATCCGCAAAATCGACCATGAACACATCGTGGCCGGACTTTGAAAGCGCAATGGATGCCTTGCCGGTGCCGCATCCGAAGTCAACGATAAGACCGTCTGGCTTTGCGACCTCAAGAAACCGAGGGACGATTTCCTCGCCTGGGGAAAAGTCGCGGTATCCGTCGAACTGCCACATGAGGCGGTATTTGTCGCGCTCGGTCAGGTGCGCGGGCGGGGTGTTATACATGGCCGGCAAAAGCCCATCACCATGAACGACCACTTCACAGCCTTCTTGATTGAGGGCCTGTGCTGTGATCTGGAATTTCTCGGCCTGCGCCTTCATGGCAACGCTTGATCGGTATGTCTTTCCTGCCCACTCAACCTCGACCGCAGGAATGAATTTATTCATCGGTTGACTGTATGCGTGGCTTTCGTCGCCACGGTGAGAACTGTCATAGCCGAAACAGTGGATTTCGCGATATCCGAGAACATACGCTAGGCACAGGGCCGAATTACCGACCGAGGCACCGCCACCGACCAGCGCGTAACCGCCGCGCTTGACCTTATCTTCTGGAAACAGATCGTCCATATCGTCAATGGCGAGGTGCCACAGCGCGACGCGAGACCCGGAAGATATTGCCGCCGCAAGCGTGGATGGATCTACCTGTGAGGCGATAAGGAGGTGGCTAGCATTGCAATCTACGAGCGTTGATGTCTCTTGCTTCGCGTCGGCAATAACCTGATAGTTGACTGCTATTCCATGTTCATGAAGGAACTTCGATGCGGCATTCATAGCAAAGACGGTCGCGCCACCCTCAACCAACAACCTTATTTCATCGAGGTTGTCAGCAACGGAAGGACCGCCGCCGACAAGAATTGCCGGACATTCATGAGCATTCTCGAACTGAACCCAATCGAGCGGAAGCGCCGAATTTGTCCCGATATTCCTACGCAAAACATCATCCGACGTATTGCAGAGCACAAGAACCGGGATGATAAGCGGTGCGCTTGCGTGGGGGTTCTGCACGTTCATCTGATAGATGTCGGACTTTGGCGAGGTCATGCTTTCTCCAATTGCATGAGGAAGGGGCGGACCGAAACCCGCCCCATCTGATTTTAGGAAACGTCCGAAGGATCGTGAGGACGGTTGATAGCGATTGCCACGGTCGTAACGCCGGACTTTGCCGAGGCAACGGTGCGGACGACTGCGCCCTGAATAACCGTTCCGGTGGCAACCGCAACAGCAAGACCGGAGCCAGCACCAAGGCCAGAACCATCAGCAAACGAGACGGCTGCCGATTTAGCGGCAACGGCCATGCCGCTGATCTGATACCAGCCAAACTGGTCAGCCACGTTTGCCGACATGGCAACAGCGAGCGGACGGGACGGGCCAACAACAGCCGACGAGTCAAGCGCCGTCTGCCATGTGTCGTCATAGTTGACGATATAGCCGGCTTCGGTGGAGGCAACGCCCTTGAGGTAGATGAATTCACCGACGCCAAGAGTGGGGTCTTTCGCTCGCACAATCGTACCAAGCGCGTGCTTGGCAGTGGTCGAAGTGTCAGCGATTGCCTGACCCATGAGCATGTTTTCTGCGATGGTATAAGCCATGGTCAGGCCCTCCTTACGATGCAGGGGTGCTGTCGTACATCTTGGCGATGTGCAGCGGGTTGTTGAGGGTCAGGTTGCCGAAGAAACCGATGTGCTGGACAATGGCGTCCTGATTGATCGGAGTCTGCTTGCCGCCGAACTTCACGAAGTTACGGTCGGGATGGTAGCGGAACTTCAGCGCCGAGGTGTCGATGAAGTAGGACGTATTCGCCGGCATTGCCGAGCCGATACCGCCCTCAAGAACCACGTCAACGGACTTGCCGGCACCGTAGTACTTGAGATTGGTGAAGCCGACCTTGCCGAGTTCGCTTTCGTCGTTGATCCGCTGGATGGCAACCGTTGCGGCGGTGTAGGCGATGTAATGCTCCTGCGAGCATACAATCACGTTAGGCCCCTTGGTGCCACGGCTGCGGGCGATCATGATGTTATCGAAGATCGTCTTGACGGTGGTAGATGAAACCTGCGTGATTCCCGAGAACGCGGAGTGCGCGTCATAGGTCGTGGTGCGCCAACTGGCGTTATCCACGCGAGAAATGCCGCCATATGTGCCGGAGTTAGTCGTGGTCGGAATGGCAAGCTGCAATCCGCCAATCTGGTTCGTTTCAGTGCCGTCCGAATGGAGGTCCTCAACAAAGCGGTCCTGAAGTTCGGTTTCAGCCGCCATGATGTGTTCTTCCATGATGTCCTTCAGCTGGTTGGAGCCAGAGTTCTTCAGGATATCTTCACCGGAAAGCGTGACCGACACTGCGGCGAGCTTCGGGGTGAATTCGGCGTCGTTGAACAGTTCAGCCGGCGTGGGGTTGAGGAACTGGTAGCCCGAATAACGGGTATAAGATCCGGTTTCGTTGTAGAGAAGTCGCTCGCGGATCGTCGGACCGGAGAAGGTCTTGAACTGGCCGCGCTTCTTCATGAGGTAGAGGATAGCGTTGGAATTGGAAACAAGGTCTGCGTAACCCTGAGACCGATCTTCCAGCGCCAGCGAAAACGCTTCTTGCAAGCGCTCGGTGGAAGTCAAAGCCATTATGGCCTCCTAGATGATTGATCGAGTTAGAGCCCCGACTGTGCAAAGGCACGGTCAAGAGCGTCACGGGCTGAGGCAGGCGGCTTGCGGTTTTGCGGGTTTGAGCCGGAGGACGGAGCGCCTGAGAGGGAGAGTTGACCTTTCCGGGTTTGAGCCGGATCTGGTTCTTTTACTGCTGCGGGAACGACCGGGGCGGGGTTGAGCCGCTCTGCGAGATCGTATGCTTCCTGCAAATCCTGCGTCTTCCCGCTGTTGAGGAAAAACGCGATGTCGTTGGCAAGCTCGTCAAAGCGCGGCTTGCTGGCAGCAAACTGGTCGATCTTGGAGAGAACGGCCTGTTCCTGCTGTGACTTGATTGTGGTCGAAACGCCGCCAATTTCCTTTTTCAGGGAGGCAAGTTCGTTTCGAAGTTCGCGGATAACCGCATCCTGTTGGCTTGCTTGTGCGTCTGCCGGCTGGCCCATGACGTGGGCTGCGACATCGCGCAATGAAAGACCCATGTTCTGGCAAATCTGTTCGAGGCCGCGAATGGGGCTTTCTGCCAACATCTTTTCAATGCCGGTATAGTGGTTGAAGACCTCCTGGAACGACTGACCGTTCTGCTTCAGTTGCTGGTCAAGCGCACGGTACGGCTCGAAATTCTGCCGGTACTGCTCAATTCCGCCTTCAAGCTCCCTGAAGGCCCGCGTAACCTCTGCCCTGACCGCCTCCGGCGCTGTTGACCAAGCTGCCTTTGCATCGGCTGAAAACCGCGCTGGCGCATCCGTAAATGTCGTGGGCTTCTCGACCGTCTCAGCTACCTTGTCGGCTGTCTGGTCATCAACAACCGGAGCATCAGCCGTCTTGGCCTTGAATGTTCCGTTCTCATTGCGCTCGCGAGTCTGCTCGGCAACCGCCTCGCCTGCTTCAATAGCCGCGAATGCCTTTTCAACAGATGAACGCGCCGTCTGTTCCGGGGCGCTCGATTGAACATCGGGGGCGGAAGCATCGGGCATGGATACGGCATCAGCCGCGACGGTCATCGCTTCTTCGGTCATTGTGTTGTCCTGTCTGAGAGGATTGCGTTATGCGCCTAGGCCAGCCTGTGACATTGCTTTGCCAACAGCCGCCTTGATTTCGTTTCTGTCGGGCTTGGGCTTCTTGAACGGCTTGGGATCCAATATGGAACTGTCATTGCCAAGCTCTACGTATCGTTTGCCGTCCTTGTTTCCGGACGGCTTGTAGGTGGCACGGAGAGCGGCCTTGCTCGTGTAGAACTGGCCATCAACCATACTTTGCGTCGGCTCCATGCTGTCATTGATCAGCATCGGGGCCGGAAGATCGGATGCGGCATAGTTCCGCTCTGGCATACAGTTATGAGGCCAGCGCTCGATATCGTGCCAGCCGCCGCAGACTTTGCAGAAGCGTTCACGAGCCATCACGCCACCTCCGGCTGGTTCGCCTTCGCGTTCGCGGTCACAACGGCAGCGCTCGATTGCGCATTGATCCGATTAATTTCCGCCATGATCTTCTCAATCTCAGCGTTGGTCTTGGCCAGATCGGCGCGAGACTGCTCAAGCTCAATTCCCATGCTTGCTACTTGCTCGGACTGCTTCATCTGCATTTCTTGTCGCTTTAACTCAAGTTCTGCCTGCCTGGCTTCTGCTTCTGCCTTTGCCTGCGCTGCCCTCGGGTCTTCCTTTGGCTGCTGTGCGGTCTGCTTGACCTGATCTGCAAATGTATCGATTGCCGCCTCGAGCGCACGACCGGCTCGGAAAGGAGCAACTGCGAACTTCAAGACCTCGCTCGCGAACTCTGCGGACTGAGGCTGTGCCGCGACCATTGGAGCCAGCTGTGAAAGGGCCTGAGACAATGCCCCCAGGAATTCCGTTGTCCGCTGCTTGGCTGCATCCTCGTCTGGCTGGATCGTGCTGTCGGTCTCAATCTCAAGCGCGAAGGGACGCATTCTCTCGTCTCGGATGAACTGCACGACGGCCTCGAACGTGACCTCGTTCTGAAGCTTCTGGACCTGCTGCTGCGCCTGTTGAAGCATCTGCTGCGCCTGCTCAGGGTTTTCCTGCGCCATCTGCATGGCTTGCGGGTCCTGCATGGCCGAACGCACCTGGCTCTGAATCTGCATGACCTGCTGTTGAATAGCTGCCTGCTTCGGAACGCCGTCGTATTGAGACATCATTTCAAGCGTTGCGGGCTGGAAGTTTTCGGCAATGATCTCGCCGGCAATCCGCGCCGCGTCACGAGCGATGCGCACCATTTCTTCTTGACGATCACGAATGCGGACGTTGCCGTACTGGCTCTTGAGTTGCTGCGCTCCAAGCGTCTCGTTTGGATTCGAAGACCCACGCATGATGTCGGACAGGCCGGAGATCTGGTAGGCGTCGTCAATCAATTGCTTGCGAAGCGCCACAAGCTGGGAAATGACTGCCGCCACCTGATCCACAGGCATCCAGATAATGCTATCCTTGAACGATCCTCCGCCGAACTGTGCGACATTCGGAACCGGGATCAGGATCGCGTTGTTATCGTTCTGCTTCATCGCCGTTTCAATGGCGGTCGATACGTCCTCACTGCCGGCAGAATAAAAGCCCTTCAGCTTCAATGCTTCGGAGAGAGCGGAGATCCTAGCCGTAAGTTCGTTGATTTCCTCAACCTGGTCCTTGTAGAACAGAAAATCAGGGACGGGCCTTAGCGTCCTGCGCTGGAACGTGCCATAGACCGGACGCGGGCAAGGATAAAACCCCTCAAGCCGGAGAAACGGTGCCTGAATATCCAGAACTTCGTCACAGCCCTCTGTGGTCCATACAACAGCATTCTTGGTCTTGCTCCACGTTTCATTGACGCAAGCCTTTTTCTCCCCGGTCTGGTCGTCCTCTTTACGCTCGGTATAGGTCGCCTTAGTGTAGAGATCGCCGCTTGCCTCTTCGAAGCGCAGGCGCATCTGTTCGCGGGTTAAATAGCTCTTGCGGTTAACCCAACCGACTTCCTTCCACTTGCGGGCCGGATCGTGCACGAAATCACGACGGTCAACATGATCGTAGCAAACGCGCTCACCGCCTTGATCGTCCGTCTCGTATCTGACCCACAACACACCCCGAGCACTGGCCGCGAGATCGTCGCGTACCTGCTTCATGGTCTCGTGAATATCTTCGATTTCGAACGACGTGCAAAGGCAACGCTCGATGATCTCTGAGGCGTGGCGATTGATCGGCTTGCGATCCTTGAACCTCGTCCCGACAACAGGGACAGGCGGGCGGGCGTAGATAGAGGGCTTGAGAACCTCCATGTTAGCCCAAAAGATCTGCATTTCGCGTTCTGCGCCGTCCCCGAACTTCTTCAGGTCAGCATAGAATTTGTCGATGTTGTCGCACTTGGTGTGGTAGTCCTCGAATACCTTTTCGGCATCCTTGATGGCCTCAAGCCACGGCTTCGCAGAGCGCATGTCCGCAAACGGATCAGCATTGCTGTCCGTCGCAATATCGTTCTGTTCAACCATGATCAGACCTTAATTCTTGTTTTATTCTGCGGCTCAGGAGCGCCGTGCAGCACAACGGTGCCAACGGGCTGCGGCTTGGGCTTGTGAACGTCGTTTGTCGGGACGGTGCGCCATGCCATTGCGAGATATCGGAATGCGTCGGCCAGATGCGATGTCCAGTCGTGGACTTCACTGGCACGAAACGCCTTCTTCTCGTCGTCCCATTCCCTGCGGTACTGTTCGAGCGCCGCGATTCCTTCATCCTCGCAGCGGGGATGAAACGTTGATATCGCCAGCGCCTTCCGGACTGCGTTGATGCCGTCCATCTTGGTTGCCATCGGAACAAGCTGCGGGTTCAACCCAAGCTGCCGCATGGTTTCAACGCGGGTCTTGCCAGTGCCCCACTCTTTCACCTTGGCGTCGTGAGGGACGAAATCAATTCCGCGAGCGTAGGGCTTTGAGTGACAAATCTCCGCGTAGTGATCGACACCAACACCAGACGTTGAATAGCAGTCGAGGATATAGAGCCGCCCGCTGTAAACCTGAAACCACCAGATCGATGTATCGTCCCTAACGCCAATGTCCCATGCCGTATGCACGTGAACGCCGGGAATCGGAACAATCGGATTGATCCTGCCTTCGTTCCTGACCGCGAGCATTTCACGAGCATAAAACGCTCCAATGATCGCAGCGTTGAATGAGCAGAGATACTCCTGATCGAATTGCGCCTGGCCTAGTTCTTCGCCGTAAAGCGCCTTGTATTCAGACAGGCTCTCTTCAAGCCGCTCGGGCGACAATGCGCCAGTGTCATGCACCGAGCTTATTTCAGCAAACCAGCGAGGATTATCCTTCGCCATCTGGTACATTGAATAGGCGTGGTTGCGACCGCGTGGCGTGGTGATAAACGCCGCCCAACCGTTATTCTCTTCAACCATTGGTCTGTGATAGGCCCAGGCAGACGGGTTAGCCAAAGCCCACTCGGAATAAGCAATCCCGGCAACACCTGCGCCGACAGTGGCGTCATATCGGTCTGAGCCGATGATCTGCCACGTTGAGCCACACTTAAGCCGGATGAACATTTCCTGCTCGTTCGTGTTCTCTCGGATCTCAGGCGGAAATGCCTCATCAATCCTGCGCTTGCCAGTGTTTGCGTTTACAGCCGTCCAGAGAGCCTTTCGACCTTGGGCATATTCGGGCAGGCAATGCCAGTACGAACCAATCCGTTTATGGGCAAGCTCACACGTCGCAGCCAGGACAATCTCGTCCTTGCCCCACCGACGATGCGCAATCTCGATTGCCCTCGCGTTCGGTGTGTTGACAAGGTATTCGTGGAACGGCCTCTGGTAATGACGGATACGGCGCTCAATCGTTAGAGCGTTCATAGACGTTCTGGAATAGCAATTGAACTGGCCCGCCGCCCTCACCCGCAACAGTCATTGGCAGGACTTTTCCAAGCAGACTCAGGAATGGCCCAGGGTTCTCGATGGCTTGAGCCGTCAAATAATTCGTTATGCTGCCACCGCCTGCATTCGTTGCCGCCTGGAGTATCGCGTCCTTGAGAAGCGCCGTGGTCTTGTTGGGAACGCCCTTGACCCTACCCTTGCCAGCATTCGGCGGCTTTCTAGTACTTTTCACTACTTTGCTGCCGTCGTCGGCCATGTTTAACACTCCCCGCCGGTCTGAGCGGCGTTTCGTGGTTCATTAGTCTGATTTACGCGCACCATATTTAGCGTTCGCATTCTCAAGCCGAGAGGCGAAGTTTTTAAACCTGACATCGAGCGCAAGTTTTTTCAGATAATCAATCGGGTGCGGGTCAAGGAATGCGTACCCGTAATACCGATTCGATGATCCGGCCAGAGTCTGGCGCTGGCAAATTTCGTCTTGGCTGTAGCTGCCTAGTGCGTAATCCATTTTCCGACCTCCATAGTCGTTTCGTGGTCTGGTGTGTTCTGGAGCCGTTGCGCCCCTTGCGGTGCAACGTTTTTTTTGGTTTAGCACCAGCGCGCTAGGGCTGGATCAATGGGCCTTACCCCAAACATCTTGCACGCCTTTTCGTGCATCCGCTGGCGGAATTCATAGTGCCAGCAAAGTAGCGGCACATGGATGTTGTTGTGATAAACATACCAACCGCCGACCTTGATATAGAATTTCAGGTGGTCAGATGCGGGCCGCGAAAGTGAAACTTTAGTCGGGCTCGTCCTTTGTGCTAACTTAAGCTCTTTCAAAAACCCCATACCTACGACCTCCATATAGCAGCCGTTGCGCCCTATAGAGTCGGGAGAGACATGCGCAGCGATGATCGGCAGCACGGCTAACACTGCCCGCTTGATTTGACAGCGGCACTGGATTCGAACCAGACTCGACTTGCGACCCCACATACGTTGAAGCCGCTACCACGTTTGGACCGTGACGCCCCTCCCATGAAGAGTTCCGCTGATGTGATCCCCATCATTTTGGGGTCATGCACAATTTGATGTGATTGTATGTGATGCCATGATCAATTTGCCGGAGTTGGCAATATGATCGGCTTTGGAATGAGTAGACGCCGCACCAACTGAGCTATTGCGGTGAATGGCTTTGGCGTCCCCGGCGCGAAATGGCGACCATCTATCAAGACAATCGCCACCTTATACTTTCGCAAGTTAACTGATTTGCGGTTAATCGTCAATCGCAAAATTATTTTCATGTTTCGTGTGTTTTCCTGTTGACATGTGAAAATAATGTTCTATTGTGTGTATATCAACAACGCGAACGGAGTTAAGCAAATGACCAAGCAACAGGCAATCAGCCAGATGATCATCGACCGGGTTCACATGAACGAGAATGGCCGCCTTGATTCCGCCCCCTGCACCAATGCAGTCCGTGACGCTGTTGATTTTGTCCTTGGAGCAGGCACCTATGACAGCCTCGTTTCCGACCTTTACGACGATCTTCGCGCTAAGGCATAACCAACCGGGCGGGTTTCGGCCCGCCATCCCAACCCACAATAGGAGACTCGCCATGACCACCTACACAGTCTTTGACAGCAACAATTCATCAGTTTATCGCTCTGGGCTTTCCTTGGCAGACGCTGCCGACGAACTGCTCAAGACAGACGGCTACCGCTATGAGATCCGCGAGGATGACGGCCTGTTCGAGCTATTCATCAGCGAGCGTTCGGAAAACTACTATGGCGGTCCCGGCAAGATGATTTCCTGTGCTGCTGGCGGCTTCGTCAAGGCTGATCGCGAAAAGCTCCTACAGAAGATTGTTTCCGATGTATGGCACGACATGGAAGCGATGCCGGACGAAGACTTCTCCGTCATGCTCGCGAGCTTCGAGGAAGACGAAGCATGACCCCCGCACAATTCAACCAATGGCTAACCGAGATGCAGTCGGCTGGCTTAATCCGCACCGACTACGGCATGACCAGAGATGCAGCCAACCTGCTCGGAATGACCGTGCAGAACGTCAACCGGCTGATGAAGAGCGGAACGCGGGCTGTGCAGACGGATCTCGCCTGCACCGCCCTGTTACTCGGGTTTGGTCCATATCCACATAGGGAAAAACAATGAGCCATCACGTCATCCCGTAATGCCTGATCACCGCGTTCAATCCGCGCCGCAGCATGTTTAACTGCTGCTCCGGCATCATGAACAGCCCGTCGATATCCTCGACGCACACATTGCGCATGGTCTGCCTGACGTTTGGGCCAGCGTTCCGCAACAACAGGTCGATGGTTGCCCACTCGTTGCGGATTCGCTCGTTTCTGGCCGTGAGGGTTTCACTGTCCTCTCCAGGTGTACTGCGAATCTTGAGAATGTTCTGCGCCTGAACGGTCGGCGTTACCCCCACCACATAGACAGAATAGCGCCACATAACCGCCGCGTATCGCTGCCCTGCCTCGTACATCAGGGCTGAATGTTCTTTCGTCCTCGCTAGCTTGCCGTGAAGGTGCAGCCGACCGAGCAACGATCCTGCCAAGTCAGATTTCGCATCATCCTCGGTCATCCCGTGCTGCCTCATTCTTGCTTCGATGACGACGGATCGGGCTTCACGCTCTAGCGCCGAAGGCTTCAGCCCGCCCGACGGATAGCGCTCTCCTTCCCTGCGCGGCCGGCCCATGGTGATTGTCCTGCGCTTGCGAGATAGCGCCTTCATTCGTCGTCCTCCCTCGCGTATGACTGTAGAAAGTCAATAGGCCCACCCCCAACGACGTTTCTGAACACTGCGCAAGTAAGTTTTCCTCCAAAAACTGCGCCACTATCTATATTCGTCCTGTTTCCGATGGTTATCGGGTGAAACTCGGTGTCTGGCGTGTGCCCATGGCAAAGGTGCTTTCCCCAATACTCACCAGAATAATTCTTGGGGTATCGCTTCCAAAGCAAAACGCCCTCACTTTGATCGTCTAATGGTATTGTTTCATCGACGGCGGCGTGAACAAAAATCCGACGCTCGTCAGCGTGAAATAACGCCAGATTATCCGCCCACTCGATCACATCAACGGGGACCGTATTGCCAGGGAACGACGACAACGTTTCCATTCCCCCATTTTCAAGCCACCACCAAAAGGGGGCTTCCCCGCGAATACATGAAGTCATCATGTCCTCGTGGTTCCCCTTCAGCGCAATCCACTTCCATGCGTCGGATGGCGGACCGGCCATTATTCTCTTTATCACTCCATAACTGTCAGGCCCCCTATCAACGTAATCACCCAAAAAAACGACGGTCCCGCCATCCGAATACGCCTCGATGGCATTCAGAATCGTTTCTAGTTTTGAAAGACATCCATGAATATCGCCAATCGCAAATGTGTATTTCATTCCTTGCCCTCCATAGCCGCAAGTTGTGCGTATCCTGCGATATCAATCCAGTGATCTGCGTGGTCAGGATCGCCGGCCATGATCATGCCAATCTTCCCGCAAATGTGGTCTAGCGCTTCTTGCTGCGTCGTCTTGAGGCGCTCCCATCCGCGTTCGTCGCGTAAAATGGCCTTTATGCACTGAGAGACGTGGCTGTTGGTGCAGAAATCGCCGTGGGTTTCGGCTCTTGCCCTGATCATGTCGCCTACTTCGATCTTCATATCCCCGCCCTCAACTTGTCCCTGAATGTGCAATATGCGCTTCGGATGGTTGACTGGTCTTTCTTGAGTAAAACGGCGATCATCGGGAACGAAAAATCATCCCGTCTCGTCCGCAAAGCCCATATCAGGTGATGCCGCGCCGCCGTTATCTCGCGGTTCTGAGAGTTTCCGCGAACCTCTTGAAACGTCACAAGAGGGTAGTGGCTGAGAATGTCCTGAATGATGTCTGGTATTGATTGCTGTTCGGGTTCAGCCAGCAGAGATTCCGCAGATATTGTCTTGTTGACCTTCTCGAATGCTGACTTGATGACCGGTGGACGCTCTCCGAAAATTCCCTTGTGCGCTCTCGCGAGATAATTAACGCCGGATTTCGACACGCCAAACGCCTTTCCGATTGTCGTCATTGATGCGCCAGACCGCCATAACTCACCCATTTCAGCAAGCCTCGCCATCCGCTCCTCGTGCCGAACCTTACGCGCCTGCTTTACAATATCGCTTGTCCTGCGCCTTGGTTCAGGCTTTACCACCTCTCCCAAAGCTGCGTTTTCTGCTCTCTCGGCAGCCATGGACTGGAAAATATTGACCACCCTGGACTTGCCCATCAGCCGCGCACGAACAGCCGCCGCGTTCCTGATGATGTCTTGTGCTGATGTGTGCGTGTTCATGCGCCACCGCCGATCTCGTGAACCAAAACAACAACGGGCGGTCCACTTGCCAACCATTCGTATGAAAGCTTGCGGACGTATCTGTTGCTGTCGTCCTCGATGACGCCGGCTTTGACCAGCACGTCCAAAATGCTCTTGTCGAGGTTGCCGGCGTCCCTCGCCCGCTTGTCGGGAGCAACGAGGCCGACCGATATGCTAACCTCACCCTTAATCGGATGGACGCGCTGGGCTTTGATTTCCCATAGCGCTTGTGTGGTCCAATCCTTGTAACGTTTCGTCGCGACACGGCCACGGCCCGGAGCATTCGTAAAACAGGCTGACAGCGGCGGCGGAAATGGAAGCTCGATGCGCCTTGATGATCCGTTGATCATATCAATTCCTCCTGCACTGGCTTTGGTGCTGGCTGGGTGATGAACATGTCTGGCTGGGTATATGCCTTGCGGATACGCTCACATGCGATGTCGAAAAACTTCTCGTCCCGTTCAATGCCAATAAATGAACGGCCACTCTGCACACACGCCACACCCGTAGTGCCACTGCCCATGAATGGGTCTAGAACCTTCTGCCCTTCACGTGTGAAGTCCCGAACAATTTCAAGCATAAGGCCGCGCGGCTTCTCTGTTGGATGCCGCCCATCACGGTCTTTCGCATTGGTCAGATACGTATATATTCCACGCTTACCGCCTGAGTTCCATGAGCGGTATCCAGATGCGCACCATGCGGTTACTGCGCATTCGAACCCGCGAGCAGCGCCTTGCCCATTCATGCGCGGCGTACTGTCAGGCTTTACCCATGCTAGGCATGTGTCATACTTTGCGCCACATGCTTGCAGCTCATCGCGCCACGCCCTCACACCTTCCGCGAGGGTAAACAGGATTGCCCACCCATTCGAGAGCGCGACTACCCTATGAACAATGTCGGCCCTATTGGAGTTCACACCTTCAAAGCCGAGGTCATCGACCATATAGCGTCCATCATTACGGCGAATTCGGCCAATGGCCTTGTGAAGTTCGTCCTCATACGGCGGGTCGCTGATTACGTGGTCGACCGGCTGCAACACTCCCATAACTTCGAGAGAGTCGCCAAGGTACAGTTCACAAGCGCCGATGACCTCAACACGTCTGGCTGGTGGGCAGCGCTCCTTGAGAAGCTCGGCACGTTTAGCAGCAATAGCGACGTTGTAGCTCTCGAAGCCGTCGCGTCTGGCGTCGTACTCTGTCATCGGCCCGTCTCACAATCATCCGAGCAAGCCTGAAACATGATCTCCTCATCCGCACTCATGGTCATGATCATTCCTTGAATCATCCACCATGTGATAACGCCGTGTGAGATTACGTATTCAACGTTCATGAGTCTTCCTCCCAGGCAGGTTTGCGAGAACCGTGTCGATTGCATCAATAACGTCGTCTTTGGCAGAGAACGTATTTTCAAGGTGGTACATAAACGCCTCAAGAGCCTTTTCGACCTCATCCCAGCTGTGGTTTTCTTCAAGTAGATGCTCTTCAAGAATTGTCTCATCCATGATGATCTCCTATGGTTAGTTCCGGTTTTCCGCTCTTTCCGCCAAAGCACTCAAACTGACATGGCGACGGTAGTTCTGAGCAACGAGAGGCGGCTTGTTCCATCACGACCGGGGCAGATAGCTTTAGGGATAGCCGTGTCAGTTAACTGTTATTCTGGTCTATTTCCGGAGCGATCCATGTCGCCAAGCGCCTCGCGGATCGCACTAGCGATAATGCTGCGAAAACCCTGATCTTTCCCAAGAAGCTCAACGAGCTTTCTTTCGATATGTTCGAGTTCTTCAAGTTCGTTCCTCGCGTATTTGATGCCGCTTTCGCGTTCGATTTGCTGCAATTCTTCTGCCTTCAGGGAAACACGAGGGTCGCCGTACCAGACGTCCCGAACGCGGCTAGGCGACCACTTGAGACACCGTGCGCAGCGGTTGATACGAGCCTTGACGCTGCCGTAGTTCGGTGGCGCAATGCGCGTGTGCAACGCTTCCTGACAAAACTCCACTAACGCATACATTTCCCTGTTCTCCGACGGATTTTCCCGCATTTGGTATTCCTCCTGATTCATGATTGGACCTGTTCGAAGAGGTGCTTTCATGAATCGAGAAGGTCAGTGCGGAGACGGGGTTCAGGTAGTGCGTTCCCCGTCTCCTGAATTCGAAAGCCTTGGCGATTTCGCCGCGAGGCTGGTTCTTCACCTAGACGCCATAAGCCATAGGCCGAACGCCAGAAGCAGCATGAAAGACGCGAATGCGAATGCAGCTGGCCAATCCATCACCGAACCTCGTTCAGTTCACGGACATACCGCGTCAGATCGCCCTCAAGAGCGGCCCGCATGTCGTCGTCGCTCATGTCGAGACGGTCGTCCTCACGGCCACCGGCAATGATTGCGCCAACAGCAAAAACCGTGATCGCCGTGCAGAACCCACCAAGGAATGCAATAGAGGTCCACATGGTTCACAGCTCCAGAACAGACTTGATGAACAACCAAAGCAGGCCTGCGCATGCGACCATCAACGCCGCAAACAAAATTAACATCGTGACAGAAAACGCCGCATCGATAAGCGAGTATGTTTCGTTGCACATGTCATTCCCCTCCAAATCCGAACAGTTGGTCATTGTCCGGAGGCGTGTTGAAAATGTTGAACGCTGTTGGAAATTCATAATCTCCACGACCAAGAAACATTGCTTTTTCCTTCGTTCTACGAACAGACTTAGCCTCTCGCGCCAATCGTCCATGGATGATCGGTATTTTTATTCCGTGATACACAGCGAAGTCCGCAACAGCATTCGACGAACCACCGCCTTTCCGTTCGTCACTGATCCTAGCCCCACAATTCATCGCGATCTGCCGGCTGTTCATGCCGCACTCAATGCCGCCCATGATCTGAGCGATGCGTTGTTCGGTCGTTGCTCGTTCCCACCAGGTGGTCATGTTCACTCTCCCAACCGGCGCACGGCGATGCCGAGCAAAAATCCGAACGCAAAAATCATTAGAAACTGCACAAAAAGGTTGGCGCTCATGTCTCAGTCCTCCAGCTTTGCCGCCATCTTCGAGCGGTACTCTCTTTCCTCGAATGTCGTTTCTCCGCGATCCGGCAACGCCAGCATCAGGCGGATTTCATCGCGCTTTTCGGGAGACAGAGGTGCATCGATTGCAGCGCCATTCTGTTCTGCCTCCTTCTGTTCGCGGTGCCAGTTTTTGAAACCTGAAATCAGCGCCCTGACGCGGGCCTTTTCCTCGGCGGTCTTGGGAATGCGCTCGTCCTTGCGGATTGATTCCGCCCTTGATTTTTCGCGGGCCAGATCGTTGACGATGCGGTTCTGCTCGACGGTAACGAACCCTGCAAAGCGTGGAGGCGTCGGAATGAAGTTCGCGTATTCCGGGCCGTAATCGCCCTTCATCAGCTTTTCGGTGGCGATCTTCACCGCACCGGACGAAAGCGCAGAAAGCGAATAGCCGTAAACCTGCCTGATTGTTTCAGGCCGAATACCCTGAGGGAGCGCGAGGCCAAATGCCATGAGTGACAAAATTGCCCGCTCCACCGTGTCGTTATCGACCGGCTTAAGCTGTTCCGAAAGGCGACCAATCTCCTGTTCCAAGGTCAATGGTATTCTCGCCAACTGGTTCATTTCCTCGGCTCCTGCTTGCTATGCTTTCAGACAAAATTTGCATTGCTCGTTCATGCCGTTCGGCGTGGGCGGATTGCCTTGGAGGCGCTTGTGCTCGCTGCTTGTCCCGCTCCAGCCATTCCGGCTTCACGGTCGTCCAGTTGCGCAGGATCATTTCATCCGCAGCGGCATTCGGATCTGGACAGGCTTTGAGTTGGTCGGCGAGGAGCTTGATTGCGTAGTCGGTATTCTTCGCCCGCTTCGATTTGCGGTGATCGAGAACAGCCTTGCATCGGTCAGCATCGAGAACGTCCGAGAGGATCGAGAGCGCATCGCGCGGCTTAGTATCTTCGTCAGAAGATACGTTATTATCTTCTCTTATCTTCTCTTTACGCGCGCTATGCTTGAGGCTGGCTGCATCTACGTCGTTGTTTTTATTGGATGCAGACCGATTTTCGGCGGATTTTTCTCCACCTTTCGCTCCACTTTCAGCAAAGTTTCGCGCACGTTCCGCGTCAATTTCGATCTCTTTTTCTGCGCGAAAGTTCGACAAAACTCCGTCGTAAGCCTGCAGTTTTCCGAGTTCGATCAGCCGATCGCGGAGAGCCGACCACTTGCGGACAGACACGTTGCAGATGCCGGAAAGCCATCTGGCGTCATCTGGGATCGGGCCTTGATGATCATAGATAAGGTCGAGACAAAGCGAATACGCGCCCTTCTCTTCGAGGGTCATTCCCATCGTGTCGGCAATGAAATCTGCACCACAACGGCGATACCAGACGCGGGACGGCTTCTTCATGCTGATACGCCCTCAAAGATTTCAGGCATAAGCTTCTGCCGCGGTATCCCGACAACGCGCTCGATCTCGACGGCGCGTTGTGCCGTCAGGAAACCGCGCTCCCAACGGAGAACGGTCGATTTGTTTACAGGCGGGGAAAACAGCCGCCCGAACTCTTCGAGAGACATTCCGCCGTTCTGCTGCCGATATGCGGTGATGTGTGATGTGTTTTCTAAGCTGGTGATAGGGCCGGTAGACAGATCGACGCGCCCCTTGCCGACGTTGCAGTCTTCGCAAGATGTCGTCAGATTGTCGAAATTGTTCGTGCCGCCACCGCAGATAGGAATAATATGATCAACGTGAAGAACGACACTCGGAGAACGGCCACCACAATATGTGCACGTAAACCGGTCGCGCTTAAAAACATCAAAGCGAATGCGCTTGGTGATTGGCTTTCTCATGACCGATCACCGTCAATCCGCCGGCGCTCTTCTGCTATGAACGCCCGGACCCTCGCTTCAGTTTCTGGCCAAAGCCTTCTGCCCGAACGGACACGCTCGATGAGGCGACCGTTGTGCACAGCCTTCCACCCGAACCGATATTCAGGCATTCCGGTTTCGTTCAGCAATTCGGTGATTTCGTCTAACAGATTTTTGCTCATGTAAGCATCATTACACGCCATAGCGTGCAAGGTCAATACACCTTATTACGTGCGCACGAAAAAACGTGGAAGGTGCTAAAAATGGTCAAGAGCATATGGAAAAGGGAACGTCTCGCCATGGTAACAGGCTGGAGAAACAGACTTATTGATGCTATTAATGCGGATGGTCGATCGGATCGCGCCATCAGCTTGGCGGCTGGACTCGGACCGAATTTTGTCAACGAGCTTAGGAACCAAACGAAAGAGCCAGGCGTCGAAAAGATCATGAAATTAGCAGACGAGCTTAACGTCAGCTTAACGTATTTGTTTATGGGTTCCGATGTTACTGCAGAGGATGAGGCTTTTCTTCGCCTGTATCGTCAATATTCTGACGAGGAACGTGCTGGCCTTCTCGCGATCCTGAAGAAGAGAAACCCGTAATCCTATCTATAATGTCACGTTTTTCATTCTGGCTCAAAACGGCCCATCTGCGCAAAACTTCAACTGTTGTTTTCATTTGCCCACCTAACCATTTTTGACGTAGAACAATATAGGAACATATTCCCGCCGCTCGGTCAACGAGAGTGTGCCACGTTTCTTTTGATTCTCCACCTGTAAATATGATCATGTAAAAATAATTCACGTTTCGGCGTGTATGTGCTTGACGTGCACGCCATGGCGTGTAATTGTGCTCTCCATGAAGAAGCGCTTCGGCGCAGGTGGAGAGAGACAATGTTAGATAGCCCAAGGCACGAAACAAAACCGTTTATCTCGAACGAAAAATACGAATCGACCGGCGAGACGAAAATCGTTGCTGGCGTCACGTTCCATAGGATCAAGGCAAAGATTGCAATCGGCATCATCGCGGCTGGAACACTTGGCGGGTGGGTCGAGAACGAAAAAAACCTTGACGTATCCGGCGATGCGTGGGTCTACGGCAATGCACTGGTCTACGGCAATGCGCAGGTCTCCGGAAATGCGTGGGTCTACGGCGATGCGCGGGTCTACGGCAATGCGCGGGTCTCCGGCGATGCGCGGGTCTCCGGCGATGCGTGGGTCTACGGCAATGCGTGGGTCTCCGGCGATGCGTGGGTCTACGGCAATGCGCGGGTCTCCGGCGATGCGTGGGTCTCCGGCGATGCGCAGGTCTACGGCAATGCGTGGGTCTACGGCAATGCGTGGGTCTCCGGCGATGCGCGGGTCTACGGCAATGCGCAGGTCTCCGGCGATGCGCGGGTCTACGGCAATGCGCACTACCTGACAATTTCCCCTGTCGGATCAGAGAACGGGTGCCTAACCGCATTCGTTCAGAATGACGGGACAATCTTCGTCAATCGTGGCTGTTTCTCTGGATCGCCAGATGAGTTCTTGGCAGCGGTCAAGAAAACGCACGGAGATAACGACCACGGCAAGATTTACCGGCTCTCGGTCGAAATTATCAAGCTTCGCCTTGGCGCTGGCAACTGATTTATGCGCTTCGGCGCAAGTGGAGAGAGACATGACGCACTTCAAAGACAAAGGCCAGGTCATCATCGCCTATCGCGCCGATGGAATTGTCCCTGAAGTTGACCACCGCGACGAGACTTTCGATACGGTCGCAGACTATCTCAAGACCATTGACGAGCCGGAAGTCTGTATTCGGTTTATCCGGTTCAGCAATCGCACCGGCGTAATCATGGATGTTACCGCCACCGTTATCAATGGCTGGCTGGAAACGGTCGATGTTCTCCAATGGGACGAGCATTTCGGTTGCCCGCTGATGATTCCCGAAAAGGATTGGTTCGCGCTGGTCGAGGAAGCCCGCGAATACGAAGACGCATTCGAGGCCGATCCGCACGACGCCGACGATTACGAATATCAGGCGTGGAAAGACAATCAGGAGGATGCGGCATGAGTGCGAAACACACACCAGGACCGTGGGTGGCCGAGACGGGCGCAGGACGTGGCGCGTGGATTAAGGGTTCCGATGGTGAATGGTCAGCCCTTTCGTGCGGAGCAACTGACGAAGTGGCAGAAGAAAACGCCCGACTGATCGCCGCCGCTCCGGAATTGCTGGATGCGCTAAAGTGGATGGTCGACAACGACGAAACCAACGAAGGCGACGAGCCAATACCAGAGCGCAACGGTGAAACATGGGATGAAATCAACGCCTATTGGTTAGATGGTCTCAACAAGGCTCGCGCCGCCATCGCCAAAGCGGAGGGCCAAGCATGAACACCTGCCCCGCAAATCAATTCGGATGCGGCGGCGAAACGAAATGCCGCGCACGCATCGACATCCCGAAGCAGAGCTATAGCCGCGTTCCTGAGTACCTGGCGTTGGCTGGAATTGTCCTGTTCGCAGCTCTCGGCATTTGGGCCGGTGGTTCGGCGATGGACCGCGTAGAGCGCGTAGATCAGATGGATGCACGGCGATGACCGAACCAGCAAGCGACAAACTGATTGCCGCTATTGAGGCAGTTGCCACAAATAGTTTCGAAATATCGAATGC
>Ga0172380_10001834_pt1 | contig 35695 bp, 33 predicted proteins | sample Leawe162metaG_FD_119747 | JGI IMG/M metagenome (GOLD analysis project Ga0172380, IMG submission 119747) | Leachate microbial communities from a municipal landfill in Southern Ontario, Canada - Leachate well 162 metaG | ecosystem: Engineered > Solid waste > Landfill > Unclassified | place...
ACCCAGCCGCGCTCGATGTAGGCGTCGGCCTCGCGGCGCGAGCAGAGGCCCTGCTCGGACATCAGCTTGGAAATGCGGACTTTGTTGTCTTCGCTCATGCTGCCCCTCACCCTAACCCTCTCCCCGCGTGCGGGGAGAGGGAATGTGAATGATATCCGCTGAACCGGCGCGCTTTTCCAGCTCGCGGCGCAGGATGCGGTAGGTGTCGAGGTCGAAGGCGGCGTCGAAGCGGGTCTGCATGGCTTCATGCAGGTCGGCTTCGCTCTTTGCCGTGCCGAGGTAGCACCAGGTCTCGAAGAGATGCCACTCGTCGCGCTCGCGGATGGCGATGCGCCCGGGGAAGGGCCAGGCGCGCAGCTTGAGCACGGCGAGCGCGGTCTTCAGGCGCAGGTCGTGCTGCTGCGGGCTTTCCTTGCCGGCGCAGACGCCCTTGCAGCGCTTGACCTGCCGATTGAAGCAGGGGCCCTTGCCCTGCTCCAGGCCGAGGCGCTTCAGGCACAGGCCGTATTCGCCGGCCAGCTCGCGCAGCGTGTTGTGGGCTTCGCGCTTCGACTTGAACTGGCCGTAGAGTTCGCCGAGCTCGTCCGCCTGCGCGCCGGCCAGCGGCACCAGCTCGAGGGCGCGATCCTGGGCAATTTCGCCGTCCTCGCGCAGCCGCACGGCGCAGAGTTCCTCGTTGCGCCGCAGGCGGCGGTTGTGGAGCGGCTGACGCTCCTTGATGAGGCGCGCCTCCAGCAGCAGGGCGCCGAGTTCGCCGGCGGTTTCGATCCACTCGACGCGCTTCGTTTCCTGGGCGAGGCGCATGGCGCGCCCGCTGCCGTGGTCGGCGGCGAAGTGCGACTGCACGCGCGAGCGCATGTTGACGCCCTTGCCGATGTAGAGAGGGAGAGCACCCGAGCCGCCAGGCGAGTGTGAGCTTTCGCCGTAGAAGAGATACACGCCCGGCGCCTCCGGCACGGCATCGAGCGCGCTGCGCTCCAGGCCCGAGGGCAGGCTGGGCGTCTTCATGGCTTTCTTCAGCGCGGCCTGGATCGCCTCCGGCGGCTTCTCGGCATGCACCAGTTGCACGAAGTCCCACAGCACGCGGGCGTCGCCGAGGGCGCGGTGGCGGGCGCCGCAGGCAAGGTTGTGGCGGGCGATCAGCGCGTCGAGGCCGTGGCGGTGGTGTTCGGGATACAGGGCGCGGGAGAGCTTGACGGTGCACAGCACGCGCGGCTGGAAATCCCGCCCGAGGCGCTTGAACTCGTTCTTCAGGAAGCCGTAGTCGAAGCGCGCGTTATGGGCGACGAAGAGGCTGCCCTCGATGCGGGCGAAGACTTCTTCGGCGATGTCGGCGAAGCGCGGCGCGCCGCGCACCATTTCGTCGGTGATGCCGATGAAGCCCTGGATGAGGGACGGAATCGATTCGCCCGGATCGACCAGGGTGGACCACTCGTAGTCGATCCGCCCGTCGGTGACCTTGACGATGCCGACCTCGATGACGCGGTCGAGCGCCGGGTTGGCGCCGGTGGTTTCGAGATCGACGAAGACGATGGAAGGGGCGAGCAAAAATCAAAAGTCAGTCGCCGTACCACGGCGACTGACTTTTCCTCAACTGTAGACGTAGGCCTTCTGCGGCACCTTCGCCTCTTTCAGGCGCCGCTGCTCCTCGGGCGTCTGCGGCCCTTTGTCCCACCAGAGGGCGCGGCCGGTCTTCTGCTCCTCGATTTGCTCGGGATGCTGCGCCAGCCACGCGCGCATGAATTGGGTGTGCTCGGATTCGTACTGGGCCATGTCGTTGCTCTTGAGGTTCCGTGGAGGGCGAATTCTACTCCCGCACGCGGGAGATGCGCACCACTTCGGGAATGTGCCGCATGGCGCGCAGGATGCGCGCCAGGTGCACGCGGTTGGACACCTGCAGGGTGAAGTAAAGCGAGGTGTACACGCCGTGCTCGTCGTCCATGGTGACGTGCTGGATGTTGGAGCCGGCCTCGGCGATCTCGGCGGCGATCTTGGCCAGCACGCCGCGGCGGTTTTCCGCCTCGACCTTGATGGCCACCTCGAAGAGCCGCCCGCTGTCGCGCTCCCACTCGACGTCCACCCACTTGGCGCGCTCGCCGCGGCCGCGCGACGCAATGCTCGGACAGTCGGCCAGGTGCACGACCAGGCCCTGGCCCTTCTTGATGACGCCGACGATGGGGTCGCCGGGAATCGGCCGGCAGCAGTGCGCCAGCTGCACGGCCATGCCCTCGGTGCCGCGGATGAGGATGGGCCCCTGCGGCTTCGGCTCGGCCGCCACGGTCCCCGTCTCGATGCTCCCGGCCAGGCGGCGCGCGACGATGGCCGGCAGGCGCTTGCCGAGGCCGATGTCGGTAAACACCTCCTTTTTCGACTTGGCGCCGCATTCCAGCACGAACTTGTCCCACACCGCATCGTCGATCCGGCCGGCGTCGATCTCCAGCGGCCGCAGGGCCTGCGCCAGCAGGCGTTCGCCCAGTGCGGCGGATTCCTCGTATTGCATGGTCTTGAGAAAATGGCGGATCTGCGAGCGCGCCTTGCCGGTCTTGACGTAGGACAGCCAGGCCGGATTGGGGTTGGCGTGCGCGGCGCTGATGATCTCGATCTGGTCGCCGTTCCTCAGCTCGGTGCGCAGCGGCATCAGTTCGTGGTTGATGCGGCAGGCGACGCAGCGGTTGCCGATGTCGGTGTGCACCGCGTAGGCGAAGTCCACCGCCGTCGAGCCGCGCGGCAGCGGCAGGATCTTGCCCTTCGGCGTGAATACGTAGACCTCGCCGGGGAAGAGGTCGATCTTGAGGTGCTCGAGGAACTCCGCCGAATCGCCGGAAGCCGACTGCAGCTCGAGCAGCGACTGCAGCCACTTGTGCGTGCGCTGCTGCAGCTCGGAGAGGCTCTTGTCGTCCTTGTAGAGCCAGTGCGAGGCGACGCCAGCTTCGGCGACGTGGTGCATCTCGGTGGTGCGGATCTGCACCTCCACCGGCGTGCCGTAGGGGCCGATCAGCGTGGTGTGCAGCGACTGGTAGCCGTTGCCCTTGGGAATGGCGATGTAATCCTTGAACTTGCCCGGCACCGGCTTGTAGAGGCCGTGCAGGGTGCCCAGCGCCAGGTAGCAGGTCGGCACGTCCTTGACGATGACGCGGAAGCCGTAGATGTCGAGCACCTGCGAGAAGGAGAGCGACTTGCCGCGCATCTTGCGGTAGATGCCGAAGAGGTGCTTCTCGCGGCCCATCACCTCGGCCTCGATCTGCGCCTCCTCGAGCCGCGCCTTGATGCCGCCGAGGATCTTGCTCACCACCTCGCGCCGGTTGCCGCGCGCCGCCTTGATGGCCTTGGCCAGCACCTTGTAGCGCAGCGGCCAGACGTGGCGGAAGGCCAGCTCCTGCAGCTCCCGGTAGAGGTTGTTGAGGCCGAGCCGATTGGCGATCGGCGCGTAGATCTCCAGCGTCTCGCGGGCGATGCGGCGGCGCTTGTCCGGCCGCAGGGTGTCCAGCGTGCGCATGTTGTGCAGCCGGTCGGCCAGCTTGATGAGGATGACGCGCACGTCGCGCGCCATCGCCAGCAGCATCTTGCGGAAGTTCTCGGCCTGGGCGTCCTCGATGGACTGGAATTCGATCTTGTCCAGCTTGGAGACGCCGTCGACCAGCTCGGCCGTCACCTTGCCGAACTTTTCGCCGATCTCGCGATTGGAGATCTCGGTGTCTTCGGTGACGTCGTGCAGCAGCGCCGCCATGAGCGCCTGGGCGTCGAGATGCCAGCCGGTGAGGATGCCGGCGACGGCGAGCGGGTGGGAGAAATAGGGCTCGCCGCTGATGCGGAACTGCCCCTGGTGCGCTTCCGCCGAAAAGAGGAAGGCGTCGGCGACGCGGTCGATGTCCTCGGGCTTGAGATAGGTGCCGAGCAGTTCCCTCAGCTTTTCCAGCTGAAGGCGCCGCTCGGTCTCGTAGGCCTCAGCAGTTTGCGGGCCGCGGGATGGCGCGGAGACTTGCATGTCCGGTCACCATCCCCACGATGGCGGCCTACGCCTGGCCGCGGTTGAGCACTTCCAGCCCGACCTTGCCGGCGGCGATCTCGCGCAACGCGATGACGGTAGGCTTGTCCTTCTCGCCCTCGATCATCGGCGAGGCGCCGACGGTCAATTGGCGGGCGCGATAGGTGGCGGCCAGGGTGAGCTGGAAGCGGTTGGGGATTCGTTTCAGGCAGTCTTCAATGGTGATGCGGGCCATGGTTTTTTCCTAAGTGTCCTGTTCGATGAGCGAAAAAAGCGCGCGGTGGCGGTCCCGCTGCGGGGCGTAGTGCAGTCGCACCGAGCGCACTACGGTCTGGAGGTCTTCGATTGCCTCCGGCAACTTGTTGTTAATAATAACATAATCGAACTCGTTTACATGGCGCATTTCGGACAGGGCGGCGGCCACGCGGCGGGCGATGATGTCGGCGCTGTCCTGGCCGCGTCCGTTCAGGCGCCGCTCCAGTTCCTCGACGGACGGCGGCAGAATGAAAATGCCGACGCAGCCCGGAAAAACCTTGCGCACCTGCTGCGCGCCCTGCCAGTCGATCTCCAGCAGGATGTCCTGCCCGGTCGCCATCTGCCGCTCGATCCAGACGCGCGAGGTGCCGTAATGGTTGCCGTGCACCTCGGCGCTTTCGAGGAACTCGCCCCGCTCGCGCATGGCGAGGAAGGCCGGCAGGTCGACGAAATGGTACTCGCGGCCGTCCGCCTCGCCCGGCCGCGGCGCGCGCGTGGTGCAGGAGACGGACAGGCGGATGCCGCCGTCGCGCTCGAGCAGCATCTTCACCAGCGTGGTCTTGCCGGCGCCGGAGGGGGCTGAAACGATGAAAAGGTTGCCGCTCATGCCGGAGATTGTACCGATCCCCGGCACTCAGCGCGACGTTGTGCAAGAGCCTACTTCAGGACCGGTATCGCCTCGGCACCCGCGGCGGCACCATGGGCCTGTTCCGCCGGCTTCAGGCCGTCGAGACGCGACACCATGAACCACGCCAGCGGCAACACGCCGCCGAGGACGAAGAGGGCGCCGCCGACGATGCGCGCCCAGGTCAGGCTCTGGAAAAGCTCGCCCTGAACGAACGCCTGCGAGCGCGCTTGCCACAGCCCGTGGGCGAGCACCTCGTTGAGCTGGGCGATGCCGACCGGGAAGAGGTCTATCGCCACCATCAGCATCAGGCCGGCGTTGAGCGACCAGAAGACGCGGCGCAACAGACGTGCATCCCAGCGTCCGGCGTCCAGAAGATAGCGGCTGCAGAACAGCACGGCGGCGATGGCCAGGTTGCCGTAGACCCCCATCAGGGCGGCATGGCCGTGGTTCACCGTCAGGTAGGTGCCGTGTTCGTAATAATTGACGATCGGCAGGTTGATGATGAAGCCGAAGACGCCGGCGCCGAGGAAGTTCCAGAAGTTCACCCCGATCAGGAACAGGAAGGCCTCGGCCTGGCCGAAGGCCGGCGGCCTGCCTCCGGCCGTGTCCGCGGCCAGGGCGCGCTGCGGCGCATTGCGGAACTGCCAGGCTTCCAGCGTGAGCAGGATCAGCGGCACCACCTGCAGGGTCGAGAAGATGCTGCCGATGGCGAGCGTGGCCACCGGCTTGGCGTTCCAGTAGAAGTTGTGGGAGATGCCGAGCAGGCCCGAGCCGAGGAACAGCAGCGTCGCCAGATAGACGATGCGCGAGGCGGCGGCATGGCTGACGAAGCCCATCAGCACCATGAACCAGGCCAGCAGCGCAGTAGTGAACACCTCGAAGAAGGCCTCCACCCACATGTGGATCACTGCCCAGCGCCAGAAGTCGGCGACGACGAAGTTGGTCTCGGGCCGGGCGACGAAGCCGGAGACGAACAGCAGCAGCACGCAGGCCACCGCGTAGAGCAGCCACTTCGGCAGGGTCCATGCATCGCCCTCGTGCCAGACGCCGTGCGCCAGGCGCCAGACGATGCGCAGCCACAGCGCGAAGACGCCGAACAGCACGCCCTGCCACAGCTTGCCCATCTCGACGAACTCCCAGCCCTGATTGCCGAGCAGGTTCCAGTGTTCGCCGAGCAGCCCCTTCGAGCCGAGGGCGATGCCGATCAGGCTGCCGGCCACCCAGACGGCAAACAGGCCGAAGAGCAGGTTCACCTCGCCGACCAGTCCCTTCGGCGCCTCGCGCCTCGCCGTGGAGAGCACGAAGATCGAGGCGCCGATCCAGCAGGCGGAGATCCACATCAGCGCCAGCTGCAGGTGCCAGGCGCGGACGATGGTGATGGGCAGCGCCTCGGCCAGGTCGACGCCGAAGATGTGCGTGAAGCGGAGGAAGTCGTGGATGGTCAGCACGCCGGCGACGATCTGCAGCACGAACAGCAGGGCCGCAGCCACGAAGAACTTGTAGATGGCCCGCTGCAGCGGGCTCGGCGCGAAAGCTTCGATGTGCACACGGGTGGCCAGGCGCGCGCCTTCGCCGGCCTGACGCCAGCCGGCCAGGCTGCCGTAGCGGCCGTAGAGGAACAGCACGACGCCGAGCACGGCGATGAGGCCGAGGGCCGCCGCCACGCTCCACATCAGGATCGGCGCGCTCGGCCGGTTGCCGGCAAGTTCGTCGTAGGGCCAGTTGTGCGTGTAGCTGTAATCGGCCCCGGGACGTGTCGCGCCGCAAACCCAGCCGCCCCAGAAGAAGAAGGCGGCCAGATCGCTCAGTTCGCCGGCATCGGTGATATAGCCGGCGGGATGGAAGGCTTCGGCCCCCTCGCCGCGGAACATGGCGGCATAGCGGCGCTCCAGCTCGCGTGCGGCATACGCCTGCGCCTCGCTGAGGATCGCCCGGTTGGTATCCGGATCATGTCGATTGCTGCGGATTTCGGTCTGGGCCAGCGCCAGGGCGGCGGCCGGCTCGATGCCGTCGCGCGAGGCATGATGGTCGCGCAGGGCGCGCGCCATGGCGTGCAGGGCGTCGGCGGTGAAGTCGGGACCGCGCCCGGCGCCGTCGCCGAACATCGAGCCGTGGTTCATCAGGCCGTATTTGAGAAAGACGATCTGGCCGCGGGTGATCGCGGCCGCGGGCACCACTATCTCGCCCGCCTCGGAGACGAAATCCGGAATCGGCGGAGCATCCTGGTAGGTGCGCGTGCCGACGTAGATCATGCTGCCCAGGCCGATGGCCAGCACGATGGCCAGCGGCAGCCACCAGTGGCGCCGGTCCATCACCAGGCGGTTCCACAGTCCGCCGAGCTTTTCGAAGGCGTCTTCGATCATATGCGTCCTTGCACGGGTTGTTCGCACAGCTCGCCGCCGTCGAGCGGCTGCATCGGCGGCAGCACCGGCGCATCGACGATCAGCGGCCGCTCCATGCTGAGGGATTCGAGGAAGGCGATCAGGTCGTTCTTCTCGTCTTCGCCGAGGCCGAGCGGCTTCAGCAGCGGCGACTTGTTCGGCACGCTGCCGCCGCCGGCGTCGAAGAAGTCGACGACTTCGCGCAGCGTGGCGAAGGCGCCGTTATGCATGTAGGGGGCGGTGTACTTCAGCTCGCGCAGGGTCGGCGTGCGGAACTTGCCGATGTCGGCGGGTTCGCGTGTGCGGTAGTAGCGTCCCAGATCCTCGTCCAGGTCGCGGTACACCGCCTGCGGCACGTCGCGCTGGCCGTTCTGCCAGCGCACGGCGATCTGCACCAGCGGATGGGCGTCGTATAGCGGCTGGCGCGGCACGCCGAGGGCGTGGAAGCCTTCGTCGCTGGCGAGCGCGCCGTGGTGGCACCGGATGCAGCCGGCCTTGCCCTCGAACAGGGCCAGGCCGCGGCGGGCGGCCTCGGACAATGCGGCCTTGTCGCCGGCGTGGTGGCGATCGAACGGCACCTGCTGCGGATCGGACACCAGGGTGCGCTCGAAGGCGGCGATGGCCTGCCAGGCATGGTCGAGCTGCGGCCACTCGGTGCCGAACGCCTGGCGGAACAGCGCGACGTATTCGGGAATCAGGCGCAGGCGCATTTCCACCATCGAGGCTTTGCCGTTGCCCTCCACCGGCGCCTGCATGGCCGAGCGCGCCTGGACCTCCAGGCTGTCGAGCGTGCCATCCCACATCAGGCGGGTGTAGTGCGCGGCGTTGAGCACCGTCGGGTTGTTGCGCCAGAGGCGATGGCCGGGATAGCCGCGCGCCAGCGCATCGTTGTGCGTCCAGCCGAGCTGCGGCACGTGGCAGGAGGCGCAGGAGGTGGACGCGTCGCCCGACAGGCGCGGGTCGAAAAAGAGCATGCGCCCCAGGCGCAGTTTGTCCTCGCTCATCGGATTGCCGGCCGGCACCGGCACGGCCGGCAGGGAGGCCAGCGGCGGATGACCGGGCTTCGGCGCCAAGGCGGCCCATGCGCCGGCGATCGCCGCGGCCACCAGCAACAATGATGCGAGCCGTTTCATCGGCGCGCCCTGCCGACGCTGCCGTAGTCGTAGGCCGGCGGTTCCGCGACCTGCGGCAGCGGCGCGGACAGCGCCTGCAGGAAGGCCACCAATGCCTGCCGTTCGCGCGCATTCAGGTCGAGCGGTCGCAGCACGCTGCCGGGGCCGCCGCCGCGGTCGTGAAAATCGACCACCTCCTCAAGGCTGGCGAGGCGGCCGTTGTGCATGTAGGGCCCGCTATGCGCGAGGCCGCGCAGGGGCGGCGTGATGAAGCCGCCGCGCTCGGCCGGGTTCTTGCTGACGGCGTAGGCGCCGACGTCGCCGCGCTCGGCCATCGGGTGCGGCAGGCCGCGCTCGGCGTTGTGGCGCAGCAGGCTGATGGTGCGCAGCGGCTCGCGCGCCAGCGCCGGGTGGTCGGGCACGCCGAGGCGGTGCGGCTTGCCGTCCGAGAGCAAAGGCCCATGGTGGCATTGCACGCAGCCTGCCTTGCCGGTGAACAGACGCAGCCCCTCGGCGGCGAGCGGCGACAGCGCGGCAGCCTCGCCCCGCAAAGCGGCGTCGACCGGGCCGGCGCCGAAGTCCAGCGTTCGCAGGAATTCGGCAATCGCCTGGAAGGCCTGCTCGCCGCGCAGCACCTCCTTCGCGCCGAAGGCGCGCTGCCACAGCGCGAACAGGGGCGGAATCTGGCGGATGCGTTCGGCGACGATGCGCGCCTCGCCATTCATGTACTGGGCGTCGAGCACCATCTCGCGCACGACGCCGGTGAGGTCGCCGCCGGCAAGACGGCCGTCCCACATCAGTCGCGATTTCAGGCGAACCGAAAGCAGGCCGGGGGCATTGCGGAAATGTTCGGTGCCGTTGTAGCCGCGCGACAGCGGCTGGCCGTCGGCAAAACCCTTGTCCGGCACATGGCAGCTGGCGCAGCTGCGGCTGCCGTCGCCCGACAGGCGCGTCTCGAAGAAGAGATGCCGGCCCAACTCTGCCAGCGCCGCATTCACCGGCGCCGGCGGCGGCAAGGGCTGGAGGCGCATGTCGGCCGCAGCAGCGGCCGGTGTGAGGGCGACCAGCCATGCCAGCATCAGGGCGTGCCGCAGCCGGGTCATTTGACGGACTTCTCCCCGCTGTAGCGCACCAGCGGCGCCTGCTGCAGGATCACGCTGCAACTCCGCTTCCAGTCGAGGATTTCCCGCAGCAGGCGCGCATCCTCGGCGGGCGACAGCGGACGTGCGCCGGGGGCGGGCACGCTGATGAAAAAGACCCGGCCGGTGTCGCTGTGGGCGAACTGGCCGCGCAGGGGCTGCGCCTGCCGCTTCGCCTCGTCCGGCGGCAGATGGCAGCCCATGCAGTTGAGGGCGTAGAGGGTCGCGGCGGACTCGCCGGCCGGGGCGGCAAGCGGCGCGCACAGCGCCGCCGCAAAAGTCAGTCTCCACAGCACGGCGATCACTGCAGGGTGTCCGATCTGTCGGGGCGCACTCCCTCTCCCCGCTCGCGGGGCGAGGGAGAAGAGCCTCACTTCTTGATGCTGATCACCTGCGGCTGGGTGACCGCCTTCAGACCGTCGAGCCCGAACTCCACGCCGTAGCCCGAACCCTTGACGCCGCCGAAGGGCACCATCGGATGGATCATGCCGTGCTGGTTGATCCACACCGTACCGGCCTGTATGCGGCCGGCCACCTGCTTCGCCTTCTCGACGTCGGTCGACCAGACCGAGGCGCCCAGTCCGGCATCGAGCCGGTTGGCGCTGGCGATGGCCTCCTCCACGTCGCGGTACTTGATGATCGGCAGCACCGGGCCGAACTGCTCCTCGTCGACCAGCCGGTCGCCGTCCTTCAGCCCCGTCACCAGCGTCAGCGGATAGAAATAGCCGGGGCCGCCCCTGGGCTCGCCGCCGCAGACGATGGTGGCGCCGGCTTTCCTGGCGCTGTCGACGAGGGAGACGACCTTGTCGTACTGCATCCTGTTCTGGATCGGACCCATCACCATGCCTTCCTCGAGGCCGTCGCCCATGGGCATCATTTGCGCCAGCTCCTTGAGCGCCTGCACGGTCGGCTCGAACAGGTTCTCTGGCACATACAGCCGCTTGGCGCAGGCGCAGGTCTGGCCCATGTTGATGAAGGCGCCCCAGAACAGGCCCATGGCCATGGCCTTGGGGTCGGCATCCGGCAGCATGATGGCGGCGTCGTTGCCGCCCAGTTCCATGGTGGTGGGCACCATGTTCTTCGCCGCCGCCTCGGCGATTTTCTTGCCGGTCGGGCCGGAGCCGGTGAACATGATCTTGTCGATGCCCGGGTCGGCGGTGAGCCAGGCGCCGACTTCGCCCGGGCCGCTGACGGTGTTGACCACGCCCTTGGGCAGCACCTCGCCGATGATGCGCACCAGTTCCAGGGTGCCGATCGAGGTGTATTCGGAGGGCTTGATGACCACAGTGTTGCCGGCGCGGATGGACGGGATGATCTGCCAGATGGCGATCAGGAGCGGCCAGTTCCACGGCGCGATGGCGGCAACCACGCCGAAGGGCTTGCGGTGCACTTCGTCGCGGCGCGTATCGTCCTCGAATGCCACCTCGATCGGCAGATCCAGGCTGGCCGGCACCTGGGTCCACACTTCGCAGCCCCACAGCTCGAAACGCGAGCCCGGCACCTGGTCCGGCCCGACGCCGCCCAGCGGCTTGCCTTGCTCGCGGGTCACCCAGTCGGACAGGTAGGGCGCGTTCTGCTTGATCACTTCGGCAACCTGCATCATCAGCGCCTTGCGTTCCGCATCGGGGCGCGCCGCCCAGGCAGGCTGCGCGGCGCGGGCGGCGGCAATCGCCTCGCCTACCTGCTGCTTCGAGGAAATGGGCACGCTGCCCAGGCTCTCGCCGTTGGCAGGGTTGATCGACACGAAGGTCTTGTCCGAGCCGACCGGCTGACCGTTGATGGTATTCAAATAGGTTTTCATGGATGGCTCCTGGCTTTGGTTGAAGTTGACGAACTTGCGGGACTTGACACCTTCAGTTGATGCTGCCGCCGACACCGGCGAGCGTAAATGTATGCAGCGCGCCGCCGGCTTCGATCAATGCCGTATGCGACTGCCTTTCCGGGCGGATCCGGACGGCAAAGGTATGGCCGCCGTCCCGGCTGCGAATGACCGCGCCGCCCAGGCCGGCAACGACGATCTCGCCGCCGGCAAGCTGCACGCCTGCGGTCAGCGCCTGCTGCGTGCCGCTCGGCACGTCGATCCATGTGCGACCGCCGTCGCCGCTGCGCAGGACGCGGCCGCGCATGCCCCAGATCAGTACGGAACCGTCGCGCAGCACCATGCCGCCCCAGATCGAGCCTTTATACGGCAGCGGCACGGCTTCGAAGGAAGCGCCGCCGTCAGCGGAGCGGAAGACGGTGCCGCCTTCGGCGGCGATCCACAGCGCGCCGTTCGGCCCGGCAAAGATGCTGTATAGATGCTGGTCGGCATACTCGCCGCGGCTGATCGTCGTTTTCTTCCAGGTGCGCCCGCCGTCCGCGGTGGTGGCGGCGAAGCCGAAGGCGCCCACCGCCAGGCCGCGTTGCGTGTCGCTGAAATGCACGGCGAACGGCACCGTTTCGCGGCCCAGGTCGGCCAGCCGCGTCCATTGCTCGCCGCCGTCCTGCGTGCCCAGCACGACGCCGCCATGCCCCACGGCCCAGCCATGCCGCGCATCGCCGAAAGCGAGGGCGGTCAGCGTGGTGCGGGTAGGGGTGCGCGCCTGGCGCCAGCTGCGGCCGGCATCGTCCGAAAGCAGCACGGTGCCGAAATCGCCGGCTGCGACGATACGCTCGCCGGCGCGCACCGTCGCCATGAGGGGCGTGCGGGTGGCGTGCGGCGCCATATAGGCTTCCGTGGCCGATGCCGCGCTCGCCTGCGCCCACGCCGCACCGGATGCGCCGAGGATAGTCAGGCTGCAGGAGACGGCGAAGAGCGCGCGCAGTCTGCTCACGGCGCCTCCGGTCCGCGCCCGGCGGGATTTGCGCGGGCGAAAGCCCGCTCGCGCGCCGCGTCGACGGCCTGCGGCGAAAGGTCGAGGGCCTGTGCCATGCGTCCCATCAGCGCGTCCTCGAGGCGCGCCAGCTTGCCGTCGGCATAAACCACCTGCCAGAGCATTTCCAGCACGGCCTGGCGTTCCGGTTCGGCAAAGCTTTCGCGCACGGCCTGGGTGAATACCCAGTCGTCCAGCGCCGCGGCGAACTCCCCTTCGGCGATTTGCAGCAGTTGTGCGGTTTCCGCCGGCGGCAGCCGGAAGTGTTCGCGGATCAGGCGCTGCACGATGGCGCGCTCCTCCTCGAGGGTGTGGCCGTCGACCTGCGCCGCTTCCAGCAGGAGCGCGGCCACGGCCAGCTCGGCGCGCGCAAAGGGCAGCAGGGTGGGGGGCGTTCCGGGCGCGGCACGCAGTTTCTCCAGCAGGCTCTTCAGCGGCATGGGGTTTCTCAATGGGCCATGAAAGGCGCGCGCACCGGGCGCCGGCGCGGAATCAGCACGTCGATCATCACCGCCAGCGCGGGCAGCAGGGTGATCGCCATCAGCATGTTCACCATGAACATGAAGGTCAGGAGCAGGCCCATGTCGGCCTGGAACTTCAGCGCCGAGAACGACCAAGTGGCCACGCCGATGGACAGCGTGACGGCGGTGAAGAGCGTGGCAATGCCGGACTCCATGAGCGACTGCCTGAAGGCCGTGGCGATGTCGGCGCCCTGCGCCAGATACAGCTGCAGCCGGTTGTAGATGTAGTAGGCGTAGTCCACGCCGATGCCGACGGCCAGCACCATCACCGGCAGCGTGGCCACGGTCAGGCCGATGTCCAGTTCCTTCATGAACCAGTAGCCGAGGAAAGTCGCCAGCGTCAGGGGCAGGCAGCAGGCCACCATGGCGCGCCAGTCGCGGTACGTCAGCAGCACCAGCGCGATGATGGTGGCGTAGACGTAGAGCATCATCGGCAGTTCGGTGGTCTCCAGCACCTCGTTGGTGGCCGCCTGCACGCCCGCATTGCCGCTGGCCAGGCGCACCGACACGCCCTCGAAGGTCTCGCGCTCCCGGAACGCGCGCACGGCGGCGACGACGCCCTTGATGGTGGTGGCCTTCTGGTCGGTCAGGTAGATATTGACCGGCAGAACCGTGCAGCCCGGATTGAACAGGCCGGTGCCTTCGGGGATCAGGCCGACGGAATTGGCCAGCGAACGTTCGTCCAGCGCCAGGGCCGTCCACTTCGGATACCCCTCATTGGTGCCGGCATAGGCCTGCTTGGCCAGTTGCGCGACGGAGGCGACGGAAAGGACGCCCGGCACATTCGACATCTGCCAGGCGAACTGGTCGATGTACGCCATCACTTCGGTTTTGTAGCAGCCATCCCTGGGCGTCTCGAAGACGACGGTCAGGACGTCCAGGCCGAGGTCGAAGTGCTCGACGATCGCCGCCGCATCGCGGTTGTAGCGGGAATCCGCATGCAACTCCGGCGCACCCGGCTTGAGGTGGCCGACGTGCCTGCTCTGGCTCTGCTGGTAGGCGAAGGCGAACAGCACCATGCCGACCAGCGTGCCGATGGCGGCATTGCGCGTCGTGGCAATGCGGCCGAAGTAGCTCATGGCGCGCGCGCGCGCCTCGCGCCGGTGGTGGGCCCGGGCCACGTAGTCCTCGCCGAAGCGGCAATAGGACGCCGCAACGGGCAGCATGATGAGATTGGTGACGATCTTGTAGGCAACGCCGATGGAAGCGGTGATGCCCAGCTCGCGGATCATCGGGATCGGGATCAGGGTGAGCGTGGCGAAGCCGACGAAGGCGGTCGCCAGCGCCATGCTGCCGGGAATGAACAGGCCGCTGAAGCTGCGTCGTGCCGCCGTGTTCGCATCGTTGCCGGCGCACACTTCCTTGGCGATGTAGTTGATCTGCTGGACGCCGTGGGAAACGCCGATGGCGAACACCAGGAAGGGCACCAGCACCGCCAGCGGGTCGAGGCCGTAGCCGAGCAGGTGCAGCGTGCCGAACTGCCAGATCAGCGACACCAGCGAACAGGCCATCGGCAGGATCGTCAGGGCGAGCGAGCGGGAATAGTAGAACACGGCGAGGGCCGTCAGCAGAAAGGCCAGCGCGAAGAACTGCACGACGCTCTTGGCGCCCTCCGCGATGTCGCCGATCTGCTTGGCGAAGCCGATGATCTGGATCTCGAAGGCGGCATCCTCGTGCCGCCCGCGGATTTCCTTCTCCAGCCGGGCGGCGAAATCGAGATAGTCGAGCTTCTCCCCTGTGCGCGGATCCCGCTCGAGGAGATCGGCCACCACCATGGCCCCGCGGCTGTCGTTGGCGACCAGGCTGCCCATATAGCCGCCGACCAGGGCGTTGTTGCGGATGCGCGCGATCTTGTCTGGCGTCAGCTGGTCCGGCGTGATGTCCCCGCCGATGACATCCTCGGCGCGGAAGCCCTCCTCCGTGACCTCCAGCACCCGCGTGGTCGGCGTCCATAGCGAAGAGACGGTGCGCCGGTCGATGCCGGCCAGGAACATGACCGATTGCGTGACCTCCTGCAGGCGCTTCAGCCCCCCGGCGGTCCAGATATCGCCCTGGCGCGGGTGCACGACGGCAATGATGCGGTTCGCGCCGAACACTTCGTCGCGATACTGGTTGAAGGTCTGAATGTATTCGTGGCCCTGCGGCAGCTGCTTGTCGAAGCCGGCGTCCATCTTCAGCCGGACGGCAAACACCGCCATCAGCGCCGTAAAGGCGATCAGCGCCCCCAGCGTCAGCGCCCTGTGCCCGAAGAACAGGGCTTCAAGGCGTCGAACCGTGGTTTCTATCATGGTGGTATAGCCGCTATGGAAGCGCCCGCGGGAACTCCCGGAGCGGTGAACCGCCCCGGGCCGCTGCAATCATCCGGCGATGCCGCTGTTTTGCTTAAAAAGTGTAGGAGAGGCTGCCAAAGGCAAAATCGCGATCGCGCATGAGGTTGTTGTTGCCGCCGCCCCAGAAGCGCGTCACGCCCAGATTGGCCTTCCACTTGCTTTCGCGGTCGAAGTTGAGCGAGAAAGCCGCCGACTTGCGCCCTTCGACAAAAGGCAGGGCGTTCGGCGTGGTGCCGTTCACGTCGTGGGTGAAGTCGAGCTGGGGCAGCATGTTCCAGCCGCTGCCGAAGATGTTCGGATAGGTCAGGCCCATCGACAGGACATACCCCCAGGAGGTCTTGTTGGGAATTTCATAATTCGACAGCAGGTAGGGCACCGCGCCGGAGCGGTCAAGGCCGGGATAATGCGCTACTGCCGCCTCGGCCAGGATGTAGCCTTCCGCCGCGCCCAGCCCCGTCATGATGGCGCCGAGCGGACTGGAAGGCGCAACCAGATAGAAGCCCGTCAGATGCGCCTGCCATTTCCGCTCGGTGGTGAAGCCGCGCGCCACCTTGCCCGCATACTCGAAGACGGAATACTTGCCGACGGCCGGCACGGTCGGGTCGACGGCGACGCTGTCCTTCGGCCGATAGGAGATTTCCGCGCCGACCGCCACGGGGCCGATGTTGGTGTTCATCGAAAGGCCGAAGAGGTTGCGCTTCTCGCCGTAGTCCTCGAAATAGGTGACGCCGAGGAGGTTGGTCGCGCTGCCGGCATTCCTGAAGCCGATGAAGGGAATCTTGTCGTGATAGCGGATGTAGTACATCCCGAAATCACTGTGCAGCGCATCGGATTTGTAGCGGAAGGCCGCGCCGAACTGGCCGCCTTTCGGATCGCGCACGCCCTCGCGATAGGCAACGCTGCCGGTGCCGACGGCACCGTAGGCCGGGTTGAAAAGCGGATTGGCCAGCTGTGCATCGGTCAGGCCATGCGGCCCGCCCGGATCGCCGACCGTGCCGTTGGGAAATGGCGACCCGGGAAGCCCGAAATTGTTGGCGATCGAGGTCGGCACATAGGCATTCCCGGCGCTCTTGCCGAGCACGTCGGCCGGCGAGAAGAAAGTGCCGACGGCAGGGAACTGGAAGGCGTTCCACTTCCACTGGTAATAGCCCTCGAAGCTGAGGTTGTCGGTCATCGAGGCGTTGAGGGAGACCATCGGCGCCGGCCGGAACACCTCCTTGAGCTGGGTCCCGGGGATGCTGAAGCGCTGCAGGTCGATGGCGTTGGTGATATTCACGCCGCCATAGATGAAGACATCCTCGCCCCAGCTGATCACCTGGTTGCCGACCTTCACCTTGGCCGGCCGGTCGCCGATATGGAACTCCTTGGCGACCCAGGCATCCAGCCAGGTCCAGTTGGTCACCGCAAGGTCCTTCGCCTCGTCGGAAAGCGGGGTGCGCCGCGTATCGTCCGCCTTGAAGTCGCGCAGCCAGGAGGCCCGCAACAGCGCGGAGAGGCCGGAGGGCGCCTTGAGGTACAGTTCGTGCGTCCCCTTCAGGGCCATCGAAACGACGTCGCCCTTCTTGTAGTTGAGGTTGCCGTTGTCCGACTGCAGGTAGTTGAAGTCAGGCGGGGAAGCGATGCCGCCGCCCGGCCCGAACATAAGCGCGCCGAGCGTGCCGGTCACCGGCGTGCAACCGCCGTTGTCATTGCCGACCACGCTGCAATGCGTGGATTCCAGGCGCTGGCGGAAACCGAGGGAAAGGGTGGTATCGAAGCTGCCCGAGACCGATTCGCCTTCGAATTTGAATGCTGCGGCCGGCTGGACCGCGAGCAGGCTGAACCCGCCCATCGCAGCCAGCAGGGCGGCCTTGCGTTTGGTTCCGGTGCGGCTATTGGTTTTCTTCATGATCTCCTCCTCTGGTGTCCGCGTGCTCAACGGTCGCCGACGCGGCGCAGTTCGTCGGGATTGAACTTGGCTTTTTCGATGCGGCCCTCGCGACCGGCCAGCCAGTCCGTTTCCGGCCGCTCCTGCGTCGCGTTCTCGGCGATGTAGCGGCCGACGTTCAGGTCATAGCCCATGAACTCCTGGCTGACGCAGGCGGGGATTTCCGGTGCGACGATGATGCTCGATTCCTGCACCCGCCAGACTTTGCCCTGGGCATCGTAGTTGTCGACCACCATGATTCCCCAGCTGTCCTCGTCGAGATAGAACACCCGCTTGGGGAAGATGTGGCGCATGCCTTCCTTCAGCGTCGCCTCGACCTTCCAGACCCGGTGCTGTTCGTAGCGAACCAGGTCGCGGTTCACGTAGTCCGGCCCGTAGATGTCCTTGTACTTGCGGCTCTTGTCGATCCAATTCCAGCTGTTGTAGGGAATGATCAGCTCCTGCTTGCCCACCAGCTTCCAGTTGTAGCGATCCATGGCGCCGGCGTACATCGGGTACTGGTCGACGGTTTCGAGGTTTTCATACCCCGGCACCGGGTTGTCGTAGGCGAAGGTCGGCGCCCGCCGCACCCTGCGCTGCCCGGGGAAGTACAGCCAGGCGTCGCTCGATGCATTCATGGACCAGTGGGCGAGGATCAGCTCGCCGGTGCGCGCCGCCGGCGCCACCACGCCATTGAGCAGCTTCATTTCGACGCCGCCCACCTCCTCGACGCCCTTGTTGTTGCGGTTGTGGAAGGGAACCGTCACCCACTGGTCCTGCATCAGCGGCGTGAAGTCGCCGCTCTTGCTGGAAAAGAGCGTGGAGTAATGCTCGATGCGGCCCTCGCCCATGTAGCGCAGCTTGTGGTTCCACATGGCCTCGGCGCCGCTCTTCGGGATCGGGAAAATCACTGCCGCACCGATCGCCTTTTCCAGGCCCCATTCGTTGGCGGCCAGCTTCGCCTCGCGGGCGTTGGTTTTCGTCCGCTCGTAGACGAAGTCGGGGAAGCCGCAGGAACGCCGCGTCGGATACACGTCCATCCGGTAGCCCTTCAGCGTCTTGATCAGCGTCATCTGGCCTTCGGACAGCTTGTCCTTGTATTTGTCCGCGTTGCCCGCGTCGATCGAGAACAGGGGCTTGTCGTCCTTGAACGGATCGATGCGCTTCTGACCTGCTTTCCAGCCTGCCGGCGGCTTCGTGATGCCGCCGGTCCACTCCGGAATGGAACCGTCCTTGTTGCCGGCCTTTTCGGCGCCGACAGGCGTCAGATCCTTGCCCAGGCGGGCGATTTCGGCATCGGTCGCGGCCGCGGCCGCCAGCCCCCATGCGCAGGCCAGGCAGGTTGCGAGTGCGGTTCTTGTAATTGAAATCATCCTTGTTCCTCCTCCTTTAGCGCTTCATCGGTTGCGCCTACTGCTCGCGCAGGCGGCGCACTTCGTTCGGCGGCAACGCCCGCTTGCGGGCTGCCGCAACATCCTGCAGCGTGATGTGGCTATCCGCCGGCACCTGGTTCAGCCCGCCCAGCACGTAGCCGACCACCGCAGTGATCTCCTCGTCGGCCAGAGCCGCGAAGGGCGGCATGGCGTCGTTGAATTTTTCGCCGCCCGACACGATCGGACCCATCATTCCGCTCACCACCAGTTGGGCGAAGTAGGTCCGGCCGGTTTCCTTCCTTGCGCGATCCGCCAGGTTGCCGGCCAGCCGCGGCGCGAAGCCGGGAATGCCCTCCCCTTTTTTTTCATGACAGACCGCGCAGTGCTGCTCGTAAAGGGCGGCGCCTCGCTCCTGGGCGCAAGCCGCGCCCGAGGCGGCCAGAACAACGCCGAGCGGCAGCGTCCACCTCACGATTCCTTCTCCGCCAGACCGATCAGCACTGCGGTGGTGCAGTGGAACATGGTGCTGTTGGTGTTGGCCATGCACCAGTTGATGTCGTTGTGCAGGCCCATCCGATAGCCCGGACGCTCGCCGAGGTTGGTGTTGCACAGGCAGCGGCCGCAAGCCGTCTTGCCGCAGCAGTCGTTGTAGCTGATCAGGTAGTCCTTGCCGTCCTGAGGATTGCGGCAGGTGCCGATCCAGGCGACCTTCGAAACTTCCGTGCCGGGCGGGCAGGTCGACAGCGTTCCGCCGCAGCAGGAACAGAGGAAGCCATCCACCCCGCAATAGCGCCAGTAGTCGCACTGGTGGATGTCCGCCTCCTTCTTCTTGCCGCCCGCCCCGCCGGCGGCGCGGGCAATGCGATCGAAGGGCAGGACCGGCAATGCGAAAGCCGCCCCGACCAGCAGCCGGCCGATGCCGACCAGCGCACTGCGGCGCGACACCCGCTGCGCGGCGCGGCGGCTGGAGCGCTCGAAAAAGTCGTCAAGCCACTTCATGTCGCCGTTCCCTGTCCGGCGGGGCCGCTGACGAACTCCTGTACCGACGCCACGTTCATTTCCTTGGCCGTGAACAGGCTCTCCAACTGCTCGCGCGAATTCACCAGGCCCTTCGCGCGTACGCGCCCCGCCTCGTCGAGCAGCACGGCGTAGGGCAGCTTGCCGACGCGGAAGGCCATGCCCAGCTCGGTGGAGAGCACGTAGGGAAAGTCAGTCAGCGCAGCACGGCGATGGAACGCTCGATGCTCCTCCGGCTCGCCGTCGCTGGCGAAAACGAGGCGCAGCCAGGACGACTCGGCGGCAGCGATCGACTTGAGTATCGGCAGGAGCTTCTTGCACACCGGGCAGGTGGGCGAGAGAAAGAACAGCAGCTGGCTGTGGCTGCCCGCCGCGCCGATGGCAACCGAACCACCGCCCAGCTCGGGCAGATCGAAGCGCGGCGCGGCCTCGCCCACGGCCGGCCCGGAGTCGATCATCAGCGCACCCATCGGCGCCACGCGCTCATAGAGGATGCCGACCTGGCGCGCCAGGGCGAAGACCGCCACCAGCAGGGCCAGGACGACGGCCCAGAGGATGGCGTTGGAAATGGCGAGTGCATCGATCATGCGATTCAACCTCTCAGTTTCAGCAGGCGCGGCCGGTTGGCCATGAGCTGGTTGGCGGCGGCATACAGCCCATACAGCGCCAGCGTTCCCGCCACCACGGTGAGGCCGTCCAGCCAGACCAGCTCGCGCGGCGCCTCCGCAGCCCGCGACAGCGCCGCGGCGAGGCACAGCATCCCGTTGCGCAGGACCAGCCCCCAGGAGAGATGCTGGCCGCCCTCCGGTCCGCCGCAACCGCAGTCGATGGCCCGGCGCCCTCGCAGCAGATTGACCGCAACCGCCAGCGTCACCGCGGCAAGAACGGCCAGTGCGAGCACGGCGCCCAGCGCCCGCGTCGCCAGCGGCAGGAGCAGCAGGCCGGCACAGGCTTCCGCCAGGAGCAGCGCCCAGGCGGCGGGCGGCGCCCACGATGCCGGCAGCAGCCGGTATTGCTCGACCGCCATGGCGAATCCGTCCATGTCGCGCAGCTTCTGCCATGCGCCGCCGAGGAACACGATCGCCAGCAGGGCGGCGAACATGTGCGGCAGGGTCGGATCGAGCGCGTTCATCTCAGTGCAGCTCCATCAGCGTGGCGGCTTCGCCGATCTGTTCCATGCGCTTCAGGAAGCGCGGCTTCTTCCCGGCATCGAATACCGCCAGCCCCATCTTCAGGCCGTCGATGGCAAACAGCTTCGGTTGGTCGACCTGGCTTACCGTGATGGCGATGGCGTTATGCCCGGGCAGGCGCGAGATGCGCTTCTTCTGCGCCAGGTCGAAAACCCAGATCTCCTTCGCTGGATTCTTGTGGCTGCCTTCCCCGCCGTCGGCATGGACGCCGACGAACAGGCGGCCGGTGTTGCGATGTACCGCAAGGAGCTGATAGCCGCCCGGACGCCAGCCCTTGCGCGCCTCCTTGCCGCTCGCCAGGGCCCATGGCGCCTCCATCCTCGGCACTTCGCCGGACAGGTCGGCCGCATGCACCTGCCCCTTGTAGGAGACGAAATAATGCATTTCGCCGATGTTGTCGGTCTGCACGAATACCGGGTCCTCGTCGGGATGGAAGAAGCGCGTGCTGCGGGCTCGCGACTTCAGGCCGCCGTTGTCGTTGAGGACGATGCTTTGCAGGGTGCCGTCGCCGCACAGGGTGGAGAAACGGTTGCCCGCGGTTTGCGAGGGAATGACGATCCAGCAGCCGGGGGTCGGGATTTCCGCGGCGAACTTGCGCGCCTTGAGGTCGACCACCGTCACCGACGATGCGGGCGTGGCGTTCTGCACGAACAGCCAGCGGCCGTCCGAAGAAGGCCGCGTCAGGCCCTTGTAGGGCAGTGCCTGGGCATGGCGCGCCGGGATGGCTATCTCGCCCCTGTGCTCGAGCGTCTGCGGATCGTGGATATCCACCACGTCGCTGCGTTCGCCGCGCGACAGGCGCGAATAGTAGGTGGTGGCGACGTAGAGTTCCTTGCGGTCGACGGAAAGCGCGGCGTTGCCGGCGTAACCGAGCGATACCATGCCCAGGTAGTTCAGCGAATCGCCGTCGATGACATGCATCCGCCCATCCACGATGTGCATGATGGCGATATCCGAGATGTAGATGCGGTGCGGCGTCGCTTCGGGCAGCTTGCCGACCGTGAGGGTTTCGTATCTCGGCTCTGCCGAGACGATGCATGCCAGGCAGGCAACAAACACGAATACGGACACGCGGAATAAACGCGCCAAAATCACTCGCTCCTCCTCCTTGTTGCGCCGCAATATGGTTTTGTGAATTCGGGTGCGACGCTGAATGCGAGCGGATTCTAGGCAGCGTTCCTTCCGGGCCGTTAGCCCAAATCGGCAAACCCGGAAAAAAGATGTGGGAGCCCAGCAGTTGCCACATCAAACGCTTGCATTCAGCCCGTCATTCCGCTTTACTCCGGAATCGACCACCCCGCATCCACCCAGGAAAAGGCATGGAACCCGCAATCCCGGCCTCAGGCGCTTTCGACGAGAACGCCCTTTACTCGATGGTTCGTCGCGAGACGCGCGATGCCGACGAGCAGGCGGCCTGCCTGCGCGACTGGGACCAGATCTACGAACAGCTCACGCCGGGCCAGTTCGAAGGCCGCTTCATGGACATCCGCTTCCGCGGCATCCAGCTCTTCCGCGAAGTCACCAACCAGTCGGTGCATGAAGCCGGCCTGATGCGCGATGGCGATCGCGTGCTCGGCGTGCCGGTGGCCATGCAGGGCCAGGGTTATTTCTGCGGCCGGCCGATTTCACCCGACGCGATCATGACCATGCGCGGCGGCGACGAGCTGGACTTTCGGGCGCCGGAGCATTTCGACATCGTCGCCGTGTCCGTGCCGGTGGATGTGCTGACGCGATACACGCGCGACGTCGAGCACCGCGACATCGAGCAGGAACTGCAGAACGTCCCACTGCTTCAGGCGACCAAGGCCCACGTGGACGAGTTCCGCGGATTCCTGCTGGCCGTGCTCGAGTCCGTCTCGCGCACGCCGGCGATGCTCCAGTACGCGGCGATGCAGAAAGGACTGGAGCACGCCCTGCTCTCCAGCGTGGTGAAAGCGGTCGGCCGCGCCGACGATGCCGCCCGCTCTACCGCCTCGCCCACGGCGCGGCACGCCATCGTCTCGCGCGCCCAGGAGTACATGCGCGAGCACGTGGAAGAGCCGCTGACCGTGGAAGACCTGTGCCGCATGCTGGGGGTCAGCCGCCGCACCCTTCAGTACAGCTTCCAGGAAGTGCTGCAGCTCAATCCGGTGAGCTACCTGCGCGCCATGCGCCTGAACGGGGTGCGCCGGATGCTCAAGTCGGCCGATCCGGGGCGGCAGTCGGTGCAGGATATTGCCGCGCGCTGGGGTTTCTGGCACCTGAGCCACTTTGCCAACGACTACCGGCGCATGTTCGGCGAACTTCCCTCCGAGACCCTGCGCGGCTCTGCGCACCCGGCGCGGCTGGTCTGATCAGTCGGCCGCCTGCAAAGTCGGCGGCAGCGGCACGCCGAGCATCGCCAACACCTGCCCGTAGGACCTCGCCGGCCGCACGATGTCGAACTGCACCGACCGCATCCCGGCCTGCAGCGCCCCCTCGACGTTGCGCGGCTGGTCGTCGACAAAGACGCAGGCGGCAGCGGGCACGCCGAGCCGTTCCACGCATAGTGCGTAGGCGCGCAGATCCGGCTTGAGGACGCCGGTGTAGGTGGCATCGACGATGCAATCGAAATGGCGCAGCACCTCGACGCGCCGACGCAATTCCCTGCCGTAGAAAAGATCCAGTTCGTTGGAGAGAATCGCCAGACGGCAGCCGGCAGCCCTGGCCGCCTCGATGGCGACGACGGCCTCGGGGCGGATCGCCGAAACCGGATCGGCGCCGCGGGCACGCGTCACCAGCGTTTCCATGCTGTCCCAGTTTTCGCCCACCTGCCGGCCCACCTCTTTCGCGCGGGTCAGCCAATAGTCCCGCTCGCTGATACGGCCGGCCTGCATGTCCTGCCACAGCGGATCGCTTTCCGGATCGAACGGGCCGCGCCAGGCAAGGCTGCCCCGCGCCAGACCGAGCACCGCCTCGGTGATGTCATGCGTCTCGAACAGGGTGCGGGTGATGACGCCGCCGAAGTCGAGTACGAGTGCCCGCTCCCGGGTCCGGGGTGCCGGCGTCCGTGTCATTCAGGCACCGCGGCGTGAATGCCGGGCACAATGCGGCCTGCCGCCACCCAGCGATCGAACACGGCCAGCGCCGCATCGGAGAAGGCCGCATCGTTGATATGCGCATCCAGCTCCATCAACTCGACCGGCGCCCTGACCGCACTGCGAAGCGCACCGGTCATCGCCGCCAGTCCATCCGGGTCGTGCAGCGGCTGGCCCGGGCGGTCCCACTCCTCGATGCCGCGCAGCGGCAGCAGCAGGCAGCACGGGCCGGCAGAAAGGAGCAGGCGCTTCGCGATCTCGCCGGCAATTTCCCGCCGCAGCGACTGGTCGCACATGGATGAGGCGATCAGGCGGTTATGGGCGTGGCTGGGGCGCTGGGCAAAGCGGGGGGGCGGCTCGGCCCATGCGGCGTAGTCCACCATGTCGGTCGCGCCGGGTGCGACGATTTGCGGCACGCCGGCACGGCCGGCACCGGTGAGCCTCGACGCCCCCGCCGTGACGCACGATCCCCCCAGATGGTTGGCCAGTTCCTGCAGGCTGAAATCGAACACGGCGGCAAAGCGCCCCTGCCCGGCCATATCCTCGAAGGCGCGGCCGCCCATGCCGGTCGTGTGGAAGACCGCCACCTCGTATCCGCGCGCCTCCAGGGCCGGCTTGAGCCGCTTCATGTAGGACAGCACGCTCGACCCCAGCGAGGTGATGCCGACCAGCGGACGCTCGAAGCGCGGCGGCTGCGCCAGGCGGCAGGCGCCGAGAATGGCGCCTGCCGCCTGGGCAAGGGAAGAGCGGCAGAGGTCGTTCAAGCCATACAGGCCACCCGACCACAACAGCATGATCAGGTCGGCGGGAATCCTCTCCGGCGGCAGCAGATGGGAATGGGCAATGGTGGAGACAACCACTTTCGGCACGCCGACCGGCAGAGCGGCAGCGGCATCGAGCGCCAGGTCCGTCCCCATGGTCCCCCCGAGCGCAAGCAGCCCGTCGATGCGGCCTTCGGCATGAAAAACACCGACCAGGCGCGCCGCCCCCCGCGCCATGTGCGCCATTGCCGCATTCTCGTCGCCAAGGCCGGCCAGTTCCGCAAGCGCGATTCCTGCTGCTGCGGCCACTTCCGCGTTGCCTATTTCAGGGGCAAACGGCGCGTCGCCGAGAATGCCGACATCCATGATGAGCGCCTCGCCGCCGCCCGCCTCGATGCGACGGCGGATGAACAGCAGCTCGTCCGATTTGGTATCGGCGGTGCCGATGAGCAGGATGCGCGGCGTGCAACCGGAAGGCATCGTTACAGGGCGGCCTCGACTTCGCCGAATGCCGCGTCTAGCGCGTCGACCAGTATGTCGGTTTCCTCGCGAGTGATGACCAGCGGCGGCGAAAGGATGATGTTCGGTCCCGAAACGCGCACCATGGCGCCGCGCCGGTAGGCGGCGCGGGCGACTTTCAGCGGCAGATCGCTGCCGCGCGGCAGCGTTTTCCTCCCCGCCTTGGACTCCACCAGTTCGATGCAGGCCATGAGACCGATGCCGCGCACGTCGCCGACATGCGCATGGCGGGCGAGGAATTCGCGCAGGCGGACCTGCAGGTGCGCGCCTACGCGCCCGGCGTTGCCGGGCAGGTCCAGTTCCTCTACGAGCTTCAAGCTTTCCAGCGCGGCGGCGGCGGCGACCGGGTGGGCGCTGTACGTGTAGCCGTGCGTGATGGAGCCGATGCCGGCCGGCGCTTCAAGGAAGGCGTCGACGATGCGCTGGCCGATCGCCGTGGCGCCAAGCGGGATGTAGCCGCCGGAGATGCCCTTGGCCAGGCACCAGATGTCGGCATTGACGTTCCACAGGCGGGTGCCGAACAGGCTTCCAGTACGTCCGAAACCGGTCACCACCTCGTCGGCAATCAGCAGCACGCCGTGCCGGTCGCACACCTGGCGCACTGCCGGCCAGTAATTCTCGGGCGGCACGATGACGCCGCCGGCGCCCTGCACCGGCTCGGCGATGAAGGCGGCGACCGTATCCGGCCCCTGGAAGACAATCTCGCGTTCCAGCAGCTCTGCGCAGATTCGTCCCAGTTCGACCGGGTCCTCGGTGTAGGGATTGCGGTAAAGCCAGGGCGTGTCGACATGAAAGCAGCCTGGCAGCAAGGGTTCGTAGGCGCGACGGAAATTGGTGTTCCCGTTCACCGACATACCGCCGAAATGTACGCCGTGGTAGCCCTGGCGCAGGCTGATGAACTTGCTGCGGTCGGCCTGGCCGCGTACCTTCCAGTACTGGCGCGCCAGCTTGAGGGCCGCCTCGACGGCATCCGAACCGCCGCTGCCGAACATCACCGCGCCGATGTTTTCCGGCGCCATCATCCGCACCAGCGCCTCGGACAGCTCGATGGCGCGCGGATGAGTAGTGCCGCGGAAGGTGTTGAAGTAGGGCAGCTCGTCGAGCTGGGCGACAATGGCGTCGCGCACGCGGCGGTTGCTGTGGCCGAAATTGGCGCTCCACAGACCGCCCACCCCATCCACCATGCGATGGCCGTCGATGTCCCAGATCCATACGCCCTCACCGCGGGCGATGATGTCCGGCGGCGTATCCCGCATGGCTTTCGGGTGTGCCATCGGGTGCCACAGATGGCGGGCATTGGCCTGCTTGAGTTGTTCGATGCTGTAGGTCATGGGTCCATCCTTGTTGCGTGGGGCGCCGCGCGCGGAACAGGTTACATTGGTTGTCAATGCAACCAATATCCCAAATCGGCAATGGGCGGGTTTTTCTTTTCCATACGCAAATTCGCCGACAATAACGTTGCATTTGCAACTTGATGGTGATAAAACGTCGCCGGATTGGCGGGCCGGGACGGCCCGCAGGGAAGGAATATCGTGAACGACTACCCCGCACTGGCCCTGTACATCGATGGCAAATGGATCGCTTCCGCCAGCGGCGGCAGCCGGCCGGTCGTCAATCCCGCCGATGAATCCGCGATCGGCCTGCTGCCGCTCGCGGGCGAAGCGGAGCTTGATCTTGCTGTCGCCGCGGCGTGCAAAGGCTTCGAGACATGGAGGAAGGCATCGGCCCATTCGCGCTGGGAGGTCGTCACGCGCGCCACGCGGCTGCTGCGGGAGCGTGCCGATGCAATCGCCCGCATCATGACGCTGGAACAGGGCAAGCCGCTGGCCGAGAGCCGGCGCGAGGTGTTGCTGAGTGCGGAGATCATCGATTTTCTCGCCGAGGAAGGCAAGCGCGCCTACGGCCGGCTGGTGCCGCCGCGCTCCGACGCCATCTTCGCCCAGGCAGTTTCACGCGTTCCGGTCGGTCCGGCGGCACTGTTCACGCCCTGGAACTTTCCGATGAACCTGCCGGCGCGAAAAGTCGGCGCCGCACTTGCCGCCGGGTGCAGCGCCATTCTCAAGCCGGCGGAAGAAACACCGGGCAGTGCCATCGAGCTGGTTCGCGCATTTCACGACGCGGGCCTGCCGGCCGGGGTGTTGAATCTGGTCTGCGGCGACCCGGCACTGGTCTCGTCGTACCTGATCGCCCATCCGGCCATCCGCAAGGTTTCCTTCACCGGCTCGATTCCGGTCGGCAAGCATCTCGGCGAACTGTGTGCGCGCGGAGTCAAGCGCTTCACGGCGGAACTGGGTGGGCATGCGCCGGTGCTGGTGCTGCCCGATGCCGATGCGGAGCGGGTGGCGCGGCAGTCCGTCGCCGCCAAGTACCGCAACGCCGGCCAGGTGTGCGCCTCGCCGACACGCTTCCTCGTACACCGCTCCCTGTTCGAATCCTTTGTCGCGACGTTCGCGGCCGGCGCCCGGGCATTGCACGTCGGCAGCGGCTTTGACGCCGCCAGCGAGATGGGGCCGCTTGCCCACGCCAGGCGCATCGGCGAGATGGAGGCGCTGGTGGAAGACGCCGTTGCCTGCGGTGCGACGCTTGCTTGCGGAGGCCACCGGTTGCCTGGCGCCGGTTTCTTCTTCGCGCCGACCCTGCTGACGAATGTGCCGGCGGATGCACGCATCCTGCGCCAGGAGCCCTTCGGGCCACTTGCCGTGATCAATCCCTGGGACGACCTGGATACTGCGCTGTCGCAGGCGAACGGCCTGCCCTACGGTCTGGCCGCGTACCTGTTTACGCGGGATCTGGCGCTGGCCCATGGCGTCTCCGCGCGCCTGGAGGCCGGCATGGTCGGCATCAACCACTTTGGCGTGTCGCAGCCGGAAACGCCGTTCGGCGGCGTCAAGGAGAGCGGCCACGGCTCGGAAAGCGGCCAGGAGGGGTTGTCCGCCTACCTCGACACCAAGCTGACCAGTTTCGGCAGCGCCTAGCACGCAGCCGCGAACCCACCCTCAATAACGCTGACCAATGGAGGAGATCATGGAAAAGCAGAAGGCCCTGCCCCTGCCGGCACTGGTGGCGACGGCGGTCGGCGTAGTGGTGGTGCAGAGCACGATGATCAGCATGCTCAACGGGGCCGGCATCGGTCGCGTGAATTTCCTCGTGGCGATCGGCATCTCGGCCCTGCTCGCCCTGACCTATGTGCTGTCCTTCGCCGAACTCGCGCTGATGCTGCCCAGGTCGGGGTCGGTCAGTGCGTACACGCAGGCTGCGCTGGGGCCGGGGCTGGCGATCATCGCCACGCTCTCCGGCTACGTCGCCGTGGCGCTCCTGGGCATCCCGGCGGAATTGATCCTGGTGGACACCCTGCTCGAACAGGTAGCCCCCGGGTTTGTCGCGCTGCTGCCCTACCCGAGTCTGTTGCTTCTGCTGCTGTTCTGCCTGCTCAATCTGCGCGGCATCGACATGTTCGCACGCATCCAGAGCACGCTCGTCGCCATCATGTTCGTCGGACTCTTCCTGATCGGCATCGCCGGCTTGTCCGGTGGCGGATCGGCGGCTGGCGGCCCCGCTGCCGATCTCGATGCGCCGTTGGCATTGTCGCTGGTGGCGTTGGCCTTCTGGGGCCTGGTCGGGCTGGAATTCGTCTGCCCGATGATTGCCGACGCGCGCGATCCCTCGCGCAATCTGCCCCGCGCCATGATGATCGGCCTGGCACTGATCGTCGCGGTGTATGGTGTTTTCTGCATGGCGGGCATGGCCATGCTGCCGGCCGAGAAACTGACCTCGGCCACCCCCCACATGGATCTGGCACTGAGTATTTTCGGCCCGACGGCGAAAGTCGCCTTCGCAGCCCTGGCAATCCTCGGCAGTGCCACGCTGCTCAACACGGTCCTGGCGAGTGTTTCGCGCATGATCCAGGGCATGGCGCAAAGCGGACAGTTGCCGGCACTTCTGGCACGGGAAAATGCGGTGGGGGCGCCGACCTGGGCGCTCGTCTCGCTCAGCGCCGCCATCGCTGCCGTACGCGCACCGCTCGGCATGGATGCTTCCTCGATTCTGGCTCTGACCGTCGCCGCAGCCGCATGCTGGCTGGTCGCCTACGTGATCGTGCACCTTGACCTCGTCGTGCTGCGGCTGCGGCTGCCGCAGCACGCGCGCCCATTCCGTTCACCGTACTTCCCGTTGCCGCAAGTATTCGGCATCCTTGGCATGGGCTATGTTTTTCTCAATATTGCGCCGACTCCGGAATTGGCCGTACCGATCTACCGCAATGTGGCGGCGATGCTCGGCGCAACCCTGGTCTATAGCCTGGCATGGACCCTCTTCGTGATGCAACGCAATCCATTCCGGCCGGATCTGGCGGGCGCATTGCGCGACAACGGCGCGCCGCATGAGTAAATCGGATCGCCGATGAAACCTTCACGCGCAAAGAAAAGACCTGCCGGACGTGACGCCAGCGAAAAGCTTTCCCTGCACGAGTTCATTCCATACAAGCTGGCGGTGGTCGCCAACCGCCTGAGCCAGTCGATTGGCTCTCTTTTCGAGAAAAAATACGGCATCCAGATCCCCGAGTGGCGCATTCTGATGGCCCTGCACAGCTGCGGCCCTCTTGCGCCGAACGAGGTGGTCGAGCACACCAGCATGGACAAGGGGCGTGTCAGCCGCGCACAGCGCCGGCTGGTCGAGCTGGATCTGGTTATCGTCCGCGACGACCCGCGCGACGGCCGGCGACTGGTGTTGTTTCTGACGCGCAAGGGCGCCGGCATGTGCGCGGCGATCATCCCCGCTGCGCGGGAAACCGAGGCCTGGTTGCTTTCGGTACTGCCCGCCGGCGAGCGCAAGGCGCTCGACAAGGCGCTTTCCCGTCTGCTGGCACGCAGCCAGGAACTGCGTCAGGTAGAGGGGGCTGCGCCAGACGGTTGAGCCGATTCAGACGTCCAGTGCAGTCTTCTTGCAGACGGCGCGCAGGGCGAAACTGGAGCGGATGCGCGCCACACCCTGCAGCCGGGTGAGATGCTGCTTGTGGATACGCTCGTAGTCCTGCGTATCGGCAGCCACCACGCGGATCAGGTAATCGGCGTCGCCCGACATCAAGTAGCACTCCATGACGTCTGGACAGGTGCGCACGGCCCGCTCGAAGGCCTTCAATGCCTCCTCGCTCTGGCTCTTCAGCGTTACCTCGACAAAGATGCTGGTTGGTCGCCCGACGGCTTCCTGTCGCACCAGCGCTACGTAGCCGGCGATGACCCCGGATTCCTCCAGTCGCTGCACGCGGCGCAGGCAGGCGGAGGGCGACAGGCTCACGCGCTGTGCCAGCTCGACATTGGTGATGCGGCCGTCTGCCTGCAACAGGGCCAGGATCTTACGATCTGTCTTGTTCAGCTCTATTGATGGCATGATGTTTTTCGATTAGCACGAAATACGCAATATTATTGCACGACGGCCGTTTCGCCGCTGGCAAAACGCAAGCCCGTTTCGTCGTGCATCCCGCATCATGGCCCCGTCCACCACACCACAAGGAGAAGGCGATGATGATCGGGGTTCCCAGGGAGATCAAGGTTCATGAGTACCGCGTCGGCATGACGCCGGGCGCGGTGCGCGAGGCAGTGTCGCACGGCCATCGCGTGCTGGTGCAGGCCGGGGCCGGCGCTGGCGCCGATTGTGGCGACGCGCAATATCTCGCATCGGGTGCGGAAATCGTCTCAACGGCAGCGGAAGTTTTCGCCCGCGCCGACATGATCGTCAAGGTCAAGGAGCCGCAGCCGGCCGAGTGCGCGATGCTGCGCGATGGCCAGGTGCTGTTCACCTATCTCCATCTGGCGCCCGACCCCGAGCAGGCCCGCCTGCTCTGTCAATCCGGCTGCACCGCCATCGCTTATGAAACCGTCACAGGCAAAGACGGCGGGTTGCCGCTCCTGGCCCCCATGAGCGAGGTGGCCGGACGCATGTCGATCCAGGTGGGGGCGGCTGCACTGCAAAAGGGCGCGGGAGGCCGCGGCGTGTTGCTCGGCGGCGTTGCCGGCGTTCCGCCCGCCCGCGTCATCGTCCTCGGTGGCGGCGTCGCCGGCTCCCAGGCGGCGCGCGTCGCGATCGGCATGGGGGCCGAAGTCACGGTGCTCGACAAGTCGCTGCCGCGCCTGCGGCAGCTCGACGACATCTTCGGCGCTCGCCTGCGCACGACCTACGCCACCGCCCAGTCCACCGAAGAAGCGGTGGTGGCAGCGGATCTCGTCATCGGCGCAGTGCTGATTCCCGGCGCGGCGGCGCCAAAACTGGTCAGACGCGAACAACTGAAGAGGATGCGGCCGGGCGCGGTACTGGTCGACATTTCCATCGACCAGGGCGGCTGCTTCGAGACTTCGCGTCCCACCACCCACCAGGAACCGACCTGCGAGGTCGAGGGCATCGTGCACTACTGCGTCGCCAACATGCCTGGCGCCGTCCCGCACACTTCCACGTTCGCCCTCAACAACGCCACCCTGCCCTATACGCTGGCCTTGGCGGACAAGGGATGGCAACAGGCCTGTGCAGAGGATCCCCACCTACGCAATGGCATCAATATCCACGCCGGGGAAATAACATGCGCAACAGTCGCCGAAGCGCTTGGCCTGAAATGCAGGCCGCCAAGGTCTCCGCTGGCGGCCTGAGCGCAGCGGCTATTCGATATTTTGCACCTGCTCGCGCATCTGCTCGATGAGCAGCTTCATGTCCACGGCAATGGCGGTGATCTCGGTGGACACCGATTTCGAGGCCAGGGTGTTGGCCTCGCGGTTGAGCTCCTGCATGAGGAAGTCGAGCCGCTTGCCGATGGCGCCGCCCTTGCCGACGACGCGCGCCACCTCGTCCAGGTGGGCGACGAGGCGGTTCAGTTCCTCGGCGACATCGACGCGCGTGGCGAACAGGCCCATCTCCTGGCGAATGCGCTCCTCGTCGAGGCTGGCGGCCGCCTCGCGCAGGCGGGTCGCCATGCGTTCCTGGTAATCGGCGAGGGCCTGCGGCAGCTTGGGAGCCGCCGCGGCCACCAGGGCGCGCATGCGCTCGACCCGCTCGATGATCATCGCCCCCAGCTTCTCGCCCTCGCGCGCGCGCGTCGCGATCAACTCGTCGAGGGCGCTCTTCGCCAGTGCGGCGCATTCGGCCTGCAGGGTGTCCGCGCCAAGCTGGTCGTCGCCCAGCATGCCCGGCCAGCGCAGCACCTCGACCACGGACAGGGGGGCCGCCTCGGGCAGCTGGTCGCGCACGCCCAGTTGCAGGGTAACCAGCTGCTGCAGCAGGGCGCGGTTGAGGCTCGCCTCGCGCGGCGCCGTCGTGGACGGCAGCAGGTTGAGCCGGCAATCGACCTTGCCGCGGTTGAGCCGGCCGGAAATCATCTCGCGCAGGCCCGGTTCGACGATGCGCACCTCCTCGGCAATGCGGAAATTCATGTCGAGATAGCGCGAATTGACCGTGCGCAGCTCGAGGTGGAGAATGCCCCGCCCGATGTCGCGCATCTGCACGGCATATCCAGTCATACTGAAGATCATGCGATTCCCCGCGCCGCAGCTTTACAGGACGGCGATAAATAAAGACAATCGAGCCTTATCTTAACCCGAACTCCTGCCGGCGCACACCAGCCGACCTCCTCGCCTCGCGCATGCCACCCCAAGCCAACGTTCCGCTGCCGCCAGGCTATCAGCTCGAGGAGTACCGCATCGAGCGCCAGTTGTCGCTGGGCGGCTTCTCGATCGTCTACCTGGCCTTCGACAGGGAGGACACGCCGGTGGCCATCAAGGAATACCTGCCCAATTCTCTGGCGTTGCGCTCCGCGGGCGACGCCCTGCCCTCGATCGCAGAGGAGAACGTGGCGACCTTCCGCTACGGCATGAAGTGCTTCTTCGAGGAAGGCCGCGCGCTGGCGAAGATTTCCCACCCCAACGTGGTGCAGGTGCTGAACTTCTTCCGCGCCAACGAAACCGTCTACATGGTGATGCACTACGAGCGCGGCCGCACCCTGCAGGAACACATCCAGAAGCACAAGGGCGAGATCCGCGAGAGCTTCATCCGCGCCATCTTCACGCGCCTGCTCAACGGCTTGCGCGAAGTGCATACGCACAAGCTGCTGCACCTGGACATCAAGCCCTCCAACATCTACGTTCGCAACAGCGGCACGCCGGTGCTGATCGACTTCGGCGCGGCGCGCCAGACGCTGTCGCTCGACACGCCGCTGCTCAAGCCGATGTACACGCCCGGCTTCGCCGCCCCCGAGCAGTACAACAATACCCGCCGCGAGCTGCTCGGGCCATGGACGGACATCTACTCGGTCGGCGCCAGCATGTACGCCTGCATGGCGGCAGCGGCGCCGCAGGCGGCCGACCAGCGCCTCGAGCGCGACCAGCTGTCCCCGGCCGTCAGGCGCTGGCCGGACAAGTATTCGAGGCAGTTGCTGGAAACCGTCGACTGGTGCATGCGGCTGAATTACCTGGAACGTCCGCAGAGCGTGTTCGCCCTGCAGAAGGCGCTCTCCGACAAGGAACGCGGCGTGCCGACGCCGACCTTTCTCGGCGGCTTGCGCAAGCGCGTAAGGGCATTGATCAAATGAAAACCACCCACCCCCTAACCCCCGCCCCGAGGGCGGGGGTAACAACGGTTCGCAGGCTGCGCCTGCTCCATGTCGCTGACTTGCCGCCTCCTTGGGGCACCCCAGGAGTACTTCTTCAGGGCGGCTTCGCCCGCCCTTCTGGGCGCGGCCCGGCGGAGGCGGCATGAAATTCACCATTTACCAGGAAAGCCGGCCGGGCAAGCGCCCGACCAACGAGGACCGCATCGCCTACAGTTATTCGCGCGACGCGCTGCTGATGGTCGTCGCCGACGGCATGGGCGGACACCTGCACGGCGAAGTGGCGGCGCAGATCGCCGTGCAGTACATCACCGAGGCCTTTCAGCGCGAGGCCCATCCGCAGCTGAAGGATCCCTTCCTGTTCCTCTCCGGCGCGCTCACCAACGCCCATCACGCCATCCTCGACTACGCCTCGGACCGTTTCCTGCCGGAGGCGCCGCGCACCACCTGCGTGGCCTGCATCGTGCAGGACTCCATCGCCTACTGGGCGCACGCCGGCGACTCGCGCCTGTACGCCATCCGCGGCGGCCGCATCCTCGCCCAGACGCGCGACCATTCGCGCGTGCAGCGCATGGTCGAGGACGGGCTCATCACCGCCGAGGCGGCCGTCCGCCACCCGGCGCGCAACCGCATCTTCAGCTGCCTCGGCGGCACCAGCGCGCCGCAGATCGATTTCTCCAAGAAGACGCCACTGATGACCGGCGACATCCTCGCGCTGTGCACCGACGGCGTCTGGGGGCCGCTCCCGAGCGACGTGATCCCCCGCGCCATGAGCAGCGGCAACGTCGTTCAGGCGACACCGGCCCTGCTGAATCAGGCCGAAGCCCGCGGCGGCGACAACGCCGACAACCTGTCGATGATCTCGATCCGCTGGGAGGACAACTACGCCGAGGACACCCTCGGCAGCGTGTCGACCAAGACCATGCCGATCGACTCCTTCACGACGCAGATGGAAGCCTTCGCAAAGGCGCGCAAGGGCGTCCAGCCCGTGCCCAGCCTGTCGGACGAGGACATCGAGCGGGCCATCCAGGAAATCAACGCGGCCATCCACAAATTTTCAAAATAAGGGGTCAAGCGTGAAACGCACAGAGAAAAACCGGCCGAGCGGCCGACAGAACGACGAGCTGCGCCGCGTGGCGATCACGCGCAACTACACGCGGCACGCCGAAGGGTCGGTGCTGGTCGAGTTCGGCGACACCAGAGTGCTGTGCACCGCCAGCGTGGAGTCCGGCGTGCCGGGTTTCCTGCGCGGCCTCGGCCAGGGCTGGCTGACGGCCGAGTACGGCATGCTGCCGCGCTCGACGCACACGCGCACCTCGCGCGAGGCCGCCAAAGGCAAGCAGAGCGGGCGCACGCTGGAGATCCAGCGCCTGATCGGCCGGGCGCTGCGCGCCGTCACCGACCTCGAAGCGCTCGGCGAGCGCACCGTGCAGATCGACTGCGACGTACTGCAGGCCGACGGCGGCACGCGCACCGCCTCCATCACCGGCGCCTGCGTCGCTGCACACGACGCGTTCTCGAAACTGGTCGCCGAAGGCGCCATAGCGCGCCATCCGCTGCGCGAGCTGGTCGCCGCCGTCTCCGTCGGCATCTACGACGGCACGCCGGTGCTCGACCTCGACTATCCGGAGGATTCCGCCTGCGACACCGACATGAACGTGGTGATGACGGCCTCCGGCGGCATGATCGAGGTGCAGGGCACGGCGGAAGGCGCGCCCTTCTCCCGCGCCGAGCTGGACACCCTGCTGGCGCTGGCCGAGCGCGGCATCGCGCAGCTCGTCGGGGCGCAGAAGACGGCGCTGGGTATCTAGCAAGCGATGTTCGACAAGCTCGTCCTCGCCTCCAACAACCCCGGCAAGCTGCGCGAGTTCGCCGCGCTGTTCGCCCCGCACAAGATCGAAGTGCTGCCGCAGTCGGCCTTCGCCATCCCCGAGGCGGAGGAGCCCCACTGCACCTTCATTGAAAACGCCCTGGCCAAGGCGCGCCACGCCGCGCGCCTGTCGGGACTGCCGGCCATGTCCGACGACTCCGGCCTGTGCGTGCCGGCGCTGGGCGGCGAGCCGGGCGTGCACTCCGCCTACTACGG
>Ga0172380_10001835_pt1 | contig 35694 bp, 32 predicted proteins | sample Leawe162metaG_FD_119747 | JGI IMG/M metagenome (GOLD analysis project Ga0172380, IMG submission 119747) | Leachate microbial communities from a municipal landfill in Southern Ontario, Canada - Leachate well 162 metaG | ecosystem: Engineered > Solid waste > Landfill > Unclassified | place...
CAGACGTCAGCTTCGCTATCGGCGCGGGCTCCGACGTGGCAATCGAAGCAGCGGACATCACCCTGATGCGCAATGACCTGAACAGCGTGGCCGATGCCATCAGCCTGTCGCGCGCCACCCTGGAGAAAATCCGCCAGAACCTGTTTTTTGCCTTCATCTACAACGTGCTCGGCATCCCGCTGGCCGCCTTCGGGATGTTGAGCCCGGTGATTGCCGGGGCGGCAATGGCCATGAGTTCGGTATCTGTGGTAAGCAACTCGCTGCTGCTGAAAAAATGGAAGCCTAAGGCTTAGGCGCAACATCTTTGTGCTCCGTTTCCAGTATTTTACGGAAACGTCGAACTCCATTTTTTCAACCTGCCTCACGTGAGTATTTTGTGGGCAGAGATGTGGATAAAATAAAAAAGCGCCCCAGCGGGCGCTTTTTTACTACAGTACTGGCGGAGAGGGCGGGATTCGAACCCGCGTTAGGATATTATCCTAAACACGCTTTCCAGGCGTGCGACTTAAACCGCTCATCCACCTCTCCTGAAGGAAGGCGGCAATTATATGGGTGAACAGGGCTTTCGTCCAGCCTTACCTGTTGCTCAATATCCGGATTGTTACTGCTCCGGCTCCCATGGTTGTAATTCGTAGCGTGCCGGCTGGCCAATGTAATACAGCACCACACCACAGCTGGCGAGGAAAAAGATGATGGCGAGCAGACTTGCAACCACCGGGTCGGAGCCTCCTCGTATGGGGTAAACGTAGGCAAACATCAATATAGTTGCAATGGAACCCACAAAAGACAGCACGGAAAATCCAAATGCTATTTTTTTACCGATACTTCTCTTCAATGTGCTTCTCCCTTCATTTGCCAGTTTAACTGCATGGGGCGAACTTCAGCCCGCCCTGCAACCCGGATTCCCGTCTGTTCCGGCCTAGTATGCGCTATTCCTAGCTACCGTAAAAATGTTTAACAAAGGGTTTGCGAAATTCCTGGTGACAGTTGTAACAACTGGTCTGAAGTGTCTGGAAAGCATTGATTACCGCCCGCCCATCCCCGTTCTTAGCGGCTTGAGCCAGTACATGCGCTGCGTTATGGGTTTCTCCATCATAGGACTTGAATTTCCCCATTTTACTGCCCATGAAACCGATGATGCGTGTTTTCTCGGCAACGGGTGGCTGCGGGTGTTCGCCGATCAAAGGGGCCGTTTTCTCGACCAATGCCCAGTCTTCTCGGGAAATACCATCAGTGATGGTCTGCATGTGCTTGCCCAGGTCTTTCATGACTTTCTGAAGCGCCAGGGGTTCGGCGCCCGGGTTGACGTTTTCGGCAATGGCACTTTGGCTTGCCGCGCCCAGGATAAGCGCTGCCAGAAGGGTCGAAATTGCAGCAGAAGATAATTCCATGGTTTCAATTCTCCAGTTTCAATATTAACAAAATCATTCAAACGCCCGTCCTTCGCCGGCCTCTTCATGCGTACGGCCATCGCGGATGTGATAAATGCGCCTGAAGGTCGGGATGATTTTTTCGTCGTGCGTGACGACGATGATGGCGGTTTGATATTGCTGAGCCATCCTGTTGAGGATGCGGATAACGGCCAGCGCCCGCTCGCTGTCGAGCGGTGCGGTGGGTTCGTCGGCAAGGATGACCGGAGGGCGGTTGACCAGCGCGCGGGCAATGGCAACACGCTGTTGCTCACCCCCGGAGAGCTGCGACGGCATGGCCTTGGCGCGATGTGCGACATCCAGCGCTTCGAGCAGTTCGAGCGCGCGCTGGCGCGATTCTGCATTGGGACGCCCGGCCAGCATGGGCAGCAGGGCGACATTGTCAGTCACATCGAGAAAGGGGATCAGATACGGCGCCTGAAACACGAAGCCTATTTTGTCGCGGCGCAAAGCGCGCAAATCCTTGATCTTCCAGCCATCCTGGTAAATGACGTCGTTGCCCAGCTTCATGCTCCCGCCACTGGGCTCGATCACCGCACCCAGACACTTGAGCAGGGTCGTCTTGCCGGAACCGGACGGCCCGACCAGCCCCACCACCTCGCCGGGTGCGACCTGCATATCCACGCCCCGGAGCGCATCGACGGCGGTATCGCCAGCGCCGTAGCGCTTCCTCAGCCCCTCGATATGGATGCCGTTATTAAGTCCGTCAGCCACCGATCGCCTCCGCCGGATCAACCTTGAGTGCCGCACGAATCGCCAGCACGCTTGCCAGCGCGCAGATGATCAGCACCGCAGCGAAACCGCGTGCCGCATCGCCGGGTTCGAGCAGGACATAGTTGGGAAACATTGGCGCCCAGAGAGTGGCGGAAATCTTGCCCACCACAAAACCGATAAAACCGAGGCCCAGGGCCTGTTGCAGGATCATGCCGGCGATGGTGCGATTGCGCGTGCCTATCAGTTTCAGCACCGCGATCTCGCGAATCTTGCCCAGGGTCAGGGTGTAAATGATGAAGGCCACGATAGCCGCGCTGACGATGGCGAGAATCACCAGAAACATGCCGATCTGCTTGGATGAGGTAGCAATGAGCTTGGCCACCAGGATTTCCTCCATCTGTGCGCGTGTATAGACCTGCAAGCGCTTCCAGCGGCGGATGGGCTCAGCCACCTCTTCTGCTGCATGGCCGGGCTTGATCTGCACCAGCACCGCGTTCACAAAGGAATTGTTGCTCTGCGAGGCAATCACCGCATCCAGCAGGCCCGGCACGCCGGGACGGTTGAATGCCGGGTTGGCCGCAGTACGGCGGCGCTGCTGGATAATGACATCATTGTCCTTCAGGAACTGGGCTTCCTGGGCGTCCTTGAGCGGGATGAACACCATCGGGTCGCCGCTCGACGACACCATGCGTCGCGTCAACCCAACCACGGTGTAATGATTGCGGCGAATCTGGATGCGCTCGCCGAGCTTGAAACCCGTCGCCATATCGGCCACGGCCTCGTAATGTCCGCGGGTAATCTGGCGCCCGGCAACCAGATAAGCAGGTTCGCCCGGCTCGCCCGGAACAATGCCGACAGCCATGGCCCGGACATCGCGTTCACCAAGACGCACCTGCATGGTCAGATAGGTCACATTGGCTGCACGCGCCACGCCCGGCATGCCGAGAATGCCGCGATAGACATCGTCGTAAATGCTCGACGGCTCTGCATAAGGGCCGAGGGTATCCTTTTGCACCACCCACAGATCCGCGCCACTGTTGCCGAGCAACACCTTGGCGTCATCCACCATGCCGCGATACACCCCGGCCATGGTGAGCGTCACGCCAATCAACAGCCCCAGCCCGATACCGGTAAACACGAATTTGCCCCAGGCATGCAGGATATCGCGCCCTGCCAGGCTGATCATGGCGCTACCAGATGATCGACAATCTTGATGCGGCTCCGCGAATTGATTTCGCGCTGGCTGTACACCACTACGCGATCACCGGCCTTGAGCCCCTGCGTGATCTGCACCCGGCCATCCAGATCCGAGGCACCCGTCTGCACCGGCACAAAACTGAGCTCATCGGATTCGACCAGCCAAACGCCGATTTTGCCATTCTGGCGTTTCAGTGCGGCATTCTGCACCACCGGAGCAGCCGGCAATTCGGGCTGTGCCACCGTGACTTCTGCCAGCTCACCAACAGGTGGGAGCGATTCAGGTGCGTTAACGAAAACCACCTTGGCCAGGGCTTCTTCGGTTACAGCATCCGCGCGCGGTTCCACCCGCTCCACCCGGCCCGCCATTTTTTGCTGGGCCTGCGAGCGCAGCACGATGGTAGCGGGCAGCGCAGCGCGCAGGCCGGATGCGCGTAATTGATCAAAGCGCACATTGACCCACAGACTTGCAGGGTCGATCCCCTCCACCACTGCCTGCCCCGCCACTACAGTCGTGCCTGATTCGGCATTGCGCGCCACCACCAGGCCACTCACCGGCGCAAGCAGGCGCAGGTTGGCGCGTTGCTGGATCATGCCATCCCGGTCGGCGCGGATGCGCGCCATATCCTGCCGGGCCCCGTCCCTGTTGGCGCTGGCAGAGGCGAAGGCGGCTTCAGTCACAAGGCGCTCCTGTCGTTTGGCTTCGACCGCTTCATCGCTGACAAAGCGCTTCAGCAATAATTGTTCATAACGGCGCACCTGGGCTTCGGCATACGACTTCCGCGCTGTCGTGTCTCGCACCTGGGCTTCGGATGCGAGCACGGCAGCCTGCGCCCGGGCAAGTGCCGCCTGCTGCGAGCTCACACGTTCATCCAGATCCACCGGGTCCATTTCAGCCACGACCTGGCCGGCCTGAACCCGGTCACCCACCTGCACGCTGACCTGTCTGATCCGCCCGGAGACTGTCGGACCGATCAGGTAGGCGTAGCGTGCCTCGACCGTGCCGACACCGAACAGGGAAGGCGAAACGGTTTCCTGCCGTACGCTCTGCACCGTGACGGGAACAGGCGCCAATGGCCCGGAACGCAGGGCTACATAAGCAAACAGCGCCACTAGCAGGACGATAAAAACGATCAGGGAAAGCTTGCGCCGGTTGGCGAATAATTGTTTCATTAAGTTTTCTCAATCCCATGGCGAAAGATGGCAAATACATTCGGCGCTTCCACCAGCATATGCCTGGTGTTTCCTGCCAGTATGGACTGCATGACCAATCCCTGGATCATGCCGATGAACAGGGTGGAAGCAGCGTCAACATTCACCTGCGCGTCCAGCTCGCCGCACGCCCTGCCAGCTTCAATCAAGCCTGCCAGACGCTCCGCATAACGACTGGTCAGGGTGCGCGCCATGCGTTTGGCCACTGAATCCGCGGGGCGCTGCAATTCACCAAACATCATGCGCGGAACACCGGGATGCATGGCAACGAATTCGATATGCGCCAGGAAAACAGCTTCCAGCGCCGCCAGAGGGCTTGCAGCCGAATCGACAGCCTGATCCACACGCGCCATCAGGCGCTCGGCCACCCACTCCATGACTGCCTGCCAAATTGCATCCTTACTGGGGAAATGACGAAACAGCGCGCCCTGGGTCAGGTTCATCTTTTTGGCTATGGCTGCGGTGGTGATATCGCTGGGATTCTGCTCCGCAGCCAGTTTCACGACGGTTTCCACCGTAACAATCCGGCGTTCATCCGCCGGCAGGTGTTTCGAGGTGACTTGCATGGAAATCCAAAGATAGTAATTGATTACTATCTTAGTTCAAACAAAAGCCGCACGTCAATCCACTTGATTTGCGCTCAGCCTTCCACCTCATCCGCCCACACCAATGCGTCAACATGAGCCGCATTGACTTTGGCGGCACCCAGACCGCAGATTGCAGCCAGCACCTCGATCTGGTCCTGCTCGAATTCCTCGCAAGCAATCGCGAGATCGAGATAAGGCGCATAGATCCCCTCTCCCTTCAGCAGGGCAAGCGTTACCTGCTGCGGGAGATGAAACCCATCAAGCGCCGTTTCCATGGGGACATTGAGGAGCGCTTCCAGTTGAGAAAGAATGCCGACCAGAAACAATCCATCCTGATCCGCCACGGCTATTTTTTCCCTGCCAAGCAATTCCACCATGCGAGCCCGCACCAACGCGTTTTTCAGCAATACCTGACTGCGCGGATCGGGTTTCTCGCTGGTAAACAGCAGCAGGGTCAGCCAGCGGTAAAGCTGGTCGTAGCCCAGCAGCGTCATGGCATGTGCAATGGAGCGGATTTCCTGTTGCAGGGCGTTCACGGGCGAGTTGATGTAACGCAGGATTTTGAAGGTAATGGCCGCATCGCGCTTTACGCTCTCCTCCAACTCCTTGATCTCGGCGTGGCTGCGCACCAGGTTGAGCAATTCAATATCCTTGAGGCGGTGGTTATCCAGACGATGAGGGGCGGTGAGTTGCGGTTTGGCAAAGTAATAGCCTTCAAAATAATTGAAGGCCAGTTTGCGGCAGGCTTCGAGATGTTCTTCCGAATTTACGCCCACTGCAATCAGGGGGCGCACTGCTTCCTTCAGGAGCGCGACGATTTCCTTGCCCAACTCCAGCGCATCGGTACGGGAAATATCGAAGCGGACATAATCTGCAATCTGGCACCAGGGGACATATTCGGGACGGTTGCGCGGATTATCCACGGCAAACTTGAAACCTTGCTCCTTCAATTGCTGGCAACGCGCCAGAATCTGATCGGCAAATTCCACCTGCGGCTGTAGCACAAGCACCACGTTTTTACCTGGCAGGCGCTCCAGCAGCGGGTGATCCAGAACAACGGGAGAGATATTGATGAAAGCCAGCTTGCCCTGCAGCAAGCGTTCGATGCCCAGGTCCAGAATGCTTTTGATGAGCATCTGGTCGTGCATCAGCATCACTGTTTCATCCGGCATTTTATCCGCCAGCGATTGCCGGTTGCGCAGCGCCAGTTCATAGCCGATCAGGTGCTCGGAGCGATCCAGCACCGGCTCGCGCCGCAGGAATCGCAGCCGTAGCGCCACTGCATCGTTACGCTGGCCGTTGGTTTCAATGTCGAGCAAACTGGTTATCACCCCCTGTGCGGACGTTTCGCCTGTATCCACCCGTTTGGCGTCAAAGGGCGAAGCATCAGGTTTGCCCTCGTCGTGAGGCAGTTCCGGCAAAGGCGTCTGCACGATTGCCTTTTCTTCGATGCCAAGCTTTTCAGCGGGCGTCGCATTGAAGATGGATTTCAGTTTTTCAAACATGGTTGCAATTCCTTTCGCCGCTCGCAGGCGCATTCAGCCAATTGTGCCGGATGCGTCTGGCATGTCAAGCAAGGGTCATGAACAATACAAGATCGAGCCTGTAGAACTTGTTGCGTTGCTGACATGTCAGAAGTATATTGAGAACCATTCCACCATGATTCGGCCGGATTCATGAAAATTTTCTTCACCCGCCTGCTGCTTGCTTTCATGCTCGTATGGCTGCCCTTGCAGGGCTATGCCGGGGAGGCCATGTCTTTTTGCCTGCACCAGCATGAAGATACCGCGCTGCAAATGGCCGCAGGCGAACATGAAGGATGCCACGGGCAGAAAGCCTCCGCGCAATTTGATGAAACCCTGGCCGGCAATGGTACAACATGCGACAACTGCTTCTCGTGTCACCTGATCGCCCAGCCCGCGCTGATGATGGCCCCTCTTGCCCTTGGCACGGACAGCGGCAGATTGTTTCACCCCCCCTTGATACACTCCTTCTCCCCGCTCTTTCCTGAGCAACTGCAACGCCCGCCTCTCGCATTTTTTTCCTGAGTCTTTCAGTTTCATCCTGAAGCCATGCTGCGGCATCTAGCGCCGATTGCGTGGATGACGCATCACATCAAGGAAAAAAATCATGAACAAAGCGCTGAACGTCTTCATCGCCGCCTTCGCCATGCTGGCGGCCTTCTCCCTCCATGCTGCCGATGTGGCAAGCGGAATCGGTAAAGTCAATAAAATCAATAATGATTCTGGTTTTATTAATCTTTCACATGAAGCGATTCCCGCTCTCAAGTGGCCAGCCATGACCATGGACATCAAGGTTGCCGACCGGAAAATTCTGTCTGGCGTCAAACCCGGCCAGGTGGTTTCCTTCGGCCTGGTCAAGGATCCCAAGGCCGGCTATGTGATTTCGCACATCGAAACCGTCAAGTAAACCCGGCAAGCGGGTGGCCTTGCGCTGCCCGCCTGCCAACCTTGGAGTACACGGTCATGAAACCCAAACACCGTATCATCACAGCGCGAACAGCGGCTTTTCTCGCCCTGCTGCTCGCGCTGTCCGCAGTTGCAGAACCCTTGCCGGGCGCAAATGTGGAAAGTCTGCTGAAGCTGGCACGCGACGTTAATCCCGAACTCTCCGCCATGCGGCATGAAGCGCAGGCCGCCGCTGAACGGACTTCTTCCGCCGGCACCTTGCCTGACCCCATGCTGCGCACAGAATTAATGGACATCACGCGGCAAGGTACGGCCTCCGGCATCAATTTGCTGCCGGGCACGGCTGGCAGCACCAAATACACGCTGATCCAGACAGTCCCTTTCTGGGGCAAGCGCGACCTCCGGCGCGAACTTGCTGAAGCCGAGTCACAACAGGCCCGGAGCCGGGTCAACACAAGCTGGGAAGATCTGGCGGCACGCATCAAGACCAGCTATGCACAATATTATGTTTTTTCCCGCGCCGAAATCCTTACCCGTGAATTGCTCGACCTGACACAGCGCCTGGAAAAAGCCGCCCAGGCACGCTATGCCAGCGGCCTCGCGCCGCAACAGGATGTCATCCGGGCACAACTTGAACAGACCGGCATTCGCAGTGATCTGGTGGAACTGGAAAAAGCGGTTCACCACAGCAGAATTGAACTCAATGCCCTGCTCTACCGCCCGGCCACGTCACCGCTGGCCGAGCCGGTCATGCTGCGCAAACTGCCGGCAACGGCGAAGCTGGATCAAACCGTGCTGCAGGACAAGCTGCGTGCCCATAACCCGCAACTGTCCACCGAAGCGGCGCGCGTCTCTGCTGCCGCGAAGAGACGCGAACTGGTTTATCGAAACCGCTACCCGGATTTCAACCTTGGCATTTCACCGTTACAGTCTGGCGGACAAGTCAAGGAATGGGGCTTGATGGTCGAGTTCAACCTCCCGCTGCAACAGGAGAGCCGCCGCGCCCAGGAGCGCGAAGCACAGTCCATGCTGGCGGCAGCCGAATCCCGCAGGGATGCTACCCAAAACCAGCTCCTTGCCGATCTGGCGGAAAACCTTTCCGAGCTGGAAGCTGCACGCCGGATCGAGAACCTCGCGCAGGACAGCCAGTTGCCACAGGCGGAACTGAGCTTCAAGGCCGCGCTGGCCGGATATGAAAACGGCAAGGTGGATTTTTCCACCCTGCTCGATGCCCAGCGCCAGATGCTCATAGCCAGACTGAATGCACTCAAGGCCCAGGGCGAAGCACAGAAACGCCTGGCCGGAATCGAACGCCTGCTGGGAGAAGATCTATGAAAACCAGAACAATCATCGTGCTGCTGGTGCTCGTGAGCAGCATTGCACTTGGGGCTGGCTACTGGCTGGGCATGAAACAAACCGGCGCAGCCCCTGCCACTCCGGATGCCGTCAAAATTGAACGCAAAGTTCTCTATTATCGCAATCCCATGGGGCAACCCGACACCTCGCCCGTTCCCAGGCAGGACGAGATGGGCATGGACTACATCCCGGTCTATGCCGATGAAGCAAGTGGCAACCCGGACATGGCCGGACAGGTGACAATCAGCCCCGAAAAAATCCAGAAGCTCGGGGTACGCACCGAGGCCGCCGCCCTGCGCGAGCTGGCGCGCACGGTGCATGCCGTCGGCCGGGTCGAAGCTGACGAGCGCCTGACCTACACCATCTCGCCCAAATTCGAGGGCTGGATCGAGCGCCTGCACGTCAATACCACTGGCGCCCTGGTGGTGCGCGGCCAGCCTCTGCTCGAGGTATACAGCCCGGAACTGGTTTCCGCGCAGAAAGAATACGCCATTGCCCTCCAGGGCCAGCAATCCTTGCTTAACGCCAGCCCTGAAGCGAGGGCCGGCATGAAACAACTGGCCGATGCCAGCCTGGCGCGCATGAAAAACTGGGATATCTCGGCTGAGCAACTGAAAGCCATGAGCCAGAACCCGGAAACGCGACACACCCTTACCTACCGCTCCCCGGCCAGCGGCGTCGTCATGGAGAAGAAAGCCGTGCAAGGCATGCGTTTCATGCCGGGCGATGTCCTATACCAGATTGCCGACCTGTCCTCGGTCTGGGTTCTGGCAGATGTATTCGAGCAGGACATGGCCCTGGTCCGGCCAGGGCAGATGGCCAGGGTCAGATTCAACGCCTATCCCGGCAAGGGATTCGAGGCCAAGCTAACCTACGTCTACCCCACCCTGAATGCCCAGACACGCACCATTCCGGTCCGCCTGGAAATGGCCAACCCCGGCATGCAGCTCAAACCCGCCATGTACGCCGACATCGAACTGAGCGTGCCTGGCAGGGGCAAGGTGCTGACCATCCCCGCCTCCGCCGTCATCCACGGCGGCCAGCGCCAGAGCGTGCTGGTGGAACTGGCTGAAGGCCGCTTCGAACCGCGCGACGTCCGGCTCGGCAGTCAGGGCAATGATTATGTCGAAGTGCTGGAGGGACTGGGAGAAGGCGAAAAAATCGTGGTCTCCGCCAATTTCCTGATCGACTCGGAGAGCAATCTCAAGGCCGCTTTCAGCAGCCTGGTAAGCAAACAGTCCAAGCCTGACGCGAACAAGGAGCACTGAAATGCTCAATCGCATTATTGAGTGGTCGGCGCGCAATATCTTCCTGGTGCTGCTCGCCACTGCCGCCATCATCGGCGGCGGAATTTATGCGGTCCTCAGGACGCCGCTGGACGCCCTGCCGGATCTGTCCGACGTGCAGGTCATCCTCTACACCGAGTACCCCGGCCAGGCGCCGCAGGTGGTGGAGGACCAGGTCACTTACCCCCTCACCACGGCCATGCTCTCGGTGCCGAAATCCAGGGTGGTGCGCGGCTTTTCCTTCTTCGGCGCGTCCTTTGTCTACGTTATTTTCGAGGACGGCACCGACATCTACTGGGCGCGCTCGCGCGTGCTGGAATATCTCACCTCGCTTTCAGGGCGCCTGCCGCAAGGCATCACTCCCCAGCTCGGCCCGGATGCGACCGGCGTGGGCTGGGTGTACCAGTACGCCGTGCTGGGAAAAAACCGCACACTGGCAGAATTGCGCACGCTCCAGGACTGGTATTTGCGCTACCAGCTCAGCAAGGCGCCGGGCGTGGCGGAAGTGGCCAGCATCGGCGGCTTCGTCCAGCAGTACCAGGTGATCGTCGATCCGCGCAAATTGCAGGCCTATGGCGTGCACATCACCCAGGTCAGCAAGGCCATCCGCGACTCCAACCGCGATGTCGGCGGGCGCGTAATCGAAATGGCCGAGGCGGAATTCATGGTGCGCGGCAAGGGCTACCTGCGCGGCAAGAACGACATCGAAATGCTGGTCATCAAGAGCGAACGCGGCATCCCTGTCCTGCTGCGCGATGTGGCCCGGGTGGAACTGGGTCCGGACGAACGGCGCGGGCTGTCCGAACTCAACGGCGAGGGAGAAGTGGTGTCTGGAATCGTGATGGCGCGCTATGGACAGAATGCGCTGGAGGTCATCCACAACATCAAGAACAAGATCGCCGAAGTGGCCAGCGGCCTGCCGGAAGGCGTGAAGATCGAAACGGTGTATGACCGCTCCGACCTGATCGAACGCGCCATCGCCAATCTCAAGACCACGCTGCTGGAGGAAAGCCTCATTGTCGCCCTGGTGTGCATGGTGTTCCTGCTGCACGTGCGCAGCGCGCTGGTCGCCATCGTCATGCTGCCGGTCGGTGTGCTGATCGCCTTCATCGCCATGCGCCTGCTCGGCATGAACTCCAACATCATGAGTCTGGGCGGCATCGCCATCGCCATCGGCGCCATGGTGGACGCGGCCATCGTGATGATCGAGAACGCGCACAAGCATCTTGAGCGGCTGGAAGGCAACCCCAACCCCTCCCGGCCTCCCCTTGTCAGGGGAGGAGTGGTAACACCCTCCCTTGACAAGGGGAGGGATGGGGAGGGGTTGGGGTTTGCCGTACGCACCCAAGCCATCATCGCCGCCTGCAAGGAAGTCGGCCCGGCGCTGTTTTTCTCGCTCCTCATCATCACCGTCTCATTCCTGCCGGTCTTCACCCTGGAAGCGCAGGAAGGCCGCCTGTTCGCGCCGCTCGCCTGGACCAAGACCTTTGCCATGGCCGGCGCGGCTTTGCTGTCGGTGACCCTGGTGCCGGTGCTGATGCTGCTGTTCATCCGCGGCCGCATCCTGCCCGAAGCGAATAATCCGGTAAACCGCCTGCTGATCTGGCTGTATCGCCCCGTCATTGCCTGGGTGATGCAGTGGAAAAAGCTGACCATCGCTTTGGCCATTGCCGCGCTGGGTATCAGCCTGTATCCGGCTGCGAAGCTCGGCAGCGAGTTCATGCCCACGCTCAATGAAGGCACCCTGTTCTACATGCCGACCGGCCTGCCCGCCATGTCGGTCACCAAGGCCGCCGAAACCCTGCAAACCCAGAACAGGATCATCAAGGGCTTCCCCGAAGTCGCATCGGTCTATGGCAAAGCCGGGCGCGCCAACACCGCCACCGACCCTGCCCCGCTGGAAATGTTCGAAACCATCGTCAACCTCAAGCCTGAAAGCGAATGGCGGCCCGGCATGACCATCGACAAATTGATCGCGGAACTGGACGCGGCCCTGCAGATGCCCGGTATCTCCAATTCCTGGACCATGCCCATCAAAGCCCGCATCGACATGCTCTCGACCGGCATCCGCACCCCCATCGGGATCAAGGTGTTCGGCAAGAACCTGGCCGAGATGGAAAAGCTGGCCAAGGAAATCGAAAGCGTGGTCAAGACCGTGCCGGGCACCACCAGCGCCTACGCCGAACGCCTGACGGGCGGGCTGTATCTCGACATCGAGCCGGAGCGCAGCCAACTTGCCCGCTATGGGCTGGCGGTGGGCGATTTGCAGGAAATCATCTCCTCCGCCCTGGGCGGAGAGACGGTCACCACCACCGTCGAGGGCCGGGAACGCTTCGGCGTCAGCGTGCGCTACCCGCGCGAGCTGCGCAGTACGCCGCAGCAGATCGCGACGCAGATTCTGGTGCCGGTCAGCGCAGAAATGGGCGGCGCGCCCGCCATGATTCCCCTGGGCCAGCTCGCCACGGTGAAGATCGTGAACGGCGCCCCTTCCATCCGCACCGAGAACGCCCTGCTTTCCGCCTATATCTACGTCGATATCCGCGAGCGCGACATTGGCAGCTATGTACGCGAGGCGCAGCAGGCGGTGCGCGACAGGGTGAAATTCCCGCCCGGCTACTACGCGACCTGGAGCGGCCAGTTCGAATACATGCAGCGCGCCCAGGAAAAAATGAAAATCGTCATCCCGGTTACGCTGGCCATCATCTTTACCCTGCTCTACCTGAATTTCCGGCGCCTGACCGAAACCCTGATCGTGATGCTGTCCGTGCCTTTCGCGCTGGTCGGTGGCGTGTGGCTGATGTGGGCGCTGAGCTACAACATTTCCGTGGCGGTGGCGATCGGCTTCATCGCCCTGGCCGGGGTGGCAGCCGAGACCGGGGTGGTCATGCTGCTCTATCTCGATCAGGCACTCAGCAGGTTCAAGGTTCAAAGAGAAGCCGAAGGCAAGCCGCTATCAGCAGCCGATCTCTATGCCGCGGTGATGGAAGGCGCGGTGGAACGGGTACGTCCCAAGATGATGACCGTGGTGGCCATCATGGCCGGCCTGCTGCCCATCATGTGGAGCAGCGGCACAGGCGCCGAGGTCATGAGCCGCATCGCCGCACCCATGGTGGGCGGCATGATCTCCTCGACAATTCTGACATTGATCGTCATTCCGGCCTTATATGCCCTGATCAAGGAATGGACACTTTTCGGAAGGAAAAAATGATGCGCAGAAAAATCTTCATGGCCCTGCTGGGCGCGGCATTGCCGGCGTACTATCGCGTCCTGGGTAAAGGCATGAACCAAGCCATCTGCCCGGAATTTCTGCAATAATTGGCCTGATCCTAAAGTAATCTGGAATAATGACGCTTAACCAGTGAATTGTCCGCGCAACGCAAAAACCGCACACCACTTTAGTTTTACGGAGATAAACATGAAACTGCGTGCTTCTATCGCCCTACTTGCCATTTGCAGCGGCACACTCACAACCTCGCTTGTAGCTCACGCCACCCCTTCCCTGCCTCCGCTGACCAACGTACAGCCCCAGGCTTTTGCAAAGATGGGCTGGGAATCACAGAAAATCTACGTGGCAGGCATCCTGGATGGCCTGACCTTTCTCTCCTACGGGCGCAACATGCCCGACCATGATGCAGTGGTCAAATGCGCGAAAAGCCGCAATCTGGATGAATTGACCCATGGCGTCGTGGCCTGGCTAAAGGCGCACCCCGCCTTCAGCGAAAGCCTGGGTTCGGCAGTGGCGCAGACTGTCAGCCGCTCCTGCGAAATCTAGAAGCACGGAATAATCACAAAAAGACGCCCAGCAGAAAAGTTGAGCACTGTGAGCTGGGCGGAGCGGAATTTCAATATCAGGGGCGCAAATCTCGCGCCCCTGAACTCGAACATTCTTGCCTTAATTCATACCTGACTAGCCCTGGCAAAAATTATTTAGGTGCTGTCTCTTTATCTACCAGGAACACGCCGGCATGTGGCAGATTGTCCTTCACGATGTCATGTACACCACCGACTGAACCTGCCGTTTGACCGAAGAAAGTCCCCTGAACAGATCCGGACACCGCCGTAGTGTCTTTGGCAGTCACGAGGGTGGACTGGATATTGGCACCACTGATCGTTCCACTGGCTTCGAAGCCAACATAGCCGGAAAGATGCTGCGTGCCATCGCCAGCAGTATAGGTATAAGTGGAGCCATTCGCCCCGTTATTCCAACTGCCGCTCCACTTGGCCTGACCAAAGTCTACCGTCATGGTGACAGGCGACTGGTATCCACTCAGGTCCATACTGTTACCTGAGTAGGTTGCAATTACATTGCCAACGCGTTGCGAATCCAAATAAGCCTGAGGCGTAGTAATGCCAGCCACATAGTAACCGTAAACCGCGGATTCGCTACCGTCGCCACCATAGCCATCACCGTTGCCGCCGGACAGATAGTTGCGCACTTCACGCCCGAACCAGCCAACCGCCACTTCGTTATTACTGGTTGGGAGGTACCACCACCAGTAATAGTAATCATGCGGAACCCCATAGGCCCATGCTTGCTCATAGCTGCTTTCTGAACTGGTAGAGCGACTTGCATAAAAAGTATGCAGCCCTTCATCGGTGCTACTGTTCGACCACCATTTGCCGTCAAATTGGGCAGGCATCAAGCCCGACTCACCAAACAGGGGCGTCAAGCCACTAAGAGAAGCGATCCGCCATGCGGCCGTACCCGGCCCAGTACCACTACCCGCAGTGATCGAAGGATCATCCGGGTTCAGTGCAAAAGCAATCCTTGCGGGATGTGGACGGGTAGAAGTGTATTCATAATTGCTCTCCTCATTCCGCCCCTCGCCACCTTCCTGATTGTTATTGCTCCAGGTGCTAGATTGGTTTTGGAATACTGCATAACCGCACCACTCGCCGGATTTGCAGAAATCATCCACTGGAACTGGCACTGGAATTGGAATTGGCGTTGGATCTGCCTCATCCTTTAGGTCTGTCTTCGGCAATGACCGATACAACTCAGCCACCTGGGGCAGGAACACGACCGATGGTCCACCTGCTGCCGGTCGCACAAATTCCGACCATGGCCCCCATTGCTGGGCCGAATCTTCGGCCAGACTCACGCTGCCGTATGACATTACTTGATTCCACTGGCTTTCGTGGTATTCCCATTTTGATTTAGCAGATACAGACAGGGGAACAACCAACAGAGCTGCAATACTGGCTGCGATAATTGTTTTACGCGTTTTCATGATTCACCTCCGCTCAACAAATTACACATCAAGAATTACCAAGCCCTTGAATACTCTTTAAAATTATTTACCGGGCTTTGCTTAATACTGAGCATTAAACGTGCCTATCACACAAAAGCATAAATATCAAATAGTTATCGTGCGCGACCACACCTTTATTAAATTAATGTAAGATTTTCCGGCGCGCATTCCGGTCATTCGAACAAGCGGATTGCCCTCTCCATTTCGCAATTCAAGGTCCAAATAAACACGAATAACGCAGCATATTCATATGTTTGTCACAAACCAGGAACCAGCGCTACAAATGCTTATGCAATAATTAGTTAGCCACCCCAGGTGGAATTTTGTGACAAATTGTGTAAGAAATTTCGACAGATCAACAGGCAGAAAAAAAGCGCCGTTTGCACGGCGCTTTTTGTGGAATGACCCGAACGGGCCTTGCTTTTAGAACGCGCGGCTGAGGTTCACGCTGGTCATTTCGCGGTCGTAGTTGTAAATCGAGACATTCGAATTGTTGTGGGATTCAATGTAACTGCCACTTAGCTTCCAGTTCTTCATGAGGCCTTCCTTGAAGTTGTGGCCAAAGCCCACTTCATAACGTTCTTCTGTTTCATCCCGCGCCACATTGTAGACCGGTTCCACACCGTCGAATTTCGCATCTTTCTGGCTATAACGCGCGTATACATTACCGTTATTCCAGGCCACGAAATTGCCGCCAACAAAGAACTCGGTACCATCATTGCTGAAGCGTGATACGTCTGCCTGCTCATCGAAGACACGCACACCGCCCTGCACGGCCACTTTCCCGCCCTTGAACATCTTGCCCACCGACAGGCCGGTCGCATAGTAATTGCTGTCACGTCCCTGATCCACGCCACGCGTGAAATCCTTGTTCAATGCAATCGCATCCCAGGTGATTTCACCTTCCTTGATCTCCCAGGTGACACTTGGGTTGAGCGATGAGTAGAGCGCAATTTCTTCGCCACCGAGCCAGATGTCGTCAAGCTGCAGGTTTATGTTGGCGCGCCATTTGTTCGGCACCAGCCAGCCCGGGCCCGTTGCCAGCGTCAGTGCGCTCAGGTTGTAGTCGGACTCTTTGAAATAGCCGCGGTGAAACAGGTTCAACTGGCTTTGCCAGATGAAGCGGGCGGCGGATTCACCGATGCGCATCACCGTCGGCGAGTTGTAGCGATGCGACACGCCTGCCTGCAACACGGCCGCCGTATCGTCTTTTGGCCTGGATCCCGGTGCAAGCACCAAACCGCCCGGCAAGACATCCGAGCTGGGGCCTGCATTCACGTTGGTATCGTACAGGAGGCCAAGAGAAACCGAAGGCGTCCAAACCTGACGCTGGGCGAGCATCGCCTCTTCATCCTTTTTCACCTGGGCCATAAAGGCCAGAACCGCGATGCGCACATTTGGTGGCGTTTTTGGATCATCAAGGACGGTCTGCGCCTGCTGCTTGGCCGCTTCGAAATTCAGCGTACGGTAGTACGATACTGCCAGCTCAAGACGGGCACGGTGCAGGGCCGGCTGGTTGCTGAGCACAGTCTGAAGTGCTTCAATCGAGGTGAACAGGTTTCCCTGCTCGCGCTGATACACGCCTTCCTTGAACAGCTTCTCCACGTCCACGCTGTCGGCATCGGTGTCGGCGGCAAAGGCGGATATACCTGTCATGCACAAGGCAACTGCGCTTGCCATCATGGTCCGCTTGAAATAAAGCTGCTTCTTACTCATTATTTTCTCCTCTTCTGATCTCAAAAAAACCATTACTATATAAAAACTCAATAGATGCGGAAGAGTATGCCATGCATACGTTCTGGCTGTAAACCGGGTAAAGCTATATTTTGCTTAGCATTTTTGCCGTTGGGGTGTAATATTTTTCGACATCATTTTTCATGAATTCGGCAAAAATACAGTTGGTTCGTATCCTCGAAAGCATGTAGAACGCACATGACTGGTGAATGGCCTTTGCTACGAGAACTGAGACCCTTGCGCTCATGACAAGACATTTCCCGATTTTCGGTTGCTTGCTGGCTTCTTGCCTTTGGATACTGTCGCCTTTGGAGGGGCTGGCGGCCGGCTCCAGTATTCCGCTGTTTGGCCACCAGGAACAGCAAAACTCCGGTTTTGAAATTTTCCCCTTGTGGACGGCCGTATTACAGCGCAATGAGCGCGAAAGCCCCCAGGAAAAAAAGTGCCCGGATGCTGCGTGCCCGACGATAGACGACTGGAAACACTTCCTGAAATCCCTCACTGACAAATCCTTTGCGGTGCGGGTTAATTCCATCAACGCATATGCCAACCGCCACCGCTATGTACTGGACATCGACAACTACGGTGTGCTTGATTACTGGGCCACTGCCCGGCAGCTTCTCGTGCGCGACGGGGATTGTGAAGACTATGCCATTACCAAGTACACCTCGCTACGCCAAATCGGTGTCAACCCTGACCTGATGCGTGTGGTAGTGGTACAGGACACCAATCTGCGTATTGCGCATGCAGTGCTGGCACTCTATACAGCGAACGATATCCTGATTCTCGACAACCAGATTCCCGAAGTGACATCCCATCGCGCAATCACCCACTACGTACCGGTATACTCCATCAACGAACGTCACTGGTGGATGCATTTGCCTTAAACGGATCACTCAGACAATTGCCAATGAGAAAGGGTAAGCCAGGATTCATCGGCAATCATAATCTGGATTCCGCGCCAGAGTGCTTGCCTGAGCCTGTATGTTTAACATCAGCACGCACCGGCAATGAACACACATTGGCCTGCGGCAAAGATTCCCGCCCTGAAGGAACATGACATGAAAACATTGCTCCGCCGAAATCCCGCTGCTGCCGCCCTCGCAGGGCTTATCTTTCTGCTGCTGCTGGGGGTATGGCTGATTTTTACCTATGTCGCCAAGGAGCGCGGCCGGGATCTGCAGTCCTGGCAAACCGTACTTGGCATCGTCGCCGACACGCGTTTTCAGATGGTGGATGGATGGCTTGACACACAGCAGAGCACGCTGCGTGAGCTTTCAGAGAATACCTCGCTGCAACTTTACCTGACTCAGGTCACGGTCTCCAGCCCCGGGGATGAAATGGCCGCAGCACAGGCTGGCTACCTGCGCAACCTGATCATTGCAACCGCCGAACGAACCGGCTTTTCCAACCCTGAGACGCAAAGTCCCATTCGCGCGAACTTGTCTCCACGGCAAGGGAATGCACTCGCGCTGCTGGATTTGCAGGGGCGCGTAGTCACAGCTACATCCGGATTTGCGCTGAATGCCGCGCTGGCCGCTGCTGCCACAGAAGCTTCGCGGCAAGGCTCCCCACAGGTTCGACATCTGAGCCTTGCCTCCGGGGAACCTGCGGTTGCTTTTCTGGTACCTGTTCCCGCCATTCAGGGCCCAGGTGGTACAAAGCCGGGAATGGGTGTTTTGGTGGGCATCAAACAGGCGCGACCGGAACTCTACCCCCTCCTCACCCGAAAAATCTCTACCTATGGCAGCGAGGAATCCCTGCTTGTCAGCCGGGATGGAGAATCAGTCTTCTACCTGAGTCCGCTTGCGGATGGTTCAGCGCCACTGAGCAAAAAACTGGCATTCAGCACACCGAGCCTGGCGGAGGCATATGCACTCACATCGCCAGGAGAATTCACAGCAGATAAACGGGATTACCGGGGAACACAGGTACTTCTCACCAGCCGCTCTTTCAGGCAAGTGCCATGGGTGCTGGTGGAAAAAATCGACGCTGGGGAAGCATTGCAGGAATCCAGTACCCACCGCCAGTTTCTATTAACCTCATTTCTGCTGACGATGTCGCTGGTCGCCGCTGCGCTCATCGCTGCATGGTGGTACGGCAGCAGTGCCAAGGAACGCAAAACCGCGGAGCAACTGAGGGCCAAGAGCCGGGAACTGGAGAAACAGTCAGGCCTGCTGCGAGCCATTTCCAACAGCACCCCGGATATGATCCTCATCGCTGACGAGAATCAACACTTTGTATTTGCGAACCAGGCATTGGGTGAGGCCACCAATTTGAAGCCTGAAGACTTCCCCGGCAAAACGTTATCGAGCGTATTTGGCGCACAGGCAGCGCATGGCTTCGAACAACTACTGACCAAAACACTAAAAACCGACCAGACCACATCTGTGCTGCAATCCATGGAAATCGGCAACCGGCGGGGTATTTTCCATACCACTGCAGCCCCGTTAAAACTGGGGCACGGCTCTGCCCACTCGGTTCTGTGTGTAGCCCGTGATATGACAGAAACACAGCGTACCCAGGAAAAACATGATGAGCTGATGAAAAATCTTGTATGCACCTTGATGCGCACTGTCGATCAGCATGATCCCTATTGCGCAGGACATTCAGAGCGGACGGCTCAGGTAGCGGTTGCCATCGGGCGCGAACTGAACCTCGACAACGATGCCCTGGAACAACTGGAACTGGCAGCAAGCCTCGCAAACGTTGGCAAACTATTGATACCCAAGGAGATTCTAACCAAGACAGAGCCGCTTTCTGAGCAGGAAATGAACACTCTCAAGCAACACGTCCAGCATGCCAGAGACATATTGGGCGGACTGGATTTTGAAGGCCCCGTATTGGAAATCATCCTTCAGAAACACGAGCATATGGATGGCAGCGGCTACCCAAGAGGGTTGCGCGGCGACCAGATGCTGCTGGAAGGCCGCATTCTGGCAGTTGCAAATACGTTTGTCGCGATGGTAAGCGCGCGGGCCTACCGCCTTGGTCTGCCGGTCGAGGAAGTGCTGAATAATTTGCTTGCGCCCAGCAATGCCAACCTGTACGACCGGCATGTTGTCGCGGCATTGTTCCACGTAGCGGAAAACAGGCCCGAGTGGATAAGCTGGCGTGAACCCGAGCTGAAACCCAAGTGGATTATTGAAAAATAACGCGTCACCCATTTCATTGAAAACAGGGACAACAGGTCCAAGATGAGTGCCTCTGAGGCTATTGTAAAATCAGCCATACCCGGAATTACATGGCCCGCACTGCCGCCCCCGGAAGGGGCCGCGATGCTTGCCGTGCAATTCCAGCTGGAGCAGAGCCAGTGGTGGTCGCCAGAACAGTTGCTGGAACATCAACTCCGGCAGTTGCAGACCCTTTTAATACATAGCTACAAGACTGTGCCGTTCTACCGGGAACGCTTGCTGGCTGCAGGATTTAATCCAGGAAATACCCTTACGGCTGAACTGTTTCGCAATCTTCCCATTCTTTACCGAAGAGACATTCAAACAGCCGGGAAATTGTTGCTGAGCACACAATTGCCTCCGGACCACGGCAAGATTTACTCAGGAAAAACCTCTGGCTCGACCGGTCGGCCCATACAGTATTCAGGGACGGAACTCGCACAATTCTGGTGGCGCACAATGACACTACGTGAGCACTTGTGGCATCAGCGAGACTTCGCTGGCAAGCTTGCCATTATTCGCGTTAACGTCAGGAGTGGCGAATATGAAAACTGGGGTTCCCCTGCCGCAACAGTTTTCCAGACCGGGGGCAGCGTTACTCTGGATATCGGCACTGACCTCAATATACAATTAGCATGGCTGAAAAAGCACAACCCTGACTACCTGCTGAGCTACCCTTCAAATGTTCTTGCGCTTGCGAATGCCTGCATAAGCAAAGGAATCAGGCTTGAAAACCTCCGTGAGGTCAGAACCATCGGCGAAGCCCTCAACCCCGAACTCCGCTCGGCCTGCCGCGAGGCATGGGGGGCGCCGGTCACTGACACCTACAGCGCCAATGAAGTCGGGTATATTGCCTTCCAATGCCCCGGACATGAGCATTACCATATCCAGTCAGAGACCATGTTCGTTGAAATTCTCAATGACCAAGGGGCCACTTGCCAGCCTGGCGAAACTGGCCGCATTGTGCTCACCCCACTGCTCAACTATGCCATGCCGCTCATCCGCTACGAAATCATGGACTATGCCGAAGCCGGGACAGCTTGCCCTTGCGGGCGGGGACTTCCGGTCATCAGACGCATCTTGGGGCGGCAAAGAAATTTGATCCACCTGCCGGACGGTAGCCAACATTGGCCAAGCACGGGTTACAACAATTGGATGGGCATCGCACCGATCGAGCAGATTCAGCTGGTCCAAAAATCGTTACATGATGTTGAGGCAAGGCTCGTTATGCCACGCCCGCTGACACCAGATGAACAGAAGCGGATGGTACCCATCCTGCAAAAATCCCTGGGCTACGCTTTCCAGATCAGCTTTTCATATCATCATGAACTTTGCCGCAATGCCAGCGGGAAATTCGAGGATTTTATTTCCGAAGCCGGCAAAAATACGAGTATTCATCCAGACAAGAATAATTCCAACTCCCCATGACCAGCCACCCTTTGCTCATTCCAACATCGTCCATTCAAAGTGTGGCATGGCCAGCCATGCCTGGAGTCAATGGCGCCCTGATGCTCGCCGTGCAATATCAATTGGAAAAAAGCCAATGGTGGGGTTCAGAACGTCTGCTCGACCAGCAAATGAAACAACTTGCCCATTTGTTGCGTCACGCCGGAAAAATGGTTCCCTACTACGAACAGCACTTTGGAGCACTAGGGATCCGCGCAGAATCCATCACATCCTACGAAGATTTCCGCAAGTTGCCGATACTCAAGCGTGAGGATATCCAGACAGCCGCCAAGGAACTGCATGCCAGGCAACTTCCGCGAGAACATGGCCGCATCATTGAGCACCATACATCAGGCTCTACCGGTCGCCCTATCGCAGCGCTGGGCACAGAGTTGACGCAGTTTTTCTGGAATGTTTTCACGCTACGTGAACATCTCTGGCACCGTCGTGATTTCGGTGGGAAGCTCGCATCCATCCGCACCACCGTTGATGATGCCACCTCCCCCGGCTGGGGACCCGCCACGGATGTTGCTTATAAAACGGGGCCTTGCGTCATGTTGAATATCCGCCATGACATTAATTTTCAATTGGAATGGTTACAACAAGAAAACCCGGAATACATATTGAGTCATCCTTCCAACTTGCTCGCAATGGCGCGTTTATCGCTTGCAGCAAGTGTTCGTTTGCCCAACTTGAAAGGCATTCGCACTTTTGGGGAACCCGTCACATCAGAAATTCGGGCAGCTTGCAAAGAAGCGTGGGGCGTATCGGTAACTGATGTATACAGCTCCGAGGAGCTAGGTTATATCGCCCTGCAATGCCCTGAATATGAGCACTATCACATCCAGTCGGAAAGTGTGCTGGTCGAGATTCTGAACGACAATGATCAACCCTGTAAACCTGGTGAAATCGGGCGAGTAGTGATCACCACACTACACAATTTTGCCATGCCCTTGATCCGGTATGAAATCATGGATTACGCCGAGGCAGGGGAGCCATGCCCGTGTGGGCGAGGCTTGCCGGTCATCAAGCGGATTATGGGGCGGCAGAGGAATCTTGTAACACTACCGGACGGAACACGCCACTGGCCCAGTTTCCCCGCGGAAAGCTGGGCATTCATCGCCCCCATTCGCCAGATTCAACTGGTGCAGCGAGATATGGATAGTATCGAGGCGCGACTTGTTACAATCAGGACACTCGATGCGAAAGAAACCGCAGAATTGATTGCGGTTCTCCAGAAACATCTTGGCTACCCGTTCCGGATCACCTTCCAGTACATGGAAAAGATTGACCGTAAAGCCAACTTCAAATACGAAGATTTTATTTCTGAAATCAGCTCAAATTCCTGAGCATTCCTGACGGATCAACTTGAGTGCATTCGCTGCTATTGCGGGTCAAGCCAAACCAGTGATGCCATGCGCCCGGTCACGCCATCGCGACGGTAGGAAAAAAAACGCTCTGCGTCGGTATGGGTGCAATATCCTCCGCCAAATATCTGCTTCACTCCCGCCCGCAGCAGGCGCTGACGTGCCAGTAGATAAATGTCTGCCAGCCATTTCCCGGCACCGCCGGGACAGCTGGGTATAAAGGCCAGCGCGGCTGCGGGGTCATTTTCCATAAATATCTGGCGCACTTCCTCACCTACCTCGAATGCCTGTTGGCCGATGGCCGGGCCGAGCCAGGCCAGAATTTCGCCAGGCTCGACAGTCATGGCTCCCACTGCCGCTTCCAGCACGCCATCCGCCAGGCCACGCCATCCGGCATGCGCTGCGGCGACGACCGTACCGGCCCGGTCACAAAAAAGAATGGGCAGGCAATCGGCTGTCAGCACAGCGCAAATGCGGCCCGGACGGCGGCTGACGCTGCCATCGGCTTCGGGAACACCAATGGCCGGATCCGTGGTGGCGATGCCACGGCCATGCACCTGTTTCAGCCACAGCGGCTCTGCGGGCAAACAAGTTCGCAAGGCCGCCTGATTGGCTATCACTGCTGCGGGATCATCCCCGACATGGTCACCCAGGTTAAAGCTGGCATAAGGTGCGGCGCTCACGCCTCCGCGCCGCATCGTCACCCTTGCCTGAACGTTGGCAGGTGCTGGCCAGCCGGGAATCAGAAAATCCATTACGCAGCTCATTCCTCCGCATTACTGCGTAATTGCGCCAGCAGTTGTGCCATGTCATCCGGCACCTCGGCGCGCCATTCCATGGCATTTCCGCTTTCCGGATGAATCAGGCCAAGACGTGTGGCATGCAGCGCCTGGCGCTTGAATTTCCTCATCATTTCGCGCAATGCCGGAGTGGTATTCATGCCCTTGCCCGCATACACCGGGTCGCCGAACATGGGATGACCAATATGCAGCATATGTACCCGGATCTGATGCGTCCGCCCGGTTTCAAGCTGGCAGCGCACCAGCGAATGGTGTGCGAACCACTCTTCCACCACAAAATGGGTCACGGCCGGTTTGCCACCCGAAATCACGGTCATCTTGGTGCGTTGTGAAGGATGACGCCCGATCGGCGCATCGACACTGCCATCCCTTTCCGGGCGCCCCTGAATAACGGCAAGATATTCGCGTTTTACCGTATGGGCCTGCAACTGGCGCACCAGATCGGTCTGGGCAGTGAGGGTTTTGGCCACCACCAGCAGACCGCTGGTATCCTTGTCGAGCCGATGCACGATGCCGGCACGGGGAACACCCGCCAGCCGGGGGGAGTGGTGCAGCAGCGCGTTAAGCATGGTGCCCTGCCAGTTGCCGCTACCAGGGTGAACAACCAGCCCGGCAGGTTTGTTAATCACCAGCAGCGCGTCATCCTCATGCACGATATCGAGTGCTATATCCTCAGGGTGGAAAGCCAGCTCTTCCGCTGCCAGTTGCGTTCGCACTTCGGCCAGATCGCCTTCCCAAACGATCTGCCTGGTTGAGACGAGCTCGCCATTCAGGCTGACATGTCCCTCCTTGATCCAGTTTTGCAGGCGGCTGCGGGAATATTCCGGCAGCAAGTTCGATAGCGCCTGATCCAGGCGCAACCCGCTGCATGCGCCCGGAATCTCCAGCTGAATGGGCTGGAGTTGGGGATCGTTTCGGTTATAATCGGTCAACTTTTGAATGGATTCGGTCATGAAGCGTATTTTAGCGTTAATTTTGCTGGCTCTGGTGGCCGGATGCGGTCTTTTCCCTGAAACCCAGGACGAAACCAAGGGCTGGTCAGCCCAGAAACTCTACTCGGAAGCCAAGAGCGAGATGGGTGATGGCAATTACACCAAGGCCATCAAGTATTTTGAAACGCTTGAAGCGCGCTATCCGTATGGCCGCTATGCCCAGCAGTCCCAACTTGAGGTGGCTTATGCCTATTTCAAGGACAACGAGCCGGTTTCAGCCATTGCCGCCTGCGATCGCTTCATCAAGCTGCACCCCAATCACCCCAATGTGGATTACGCCTACTACCTGAAAGGGCTGGCCAACTTCAACGAAGACCTGGGACTGCTGGGCGCCATCGCCAATCAGGATCTTTCTGAGCGCGACCCCAAGGCGGCCAGGGATTCATTCGATGCCTTCAAGGAACTGGTGACCCGTTTTCCCGGCAGCAAATATACGCCGGACGCGACTCAACGCATGAATTATCTGGTCAACGCACTGGCTTCGAATGAAGTGCACGTCGCACGCTACTATGCGCGGCGCGGCGCCCATGTGGCCGCGGTGAATCGCGCCCAGGCAGCTCTGCAACAATACCCTCAGGCCCCGGCTACTGAAGAAGCCCTGGCCATCATGGTCCGGTCTTATGATGCGCTTGCCCTGAACGAGCTGCGTGACGATGCTCGCAGGGTACTGGTCAAGAACTACCCCAACAGCAAATATCTTGGTGAAACGACCCAGGACAAAAAACCCTGGTGGAAGCTCTGGTAACCCACTTTCTGGATCAACCCCAGTCAAGACGAGGTTGATCCAGGACCACGCCACAAAATTCAGATCGCAGCTTCGTCGGTTTCACCCGTGCGAATACGCACTACTTTCTCTACCGCTGAAACAAATATCTTGCCGTCACCAATCTTGCCCGTGCGCGCAGCATTGACGATAGCCTCCAGCACCGCATCCGCCTGTTCAGCAGCAACGACCACCTCGATTTTCACCTTCGGCAAAAAGTCCACCACATACTCGGCACCACGGTAAAGTTCCGTATGGCCCTTCTGGCGCCCAAACCCCTTGACCTCGGTCACAGTCAGTCCGGTAACGCCGATCTCTGACAAGGCTTCGCGCACTTCGTCGAGTTTAAAAGGCTTGATAATGGCTTCGATTTTTTTCATATTGAGTCTCCTGATTATTCTTTCCACGGACGGTATTTCGAAGTTATGGGATATCGCCGGTCCTTGCCGAACCCGCGCGGCGTAATGCGCACGCCTACAGGTGCCTGCCGGCGCTTGTATTCACTCAAGTCAATCAGCTTGATCACGCGCCGTACGTCATGCTCGTCAAACCCCATTGCAATGATGTCATGGGGGCACATATCGTGCTCGACATAGGCTTCAAGGATGACATCCAGCACTTCGTAAGGCGGCAGGCTGTCCTGATCGGTCTGGTTCTGGCGCAACTCGGCCGAGGGTGCACGGACAATAATACGCTCCGGAATGGCGGGGCCGATCTGATTGCGGTAACGCGCCAGGCGATACACCAGTAACTTCGGCACATCCTTCAGCACCGCAAAACCACCAGCCATATCACCATAAAGCGTGGCATAACCGACGGCCATCTCGCTCTTATTGCCGGTAGTGAGCACGATAGCCCCAAACTTGTTGGATAGTGCCATCAACAAAGTACCGCGAATGCGTGCCTGAATATTTTCCTCTGCGGTATCAAAAGGCAGGCCATCAAATTCATCGGCCAGACTACTGAGAAACGCATCGAATACCGGCTTGATGGAGATTTCACTATATTGCACGCCCAGGATGCCTGCCATGGCCTCCGCATCATGGAGACTGATATCCGCAGTGAACTGTGAGGGCATCATCACCGCACGCACCCGCTCAGGCCCCAGGGCATCCACGGCAATCACCAGCACCAGTGCCGAATCAATCCCTCCGGAAAGCCCTAGCAGCACGCCCGGGAAACCATTCTTTCCGACATAATCACTGACCCCGAGGCACAGGGCGCGATAAATATTTTCTTCCAGAGTATGCTCCGGAACAATCTCACCCAACTGTGGCAAGGCATTTTCAAATTCCACCAGCCGCAGCGCTTCCTCGAAGGCGGGCAACTGGTGCACCAGATTGCCGTTCGCATCCATGACGAAAGAGGCGCCATCGAATACCAGTTCATCCTGGCCGCCCACCAGATTGACATAGACCACCGGCAAACCACATTCGCCAATGCGCCCGCGTACCGCCTCATAGCGTGAAATCTGCTTGTTCATGTGATAGGGGGAGGCATTCAGCACCAGCAGCACCTTGGCGCCAGCCTGGCTGGCACATACCGGAGCACCCTCTTCCCAGATATCGGCACAGATATTGATGCCAAACTGCACGCCATCAACCTCGAACGTGCAGCCCCCGGTGCCGGGAGAGAAATAACGCAGCTCGTCAAAAACGGAGTGATTCGGCAGCCGCTGTTTGTGATAAGTCGTCACGACCTTGCCGGATTGCAGCACGGAAGCCGCGTTGTAACGATTGCCGTTCTCCAGATGCGGGTGTCCCACCACGATGGCAATATCCTTAATGCGTTGAGCGAGCTCGAACAGGGCCGCATCACAAGCACCATAGAAGCCATCGCGCAGCAGCAGGTCTTCCGGCGGATAACCCGTGAGGGACAACTCGGGCGTCACAAGCACTTGCGCGCCCATCTCTCTGGCGCGGACGGCGTAATCAAGGATTTTAGCGGCGTTACCGCTGAGGTCACCAACTGTGCAGTTGATTTGGGCGAGAGCAATTTTCATGCGTGATTAGTTCAAAATGTTGCTGATTAAGAACAAAAGCCGCTTGTGGCAGCACGATCCGGAATTATAATGCCGCCCCGCCATACCGCTCAATCTCGGACGCAATTAACCGGCGTCATTCTGGGCAATCGTTTCCAGGGCACGGGAACGCCAATTTAGTACAGCAGTATGCATGAACATCTTACTCGCCACCTGAGGGAATTCGGAGCGAATCACATCAGCAGCAAACTGCGACAGAAAACGCGCCTTTAACTCGGCGCGCGCACGATCCACGCCGATTTCGGCATAGGGGGAAGAGGCCAGCAGGAGAAAACCATCATCCGGGATGCGACCAGCATTCATATTGGATTCGATAATGCCCGCCGCCTTGCGGATCGGGTCGGCCAGATCCGGACTGTAGGGCCCGATAATCAACGCAAGATTGGGCATGTGCAGAAAATCAAAGCCGCGCCCGACGCACATTACCCACTCACGGTGCTCGATATTGAGCGCACGGACAGCCTGCTTGACCTCGGCAACATGCGCGATATTGCCGAGAATCAGCGGCAGCAAGTCCCGCCTCACCTGACCCGGCATGTCAGGAAAAAGCTTTTCCAGACGCAGTTCCAGCGTCTCTGCATCCTGCGGCGTTAGCTGTGCCACTTCAAGTATATTGCCGTTCGCACCATGCAGGATCAGCGCATCCTCATCCGTTTCAAAACCGCACACAATGGGATAAACCGTGCCATGACCCTGGCCGAAAACATGCTCAACCTGTTGCTTGATGCCATGGGTATGCGTAATAGCCGCCTCGGTATCGTAGCAAAATCCGGCACGGCCGCGATGCTTGTCACCCTTTGAAAAATGGTAAGTGATCAGGACCAGCACCCGGCGCCCGGTCGAAACCACGCCATGAACATGATTGGCAAGCACTTCACCGAGATGCGGCCAGCCCAGATTGAACATGCCGCCGAGATTTCGTATCGGCGTCAAAATACCCGGCGGGGTATTGGTGGCCACGGGAATATTGATACGCCCGTCCATGCATTTGAGCACCACGATATCCGAGGGGTGCTCAGCGAGATAGCGTTCACGTGCCAGAAACATCTCCGGGCTGGTGAATGAAGCGGAGTGCCTGCGTGCCAAATCCAGCAGCCACTCGATGCGCTCGTTGATAGGTTTGCTATGAATATCCATGCCCCTCCCCTTTTATTAAGAAGAAAATGCCTGAATGATCAAGCCGCGTCAATTCGAAAGTTTTTCGGTAGAACAAGCCGCGCCTTAAACAGGGAGCAGCAGGTAAATGTGCAGTGCAGCACTAGCGAGCGTGGTCAAGCTGTTCGCACAGGCGCTCTGCGCCTTCCAGAACTCGCGGGGTCTGACGCTGGATCAGGTCGGGGTGGATAAAATACATACGCTCCTTGCGTACAGCACGCATGCTGGAAAAACGCCGCCAGTTTTTCCACACCTGCTCATTCCGGTACAAACCGCCGCTAGCGAAAATCACCTCCGGATCCCGGCTCACCACAGATTCCATTGAAACGACCGGCGTCAGATTCGTCAGTCCCGCAAAGATGTTCCGGCCACCACAAAGCTCGATGACATCGTTGATCAAGTGCTCCCCGTTCACCGTCATAAGCGGCGCATCCCAAATCTGGTAAAAAACGCTGACCTGCCTGCGCGCAGCGAATTTATTCTTCAAGCCGCTCATTCGCTGTTCGAATCCGGCTGCGGCCCGGGCTGCCTCGGTATCGGTCCCGGCGAGCTGGCCGATCGCGCGCAATAATCGGGGAATATCCTGCAAGTGCCGGGGTTCGGTAACGAACAGCCTGACACCCAATCGCTCCAGTTGAGCCAGGTCTCCGCTGTGATTGCCGCTTTGCCACGCGAGCACAAGATCGGGCTTCAGGGCAAGGAGACGTTCAATATCGACTTTGCCCGAGTCACCCAGTGGCTGTATGCGTTTTGCCACTGCTGGATAATCGCTGAATGCCGTCACGCCGACAATGAAACCGCCCGCCCCCGCTGCGAACGCCAATTCGGTTGCATGAGGAGCCAGGCTGATAATCCGTCGTGCTGGTTGTAAAAGGCTGACAGTTTCACCCCTGTCATCCTGGGCAGAGACATTCTGCGCCCATGCTGGCAGGGTACTCAACAGCAAACAGGCCGCGCAGATCAGGCGCAGCATGGGTCCTTACAGCTGGCCGTTATGGAACACCAGGCTCGGTAATGCCGCAAGACCCTCACCTTCGATATGAATCCGGGTAATGGATGAATTGCCGACCTGAATACGGAAAATATGGTCCATCGGCATTCCCAGCACGTAGGCCATGATCATTCTGATCACCCCCGCATGGGCCACCACCAGCACATGCTCCCCCTTGTATTCCTTGACCAGCGTATGCCACACCGCGCTCACCCGTGCGGCAAACTCGGTCAGCGGCTCGGCTCCAATGGGATGATGGTGCAAAGGGTCGCGCCAGAAACGCAGCAGCGTTTCCGGATCGTTTTCCATCAACTGCTGTGGAGTCTTGCCTTCCCACTCGCCGAATCCCAGCTCCATCAGGCGCTTATCTTCGCTGACCGGAATCTGCCATTTCTGTGCCAGTTCATGTGAAAACGCGGCGCAGCGTGCCAGCGGTGAAGTAGCGATGTGCTGCCAGGGATGATGTTCCCCCACGGCTGCCCGCATCTGCTCCCAGCCTTCCGCGCTAAGGGGATCATCACTCTGGCCGCGGTATTTCTTACCCCCCACCGGTTCGCCGTGACGCATCAAGTCTATAGTTGTGATTTTCATAAGAGTCTTTCTATCAAGGTAAAATTAGGCGCCAGTCCAGCGCGCCAGTGTGATCAACAGCAAAAGCACCAGCCATAACGCCAGCGTACGCCAAACCAGGCTGATTGCGCTATCCATATAGTCAACATCGGCATCATCACCCAGCCCGATTTCTGGGCGACGCTCTGAATCTGCATGCGTCTCGATGAGCTCGCCCAGCCTGACGCCCATTGCACCCGCACCACTGGCAAGCACGATGCCCAAACTTTCTTCCTTCCATTGCTTCGCCTGTGAGCGCCAGCAATAAATGGCATCCTCGAAATTCCCCACGACTGCAAAACTTACAGCGGTCAAGCGGGCCGGCAACCATTCCATCCAGGCAAATGCGCTGACTGAAAAACTTCCGAAATTTCCGAATTCCTGCTCGCTCAGCCGTCCCCATGTCCGGGACAACACCTGGGCCAAGCGGTAAAGCAACGCACCCGCGGGGCCCAGAAGCACAAACCAGAAAATAATCCCAAACAGGTTGCGATAAGAAAAAAACAGGATTTCTTCAATGCCGAGACGGGCAATTTCGCTGGTGGAAAAAGTCCCGCTGTCACGCCCCAGCCATTGTTCCGTCAGGGACCGCGCCTGATCATGTTGCTGATTGCGCAGTGCAGAAGCCACAGCAGCAGCATTCGCCCCCAAGGTTCCAAACCCCATCAGCAAATACAGCGCAAAGAAACTCCATAGCCACCCCATCAGGCCACTCATCGAATTCAGAAACATGGAGACCAGCGTCACCAGCACCACAAATGGCAAAATCGCCAGAATCCAGGTCAGCACTCCGTGCCGGTACTCCCCAGCGTTAAATTGCCGCTCCAGATAACGCACATAAGCGGAAAACCAGGAATACGTCCGAATACTTCGAGGCAACGGATGAAAGTGTTCCAGCAACAACGCAGCGATCAAAGCTAAAAAACTCATGGTGGCCGCTTTACTGAGTGGCTTCCAGGGTCAATACGCCATCCTGATAGAGCTCCACCGTCGGCAGATTGAGCTTCATGTGATGTTCATCCAGATAGTCCAGCAGCGAAGAATAAGCCTTTCCCGGCGCCAGCAAGGGTTGGGCCTTGACCCTGACCAGCACCACCTGCCGTACAGGTACGCTGCCCATGGCCAGAGGTTCGCTCACCCGGGCCCCGGCAGCAACCAGATAGCCCACCTGGGCGCTCCAGTCACGCTTGGGCGTGGTGCGGGGGTCATTCAGAAGCAGGGTGATAGCCGCTCCAGCCGGCACCCCCTGCTGTTTCAGGAGGTTCAGCACTTCCTGCTGTTTTTCCGGCAGTTTGTAGTAGTCGCCCTTCTGGGGCATATAGGCATAGTGATAAGGGCCGCGCTGAGCAAGCTCGAAACGAGCCTGATTGAATCCTCCCCACCACCAGAAAATCAAAACCAGGGGCAAGACAAATGCGAGCAGAAAAGGAATCCAGTGTTTCTTCATTACAAGGCAGCCATGATGCTTCCAGAGATGGGTCCAAAGATACCACAGAATCCACCCAACTTTCCTGTAAATGGCTCTGCATATGGGGATTCAAGGGATGGCTACTTTACCGCCCTAGGAAGGTAAAGATGTTCGCTGGCGACGTGACTCGAACAAACAAATGCCTGCCGCCACCGAGACATTGAGGCTCTCAACGGATCCGAACATGGGGATGCGTACCAGTTCGTCGCAGTTTTCCCGCGTCAGGCGTCTCAGGCCCTCCCCTTCCGCACCCAGTACCAAAGCGAGGGGGACGTCGAGCTTCATGCCAAACAGATCCTTTTCCGCTTCACCCGCTGCTCCCACCACCCAGATGCCCAGATCCTGCAATTCGCGCAGGGTGCGTGCCAGGTTTGTCACCGTAATGAACGGCACCGTCTCCGCCGCACCGGATGCCACCTTGCGTACGGTCGGATTCAACCCCGCGGCACGATCCCTGGGCGCGATTACCGCGTGCGCCCCCATGGCATCGGCCACCCGCAGGCAAGCACCCAGGTTGTGGGGATCCTGCACCCCGTCCAGCACCAGCAACAGGGCTGATTCAGACAGATTCTCGAGCGCCCCGTCCAGTGTGTGGGGCAAGGCCGCCTGCGCGGCGACTTTGGCCACCACACCCTGATGCTTGCCGCCAGCCATGTCATCAAGCCGCTGGCGCGGCATCTGCAAGGTCTTCACGCCATGGGTCTCGGCCAGTTGCAGCAAATCGCGGCTGCGCTGGTCGTGGCGCCCCTGGTCAAGATAAATTTCCTGAACACTCCGGGCATTCTGGCGCAAACGGCTGGTAACAGCATGAAAGCCGTGAATCAGAACGGACTGCGTCATTACGCCTGCTCGGCTTTGGGTTTGCCCCTGCGCCTCGACCCGGTAGTCCCGGTAGTCCCGGTAGTCCCGGTAGTCCCGGGAGTAGCCCGGGGCTTTTCGGTACGTGGCCTGGCCGCCCGTGGTTTGGCCGGAGAGGCGGCAACCAGAGGGCCTTCCTCCTTGACTACGGCAAAATCCACCTTGCTGGTTTCCAGGTCCACACGCATCACCTTGACCTTCAACCGGTCGCCCAGACGATAGCGTTTTCCGGTGCGCTCACCCAGCATCTGGTGCTTGGCCGCATCGAAGTGGAAATACTCGTCGCCCAGATCAGTCACATGCACCAAACCTTCGGCGTAGATGTCATCCAGCGCAACAAATACGCCAAAACCAGTCACACCGCTAATGCTGCCAGTGAAGACTTCACCCACCTTGTCCTGCATGAAATAGCATTTGAGCCAGTTTTCCACATCGCGCGTGGCTTCGTCGGCACGGCGCTCGGTCATGGAGCAGTGCATGCCCAGCTCGTCCCACTTGCCTGGTTTGTATTTCTCGCCATTGAGCGCCGCCTTGATGGAGCGATGAACCAGCAGATCGGGGTAGCGGCGGATCGGGGAAGTAAAATGCGTGTAGTTCTCGTAAGCCAGGCCGAAATGCCCCACATTGTCCGGGCTATAGACGGCCTGACGCAGGGAACGCAACATGACCGTCTGCAGCAACTGGGCATCAGGCCTGTTCTTGATCTGCAGGAGCAGTTTGGCATAATCCTTGGCGTGCGGGTCGTCGCCTCCGCCCAGGTCAAGACCGAAATCCGCCAGAAACTCGCGCAGATTGACCAGTTTTTCTGGCGTCGGTCCTTCGTGGATGCGGTACAGCGCCGGATGCTTGTGCTTCTTGAGAAATTCCGAGGCGCACCCGTTGGCGGCCAGCATGCATTCCTCGATCACACGATGGGCATCGTTGCGGTGCACCGGCACGATCCGGTCGATCTTGCCCTGGTCATTGAAGATCATCTGGGTTTCGATGGTCTCGAAGTCAATCGCGCCACGCTTGGCGCGGGCCTTGACCAGCACCCTGAACAACTTCTCCAGCTCCAGGATATGCGGCAGCAGTTCCTCGTTTTCCTTCGCTGCCCTGCCTTTGGGATCAGCCAGCATCTCGGCTACGGTAGTGTAGGTGAAGCGCTTGTGCGAATTCATCACGGCAGGATAAAAGCGGTATTTCTTCACCTCGCCGCTACCGTTGATGTCCATCTCGCACACCATGCACAGCCGCTCCACATTGGGGTTGATGGAGCTTAAACCATTGGACAATTCTTCCGGCAGCATCGGGATCACCCGGCGCGGGAAATACACCGAATTGCCGCGCTCGATCGCCTCCTTGTCCAGCGGCTCGCCCGGCTTGACGTAATGGCTGACATCGGCAATTGCCACGTACAGTTTCCAGCCGCCCTTGCCAAGCAGTTTCCAGCCCTTGCCCAGCGGCTTGCAGAATACGGCGTCGTCGAAATCGCGCGCAGTTTCGCCGTCGATGGTCACCAGCGGCAGGTCGCGAATATCCTCGCGGCCTTCGTAATCCTTCTTCTGCACCTTGGGCTTGAGTTTCTTCGCCGCCTGCGCCACGTCCTGCGGAAAATCATTGGGCAGATTATGCTTGCGCAGGGCGATCTCGATTTCCATGCCAGGGTCGGCATAATTGCCCAACACCTCGGCGATCCGGCCGATGGGGCGGCTATGCTTCGAGGGCTGCTGGATCATTTCAACCATCACCACCTGGCCGGGCTTGGCGCCCTTGTCGGAACCCGGCTCAATCAGGATTTCCTGGCTGATGCGCTTGTTTTCTGCCGTCACAAAAAGGATGCCGTGTTCAACGTGAAGCCGCCCCACCAACATCGAGTTGACGTGCTCCAGCACCTCGACGATGCTGCCTTCCGGCCGGCCGCGCCGGTCCACGCCGATCTGCCGCGCCATGACGCGATCGCCGTGCAGTACCTTGTCCATCTGTTTGCCGGACAAAAACAGGTCCGGGCTACCATCTTCAGGAACAAGGAAGCCAAAACCATCGGCATGCCCCTGTACAGTGCCCTTGATGAGATCGAGTTTCTCCATCAGGCAGATTGCACCCTTGCGGTTGCGCATGATCTGCCCATCGCGCTCCATCGCCCTGAGGCGGCGGGAAAAGATGTCGGCTTCTTCCCCGTCAAGGCCGAGCAGTGTGATCAGCTTCTCATCACTGATCGGGGCGCCCTGCTCTTCCAGCAGCTGGAGAACAAACTCCCGGCTGGGCAGGGGCTTTTCATAATTCCGGCTTTCACGCTCGAAATGTGGATCTTGAGGTTTGCCGCCTTTTTTTGCGGCCTTGCTATTTAGATTTGACAAAAGTTTCGTTTCCTATAAAATTCGCGTTTCTTGAAGCCCAGATGGCGGAATTGGTAGACGCGCACGGTTCAGGTCCGTGTGCCGCAAGGTGTGGAGGTTCGAGTCCTCTTCTGGGCACCAAATCAAAAAGGGCGGGTTCTTCGGAACCCGCCCTTTTTATTTACTCAAACGGGTGCCTTAATACAATCGTCTCTTCCCGGTCAGGACCAGTGGAGATGATGTCGATCGGTACGCCGCAAATTGCTTCCATGCGTTTGAGATAGGCGCGTGCATTTGCCGGCAACGCGTCATAATTCTTCACGCCAACAGTACTATCCTGCCAGCCCGGCATGTCTTCGTAGATCGGCTCACATTTGGCCAGAGTTTCAGCACCCACCGGAAGAATATCGGTCGTGCCGCCATCCACCTTGTAGCCGGTACACAAACGCACTGTTTCCATGCCGTCCATCACGTCCAGTTTGGTTACGCACAGACCCGTCACGCCATTGATCTGAA
>Ga0172380_10001836_pt1 | contig 35673 bp, 30 predicted proteins | sample Leawe162metaG_FD_119747 | JGI IMG/M metagenome (GOLD analysis project Ga0172380, IMG submission 119747) | Leachate microbial communities from a municipal landfill in Southern Ontario, Canada - Leachate well 162 metaG | ecosystem: Engineered > Solid waste > Landfill > Unclassified | place...
CAATCATTTTGTTCCTCTATATATTTAATTAAAAAATGCTGTTACGCCTATGCTAATTTGTATTAAATCGGTTTTCGATTTAACTGGATAATATTTTACGCTGCCTAATCTTACTTCTACTCCGTCTTCGGTTAAGTATTCTGCTTCAGTGCCAAGAATATATCTTCCTTTTATATCAATAAATAAACGCGACACATCGCCCATATCTTTTCCGACTTGAATGAGCAGACCGGCTCCTCCTCCATAACTAAAAGTGAGATCATCAAAATTTGTTGATGATGCTATCGATTCATTTGAATTCTCACTCTTTATATCAGTCGATGTAAAAATATAAGCACCTCCGAATAGTCCTTCGAGATATGGTCTTACAGTCCCCTGAAACGGAGTAATTAAAAACAACAAATGAAAATTTGCGAGACTATTGGTTCTCGAAACTTCTACGGTTACATCTGGGTTAGTAAGAGAAAAAGGACGTCTTTCCGTATTCTCACCATATATCATATAACCAATATTTAATCCGACTGAAAATGGTCGAGCCTTTGAAGGACTCCATATTGTGCCATGTAGATTTAATCCATATCCTACACGGTCAACATTCTCCTTAAATTCTCCCTGTGGCAGCCCAATTAGCAGCCCGCCGCCGACAGTCTGTGCATTTATTTTAAAGAACATTAAGAAGAAAAACGAGCTTAATAAAAGTAAACGAGTTTTCACTCAACCCCCGAAAAATATATCTGTTAAATATAAGTAATTTTCAAGTTATAGGGGTCTTTTTATGGGAGATTTTTATCTAAAAAGATAAAAGCCACAAATAATTAAAATTTTGTATCAATATCTTGATATGCCTTTTCTAAGATAAAATTGTAGTCGGAAAGTGGAATTTCAACTGCTCCGAACATTTTTAGATGGTCTGTTTGAAATTGAACATCAAGTAATGAAAAACCCTTTTCATTGAGTCTTTTTAACAAAGATGCAAGAGCTGCTTTCGAAGCTTGGCTTACTTTAGAGAACATTGATTCGCCAAAGAAAGCTCCACGGTAACTTATACCATAAAGTCCACCTACTAATTTATTATCGGAAAAAACTTCTACCGAATGAAGTGCTCCAATTTTATTTAAACCTTTATACTCTTTAACTAATTGCGTAGATATCCAAGTGCTTTCACGATGCGAGCAATTATCAATCACTTCAAATAAGGAAGTGTCATATCTAAATTCAAAATTAGATGAATCTAAGAATTTTTTTAAGGAGTGAGGAATATTATAATTATCAAGAGGAATAATGGTCCTAATTTCGGGATAAAACCATTCAATTTCGCCGGTATCACTATCCCCCATAGGGAAAGCACCTTGCGCATATATCTGCAAAACTTTTTCTGCTCTTTCTTTAAGTAATATATCTTTATTACTCATGCACCTTTACTTCATAAGAAATAATTTCATAGCCTTTATATGTTTCCAATCCTGCAAAAAATACTCCCACCAAGACAAGTAGCATTCCCAATAAAAAGGATGAGACAATGACCATATTTAAATCCACCGCAATAAAATAAGAACCTCCCAACAATAAAGAGGTAAATACAAACATAGCTACACCTGTTGTATAACACAGAACTGTATTACGCACCAATTTTACTCTATATACTAATGCTTTAATCTGGATTGCAATGCTTTCGAGGCGTACATCCTCATCGGTTGTAAGAGGTCTTTCTCCCACTTTCATAAATAAACGTCTCTTTTCTTCATTAAGTAAACGGATTCTATTTACAACGAGAGAATATTTATTATTTATTCCAAGTAAAAGTAAACCGCAAGCATTTATCATTACGGCAGGGGCTAAAATAAGCTGGATTATTTGTACTGCTGTCAATTGGTCGTTTGGTAACATATTCATTAATTTATTCTATCTTAAATGTTTTTGCAAAGTGAATTAAATCTTTACTTTAAATATATTAATTCCATTTATGAATTGGGATAAAAATAATAAATCAGTTTTGTTCCTTAATGGCAGTATTTCCTTGGTCAATCTCTACCATTTTTTAGCTGACCTTGGAACGATTAAAGTTTGATTTGGTATATTTCTAAGAGATAGTAAATGTCTGACCAATCTGATCCAACCCAACTTGTATGTCCATATTCGCTGCCGCATTATTCATCCATTCAATTGCTTCTTCAAATGGTTCCGAACTTTGACTAAAAGTCTTTGTGTGAATCGGAATAAAATAATTTGCATTAATCTCACTTGCCATAATAAGGGCTTCTTCGGGATTGCAATGCGCCTGCTTCCATGGATTATATGCACCGATCGGCATTATTGCAATATCTACATTTTCTTCCTTTGCAGCTCTAAGTTTATCTGTCTTTGCAGTATCGCCGCCAAATAAAATTTTCTTTCCGTTTCGTTCAACAACATAGGCATTGTAGCTTCTTCCATCTTTGAAATGTCCGCGTGAACGGTCTTTTTCCCAAGGAAACCGCCATCCAAAATGCCTAACCTCAAATGCCTTGATTCTGAAATCGGGCAAATTTAATTCTTCCTGCCAATCAAGTACATTTATCGATTTCCATGGCATATCATCAATTACATCTGCGGTTAAGTGAGCCACAACTACATCAATTTCATTCGGGAATCGTTTTGTAATTGCTTTAAGAGTCGGCACATCAGTATGATCCATGTGTGCATGAGAAAGCAAAACTAAATCAGGTTTGGGTAAATCTTCCACTTTTAAAGCAGGTGGTGTAAGTCTCGAAGGTCCGAAACTCGTACCAAGAAAATATATACCTACTCTATCAAATAATACCGGATCAGTTAAAATCCATTTGCCATAAAAATTGATTAAAACAGTCGAATGACCTAACCAAGCAACATTAACCTCTTCGTCTTTCCATAAATGAGGTTCGGGTTTATAATTTAACGAAGCTAAAGGCTGGGCTTCGATATTTTCCGTGAATAATTTTGGAAATAATACCGCACCTAAAGCCGTCAATGTCGAATTTTTTATAAAATTTCTTCTTGTATTCATATACTACATAACATCTTATTTAATAAAATTGTTCCAAATTGATGAAGTTTGCAAAAAATTACTTGATTGAGGATAAAAAGGCAGACTTTCTTAAAAAGCTACCTTATTAGAGAGTTCATTTGTATCTCCCTCTTTTATAGGAAAGTAATCAGAAAGAAGCTTGCCGGCTTTGGTTAGGGTCGTTAATATACCATTTAAATAAAATTCGTTTTTAAACGCCAATTGCATCTCATCGCGAATAGCGTCCCATACAGATTGCTCGACTTTTTCATTTATCCCCTTACCTGCAAGGATATAGAATTGCTTTTCTTCAAGAAGAATAAGAATTAAAAAACCTGTACCATCAAGTGTATTATCCATTCCGAGTTTTCTAAATTCCTTTATCGCAAATTCTCTAATGGAAGTTTTTCTTTCAAAAAATTTTCTTTTTTCTTTGATAGCAACGCGCACTTCACCGGCAGTAGATTTCTCAACCTCGGTAATCTTTGATGAGATTATTAAGAAATCATCATCCGAGAAATAATTATAGATAAGTTTTTTTGTCATTAGTATTAAGATAATAGATTTTTTACTTTACCGCAAAACTTAGATTCTATGTATATTTGTTTATTAGATTATCACAAATTGGAGAAATAATGTATAAAGTAGTTTTATTACGACATGGAGAGAGTGAATGGAATAAACTCAATCTATTCACAGGTTGGACTGATGTAGAACTTTCGGAGCAGGGATTAAAAGAAGCCAAATTAGCGGGCGAACTCCTTAAAGAAGGGAATTACAAGTTTGACATTGCCTATACTTCACTTTTAAAAAGAGCAATCCGCACTCTTAATATTGTCTTGGAGGAGATGGATTTATTATGGCTTCCGGTAGTAAAATGCTGGAGATTAAATGAAAGACATTATGGAGCTTTACAGGGATTAAATAAAGGCGAGACCGCCGAAAAATATGGTGCTGAACAAGTAAAAGTATGGCGCAGAAGCTATGACGTTCCACCTCCGGCATTAGAAGAATCGGATGATAGATATCCGGGTAAAGACCGCCGTTATGCTGATATGGATAAAAAAGATATTCCATTAACAGAAAGTTTAAAACTAACCGTTGATCGCTTTTTACCATATTGGCACGAGACAATCGCTCCCGATATTAAAGCAGGTAAAAATGTTGTTATAGCAGCTCACGGAAATAGTCTCCGCGCATTAGTAAAATATCTCGATAATGTTTCTGATGAAGAGATTGTTGAATTAAATATTCCTACGGGAGTGCCGTTGGTTTATGAATTGGATAATGACTTAAAACCGATTAAACATTATTATCTCGGCGATCAAGAAAAAATTGCTGCTGCGATTAATTCAGTAGCTAAGCAAACTGAGAAAAAATAGTTTTAGTTTTACTAAAGCCCGGCATAAGTCGGGCTTTAGTATTAGTGCATCATTTATAACCTTGATTTTTCAAACTATTTTCTCAATTTTCTAATATGATTATTTCATTAATATGTTCGGAATATAAATGTTTAAAAAAGTATCGTTAATCGTTCTTTTTTCTTTCGTAGGGTTGAATGCACAAACAGTAATTGGCAAGTATGCCGGAGAGTTCTTGGCAATAGGTGTGGGCGGTAAAGCCCTCGCAATGGGGAGTGCTCAAAACGCAATAGTTAATGATGTTACCGCAGGATACTGGAATCCAGCCGGCTTAGCTCATATTAACTATCCACAAGCCGCATTAATGCACGAAGAACATTTTGGAAATCTTGTTAATTACAATTATGCCGCTGCCGCTATACCTTACGGTGCGGATATGAGTTTTGGTCTAAGTATTATTCGTCTAAGCATTGATGGCATTCCTGATACTCGTAATGCGCTCTATGATGCGAATGGTGATGGCATCCTCGATATAAGAACCGACCGATTAGACTATTCAAAAATTTCCGAGTTTAGTAATACCGATTGGGCATTCTATTTTACGTTTGCTAAGAGACAATCCGATGATTTTTATTGGGGTGCTAACGTTAAATTAATCAGAAGAGACCTTGCAGAATATGGAGCAACGGGAATTGGTTTCGATGTTGGCGTTCATTATCGTCCTTACGAAAAATTAATGCTTGGTGTAGTCATCCAAGACGTTACTTCCACTTTAATTGCCTGGGATACAGGAAGAAATGAATTGATCACTCCGACTTTAAAAGTTGGGGCGGCATATTCATTCAATATTCTAGGGGGTGTTGTTACACCTATTACAGATTTCGATATTCGTTTTGAGAATAGAAAATATGCTTCGACATTTAATCTCGGTCCGGTAAGTTTTGACTTGCACACCGGCTTAGAATATAATTTTAAGAATGTAGTAGCTGTGCGTGCCGGTTATAGTGATGTTAAACAGATTACTCTCGGTGCAGGATTATTTTTACCTAAACTTACAATCGATTATTCTTATGCTCGATTTACAGGTTCACAAGATGAAACACTTCCGGCTTCACACCGTGTTTCATTAATTCTTACACTCGATACACCGGAATTTTTACGAAGCGGATTGTAGTGCGATTAAAAAATATTAAATATTTTATACCGATTATTTGCATTGTTTTTTTTACCGGTTGTTCGATAAGCAAACCATCGGTATATGGTAACAACTACCCCCTTCAAAACACATCCCACTTTATTGAAAATATATCATTAAAAATTCCGGATAAATACCACTTCGTTGAAGATAATGAATGTTTCTGTCGCGAATTATGGTTCGTTAAAGATGATTATTCGTCTGATATATCAATTAATAAACTCAATCTCGAAAACAGCAATTCGCTTGATGACGAAGACCTCTTGTATCAAGTTGCCGAGCTATCACTTCAATTAATCAAAAAGAAATTGAAAGGTGATTTTTTATTTGATGGCAGATATGAATGGTTCGATATTGGCGAAAGAAAAGCTATTGCGTTTAGATACGGAAACAAAGATAAATATAACGGAAGGAATGTAATTACGAATGTTAATGGCGTGCTTTTAGAATCAACAGCATTACTCCATAAGGACTTACATAATCAAGTATTGCTATCTGAGCTTTTCAAAGCCCAGAATAGCAATTTAGAAAATCTTACATACTAATTATATCGTTATATATTATAAATGCCATTAAGATAAGTAATAAAACAAACCCGGCATTTTGAATAGCAATCTTTGCCTTAATCGGAATTTCTCTTTGAATAATTCCTTCAATAAGAATAATAACAAAATGCCCGCCATCTAAAACCGGGAAAGGCATTATATTTATTATTGCTAAACTCAAGGAAAGCATAGCAAGGAAAAATAAGAATGGCATAATTCCGGAATCGGCTGATTTTGCAGCGTATTGAGCTATTTTAACTGGTCCGCCAAACGCCTGCTTAAATTCCACTTTCCCTGTTATTACGTTCTTCATCATTGTCAAAGTCAATTCAGTATATTGCCCAATATTAGAAACACTTTGACTAAGAGAACCGAATACACCATATGTTTTATATTCAAATTCGCCTGTATAAGCATCAGCAATCGCTATTCCTATCTTACCTTCCAATCCGGGATTAACAACAGTCTGAACTGTATCCTTGCCTCTTAAAATAGTTACCGGTATATCAGTCTGCTTATTGGCAGTAATTATTTTTACGACTTCCTCGCGATCTTTTACCGAAACATTATTAACTTCTAAGAATATATCACCGGAAGCAATTTTTCCAGCTTCAGCAGGTGAATTCTTCATTACATCCTGAACAAAAGGCTGAGTAGGGTTTGGAAAAAGGAAAATTCCCTTTTGTGATGCTTGTGTAATTTGTGAACGAGAAATTAAAATATTTTGTTCCACACCGTTTCTTTCTACCAATACATTTAGGTTATTTCCGGTATTATTTACTAATAAATTATCAAGAACTTCTTCCCAATTACTTACTTTTTTACCGTTAATCTCTTTTATTTTATCGAAAGATTGGAAACCTACTTTTTCCGCATTGCTATTAGCTTCAATTTTACTGATAGTAGTTGATTTAAATATCTGTTTACCTTGATAGAAATTAATTCCCCAAAAGATTGAGAGTGTAAGGAGAAGGTTCATTAATACACCGGCAGTGATTACAAATAATTTCTGATAAGTTGGTTTAGATCGAAATTCATGCGGTTGAGGTTCTTTTTCTAAAAATTCAGTATCGTTACTTTCATCCACCATTCCGGCGATTTTTACATACCCACCTAATGGCAAAAGACATAATTTATAATCAGTATTACCTTGTAAATCGACATCTTTCGGAAGATCAAGAAATGTGAATTTTGTAATTTTATTATAACCAAACAACCTTTTACCGAACCCGATTGCAAATGCGTCCACTTGCATTCTGCAAATCTTAGCCGCGGCAAAATGTCCAAACTCATGAACAAACACCAATATGGCTATCGTTATTACAAAATAAATAATATAATCCATTAAAAATTATCTCCGTTAATTAAACTTTTTATTTAACCATTCTCTTGTTATACGGTTACATTCAAATATTGTTTCTAAATCGGGTTCTCTGTGATTCTCGATAGTATCAAGTGCATAACCAATAAATTCGGGAATTTTGTTAAAACCAATCTTCCCCTCTAAAAAATTATAAACAGCTACTTCATTCGCAGCGTTCAAGATACATGGTGCAGTACCTCCTGCTTCCATAACATCATAAGCCAAATTAAGGCATTCAAATTTTTCTGAATCCGGTTTTTGAAAAGAAAGGGTACCGATTTCACTAAAATTTGTTACAACTTTTTTATATTCAAAACGTTCCGGATAACTTAAAGCATACAATATTGGCAATTTCATATCCGGTGTACTTATTTGTGCTTTTATTGAACCATCAATAAAAGCTACCATTGAATGAATTATAGATTGAGGATGTATCACCACATCAATCTTTTCCTTTGGTAAATTAAAAAGCCAATGTGCTTCTATTACTTCTAAACCCTTATTCATCATCGTAGCGGAATCAATCGTTATCTTACTTCCCATCTTCCAATTTGGATGATTGAGTGCATCTGTAATCGTAACAGATTTTAATTCTTCTTTTCCCTTATTAAGAAAAGGTCCACCGGAAGCTGTTAAAATTAATTTATCAACATTCTTTTTCTCTTCGCCAACAAGGCATTGGAATATCGCACTATGCTCTGAATCTACCGGAAGCATTTCAGTACCATACTCTTCGCATAGCGATGTTACAAGTTCACCTGCAGCTACGAGTGTTTCTTTATTAGCAAGTGCAATCCGTTTTTTCCTTTTAATTCCCTCTATAGTAGGAGCTAATCCTGCAAATCCAACCATAGAAGAAAGGAGAATGTCATAATCAAGCGATCCACTTAATTCTAAAATCCCTTCTTCACCCTCTAAAACAATACATTTATTGCCAACGATCTTTCTTAGTTCCGCGGCTTTTTTTCTATCTCTCACTGCCACGGCTTCCGGACGAAATTCTTCTATCTGCTTTACAAGTAGGTCTATATTCTTATCAATTGTAAGTCCGGCAACATAAAAATGTTCCTTAAACTCTCTTACAATATCAAGAGTACTTACACCGATAGAACCGGTAGAACCTAATATTAAAATGCGTTTCATTTTTTTCTCAAAGGGTAAACCACAATATTAATTATATTTATAATTAAAAGTAAGCTTTATCCCACAAAATGCCTGCTTAATGCAAGCAGTATATTTATAACTACCAATAGATTGATAAAGCTATTTAAGGTATAAAGTTTTCTTAAATTCTCATAAACTACTGGCTTAAGGGTCTCGCTATTTTCTAAATTTTCACCTAATTCAAGTCTGACTTTTTTCGCCGCCGGAATTACTTTTGCTCCAATTAGGAAAAGAATGAATACCATTATTACTTGCTTAGTTATCAACCAATGATTTGCTGAAACTTGAAAGAAAGAAAATCCAGGATTTAGGAATACAACAAAGATTCCTGTAATTAAAATCCCCATTGAGCCAACTATTCCAATAATATTAATAAAATTAAGATATAGCTTAATAAACTTTCTTTCGCCGAATTTCATTTGGTTTTGTTTTATGTAGCTTCTTAGTATATAATCACTTAAAAAATTTGCAAGCCATATACCGGCAAACAAAATATGTATAGTTACTAATATTGGATAAAATGTCATATTTACTCACTTTCTTAAAATTTAAGCTATAATTTACGAAAAATATTGATTACCCTAAAGGGAGTAAGTCGATTCTTGGACTTTCTATCCGGTATTAATTTCTCCCTTGCTTGTAAATTGCGTTCTTTAATTTTAACTTTGTGTTCAAGCAATTAATTTGAAAGGAAATTCAAGTAATGACAAATGCACAAAAATGGGTAGCCGCTTTTTTAGGTCTTTTTTTAATCATATTTTTAATCGGGAGATTCACTCAAAAAGATGAAATATCCATGATTCCTGAAGATAACGCATTTATGGGTGGAGAAAATAAGGAACAATCAAATAAACCCGCCGGACTTGTCTTAATCGAACAAAATGGATGTCAATCCTGCCATGGAGAAGATTTTAATGGAACTACATTAGCACCAGCATTGGCTTCTCTAAAAGAACATTGGGATAGAGATGGTTTAATTAATTATTTGCGCAATCCATCTTCATATAGTGGTGATAAACGCTTTGAAGCATATAAAGCACAATATAGAAGCATTATGCCTTCTTATGGTAATGTGGAAGTAAAAGACCTTGGTAAAATTGCAGATTTCCTGTTAAATAAATAGTAGCCATTCCTAATGATATAAATCATTTTGAATCAAATTCCCTGAGGAACAAACTATCACTCAGGGAATATACTCTTAAATGTTTCATCAAAATCATCAACAACTATATTTTTTGTTCTTATATAAAATCAAGTTATACCAAATCATAAGGCAATCGAAATCAATTAAATAAGTTAGGAATGAGTAATTAATTAAAAGAGAAGCAGTAAAGTAAATATTATTCGCTAACTTCTGAATCGTAATACGCTTTATATTTAATAACAGATTCAAGAATTGCCTTGGAGATTTGATCCTGCCCCTTTTTGCTATTTAAAAATGCTTCGTCCTCGTAGTTAGATAAAAACCCGGTTTCTATTAATACACTTGGCATTGAAGCACCTACAAGTACATAGAAACCCGCCTGCTTAACCCCATAGGAAGGGTTTGATACACCCGTTTTCCATTGTGTATTTAATACATCTGAAAATTTTTCAGAGTAACGCATATATTGAGAATGCGCCATACTCACGAGAATAAAATTCTCATCCGTCAATTTCTGATATTTATTCGGATCATTTTCATATTGAATTACACTATTTTCAAACTCAGCAATAGATATGGCTTCTTTTGTACGTCCGGGGCGAAGCAGATAAACTTCAAAACCTTTTCTATTGCTCGGTTTTTGGGCCGATGAATTGCAATGAATGGAAATAAATAACTTGCCGTTATTTTCATTTGCTATTTTACCTCGGCGATAAAGTTCTATAAATTGGTCTGTGCTCCGCGTATAAATTACTTTAACATCGGGAAGATTTTTTTTAATTAACGCACCAAGTTTAAGAGCTATTGCAAGATTAATATCTTTTTCTTTTACTCCCGTAATGCCTATTGCTCCGGGATCCTTACCGCCATGCCCTGCATCAATCACTATTGCATCGAAAGTCCACTTTGTTTTTACTTCTTCTACTTCGGCTTTGTTTGTAGTGCCTTCAAATAGTTTATTATGAACGGTTACTAATAAATCTCCTGTTTCGACATCAAAAAATGCCTCACTTCTCGAATATCCTTCTTTAAGATCAAAAACAAACTGCCAATTATTTCCTCCTGTTTTTTTAAGTGAGGCCTTTTTTACTAATCCGGTTGGCTCTATAAAATTTAATATTCCTGGGGCAATTGTAGTTCTTGTTAGAAACAGATAAAGCTTACCATCGCTAATCGAATGACGAGGAGTATTAATTCTCTTAGAAGTATTAAATCTAAGCATCGTGCCATTAGCTTTTTCTTCAATGCTCGCACCATAAATATTATATTTTAGTGCTTCCGGTGATTTCGCAGCAGGCTTCGGTATCGAAGTCGATTCTTTACCCGAATTATCCGGCGAATTTTTCGTTGCATTAGGAATATGAGGCTGAATAGGTGTTATTGCGGCTATTTGCTTTGAAGATACCTCGGAGATATTAGCCGTAGTATTCGTTGCGATTTTTGCTGAATTTGCACTCGTTTCTAATATTGCTTTCTCACTGCTTTTAGTAATAGAATTACTTTCCGATTTAAACAAATCCACAAACATAGTTGCAGGATTATATTTTTTAGAAGTAATATTTAATTGTTTCGCTGATTCATTAAATATTAGTTCTTTACTGTATCCCAAAGAAAAATAATCTATACTATATGCAAGCGGCACAAAAATATCATCCCCAATTATCATAGTTGAAATTGGTAATTGGAATAATGCTTCATCTTGAGAATCGATTGCTCTTCCCGATACAACCACGTATTGATTCCTTCCCGTGAATTTAATTCTATAATCGGTAAATTTTAATTCAATCTTTTTCGATTCTTGATTTATGTATATACCTGCATTTAGAAGAGCGGACATTTCTTTAAGAGAAACAAATGTAACCCCTTCCCTAACAACAAATGAAAGTGTGGCAGGGGAACCATTATTATCCACACTTATTTTATATAATCGCTGAGCGTTAATAGATGTGGTAATTATAAGCAATATGTATATGAATATAATTTTTTTCATATTATCCAATGAATGGAATCATAAATCTGCTTTTCTTTTTATACTCACTGAAATTTTCTTTGAAATGTTTAAGTAAAATTTTTTCTTCTAAAAATGCCCGCATTATAAATAAAGGCAGTTCGATCAAAATCACCAATGGTATAATGATGTAACTTAGAAGGGCAATACCTGCACCAAAATCGCTTAAGAATTGCGATAAATATTGCGGATGACGTATATATTTATAAATTCCGGAACTAACTAACTTATGTTCTTTTAGAATTACAACATCCTGAGCGTAACTATCTCCTAATTCCTTAAATGAAATTACTTGAATCCATGAAAATATTATGTAAAGTGCAAGACCGATATATCTCCATATAGCAAATTGCTCTTTGAATGATTCAGGCAAAACGAAAGCATTAAAGGCACTCACAATAGTAAGAATTAATATGAGGGCAGAAATATTAGGAGGCAATTTTTGAAGAAAAGATTCGGGACGTTCGGTTACTTTTAATACCGAAATCCTTACACCTTTCTTCGCCGCAGAAGCATTGGCACTCATTGTAACAACTAAATTGATTAATAATATTATATTAATCGGATCCATTTAAGTAACTCCACAATTAATTCGGTAATATAACAACTTTATTGATTTAAAATCATTTTCAGCGCATTGTGAAGAGACGCGAACTTAAATTTAAATCCGCTTTCTAAAGTTTTTTTAGGATTTATTTTTACACCCTTTAATACATTGTCAGCCCCTTCTCCATACAAAATTTTGATTATAAATTCCGGCACCTTCATAAAAGAAGGACGGTGCATAACATTACCGAGTTCGCTGCTAAATTGTTTTAATGTTACAGATTCCGGTGATACTCCATTATAAATACCATTTAAATCATTCTCTAAAGCAAAAATAAAAAGATTTGCAATGTCCTCAATATGTATCCATGGAAATGGCTGATCTCCAGAACCGATTGGTCCGCCGACAAAAAACTTGAATGGGACAATCATTTTTGAAAGTGCCCCCTCGTTTTCATCTAAGACAATTCCAATCCGTATTAACACTCTTCTTCCATATATTAAAGATTCAGATGCGTTTTCCCACTTAACTACTACTTCACTTAGGAAATCTTTTCCATTATTTGAGTTTTCATCACACTGATTAGCTTGAACACCATAATAACCAATGGCAGAAGCACCTATATAGACCTGCGGCTTTTGTGAAACTGAATTTATTACTTCAACTATTTTTTTTGTAGTCTCAACACGACTGTAGAGAATTTTTGATTTATGTTCTTCGTTCCATCTACGCGCCATAACGTTTTCGCCTGCGAGATGAATCACTGCATGCGCTCCATTAATTTCTTCTGTTAATTCTTCTTCATTCCATTTGATACATTTCGTTAATCCCGGTAATTGTTTCATTGCTTTTTCGGGATTCCGAGTAACACCTACTACCAAATACCCCTTATTGAGAAGTTTATTCGATATATTTTTCCCAATTAACCCTGTTATTCCCGTTATAATTATTTTTTTCATAAAATACTCCTTAGCTTGTGAAACATATTATATGTTCAATAAGTTTACAAGTATCTCCAAAATATCATATTTTTACTTAAACCTTGAGGGCAATATATGAAAAGAAATTATACTTACCTTTTTATCGTACTCATTATGTTTATCACAATTACAAAAATTAATTCGCAACAACTATCAATTAAAGGAAAAGTATTAGATAAAAAAGATGGATTGGCTTTAAGCTTTGCAAATATCAGAGTTAGTAACTCCTCGATTGGAACGGCTGCAAATGTGGAAGGAGATTTTGAACTCCGCCTTAAACCAGATAGCTACACTATAATAATTTCATTTATAGGATATAAATCCGATTCAATTAAAGTGAATCTCAATGCGAATAAGAATTTAATGATTCCATTGGAGCGGATATCAATAAACTTACCCGAAATAACCGTACTTCCGAAAGAAAATCCGGCAAATGAAATAATCCGCCGTGTAATTAAAGCGAAGAAAGAGAGAGAAGAAAAACTTGATTCATATATTTTTCACGCTTATACCAAAGGACTAATTAAAACTACTCAAAGTATTTCTGCCAAAGACAGAAGTGTAAATTTAAGTATTAGTACACGAGATACCGGTGCACTTAAAATTACAGGTATAATCGAAAATGAAAGTATCGGATATTTTCAAAAACCTTCTTCCTACAAAGACGAAATAATAGCACAAAAACAAAGCTCAAATACACCGTCATCAATTAATATCCTAACCGGCGGAAGGTTAATTCAGAATTTTTATTCAGACGATATTCAGTTCTTTGGAAAACCATTAACGAGCCCAATTTCCGAAGATGCTCTCGACTATTACTATTTCGATCTCAAAGATACTTTGGCTTATGATAATAGAGCTGTTTATCAAATCTATTTTGAAACACAAGACCGTTCCGACCCCGGTTTCTATGGAACTATTTATATAGCAGACAAAACTTTCAATTTAGAGAAATTAGAGGTTTTCCTTAATCGTGCCGCTAATCCGGGTGGTATTTTCGATAAAGTTAATATTTTTCAGCAATTTCAGCTATATGAAAACAATATCTCTATGCCGATTGATTATAGAATTTTCGCAGATGGTAATGTCTTGGGAATTGCAAAATTCGGATTTGAGTTAAATTCGATTTTCTTTGATTACGATATTAATTCTAAAATTCCCGAAAATAAATTTGATATGGCGGTTATAAAAGTTCTTCCCGATGCGGATAAAAAAGATTCAACTTACTGGAAAAATACTCAGACGATCCCAAATACACTTGAAGAGATTAAGGCTTATGCAAGAATCGACAGCGTTGAATCCATCCCACGAACATTCTGGGATAATTTTTCTTTTCTCGCATCTCGTCTTTATCTGAATGATAATTATTCCTTTACAGGTTTAACCGGACTGTATCATTTTAATAGGGTTGAAGGACATTCTCTTGATTTCGGGCTATACGGTGAAAGTCTATTAAATAAACGCCTTAATTGGTCAACAGACTTCTCTTATGGATTTTCAGATAAAAAATTCAAGCAGGAATTTGAAGCTTCTTATCTCGTTGGCGAATATAGAACCGGAAAAGTATATCTAAATGCTTACAACAAGTTAACCGACCTTTTTGGCGAATCGAATAAATACAACAAATTAACTTCAACGGCTCTAAGTTGGATTTCTAAAAATGATTTTAGAGACTATTACTATACGAGAGGAATAGAGTTTTCGATCGACGAGCAAGTATTTCCTATTCTAAAATTAGGAGCGGGATTTTTATATCGTGAAGATAGAACGGCTTTTAATAAGTCTAATTTCTCACTTTTTAATCAGAGTAAGACATACCGAAAAAATAAAGTAATTACTCCTGCAAATACAGAAGCACTCACAGCATCCTTTACTCTTGATTTTAGAAAATATATTGAGGATGGTTATTTTAGAAGACGAGCATCCTTTGGTGAAGCATTCTTTTTATTAAGCGGCTCAATCATATCCTCACTCGGTACAAGTGACTATATGTTCGATCAATACAAAGCAAACATCTATTCATTTATTCCTACTTATCGTTCTACAAATATTGTAATGAATGTTAATACGACATTTTCTAATGGCGGAGTTCCTTTCCAAATGATGGAGGCCCTCCCAGGTAATATCGAAAGTGGAGGAAAAAACTTCACCTTCCGAACATTACGAATAGGTGAGGTCTTTGGAGATAAAGTGATTGCTATCAATCTAGAACATAACATCAACGATGAATTATTTCGTTTCCTAAGCATTCCTTTTATTGAGGATATTCAGCTTGCTTTGTCATTTCATTTTAATATGGCTTGGACTTCTCTTTCCAAAGAGAGTAAAGAGATTAATAGAATGGCATTAAATGGTAGTTATTTGCAACCTTATTCAAGTAAGCAAATTGAATTTACGCAACCATTTATGGAAGCTGGTTTCGGAATAGGACAGTTACTTTTTCCAATCAAATTTGAATTTACATGGAAACTCAATCATTTTGGAAATAATAATTTTGTAATTTCACTTAATACTTTTGTTTTGTAATAGGAATTATATGAAGCTGCTAAAAATAGTTTTCTTTTTGTTTACCGTTAATTTGTTTGCACAAGAAATTTCGATTAGTAAAATAGAACCTCCAAACTGGTGGACAGGAATGAAAACAAATTCTATTCAACTAATAATTTACGGAAATAATTTAACAGATTTCAGCGCTGAGTTTTCTCCTAAAGGTCCAATTATTAATAAAATTCATACGATAGAAAATTCTTCATATTCCTTCATAGATATCACTATCCCAAAAAAAATGAAACCCGGAAAATATGAATTAACATTCGAAGGCAAAAATGGAAATGCAAAATTTGAATACTCATTTTTCGAACGTGAAAATAATAAAAACAATTTTCAAGGCTTTTCAAATAAAGATATAATTTATCTTGTAATGCCGGATCGGTTTGCTGATGGCGATCAAACTAATAATAAAATTGAAGGATACAACGATCCATTCGATTCATTAAAAACGCAGAAAAGATATGGCGGAGATATTCAAGGACTTATTGATAAATTGGATTACTTTATTGATCTTGGAGTTACAACCCTTTGGATAAATCCATTAGTAGAGAACAATACATTTCGATCTTATCATGGTTATGGGGCAACTGATTTCTATAAGATAGATCCTCGTCTTGGTACTAATGCTCTCTATAAAGAACTCGTAAATAACGCTCATACTAAAGGAATAAAGATTATTATTGATCATGTGGCAAACCACTTTAGTGATGATCATCCATGGATGAAAAATCTTCCGATGAGAAATTGGATTAATGGTGCGAAAGAAAACCATTTAGATGCGGCACATCATAAAATGGTATTTACTGACTTATATTCAGACAGCTCTACTATTAAACACGTAGAAAAAGGTTGGTTCACAGATTACATGCCCGACCTGAATCACGATAATCCATTTGTTCAAAAATATATTACACAAAATACTATCTGGTGGATTGAATCGAGTGGATTAGATGGAGTAAGAGAAGATACTTATCCATACTGTGGGCAGAAATTTATGTCTGATTGGGCAGAAACTATAATGAACGAATATTCTAAACTCAATATAGTGGGTGAAGTTTGGACAGGCGAACCCCAGTTTTTAGCCGGCTACCAAAAAGACAATTCTTATCGCCCTGATTTTAATACAAATCTTCCTGCTATTACTGATTTCGGATTCCGTGATGTTTTAGTGAATTTTTTACAAGGCAATAAAGGGATCTATTCGGTTTATGAACTTCTTACAAATGATTTCCTTTATAAAAACCCTGCTAATCTCGTTACATTTATAGATAACCACGATGTGGCAAGGACAATGTATTATGCAAAAGGTAATATTGCGAAAGCAAAAATTGCTTATACATTACTTTTTTCTATGCGCGGTATTCCAAGCTTTTTATACGGCTCTGAGATCGGAATGGTAGGAACAGAAGATCATGGTGAATTAAGAATTCCATTCCCTGGTGGTTTTCAAAACGACTCACGTAATGCTTTTAATAAAGATGGAAGAACTATTTACGAAAATTATATTTATGACTTTATTACTAAATTAATTCATATAAGAAAAGATAATGAAGCACTTTCGATAGGAAAAACAATACAGCTACCACCAGTTAATGAAACATATATCTATTTTAGAATTAGCGAAAATCAAAAAATAATGGTCGCTGTAAATAATAACAATCAAGAACAAGAAATTAACTTAACTGAATTAAAAAATATTTTGGGTGATGGAAAAGTATTTAGATCCTTATTAGATGAATCGGAGACAGGGATTCCTGCTGATTATAAATTAAAACTAAAGCCGATGAGTGCAGAATTATTTTTGATTAAGTAAAAACTAAATCACTCAAACCAAGAGACCACTTCAAAATTATTAGTATGCGGAAAATATGGAGGCACTTTGAGGAGTAGTCTTTCATCATATTTATGAACGAACCTTAATCCTTTATAAGGATTTCCGGCATTATTGTAATTAGCTGTTACTCTTAAGTCGTTTGCAATTAATCCACCAAATATATTCCAATTACCGAGAAAATTTTGGTTAACCAAACCATCTTCGGGACCAATAGTACCATTCATACAGTACATCGAAGCCATTGTTGTAATATTTTTCCCTAGGGTATTAGAGTTTGATTGAATTCTTATTGTCTCTTCGGCAATAATACCTGCTAAGTCGTCAGAATTTGGATTGGTACGTGGGTCAGAAGCATAAGTAAAATCATCTTCAAAATAAACGCCTCCTGCTCCACTTGTCCCCTTTTTTGTAGCTGCTATCGTAACATTACCATTTACCACTCCTTTGGTATAGACATTTCCTCTTTCGACATAAATAACTCCATTTGGTGCTAAAGTGGTTAAATTTTGAGTTTTGGATGTGGACCAAGAGCCGGTACCAATCTTTTGCTGAAATGTTACAGTGCCATCTGAATTAAAATAAAGCTTCACGTCAATTTTTTTATTCGTATTAGTTGTATCACGGAAAATTTTGCTTGCATTAGCTCTCATACCGGTAGTATCGAATACAAGTGGTAAATCCAAACCAGATTCATAGCCTCCATAAAATTTAGGGTCTTTAGGAGTCCCCGTTTTAGTTAATCCTGTTTTAGTAGATACTTTCCCTAAAAAAACAGGCGAACCCGAAGTAGTAAGTTTTCCATTGGTATGAAATGGTCCATCGAATGTATCACCCGTTGCCGGATATGCGCTTGAAATATTTGAATAATAATTTCCATATTTAGCAAAATTACTTGGTCTTAATTCTACAATAATTGTTCTTGTTACACCCTCATACGTCCCTTCTGAAACAATTGTAGCTAATTGAGTAAAATTAGTATTAGCATCACAAGCACCTAGAAAATCACCATGAGCAAGATGAGCAGCTACGGCACCAGCAGAAACACTCATTGTATGTCGGGCAGATGAATTTCCGGGTGGAATATGGCATATTGTTACTTTACCATTTGTATTGCCTGCAGCCATATTAGAGACAAAAACGTTTAATGTCCCCCCTTGATAGCTAACGTTTGAATATCCTGCTTCCCAAGTTTTATCCATAAATATTGAATTTGCTGCCAAATTAGCACCACTAACTGCAATATTATAAGCAGTTGTTTCGATAAAATAACGGGAATAGTTATCCATAACTCTTAGAGTAAGTCCATTAAAATTATGACCCACGACTAAGAAAATAAGACTAAAACCAAGTACCAAAAAAATTGCTGCTTTTCCGCCCATTATCTGTTCCTCAAGTTACGTGCTGCTAAACGAACCTGCCGCCAAAACACACTTGAATATTCATTATTGTAAGCGGCATAATTTTCTATTTTTAGATCAATCCGCATTGTGTAAATCTGACCCGGTTTTGTAATTGGGAAAGGAAGCAAGTTCCCAAAAACATCGTAATAGAGCAATTTAAATTGTGTAACTCCCAAATTAACACCCCTAGGTGTTCCATTATTTATTACCCTATATAAAAATCGATCTCTTGGATTTGGGGTTTCTGATAATTCCGATACCGGTCCAACATAATACTTCATTGTATCTACTATCATATCATTATTACTATCCGTAAGAAAAACGATTCTATTTGAATCAGCTGAAACAATTGATTTCGTTGGATCGGGAATTTTTTGCCAATTTTTACAATAACCTACTTTTCTAAAATCGTACTCTAATAATGTTACTGCCTCTACAAGACTCTGCTGAACAATTACTTCGCCACCGTAAACATAAGTATTTTTAGTTGCCGCTTCATTCATACGCAAAAGAATTAAAAGAAGCATACCGCCTACTAATGTTGAACCCAATATGTCTATTAATGTACTAAAGCCCATTATCGAAAATACCAATAACTAAAAACTGTTGACATCCTAACAGTATCGACCATCGAAGGACTCGTAATTGTAACCGTAATTTTTTTATGCCATCTCCTTGAAGTTACAAAACTATTAAGATTTGAGGGATCTACATATTTAACAACACAAGAAGCATTAAAAACAGCGGATTGAAAAGTGGGGTCGCTTGATGTATTTTTTGTATATCCATTATAATCATCAAAATCATCAAAATCCGGATATGATTCACCCGTTTCTTTCCCAAGTGAATTGGGGTTGGTAAGATTATTAACGTTACCTAAACTCATATCAACAGTAGCAGCATCGAAAGCTTTAGAACTTGCTTCTTCAATTATGGATGTTCCGAGTGAAACAGCCATAACTCCAAACTTAGTTTCATACATTACATTAGAAGTATTGAAGAAGTTAGTATTCACCCTCAGAATGACAACCGTTAAAAGCATCATTGCTGCAATAGTAATCATCATCTGACCGGTATTCATAGTGGTCTATATTTAATTGAAAAAACTGTAAACTTACTCAACAAAATTTACAAAATATTAATATTAGTTAGCAATCTATGTGCCAGCTTAGTATTTTATTATCGTTAAAACCCGGGCTAAATTAATGCCCTTTTCCATACATTTTTTCGCCAGCCGTAATTTTTACCTGTAAGTGATTCTGCATTGGAGGCATAGGGCATGTAGCAAATTCAGAAAAAACACATGGTGGATTATATGCTTTATTAAAATCTATAAATGTATTCCCTGATGAGTCGGGTTTTGGAACTGAAAGAAATCTCCCCGCTTCATAAGTATCTTCTCCATTTGTTTTATCAGCAAAAATCAAGAAATAATCATTCTCTCCACCTTCTAAAACTTCAAGCATGTACTTATTCCCCTCAATTTCAAAAGATAAATTGCCAGGCGATTCCTCTTCATTTACTCTTCCGAGTATATTTGGAACTGATATTTTCTTTTCAGCAAGACTTGGATTAAATTTTGCTTTAATCTTCCAATCGGAATTAACGGGATATCTATCTATTCCTTCAAAACCAAAAAGATTATCATGTTTCATATCTCTAAGACGAATTCCATATTGATCACCTCTCTTTATCGCAAACCAGACTAAAGAAGCATGCCTCAGCGAAGAGCTATCCTCATCATCCGGTTTTAATTCCATTTCAGTAATCATCTTACCGTTATGAAGAACAGTGATATCGGGATTGATTTTTACAAAAACCTTACCGCCATCAAGAATAAATTCACCTGCATGATCATTAATCTTTCCTTTTGGAAATACAAGGTCGTTATCAGAACTGCTTCCAAAACTATTCTTACCATCTTTAAGCCAAAATAAGCCCGCAAGATTAAGCCAACCTTGCTCCTTTTTTAATCCTTCAATTCTTTTATTGTGCCACTGATTAATTTCGCCAATATATTTTGGTTCCCCTTTTTCTTTAAACCCACAAGCGGTTAATATTATCATTGTAATGAAGAGAATTATAGTTTTCATATCATATCTTTCTTCTTGTTTATGACAAATATATAAAAATATTTTGATCGTTATTACGATAATTCAATAGAATTAAGTAACTTTCAGTTTTCCTATTAGAAAATTTATTAATGAACAAATCTGAAAACCGTTTTAAACTGTTAGGCTTGCAAGACCCATTTAATTATTTAGTAGAAATTTCTCCAGACCCTATTTATATAATACGAAATGATAAATTTATTTTTGTTAATAAGGCATGGTTAGAACTATTTGAATATGAAGAGAAAGAAGTTCTGGACAAAAAGTATTTTTATTTAAATATAGTTGCTCCAGAGAGCCAAAAATTAATTCAAAGTAAACTAAATAATCCACCTGACGAAAAACCCAAAAGTTCGAAATATCAATTTACTTGTATTTCTAAAACAGGCAAAAAAATTCATACCGAAGCTCATGTTTATGGAGTTAAAATTGGTGATGAAGTTGCCCATGTAGGTATTTATCGTAATTTAACAGAGTTAAATGAAGAAATAGAAAAACTATCTGCATTAAAATCCGGATTTCTTGCACAGATATCTCACGAAATACGCACTCCAATTAATGTAATTCTTAATTTTATGGATCTTCTAAAAATTGATAATATAAATGATATCGCATCTTCTTACGAAGAAGAACTTAACATTGTGGAATCCGCTAGCAGAAGAATAATAAGAACTATTGACTTAATTCTAAATATGTCCGAGATGCAATCGGGAACTTATAAAGGTATTTTGAAAGAGATTGATCTTCATAAAGACGTAATTATTCCTGTTTTTAATGAGATGAAGAGTTTCGCAAAATCCAAAAAAATTGAGCTTGAAGTTCAACTTCAAACTCAAAAAACCAAATTAATTGCGGATGAATATTCACTTCAGCAGATTTTCCAGAATTTAATATTCAATGCAATAAAATATACTTCCGAAGGAAGTGTCTCAATAGTAATTAAGAAAAATGAAGCGGGAAAACTACAAGCTATGGTTGAAGATACGGGAGTGGGAATATCAAAAGAATTTATTCCTCGTCTATTCCAACCATTTAGCCAGGAAGAAACCGGATATACAAGAAAGTTTGAGGGTAATGGTCTCGGACTCGCTTTAGTTAAAAAATATTGCGACATAAATAAAATATTAATTGACGTAAAAACTAAAAAGAACATAGGGACTACATTTATTTTGAATTTTCCCGATTAATACATTTATTATATTTTTTGATTATATTAAATTAATGGAAGATAATTGGATATTAATATGCCCGACTCCTCTAATGAAGAATTACAAAATAAAATAAAATTTTTACAGAATGAGAATGAAGTTCTTAAAAGAGAACTTGATGTATTCAGTAGAGATCTTTCTGCGGATATCAATAAAGAGTTAAAATCATTTATTGATTATGCACGCATCGGGATTGCTATATTAAATTTCAACGGCAATCCACTAATTACCAATGCCTATCTTCAAAATATGCTACAATATTCGGGAAGTGAACTAAGAAGATTAACATTTCGCGATTTTACTCACCCTCATGATGTTGCCTCTGACGGTCGATTATATGAAGAATTAGTTGCAGGGCTTAGGCAAGAATATAAAATAGACAAAAGATATATACGACAAGATGGCGAGGTAGTAAATGCCAAAGCTACTGTTTCTATGATTTTTGATAATTCTAATAATAAGAAATATATATTAGCTTTTATTGAAGACGTAACAGAGCAAGTAAAAATTGAAAAAAAATTACTAAATGAGCAATCACTTCTTACACGATTAATGGAAAGTATCCCGGATAGCATCTATTTTAAGGATTTACAAAGCAGATTTATAAAGGTCAATAATGCAGCCGCTAAAAAATTGGGATTTAATTCTCCTGAAGAACTAATTGGAAAATCTGATGCTGATATATTTGGAAAAGAGCATTCAAACGAAGCCTATAATGACGAACAAAATATCATAAAAACTAAAAGGCCCTTAATAAATAAAGAAGAAAAAGAAATCTTCCACAATGGATCAGTTACTTGGGCATCTTCCACAAAACTACCTTTGTTTGATGAGAACCAAAAAATCATAGGTACTTTCGGAATTTCAAGAGATGTAACTGAAGACAAAAAAATATACAAGACCCAAGAAGCTGTTTTTAAGGTTTCAGAAGCTGCTATTAGCATTGAAAATTTTGATCTCTTTTATCAAGAGATTCACTCAATAATTTCAGAATTAATGCCGGCAGAAAATTTTTATATTGCTCTTTTTAATAAAGACAAAAGAAAAATTAAATTAGCCTATTTCGTTGATAAATATGACACAATGGATCAGATTGAATATAATATTGGAAAAGGATTAACTGAATATGTAATAAGAACAGGTAAAGCTATTTTAATAAATGCCGAAAAGGATGCTGAGCTTAGAGAAAAAGGAGAAGTGGAATTAGTAGGTGCTCCTCAAGCCATTTGGATGGGAGTTCCTCTTAAAATTCAGGGTGAAACATTTGGTGTAATTGCGCTTCAAGATTATGAAAATCCAAATGCTTATACTTATGAAGATTTACAGATTCTAATATACGTTTCAGAGCAGATCGCACAAGTATTTCAACGAAGAAAAGCGAATGAAGAAATCAGCAGATATACAGAAGAATTGAAACAACTGAATATGACTAAAGATAAATTCTTTTCAATTATTGCGCACGACCTTCGCAATCCTTTTATTACAATTCTTGGATTCTCAGAATTGTTATTGAGTGATTTTCAAGAACTTACTGAAGAAGAGAAAATATATTACATAGAAGAGATGCAAAACTCTGCTAATCTTTCACATAACCTACTTCAAAATTTGTTGCAATGGTCCCGCTCTCAAACTGGAAGAATTGATTTTTCTCCTAGAGTTATTTCAGTTCACGATATGGTTAAACAAAATTTTGAATTATTAAAACAAACCGCAGCAAAAAAGGGAATTTCATTAGTAAACAAAGTTGATGTAGTAATTAATATTGAAGCTGATGAAGATATGTCAGATACAATATTCCGTAATTTAATAACTAATGCTATTAAGTTTACTTCTGACGGCGGTTCAATTTCAATCGATGCCGAGATAAAAGACGATACTGTTGTAATTAAAGTAAAAGATACTGGAATCGGAATGGATGAGGAAACTAAATCTAAATTATTCAGATTGGACGTAAATCACAGTTCACTTGGAACTTCGCAAGAAAAAGGAACTGGATTGGGGTTAATTCTCTGCAAGGAGTTCGTAGAGAAACATAAAGGCAAAATTTGGGTCGAAAGTTCCATAGGCAAAGGTACCACTTTTAGCTTCACTTTACCCATTAAGTGCTAGAATATTTAAATATTTTTGCTTAAAAACCCGCTTTTTACAATAAATATAATAAGTACAATCAAATCCCACTTGACTTATTGGAAAATAAATCGGAAGTTCGTGTAAGTAATTTTTTCACTAGAATCTAAAGACGATTATTTATAAATTTTATTTTCGAGTTTTAAAAAACACATCTCGCCCTCATTCTCCCTGCAACTAATGCGATAAACATTAGTACTACTGTGGGGGGAATTTTTATACCCATTTTTGTTAAAATTCTCTTATTTTCACTAATTATATGAAAACATTTTTATTGATATTTTTGTTTATTTCATTTGAGGCAATAGCTCAAGACTCTTCTGTATGGAAAGATATATCAAAAGAATCATTTAAAAGAAATTTAACCTTCTTGGGAAGTGATCTATTTGAAGGAAGAGGAACAGGGACTGCCGGTGGAAACCTTGCAGCAAAATATTTGGCTCTTGAATATGAGCAGTTAAAGTTATCGACTATTGGTCAAAATAATACTTATTACCAATACATACCAATGCATGGAGGGGTTGCATTACAATCTTCTGTTTTAAATATTTTTCATGAAAACAAAATTGAAAAACTAAAATTAAAAGAAGATTATCTTTTGTATGTTGCAGGAGAGCAAACCTTTGTACCAAAACCATTAGAGATTGTTTTTGCGGGATATGGAATAATTGCCCCGGAATTTGACTATAATGATTACCAAAGCATTCAAGTGGAAGGTAAAATAGTTGCATTTTTAGATGGAGAGCCAAAATCTGATAATTCAGATTATTTCTCAGGAAATGAATCTACAGTATATTCATCACCAGAAGCTAAACAGCGAACTGCTTTAGCTAGAGGTGCAAGAGGCAGTATATTAATTCCTAATCTTGCCGATTCAAAATATTACAGTTGGGAAGAAACAATTTTGCTCTTTTCATTTGAAAATGTAACACTCGCTTATACTCCTTCTAATTCCCTAAGCATTCTCCTTAATCCTGAAAGAGCGGAAATATTATTCAAAGATTCGGAGTATAATTACAAACAAATACTTCAAATGCATTCATTAAATCAGATGAAGAGTTTTCCACTAAAATCTTCATTGTCCTTTAAAGGTGAATTTAAAGAGAGGGATTTTGTTGCCTCAAACATAGCAGGCATGATACCGGGAAGCGATCCTGAATTAAAAGAATCATATATTATTGTATCAGCTCATTATGACCATCTTGGAATTGGAACCGTTATTCGGGGCGATTCTATATATAATGGTGTTTATGATAATGCGATGGGTGTTTCTGCACTTCTTGAAATTGCAAAATTATTTTCTAAAGATGAATACAAGCCAAAACGTTCAATTATTTTTCTCCTTCTCACCGGTGAAGAAAAAGGTTTATTGGGCTCACGTTATTACGCCGATAATCCTATTATACCTTTATATAAAACAATTGCCAATATTAATATAGACGGTATTGCTGCATTCGATAAATTTAAAAGCATTGTGGGGATCGGAAGTAATTACTCTACTCTTGAAGATTTTTTGTTAGAACTAAATAAAAAGATGAATTTGGAAATGGATTCTATACCAAGAGAATTTGCATCCGAAGAAGCATTTACTCAATCAGATCAATTCGCATTCGCACTCGCCGGTGTCCCTTCAATTTTAATTTTAGAAGGAACTAAATATGAAAATATAAGCAGCGAAGAAGGAATAAAGAAAATGATTGAATATTATTTTGATTACTACCATTCCCCTTTTGATGATCTTAGTAGAGAAATCAATTATGATGCTTCGATGCAGCATATTAATGTATTGTTTAATTTTATTCAGCTAATTTCAAATTCTCATCAAATTCCCGAATGGAAAAAAGGCTCTCCTTTTATTAATCAAAGACTTAGGTCAATTGCGGAGAAGAGATGAAATCTTTATTGAAACAGTTTATTTTATACTTTCTCGCAATTGTTATTGGTGGATGCTCATCAACTCAGACAAATGTAGCGGTAATTAAAATAAAGGGCTCTGATACTATGCTTAGTCTTACAGAATACTTAGCGGAAGCATATATGAGAAAAAATCCGGGAGTTTCTATTTATGTAGATGGCGGTGGTTCATCCTCAGGTATAAAATCTTTGATTAATCGTGAAGTAGATATTTGTATGGCTTCGAGACCCTTACAACCCGAAGAGATACAAATGATTGCTTCAAAATATTCTTCTCTTGGAGTGTCTTATATAATAGCAAAAGACGGGCTAAGCATTTATATTAATCCAAAGAACAGTAAACGAGATTTTTCAATTGAAGAAATTAAAAAAATCTTTACCGGAAAAATAAAAAATTGGAAAACCCTCGGTGGAAAAGATGAAGCAATAGTTCCGATAATCAGGACCCCAAATTCAGGGACTTATCTTTACTTTAAAGAACATCTCCTTGAAGGAGAAGATTATATTTCAAATGCGATTACTGAAACTACAACAGCAAAAGTAATTGAACAAGTAGCTAAAAATATTAATGCAATAGGTTATGGGGGACTTGCTTCCGAATCGTTGGAATATCACGCAAGTATCAATGGAGTTCCTTCAACTGAAGAAAATATTAGAAATGACAAATATCCGATTAATCGATATCTCCATTTCTATCTACTTACAAATCCAAATGGAGTTTTAAAAGATTTTGTCGATTGGGTCTTAAGTCCATCAGGACAAAAAATAATTAAGGATTCGGGTTATATCCCATTATTTGAAATTCAATCTTGAACTTATAGTCTAGAACTGTAAATACATCTTAAACATTCCGTAAGTTAAATCGTTGTTTCTATCATATGTAATATTATTTTGATCAGAGTAGTTAACTATAAAATCGAACATAATATTTCTTAATGGTTCGTATCTTACAAGCAATTTAATATTGGTTTTATTTATTCTGATACCGTCAAGAAAAATAGCATCCTCCGAATCGATATCCATTCGATGAGGAACTTTAGAATCTCCACCTACATTTTTAATAAGGTCTCCGCTAGCATCAACTACATTTTTACCTGAACGAGTATTAGTATATTCAAGTTCACATCTCAATCGGTCGCTAAAATTATATGTAATACGTGCCATAAGTTCTTCGGCATTCGGACCTATACGATGCCCAAGATTACTTCCATACGCGGTAACGGCATTCTTCAAATTAGTATGAGAATATACATAAGGACGAATCTTTGTAAATTCAGCAGAGAATGAAAAATCGGAAAAATCAAAAGGAGAGTACCACATAAACCCTAATTGATATGCGGTTTTGTTGGAGAAACGTTCCATATCTTGAAGATTAGATAAAATATCTTCATCCAAATAAAATGTTCCTTGTATCTCAAAATTTCTTAAGAAATGAGTTTGCAAATCGAGATATAAAATCCCGTTATCTCGATCTTGAAGCGACATTTCAGTGAATTTATAAAATGCAAATGGATTAAGATATGCGGGATCAAGTCCTCTGCCTGAATAGATAATCTGTTCACCGAGGGAGAAATCAATAAACTTTGGAAAAGATAATGTAAAAACATTAGCGGCAATATATTTTGTATAGTTGCTATCTCTAACTTCGCTAAAATCGCCAACCGTAGAACCATGGAACGAAGTAAATTTAAAGACACCATAACTAAACCCAACCCTTACAAAATCAATATATGCATGATCTCCGGTTAAAACGAGAGAACTTCCATAACCATAACCGAAGCGAACTCTTTCCCTACCTATTTGAAAAGAGTAATTCATATCTTCAACCGGTTCGTTATAATATCTCAAATATCCTTCAGCAAAATCATAATTACGAATATTTTCGATCCCTTCATTGAACTTAAAATTATAATTCAACCTCGAATCATATTGAGGGGCTTCATCTATACTTCCGCTTACGCCCCCCTTAACAACTTTTAACATGTAACCAAGTTTACCGAGTATAGTACCTCTGCCTTTAAAGCCAATATCATATATTTCAGAATTATCCATTCGAGGATCAAATTGCTGTCCGTGGTTATAATTACCGAGCAGATTAAAATAGAAATTTATATTCTTATCCTGATAGGAATAAAAATATTTTAATTTATCCGAGAAGAAAAGATCGAGCCCGGTATCGTAAATTTCAGAACCCCCAACTAATTGAGCTGTATTATTTGTATTCTGAAAATTGGTATTAAACTCCAATAGATACTTTTCGAGAAATTTAATTTCTGTTTCAGAAAGCGCATCTTTTTTAGAATCAATCTCATTTAAAAAATTAAGTACTTCAAGCCGCGACATATTCGGTTGGCTATCATGTATACTACTGATGATACTTTTTACTTTCATTTCTTTGAGATATTTATATACATCATGCTCAAGTTCAACGTTTTCCACCTGAGCAGATATTAAGGAGATAGAAAAAAAGAACATTAACAGAAATTTCATTTTCATATTATGCTTCTACGTTTTTGGGAGCAAGGAATTTATTAAATAATAGAAGTCCAATAATTGTTGCTACTCCAATCATACTAAATATAATCCAAAGTATTTGGGGCTGATGAAGTTTATCTACAAAATGGACATATAAATTAGCACCGAGAATACCGCCAATACCGCTTCCGAGAACTCCATATAAAAACGAATAACCGAGATAAGTTGCCTTCTTATCTTCGGGAGCTATTAATCCTACATAACTTATAAATTTAGGGTGAGCTGTCATTTCACCGATTGAGAAGATTATAATCCCAGCCATAAAAACAAATGGGTGCGAAGATATAGCTAAAATGCCCATTCCTATTGCACCAATTCCAATCCCTGTAATCATTGTCGGAAGTGCTTTCTTTGCCTTGACTATGCTCGATATGAATATCTGCAAGGCAATAATTGTTCCTGCATTAATTACTGTAACATGTTCTACATCAAAATGCCAATTCGGATTACTAATGAAAATTCCGAGAATAGAATTAATAAAATTATTTATCGGGGTTGGATCTACATAATCTTTGAAGTACCAAAGAACCGTATCAAACATTTGGAAATAAAGAATCCAAAATCCGGAATAGATAACAATCATAATAATAAAACGAAAATCTTTAAGTACAAGGATTGCACCCTGAAGTACTTCGAGTAGTGATTTACTACTTTTAGGTTTATCAGGTTCTTTATAAACTATTAAATTCAATAGAAGAAGCCAGCCCGTACCAACCGCAGCCATTATAAATATATAAGAATAAGAATATGCTTTAAGTATTGGCACTAAGATTAAAGGGAAAATAAAAGCACCGAGATTAATAGACCAGTAAAAGATTCCGAATGCAAGTCCTGAATTTTCTTTTGTTGTAACGCGCGCAATAGTACCCGAAATAACAGGCTTAAATGTGCCCGCACCAAGAACCATTAAAATAAGGCTTGAAAAAACCAAAACATAACTCGTTGCCATGCTCGTTAAAAAATAACCGAGACTCATAACAGCAAAAGCAAAGAATAGGGTTTTTCTATACCCAAACCGATCTGCTATTGCACCCGAAAGAATAGGAAGAATATATAATATCGGCTGAATTGTACTTTTAATTACGCCTACGCTTTCCTTTGAAAACCCAAGTCCACCTTCATTCGTGCTTAAAACGAGATAAACGGAAAGTATTGACATAACTCCGTAATAAGAACCTCTTTCAAAAAATTCCATCATTATTACGGTCCAGAAATTTCTTGGAAAAGCGAAAAATGAACTTTTCTTTTCGATTTTTTCTTCAGTCATAAATTACCTTTTACTTTTAGAAATATTTAATTACTACTAATATGAATTTGCTACTTCTTTCTTTTTGTCCGAAAAATATGAATAAACAGCAGGAATTACATAAAGCGTTAATATAGTTGAGAATATAAGCCCGCCAATAACTGCAATACCCATTGAGACACGGCTGCCTGATCCTGCGCCAATCGCCAATGCAATTGGGAGCGTTCCCAATATTGTAGAAAGACTTGTCATTAAGATGGGTCTTAATCTCAATGCAGCAGCTTCCTGAACAGCATCAATTGCCTTTAATCCTTGTTCTTTTTTCTGATTTGCAAATTCAACAATCAAGATACCATTTTTTGTAACAATACCAATAAGCATAATCTGTCCAATTTCGCTAAAGATATTTAGCGTCTGGTTGAAATACCAAAGTGATAAAACTGCACCACCAATAGCGAGGGGAACAGTAAACATTATTACAAAAGGATCGCGGAAGCTTTCAAACTGTGCCGCAAGAATTAAGAAGATTAATACGATTGCTAACATAAAAGTAAAAATTAGGCTTGATGAACTTTCTACGAAATCTTTTGAAGCACCTTCGAGTGCAGTAGAAAATTTTTCATCTAAAACTTTTTTAGCAATTTTATCCATCTCTGTAATTCCATCACCAATAGTTTTGCCCGGTGCTAAAGATGCACTTACCGTAGCACTTACATAACGATTGAAGCGATATAACTGAGGGGGACTGCTTCTTTCGGTAAGTGAAATTAAATTATCTAATTGAATTAAATCACCGCGATTGTTTTTTACATAAAGAGATACAAGATCGAGCGGCTTAGTTCTATCCTCTTTTTGAACCTGACCAATTATTTGATACTGCTTACCGTTCATAATAAAAAAGCCAAACCTTTGACCGCTATATGCTAATTGCAATGTTTGAGCAATATCGAGAGCCGAAACACCTAGTTCTCTTGCTTTACTTCTATTAATTTCGAGAACGATTTCCGGCTTATTGAATTTGAGGTTTACATCCACCTGCGCAAATGTAGGATTTGTTTTCGCTTCATCAAGGAATTTTGGTATAGCTTCTCTTAGTTTTTCTATTGTTGGAGCTTGGATAACGTATTGAACAGGTAGACCACCGCGCCTGGTTCCAATCGATTGCTGTTGAATAACGAATGTTTTTACATCATTAAACTGTTTCATCAATTCGCTCAATTCATCAGCATATTGCTGTTGAGTTTTTCCCCTGTCCTGAGCATCAGTTAATGAAATTCTAACGAATCCGCTATTAGAACTTGTAGAACTTCCCGGAGAAGTCATAGATATTATTGCAGTCCTATCTTTTACTGAATCCATTACGGCTTGAGAAATTTTATCCATATAAGCTGCCATAAAATCATAAGACGTACCTTCAGCACCAGTCGTAGTAATTCTTATTTCGCCTCGGTCTTCCATTGGAGAAAGCTCGCTCGGAATCATCATTCCAAAAACGAAAATAAATGCTATTGCTCCACCCATTATTATGAAAGCTACCCAACGGCGTTTCATAAATTTTGCAAGCGAGCTTCGGTAACTACTTTCAAGCCATGTAAAAAATGGTTCAGTCTTATAATAAAATTTTGAGTGTTTTGATTTCTTCTTTAATATTCGTGTGGAAAGCATGGGAGTGAGAGTAAGGGCAACGAATGCGGAGATAATAACTGAACCTGCAATTACAACACCAAATTCAACAAATAGTCTTCCTGTAATTCCCTGCAAAAACATAATCGGAAGGAATACTGCGGCAAGTGTAATTGTAGTAGAAATAATTGCGAAAAAGATTTCGGACGTGCCTTTTGTGCCTGCTTCAATTGGGTCCATCCCCTCTTCTATTTTTCTAAAAATATTCTCGAGTACTACGATAGCATCATCCACCACTATACCGATAGCAAGCACAAGCCCTAATAAAGTTAAAACGTTAATAGAGAAATCTGCCAAATACATTATAAAAAATGCACCGATAATACTAACCGGGATAACAACAATGGGAATAAGTGTAGTTCGCCAATCTCTAAAGAATAGATAGATAATTATTATCACCAACCCAAATGCGATAAGGATTGTTTCTCTTACTTCGGAAACAGAAGCACGAATATATTTAGTTACGTCAAAACCGATACCGAGAGAAATATCTGCGGGAAGATCTTTTTTAATGTCTTCAATTCTTTTATAAAATTCATCTGCAATTTCAATATAATTAACTCCCGGCTGAGGAATTAAAACCACGCCAACCATCGGAATACCATCCCGTTTTAAAATGGTTCTTTCATTTTCAGGGTATAACTCTGCTTTACCTATATCGCTAAAACGAATCAGCACTCCACCAGCATCTTTAATAATAAGATTATTAAAATCCTCTACGGTCGTTAACCGGCTCTTCGTTCTTACAGTTAGTTCAGTATTATTTCCTTCAATTCTCCCAGATGGAAGTTCAATGTTTTCACGCGTAACAGCGTTTCTTATTTCTACCGGTGTGATCTTATATGCTGCTAATTTTGCAGGATCCATCCAAAGACGCATCGAATAGCGTTTCTGTCCCCATATTTGAACATTACTAACACCATTTATTGTCTGAAGACGTTCTTTAAAAACATTTTGCGCATAGTCAGAAAGTTCGAGTAAATTTCTATTGCTGCTTTGAATATTTAAAAATACTATTGGAACTGCATCTGCATCAGCTTTAGTAACAATAGGTGGGTCGGCATCGGGTGGTAGATTGAATCGAGCACGCGACACTCTATCCCTAACGTCATTCGCTGCATCTTCAAGGTCTATGCTTACATCAAATTCCACCGTTACGCTGCTGCTTCCATCACGGCTTGAAGAAGTTAATGATCTAATTCCTGCAATACCATTAATCTGCTCTTCTAATGGTTCTGTAATTTGTGATTCTATTACGTCAGCATTTGCACCCGGATAACTTGTAGATACATTTATTATAGGAGGATCAATGCTTGGATACTCTCTGATTCCGAGATAAGTATAACTGATTACCCCGAACAGAATAATCAAAATTGACATAACAATCGCAAGGACAGGTCTGCGAATGCTTAATGAAGATAAACTCATTATTTAACCTCCTTTAAGCTCACCGGTGTTTTTGGGCGAAGTTGTACGATACCGGAAGTAATAACAGTATCCCCTTTATTAATGCCGCTTAAAACCTGAATATTTCTCTCGGTTCTAATTCCCGTGGTAACAACTGATGGTATAGCAAGACCATTTTTGTATATGTAAACTTTTTCGCCTTCAAGATCGGGAACTAATGCTTCCGAAGGAATTAATAGAGCATCGGTCATTTCGTTTAGAATAATTTCTACTTCTACATAAGCACCCGGAGAAAGTTCTCTTCTGGAATTATCGGCTAATGCTCTTACTTGGAGTGTTCTTGTGTTTTGTTCTATCTTCGGTTCAACGGCATAGATTCTTCCATTAAATCTTTTATCGGTACCAGGAATTTTTATGATTACTTGTTTACCATCTCTAATTATATCATAATATTTTTGAGGAACAGCAAAATCGATTTTTACAGGATTGATACTTTGAAGTGAAGCAATTTTATTTTGCGGTGTTATATAACTACCTACACTCACGCTTCTAAGACCTATAATTCCATCGAATGGAGCTCTTATTTCTGTTTTTGATATTTGTGCTTTTGTAAATTCGATATCGGCAGTAACTGAATTAAGATCATTCAATGCAATATCGTATTCCTGCTGACTTGCTAAGCTTTTTTCAAGTAATTGACGTGTTCTAAATTCTCTATCCTTTGCAAGGGTTTCTCTAAAAGCATATTTCTTTAAAGTTGCCTGCAATTCCAAATCATTAATCTTAGCAAGGAGATCCCCTTTTTTTACACTTCTTCCCTCTTCAAAAAGAATTTCGGTGAGTCTGCCAGATGTTTCACTTCTTAAATCCACTTCTTCATTACTAAGCACTGATCCATTTGTGTAAATTTTGTCCTGAAGATTACCCGGCTTTATTATCAACCCCTGTACCGGTATGGCTTTTATATTCTTTGTTTCGGTTCCCTTATCCGAATCTGAACCGGAAAAGAAACCTGTTTTATTTAGAATTAATATTAAAACAATTATGGCTATACCGGCGTAAATGCCTGTTTTTTGAAGATTCTTCATATAAAATCCCGCTTAAATATATTTAAAGATAAATTTGAAAGTAATCGATTAAAATAAATAATTGTGCGGAAAAAAGGGGAGAAATCGGCACGATTAACGTCCGATTTAAATGTTAGAATTTTTTAAAACAATTCAAGTAAAAAAGAATTATTTTTTTTCTGAGACTAATATTTTATAAATACAAAAAGTGGTTAATAATAAAATTGCACCCCATGCTAAAGATATAAAAACATAACCGGAAGTCTGCATTTGAAAAACCTTTCAAAAAAATTGAGTGAACTTAAGTAATAAAACATTCACTATCAATAGAATTATTTTAATTCTCTCTTGACCGAGGGTATAAATTCTTCAGGTCGCCCCTTTATAGGTAAATTTAATATTTCCCTTGCCTTATCTAAGGCATCATCTATATTTCCGAACATATTTTCTTCGCCGATAATTTTAACGAGACCTGATTGTTCAAAAGCAAAAATTGGCTGGGCATGAACTCCAGACAAAATTATATGAGTCCCGTCTTTTCTCGATTCATCGAGAAACTCCCTAAATGTATGAAGCCCCGTGGCATCTATTACATTAACGTTTCTCATGCGTACAATTCTAATCTTTGGTGGGTTCTCAACATCACGCATAGCGTCTTTAAATTTCGATGCCGCTCCAAAGAAAAATGGTCCGTTTATTTCAAATACCTCTACTCCCTCGGGTATCTCCCTTGTTGAAATAGAATTGGGGTCGTTTGTATCTTCTTCATCTTTTAATTCGCGTGTAATAATACCAACATTAGTAACTTCCGACATTCGCCGCATAAATAGCAATACAGCTAAAACCATACCGACTTGTATAGCAATTGTTAAATCAAAAATTACGGTGAGGAAGAATGTTGTAAGTAAAACAATCACATCACTCTTAGGACTTGAAAGAAGGTTTTTGAATGAACGCCACTCACTCATGTTATAAGAGACTACAACAAGAATAGCTGCAAGCGAAGCCATCGGGATTAAATTGGCTAACTTACCAAAAAATAAAAGAATCAATAAAAGAACTATCGCATGGACAACCCCGGCAATTGGGGTTCTTCCACCGTTTTTAACATTTGTTGCTGTACGTGCGATTGCACCTGTTACAGGTATTCCTCCGAAGAGAGGAGAAATAATATTGGCAGCGCCTTGAGCAACAAGTTCCATATTTGAACGGTGTCTTCCTCCAATCATACCATCAGAAACAACTGCTGAAAGTAGTGCTTC
>Ga0172380_10001837_pt1 | contig 35623 bp, 34 predicted proteins | sample Leawe162metaG_FD_119747 | JGI IMG/M metagenome (GOLD analysis project Ga0172380, IMG submission 119747) | Leachate microbial communities from a municipal landfill in Southern Ontario, Canada - Leachate well 162 metaG | ecosystem: Engineered > Solid waste > Landfill > Unclassified | place...
GGAAAAGGGGACATGGGAGATCACCAATGGGACGATGGAGAGATTTTTCTGCAGCATCTGCAGGAAAGGGATCTGCACCTCCAGAGAGTGTTCAAAGCGGTGGGCCAGTTCATCTCTTGCAATCACAGGATCAATAATCAATTGTGCCAGCTCGTTGTTGATCGGCACCCTGCCCAGCGGCATTTCCCATTCACCTTCGGCCATCATGGCTATCGGCGCCCCATGGCCGTGATGGTTGGGCCCTAAAATGATGACATCTTCAGGGACATTGACTGCCGCAAAGGTTTCACCTGCAACCCCGCCGGAATAGATATAGCCGGCATGCGGTGAAATCACCGCCAGAGCATTTTTTTTAACTGTTGTACCTTCCGGAATGAGGTCGGCAAGGATGTTTCTCAGGATGCGCGGATCGCCCGGATAAAATTGGTTGGCAACTACTGGAGATCTTCTCATGGTGATCCCTCACAGTTCTTGTGGTATTTAAATTTTTACCTGCCAGCTGGTGGTTCCGTCTGCCTCGTCCTTAATTTCGATTTGATGTTTCAGCAGTATATCACGAATTTCGTCCGCCCGAGTCCAGTTTTTCTGCGTGCGTGCGATTTTTCGATCGCTGATCAGTGATTCGATGGCTGTCTGGTCAATGTCAAGCAGGCTCATCGTTTTTTCCTGCTTATCTTTAATATAGGCAACCGGGTCTTGCTGCAGGAGGCCCATAATACCGGCAAGTTCCCTTATTGACTTTGCCGATGCATGGAGAAGTTCCAGGTCGGATTCCGCAGGGGTTGCGGGCAGAGACTGCCTGATGGTGTTAAGGACTTTGACCACCTCAAAAATATGCCCCAGGGCCTGTGCGCTGTTAAAATCATTATCCATCGCCTTGACGAACCGGCCAACCAGTGAATTGATTTTGCTGGCATTTTTTTTGCCTGCTGCAGGTGTCTGGTGCGGGTTTCCGTGGGCCGGGAGTTTGGCGATTTCCGCAAGACAGGTGTACAGTCTGTCAAGCCCGGTTTCCGCCTCTTTCATGGCGGTCTCGGAAAAATCCAACGGGGTGCGGTAATGGGTGGAAAAAACAAAAAAACGCAACGCTTCAGCTGGATATTTTTCGAGAATTTCCCTGATGGTCAGGAAATTTCCCAGGGATTTCGACATTTTTTCATCTTTGATCGTCACAAAGCCGTGATGGATCCAGGTGGCGACAAAAGGTTTGCCTGATGATGCCTCGCTCTGGGCGATTTCGTTTTCATGGTGGGGGAAAATGAGATCTTTTCCCCCGCCATGAATATCAAAGGTGTCTCCGAGAAACTTGCGGCTCATGGCGGAACATTCAATGTGCCATCCCGGCCGGCCGGCTCCCCATGGACTGTCCCAGACGGGTTCTCCCGGTTTGCTGGCTTTCCACAAGGCAAAATCCATGGGATTCTGCTTCTGCTCGTTGATGGAAATTCTGGCACCCGCCAGCATGTCTTCAAGGTTTCTGCCGGATAGAGAACCATAATTGGCAAAGCGGTTCACTTTGAAATAGACATCGCCCTGCACTTCGTAGGCAAAACCTTTGACAATAAGCTCCTGAATCATGGCAATAATTTCAGGGATATTTTCGGTGGCCTTGGGTTCAAGGGTAGGAGGCTCATTGCCGAGGCTCTCCATGTCTTCACGGAATGCCTTGATAAAACGGTTGGCAAGTTCTTCGGTTGTGGTATGTTGCTCCTGCGCCCGCTTAATGATCTTGTCATCAATGTCGGTAAAGTTGCGAATATAGGTAACTTTAAAGCCCCGGTAACGCAGGTAGCGAACAATCATATCAAAGACCAGGGTGGATCTGGCATGGCCGATATGACAATAATCGTAAGCGGTTATGCCGCAGACGTAGAGTTTGATATGGTCTTTTTCCAGTGGGGAAAAAGGTTCTTTTTTGCCGCTTTTGGTGTTATAGATCGAAACGGTCATGTTGACTCCGCAAAAGGCTGCTCATGTGCATATGTTTAAAACTGTGTAGCTCTTGAAAGACACTTTATACCCTTTTCCCGTACCCTAATCAACCATCCTTATGCAATATGAATAAAAACAACGAATCAGGCAAAATTTTAGAATCAATTATGCTGGCAAACGGCATAAAGGTAACGATTTATGAATTATCAAAAAAGATTGCAGCCGATAGATGGCTGATTAAAGTCAAATGTGAGGCTGTTCTTACTGTTCAGGATGATCAGTTTGACGCTCTTGATGATGCTGAACTGGCATCAGCAATGAAGCGGGATTGTGCGAACACGGTGATACATAATCTCTTCAGGGAACGCAATTTTATTGATGAAAAAGAGAAAGGCGAGGTTTTGCAGGAACTCTTCGATCAGCTGACTGAAAACGTCCGAGCCTACATGGGCGGAGAATTATTTGCCCGTAAGCTTTTTGAAAAGAAAGTTGCAGAATTCAGGCTGAAATATCAGATGCAAAAAGAGATGGAACGGGTGGCCGCGACTGAAGAGGAAGATGATGGACCCGCTGATTTTTCCGCCTGCTTCAGGGATTAAATTTGCGCTGTTTGCCCTTGACAAATTAAGGTATTCGCAGCATATTACTCCGTTTTATTTCTTTATCATTTATTACGATCATCTTTAAAAATTTATTCGATATTTAAGATAAAAGGAGCAGTCATGAAGGTACTTATCAGTGACAACCTTGCCCCTGTGGGAGCACAAATTCTAAGGGATGCAGGGCTTGAGGTCGATATAAAAACAGGAATGAGCCCTGAAGAGCTGAAAAAAGAAATTGTCCAGTATGACGGTTTGGTTATTAGAAGTGCCACAAAGGTGACTGCGGAAATTATCGAAGCGGCAGATAAATTAAAAGTAGTTGGACGTGCAGGCATAGGGCTTGATAATGTTGATGTCGCGGCAGCAAGCAAGCGTGGCATCGTTGTGATGAATGCCCCTGATGGTAATGCCACTACTGCGGCAGAACATGCCCTGGCCATGATGATGTCCCTGACCCGCAACATTCCCCAGGCCACGGCCAGACTTAAGGCAGGAGGTTGGGACAAGAAAAAATTCCAGGGCAGGGAAGTGACGGGCAAGACATTAGGAATTATCGGTATTGGCAGGATCGGTGCCATTGTGGCCAACAGGGCTCAAGGTCTTCATATGAAAGTTATCGCCTTTGATCCGCATATGCCCAAGGATCTCGTTGATAAATTAGGGGTTGAGCTGGTCAGTTTTGAGGACCTCTGCAAACGCGCTGATTATATTTCCGTTCATGTGCCCTTGACCAAAGAAACAAGCAAGCTGGTGTCAACCGAAGCCTTTAAGCTGATGAAAAAGGAAGCAATGTTTATCGATTGCGCTCGTGGCGGGGTTGTTGATGAAGAGGCACTTTATGAGGCATTGAAGAGCAAAGAGATTGCCGGTGCTGCGCTTGATGTCTTTGCGAAAGAGCCAACTTCCCTGGAAACGACTCCGCTGCTTGGGCTTGATAACTTTATCTGCACCCCCCATCTTGGCGCATCAACCGCTGAAGCCCAGGAAAATGTCGCGGTGACCATTGCCGAGCAGATGGCAGACTATCTGCTCAATAATACCGTTGTCAATGCCGTCAACGTCCCATCCGTATCTGCCGAGGTTCTTTCCAAAATCAGGCCCTATGTTACCCTTGCCGAAATGCTTGGCTCTTTTCACATGCAGATTGCCAAGGGCGGGGTGGAGGAGGTAAATATCGAGTTTATCGGTGATCTTGCCTCAATGGTGACAGGTCCCATTACTGTTGCTTTTTTGAAAGGACTGTTTACCCCTATCCTGAAAGATGCCGTCAATTTCGTTAACGCCCCCATGATAGCGAAAGAAAGAGGGATCAGGGTTACTGAGTCCAAGACCGCTGATTCGGATGATTTCACCAATCTTCTTTCCATCAAAGTGAAGACCTCTGAGGATGAAAATGTCCTTGCCGGGACTGTTTTCGGTAAAAAAGAGCCTCGGTTAGTGCGGTTAAATACCTTCAGGCTTGAGGCATTACCGGATGGCCCCATGCTTTTTGTGCAGAATCGTGATGTACCAGGCGTTATCGGGGCGCTGGGTGTTGCTCTGGGCGGGGAAGGTGTCAATATTTCACGCATGACGGTGGGCAGGGAAGAGGGGAATGGGGATCATACCCGCAATATCATCCTGTTAAACACCGACACCCTGATCAGTAAAGAGCAGCTTGAAAAAGTGAAAAAACTGGATGATATCACCAGCGCAATGGTTCTTGATTTGTCTTAATATCTGGCCGGGAAAGAAATATTATGAGCGAGGCGGAGAAAAAATGTAAGTGTCCCGGTGGTAAGATGGTTAACGGGAAATGTGTAATGCCGGAAGTGACATTCTCGGCATTTATCATGTCATTGAATACCTCTGCCCTCTTTCTGCTTGGAGAGCTCTCCGACCCGGAAACCGGGGTTCGAAAACAGGACCTGGTTCTGGCAAAGCATACTATTGATACCCTTAATGTCTTGAAAGAAAAAACAAAGGGGAATTTGACGGAAGAAGAGGAAGATATGCTTGGCAAATTCCTCTATGATCTGCACATGCGGTATGTGAAGGCAAAATCTTAAATGGTTGCAGGCGGTAAGCTCCACCTGCAGGCACCGGCAAAAATTAATTTGTATTTGAAGGTTCTGGGCCGGCGCCATGATGGTTATCATGAACTCTCAAGCTGGATGCAGAAGCTTAAACTCGCTGATGAAATTACACTGTCATCAGCCAGTAGGGGAATAAAGCTACGGTGTCCCGGAGTTGATCTGGCTGCAGATGAAACTAATCTTGCCCATAAGGCTGCGGCTCTCTTTTTTAAAAAAACAGGACTAAATGCCGGCGTAGAAATTGAGCTGGTAAAAAAAGTTCCGATTGCTGCAGGGCTAGGTGGCGGCAGCAGCGATGCTGCCGCGGTGTTAACCGGTTTAAATATATTATTTTCCGCCGGGTTAAGCGATAAAGAGCTGATGGAGTTGGGGCTGTCCCTGGGCGCGGATGTTCCTTTTTTTGTGTCTGGATACAGTGCGGCCATTGCCACCGGTATTGGAGAAAAGCTCGAAAAAAGAGATTCTTTAAAAGAATGCTGGTTCGTTTTGGTGAATCCCGGTTTTCCTGTTTCCACTAAATGGGTGTTTGAAGAATTCGATCGCGCGCAACCCGTTAATTTTACGTTGACATCGGGGGATAATCCATATATTTTAGGCCGCGAAATTAATGGGTCGAAACCGGAAAAGCTTTTCAATGATCTTGAAAGGGTAACTGCTGCCCTCTATCCGGAAGTTTCACAGATAAAAAAAGAATTAACTGAGTTAGGTGCGCCTGGAGCATTGATGTCCGGCAGTGGTCCTACTGTATTTGGTATTTTTATGGATTTCGGCCTTGCAGCACAATGCGCAATAAACTTGCAACATGTTCATCCAGGCAGGGTTTTTCTCACAGAGCCGCTCTCATCATCTTAAATTTTTTTTTAGTTGGGGTGTCGTCAAGCGGTAAGACACAGGCCTTTGACGCCTGCATTCGTAGGTTCGAATCCTACCACCCCAGCCATTTTTTGTTGATCAAAAAATAACCTGAAATGGATTGCACATCGATCAGCCTGCAATAAGATCGACTTGTTGTAATCGAGCTTAATGGATTACGCCATGACCAAATTAAAAGAAATGATGATTTTTAGCGGAAATGCCAACAGAACCCTTGCCGAGGATATTTGCAGGCATCTCCAGGTTGAATTGAGCCGCGCTGATGTCCGGAAATTCAGTGACGGAGAAACCTATGTTGAAATAGGCGAGAATGTACGGGGCAAAGATGCTTTTGTGGTGCAGCCGACATGCACTCCGGTAAACGATCATCTCATGGAGTTGATACTGATGGCTGATGCTCTGCGTCGTGCATCCGCTCGTCGTATCACGGCCGTCATGCCCTATTACGGATATTCCCGGCAGGATAGAAAAGTTGCTCCCAGGGTGCCGATTTCCGCCAAGGTTGTCGCCGAAATGCTCATGGCGGTCGGCGTCAGGCGGGTATTAACAATGGATCTGCATGCCGGGCAGATTCAAGGTTTTTTCAATATCCCGGTTGATAATATGTATGCTGCTCCGGTGCTTTTAAGCGATATTTCACAAGTTTTCGCCGGTAAAGAAGTCATAATGGTATCCCCTGATGCCGGGGGAGTCGAACGAACCAGGGCATTTGCCAAACGGCTCAAAGCGGGTCTTGCCATCATCGATAAAAGAAGAGAGCGGGCAAATGAGTCCGAAGCAATGAATGTTATTGGCAATGTAACCGGGAAACATGCTATATTGCTTGATGATATGGTTGACACGGCGGGCACGCTTTGCGCGGGAGCCGAAATTTTAATGAAGGAGGGCGCGAAAGAGGTTTATGCATACTGTACCCATGCCGTGCTTTCCGGGCCGGCTATTGAGCGGCTCAATGCATCGAAGATTAAAAAGCTCGTGGTGACAAATAGCATACCCCTTCGCAATAGTGCGAAAGATTGCAATAAGATTAAGGTCCTTTCCGTATCCGAATTGCTTGGTGATTCCATACGCTGTATCCATAATGAGGATTCCGTCAGTTCGCTTTTCATCTAGGATCAAAAGCTTTGGTGTTGATAAGAAGCATGAAAATTTCGCGAGTTTATATCGCAGATTTGATTTTCATAGTGTAGAAAAAAATTTGGATGCTGGATGGAGAACACTGATTGCAGTGTTTTTTTCGCATCTGCTCCAGTTACTCGTTTAGGAGGTTTATAAAATGTTACAGGTAGATGTATCTGCCCAGGTCAGAAAAAATACAGGTAAAGGCGCAGCAAGAACCTTGCGGAGAGACGGAAAAACTCCTGCGGTAATTTATGGTTCCAAGAATGATCCATTGTCTTTAACTCTTGATACGCATTCTTTTACCAAGACTCTTTTGCATCTGCAGAGACGAAATGCTGTTGTCAATCTTAACATTGAAACAGATGCAGGGGTTGAAAGACGTCATGTGCTTATCAAGGAAATCCAGGTAGATCCAATTCATGATACCCTTAAACATGCTGATTTCTTTGAGATCACCCTTGATTTTCCCCGCACTTTTACCGTTCCGGTCAGATATACCGGAAAAGCACGGGGGGTTGAGATGGGTGGTGATATGATCATTTCGGTTAATGAAATTAAAGTGAAGGGGAATCCCCTCGATATCCCTGATATGATAGAGGTAGATGTGACCCCGCTTGGCACAAATGAACATCTTTCCTGCCAGGATTTGAACCTTCCGGCTAATGTGACCCTGCTTGGGAACAAGAGTAAGGTCTGTGTTGGAATCGTAACCGCACGGGCGGCAGTAGCAGAATAATTTTTTGTGACAGATATTCTTTTAAGCCGGGAAGGGTAATCCTTCTCCGGCTTTTTGTCTTTCTCGCGCCGGTGAATTATGTTTCTAGTTGCAGGACTTGGCAATCCAGGTGAAAAATATCACTCAACCCGACACAACATAGGTTTTCTCTTCCTTGATTATCTAGCTGAAAAGCTGCGCGTAAATTTCACAGCAGTAAAATGGCAGGCCGATACGGCAAAGGCAATGCTCGGCAACGAACAGGTTCTGCTGCTCAAACCCCAGACCTTTATGAATCTAAGTGGTAATGCGGTGGCTGGTGCCGCTTTATTTTATAAAATTCCCCCTGAAAAAATTATTGTCATTCATGATGATATTGATATGCCCTTCGGTCGGGTTAAAGTGGTTGTCAACCGGGGTACCGGTGGCCATAACGGCCTACGTTCCATCGTGTCGCTTCTCGGCAGTAAGGATTTTATCAGAATAAAAGCAGGAATCGGCAGACCGGTCGAGGCAATTCCCATTGAACGGTATGTTTTGACCGAGATGACCGACTCAGAAATCGAATCTGTGAAGGGGATGATGGAGAGTGTTTTCGAAACAGTACGCCTTATTGTCTGTGAAGGGGTAGGTTCGGCGATGAACAGAATAAATTCCGCTAAAAATGATAATAAATCAGACTGTTAACCCTTTAATTTTTTGTTGCTTAGCTGTTAATTGAACCATTAATTGCGTAATTTGTTAAATAATGCTATAGTAACAAAATGAAGTTTCAAGATCTTTTTTTTAAGTGCCAGATTCCTGGTTGATGTCAAATCTAAGATCATGAAAGGCTGACAAGGGTGGTTGGTGTGTTTAACAAAGGCGATATGGCAGTTTATCCGGCTCATGGAGTAGGAGAGATACAATCAATTGAAAAGAGAATTGTCGGTGATTTAGAGCAGGCTTTTTACATTATGAAAATTATCGACACAAGCATGGTTGTTATGATTCCTACAAAAAACAGTGAAAGTGTTGGTCTGCGAGGTATTATATCCTCATCCGAGGCTGACCGGGTTTTTGATATTCTGAAAGACCGGGATGTGAAAATCGCGGCTCAACCTTGGAATCAACGTTATCGGCAGTATATGGAGAAAATCAAAACCGGTTCGGTTTTCAAAATCGCCGGTGTTTTACGTGATCTCTATCTGCTGAAGGAAGACAAAGATCTCTCCTTTGGTGAAAGAAAGATGCTTGATACGGCGAAAAATCTTTTAATGAAAGAAATCGCGCTGGCCAACAAGGTTCAGGAAGATCAGGTTGCAAAAGATATTGACCGGATCTTCCAAAATTAAAGAACATTCCTTGTGTATTTTATCCTGTAAAGGAAAGTCTTTTAGGCTTTTTCTTCCTCACTGAGAAAGCAAAATTTGCTTCACGCGCAACAAAAAGAATTTCATTTTGTTGTTTCTCCTGACTTAGCCGGGAAACGGCTTGATTTACTCGTGGCCGATCTCGAAAGTTGCGCTCAACTGACCCGCTCCCGCATTCAGAACCTTATCCGTGCAGGTAATATTCTTGTTAATGATGAGGTAAGAAAAACCGGGTATCGGGTCAGGACGAGCGAGACGATATGTATTACTCTTCCTCCGCCGCAACCTTCATCTCTTATTCCTGAGGAACTTGAATTTCAGATTCTCTTCGAGGATCAGGACGTTATCGTCCTGTCGAAACCCCCAGGGGTTGTTGTTCATCCTTCCCATGGGCATATTGATGGCACGCTGGTTCATGGTCTTCTGCACCATTGCCATAATTTATCCGGCATAGGCGGAGAATTACGACCCGGGATTGTCCACAGGCTGGACAAAGACACCTCTGGCGCCATGATTGTCGCCAAAAATGATATGGCCCATCAAAGCCTGGTTAAGCAGTTTAAGGGGAGAACTGTTGAAAAATTCTATCTCGCCCTCCTAGTTGGAATTCCCCGTACCAGGACCGGACGCATTGCTGCAGCTATTGGACGGCATCCCGTTCATAGAAAAAAAATGGCTGTTTTGCAGCAAGGTGGGCGCGAGTCAGTTACTAACTGGGAGATCCTGGAATATTTCTCTCATTTCAGTTTTGTCAAACTTCGGCTTGAAACAGGAAGAACACACCAGATACGTGTTCATATGGCTTCAATCGGATGCCCGATTGCCGGAGACCCGGTCTATGGGAGAAAAACTAAAATTTCCGATCTGTTGATTGTCCGACAATGCCTTCATTCTTACTCTCTTGCCTTTGATCATCCCCATTCCGGCGAGAGGTTGTCATTTACCGCCCCTCTTTGGCCTGATATGGAAAATATTGTGCATTTGCTGCGCGATAGTGATGTTGCCGGCACAGGCGGATAAGAGCACTTTCAGGCTTTACCATGATAGCTGTCAATTTCCATGGCAATTTAGTTGATCTGTTATCCGGAAAGTCAGAAAATGGCCCTTTCATTACTTTTCATCTGGAGCGCAGAACTTCTGTTAAGGATTTAATAGAATCGTTTGGTGTCCCCCATCCTGAGATTGAAGAAATTGTCGTTAATGGGGAAATGGTTGATTTTGCCTATATTGTGGAGGACGGTAGCCAGATAGAGGTTTTTCCGATTTCGTCCCAAAGCAATTTCTTCAAACCTTCTCTGCTCAGACCAGATTCTCTTGAATTTCATCGCTTCGTTGTGGATATCAATGTTGCAAAACTTGCCTCTAAATTGCGGCAACTCGGATTTGATACGCTTTTGCCCCGTAACTGCGATGATGCAGGTCTTGCGGCAATTGCTGGCTGCCAGAGGAGGATCTTATTGACGAGGGACCGCAATCTGCTAAAGAGAAAAATCGTCGAATTCGGTCATCTGGTCCGGGCAGAATTTCCCAATGATCAGCTTGTGGAAATCATCAAACTTTTTGGACTCAAAGACAAGATAAAGCCTTATAGCCGTTGCTTCCTATGTAATGGTTTACTGGAACCGGTCGCCAAGGAAGATATCCTGCCATTTCTCGAGCCTCTTACCAAGAAATATTACCATGTTTTTCAGCGTTGCCTTGACTGCAAGAAGATATACTGGTTCGGTTCGCATCGGGGAATGATGGATGCGATCCTACATGAAATTCTTGCATTATGCTGATGGGGCCGGATATCACCGACAAATACAGATCGGCTCAGAAGGGAACGTGACTTGAATGCGAGGGGCTTTGTGTTAGGGTTGTCAACTGTTGATGATCCTAAATTTGGGGTTGGCTGAAAGAGAGATTGCCGGAGCTGTAAGGATGACACCTGAAAACTGGATGGTATGAACAAAAAAAGGACTCAAGCTAACTGCTTGAATCCCTTAAGAAATAATGGGGTGAGCGATGGGACTCGAACCCACGACCATCGGAGCCACAATCCGAAGCTACCACCAGCTGAGCTACGCTCACCACGCAAAAAAAGTTATATAGCAATTATGATCAAAGAATGATTTTTATAATAGATTCCCGATCCAATAGCAAGGTGAAAATCGCTTTTATCAAGAGTTTTTCACAGATAAGCCGTTGTAAAAAACAATGTGATCGTTCTGAAAACCAAAACGGCATAAGGAACCATAGAGAACAAGGCGGAATTGCACAGGTTGTTTCGTAACCTCTCCTGAATACCTTTGGCTAGCCGGGAAAGCCCTCAGATAATTTCCTTGCCGCAATGCATGCAAAGTTTTGCCTGTTTCTTTATGATTTCAGAGCAATAAGGGCATTCTTTTTTGAAGTTTGCCTGGAGGATCTGGTTGACGGCAAAATTGGCGTTCTGCTCGAGATCCTTGTTGCCGAAGCGATGGTTTCTTATCGGATCAACACATGCGAGATCGTTAAGCTTAACGAGAAGTTCACAGGATTTCAACCTGCCATCCAAACCGGCACATTCATCAAGCACAAGTGTGAGAACAGGCCGCAGATTATGTGTTTCGGCGCAGGTATTCAGTTCATTTAAGGCCTCTTGTTCTTCCCGGTAGCGAATATCCTGTTTTTTGACAGTTTCCGGATCAATTATGCAACCGGTAAAAGCCTCGGCGCTGCCAACCATCATAACGCTGCCTTTTTTTTCACCAGGGAGGAGCATATACCGGTAGGAACCCACATGACCGTACTGTTCCTCAATATGCTGCCAACCTGTTGAGAATATCGGGCATTCATCGTTGAGACAGACAAACATAACCTCACATCCCCAGCCCAATCCATCACCAATATGAAAGGGAGGCGTTTCGCAGCAGGACAGGCGTGCATGGCAATGAGGGCAGAAGTGTTCTTCTTGTGCATATTTAAGGCATGTATCATATGACAGCATGTGGCAGCTCCTTTTAGAACAGATAGCAACTTATTTTTGAATTGCAGGCGGTGAGCAACTTATCCCGGACCGGGACTCTGGTAGCGCTGATGCTCATGAAGTTTGGTGTTTTTCGTTGAATGTATAGGTAATAGCCATCCATGCCAAAAGAATCATGAAGACTAAAATTTTGTTGAAGCGGTTTTTTTTCATAGTGTATAGATAACTCATTTAGGGGCGCAAAGCAACGGGCAATGAATGGCCATTCATGTGTGTAATTTTAATGCCGCGAAATTATTTTTTTTGTTATCATGCTGATATTAAAAGATTTTTTTTAGCAAGCTGAATTTGCTGAAATGTATCTGCCAAAGAAAACAGATTGACTTTTTACCCGTTGGAAAGTAAATGTTTCTATATTAATAATTACGTTTTTATTATATAACAAGACCTTATAAATTGTTTTTTCAATATCCTCACATGGGCCCTCTGCGGGTCGCAAATTCTTAATGAAAGCCATTTTGTCCCAGTGAACAGCATGTGGTTTTCAATCGAAATTTAGGCGGTCAAAGAGAAAATGGATCATATTCAAACTTCCAGATATGCTGATTCTGGCGTTGATATAGACAAAGGAAATAAATTTATATCGAATATAAAACCCTTGGTGGCTGCAACGTTCCGGCGCGGGGTTTTAACTGATATCGGGGGATTCGGAGGTTTATTTGCTATAGGTGGAGATCGTTTCACCGATCCTGTTCTCGTCTCGTCTACCGATGGTGTCGGCACGAAGCTGAAAATCGCAAGCCTGTGCAATAAGCATGATACCATTGGTATTGATCTCGTTGCCATGTGTGTGAATGATATCGTTGTGTCCGGCGCCCAGCCTCTTTTTTTCCTTGATTATTTTGCTATCGGCAAGCTCGATCTCGAAATTGCCACGGACGTAATCAAGGGAATTGCCAAGGGATGCGAAATTGCCAAATGTTCACTGATTGGCGGTGAGACTGCCGAAATGCCGGGGCTATACCATGAAAAGGATTATGATCTGGCAGGTTTTGTCGTCGGTATTGCCGAGCGGGATAAAATTATTGACGGTTCAGAGATTAAGGTCGGCGATAAACTTATCGGTCTCACCTCCAGCGGAGTTCACAGCAACGGTTACTCTCTGGTCCGTAAAATCTGTTTTGAGGAGTTGGGCCTCTCTGTTAATGATCATGTGGCTGAACTCGGTTGTGCTCTGGGAGAAGAACTGCTCAGGCCCACCAGGATCTATGTGGAGACCCTGCTCAACCTGTTTAAGAATTTCAAGGTGCGGGGCTTAAGTCACATTACCGGTGGCGGTTTTACCGATAATATCCCCAGGATACTCCCCAAAGGCACGAAGGTTCATATCCATAAGGGAAGCTGGCCGGTGCTGCCGATTTTTGACTTTTTGCAGAAGAATGGCAAGATTTCGCAAGAGGAGATGTATCGCACCTTCAACTGCGGAATCGGCATGGTTTTGATTGTCGACGCAAGGATTGTGGAAGACGTAACCCAGCAGTTGATCGCCCTTGGTGAGTCCCCTTATGTGATCGGCGAGGTTGCCGCGCGGAAAGAGGATGAGGAGCTGGTTGAATATGTTGATTGAGGCAGGTTGAGTTTCTTCTCTGTCCGGTTCGTATGGAATGTAAAAAAAAGGCGGGTCGAATTAATTCGACCCGTCTTTTTTTTATGTCAAAATTGAAACTAAATGAACTGGCTTATGGCAGTTTATTGGGCTGATTTTCTTCTGGTGGCAATGATGCCCAAAAGGCCTGAGCCAAGCAGCCAAACCGCACCGGGAATAGGTACAGCGCTGGCAGCAGAGGCCTTTGCAGTTACTCCGGCACCAAAATGCAGATACTCTCCTACCTTTGCCGCATACATGAATGTTATTTTTCCTGATTCCGTATATATGTAATCGTCAAACTCAATAGTGCCTGATACTTTTTCCTTGGTTACATTACCGACGGTAATCAAGTCCCACTTTCCGGTCGTGAAATTGTATCGGTGAAAGTCGGTGAATGCCAGAATATTTGACCAACCAGAACCATCTGAGGCGTCGATATCAATGCCATCGAGTGTATAATTGATAGAAAAAGTCAGATTGCCGGCAGTAGTTACTTTGTAACAAATATCTCTTCGAGCAGTTGCCATCGCTGAATAGTCTTCATAATTTATTGCAAATGCACTTGCATTGGCAATAATGTTTTGTTGTCCTGGAGTAGTATCCGTTTTTCCTAGCGCATAGGAAGAGCCATTTGCATTTGACTTCTCTGACTCCGCAAGGGTGGCCACAATTCCGATTCGGTCATCACTATCGTCAAAAGCAGAAGGGGCATTAAAATTAGGAATGGACCAAGTTTCATAGGTGCCTGCACGTGACCAACTTTTCGTGAAAGTGGTTGGATCATAAACAGTGTATGCTCCTGATCCGGTTATTGTTAAACTGGCCCAGGACACTTCGGCGTTAGCCGATACGGAGGATGCAAGTGCGTTTCCTCCTGTAATTCCTACGATTAGCAATGCAGAAAGAGTGATTGCTCTTGATTTCTGCCAATTGATTTTCTTCATTTTCGTTATCTCATTATTTTAAATTACATATTTATCTTAATCCTTGCAATCCAAGGAAGGAGTTTCCTGCTAATCAGCAATAAGTCAGTTTGAAGGCATCAGTATGGAATACTTGGCGTAGAAGTGCCTTCACCAGCATCACCACTATATACACTCGGGCCTAATTGGGGTTTGGGTCCGATATCCGTGCCACCACCACCTTCCCGCGGATACATTGTAGGCTTCAGTTCGGGTGTTGGTGGATCCGGCGGAACAACCGGATCCGGTGACGGCAGCGCCGCGCTTACTGGTGTGGGGGCGAGGGCAACCGGCCCAGCGGCAGGCGGTACCATTCTGTCCCAGTGACCCCATTTGTATGGGGATAATTCTTCGTCAACATCTTTTTTTTCACCTGCAAGGGAAAAAGAACTTTGCAGCAGCACAAAGGCGCATGCAAGAACTGCCGGGAACAAATACTTTTTTTTCATTTTCATTTTTTTCACCTGATCAGTTCAGATCATTGAATAATATTTGTCTTCTTAATTTAGGTAATACTATCAGCAAAAGCTGTGCCGAGTTTTTTGTATTCTTTATAAAAGAAATAATTTCGTTTAGTTATCTGGCATTGTCGCCGCAAATTATTTTTTGTTGGCTGTTGTTATTCCATTTTTTCGGACTAGTCTTTCCGAAAATACGAATTACCATTCCGTTAAACCGGTTAAAACCTTCTCGACAGGGTAATCGTCGTTTCCGAACGGCTATAGTCATAGGCCGGCAGATTCGAATTCGCGCTGGTGTGCATCACCTCGGCATTAAAATCCCAGTCAGTCAGCCAGCCAAAGTCCTTAAAGGTGTGGATATATCCAAGTTTGTATTGTCTGGTGATCTCATCCCGAGGGCTGCCCCAATCAGGTAAACCGGGAACCGGTGCCGCATCATATCTGCTCTCCGTCTGGATATAGCCGGCAAAAAGGGTGTTATGTTCCAGGAATTTCCAGCTGCCGGTAAGAAAAAAACAGATGGCATCCTGGCTGTAGGCATCATCCTTGGCGTTTTCGTTAATATATTGAATGCCTGTGAGGGCAGCCATTTTGCCGTTGTAAAAAGTGTAGCCAACGGAGAGGCGCGGCGCGAGATAGACGCTGTCCCGCCCTCTGTACCCTGGTCTGGAGTAATCACGTCTGGAGATAATTGCATCAGCGGTGGATTCAAAACCGGTATCACCGAAATGCCAGGTGTAGCTCGGCAGCAGGTAGCTGAAAATTGCATACTTTTCACCACCCCAGCTGATGATATCCTCCTGCAGGGTAAGATTGGAACGCCAGTTGCCGGTGCTGACAAGGGTCGGCCCGGTTCTGAGACTCACGACGGACAGGTCATATTCGTCCTCATTAAAGTAACCTTTATGGTAAATATTTACCCCGCTCTGCCAGAGAAGATTAGCCGGATTTGTTCCCAAGTTATAGCGTTTCCCGGTCTGGTAGGTGTGATCGATGCCGACGGAGATTATCGTGCCCGAGTCTCTTTTCTTTTCATCACCAGGCGTAACAACCGTGTTGTCAGGACCGATATTGATATTGGTGTCATAGACATAACCGAATTCAAATGGGAATTTCCAGGTGCTCTGTCCCTGGTTTAAGCGTTCAGCATCCTGTTTCACCTGGGCCATAAATGCGAGAATGGAAACCCTGACGTTGGGCGGGGTCTGCGGATCATTTAAAACAACCTCAGCCTCTTTGACCGCTTCGTCGAATTTATATATCTGATAATAGGCAACAGCCATTTCCAGACGGGCTCTGTGCAGTTTAGGCTGGGTACTGAGGATGGATTGAAAATCCTCAATGGCCGAGTAGATATTGCCTGTTTCGCGTTTTTCCATGGCCTGGCGGAAGAGCTCTTCCATTTGTTGGCGAAACTGTTCATCGGTTAAGGTGGGGGAAGCCTCTTGCGCATGGAGTACAAATGGCGCAGAAAAAGTTAAGAGAGAGGTTAGTGATAGAACAGCAGTAAGTGTTTTGTACTTCTTTCGCCTGTTAGAGTAAGCCCTCATCAATTTTCCCCCAATAATTAAGAAATTTTTCATTTAATATAACAATGTTAATCAATGATTGTTAAGATCTCATTAATTAACGATTAATCTTTAAAGCAGTGACAGGCAAAAAGCAAGAATATCCGTTTATCAATGAAAAATTATGTTTTCAAATCAATCTCATTCTCCACCACATGGAAGAGTGCGGCAATCACATGGCGGTCATATTTGCTGTCTGCTGCATTGAGTAATTGCGTCATGGCTTGTTTGTCCGTGAGACGGTCGCGGTAAGCCCTTGGGCTCGTCATGGCGATAAAGGCATTGGCCGCCGCAAGAATGCGGGAAGTGAGTATTATTTCCTCTCCTGCCAGCCCTTTTGGATAGCCGCTGCCGTCCAGATATTCATGCTTCTGGGTGATTGTTTCCAGAACAGGACCCTCAAAGTCTATACCGGTAAGAATTTCAGCCGCAGACGCTGTTTCGCTTTTCAAGACAGTTTGTTCGGCCGGGGTCAGATCGCCGGTTTTCAGCAGAAGTTCCTTGGGCAGGGATAACTTGCCGAGGTTGCAAAGGTTCGCAGCTATTTCAATGGTGGTTAACTGTTCCGTGGACAATTCCATGGCCCGGCCGACCGCAGTTGCCACCTTGGCCGTTTTGGCGGAGTGGTTGGCCGAGTATGGATCATGGAGATCAATTGCCCGCATGAGGGAGTAGACGATCTGCTTCATGAGCCGGTCTCTTCTGGTTTGGGCTTCCTGCAGCCGGGTGACATCATTTAAGGTAAGAAGCAGCGAGTCTTGTCCATTGAATTCATAGGCAACCGGGATACAGGTGGAAAAGAAGACGTGATGTATGCCTTTTATATCAAAGGATATTTCGCTGGTGATGATTTTGCGCAGCGAGTTCGCGCTGCTGACGGTTTCCTGCAATTTTGCGGCTGCATCCGGGCCGAAGATATTTGACAGACTTTTCCCTTGCAGATCAGCGACAGGGGTTTGCAGATGATCGGCCAGGGTTTTGTTGGCAAAGATGAGATCGGACTCACAGTCGAGAAGTAAGATCAATTCGGTCATATTGTCGTTGATGGCATTGAGCAGATTGGTCTGCGCTTCAAGCTGACGGGATTTTACCAGCAGATCATGGGCAGCCTGACGTTCTTTGAGGGAGCTCCCGTACCACCAGGCTGCGACCATCAGGGCTGAGCCGAGCAGCAAGGCCAGCAGCAGTGAAATAAGCAGGAAGCGCTGGTGGCTTTGGGATTCAGCCAGGGCCTCGGCATAAGATATTTTCTGGATAAGGGTCATACGCACGGCAGGCAGTATTCTGCTGGTAAAAAGGCTTTTTGATCCGCTATAGTCATTGCCCTGACTGAATTGGCCGGGATTGCGCAGGGCAAGTGATGCTACCAGCTCTTCCGCATTGGCAGCGAGGCTCAGGGTCAATGGTTGGGTGCCGTCAGCCAGCGGCGAGACATAGTTAATCAGATTGCCGTCCTGGCGCACCAGATAGGTTTCGGCAGTTTTGGTTGCCAGGCTTTTTGTTGCAAGAATGGGAAACAGGGAGGATGCTGCATTGTTGTATGCGTAAAGAACGGCAATGGGCCGCTGGCTATCGCTTTGTTTCTGCAGGGAAAAAACAGGCACTAGAAATCCTGCCACAGGTTGCCCGTTTTCATTGAGCTGGATGTCGGAAAAAAGATGTTTCCCGGAAACAATGACCTGTTCCACCGCCTTCCGCAGTCTGACATCAGGAGAGGCGAAACCAGGCGTTGAGGTAATGATCCGGGCATCGGCGGCCAGAATAGCTAAACCGTTATTGGCAATGAAGGCGACATTGGCCGGAGCGGGCATGGTTGTTTTCGGATCATCATAAAAGCCTGACCGCTGGCCTGTTGTCTGGATCAGGTTGCGCAGATAGGAAAGCTGCACTGCTTCTGTTTCCCTGTTGGCCTCAGGGTTGATGAGCAGCTGTTCCACATAGAGCTGCAAAGAACCGTTTGCCGCAAGTTCCTGTAAAACTGCAAATCTGCCGTCAATCCATTTCATGATATCGGCGGCACGGCTGTCCGCCACCACAGAGAGGGTGATCTGCCAGTTATTGAGGTCTCTCTGCTGTTCATAGCGGGTCAGGGAAAAAACCGAGAAAATTCCGGAGACTATTACACAAATCAGGATGGCGGCACTGATCAGAAAAGGTTTCGTTTTCATTTTGCTGTCTGTCATCTCTCTTGGCATTTACATTCTGGGAAGATGCAACCACCACTTTTTCTCATTGACTGAGTACAGGGGAAGATAATGGGCTATAGCCTTATGGGAGACAACCCCTTGAGTTTGATTATCAAGAATGAGGATGTCGTTTTTATAGGAAACAGCCAGCACCGCATGGGCAATACGCAGGTTGGTATCCTGCAGAATGACGATGCGCAGGGCGTCCGTGTCAATGCCGAGCCAGCGCAGTGAGAAGAATTTGGTGATGGCATAATCCTCACAATCACCGCCATTGTAGAAAAATTCTTTGGCAATGGCCCAGTAATCCTCCTGGCCGTAATTGGCCATATCCAGAATGTAGCTTTTTTTGTTGGCGTACAGGTTAACCGCATTGATCTGCTCAAGCAGCGGTTTCGTTTTGATTGTTTCAAGAAAATGCAGCCAGTTTTTCAGGTGGCAGCGGTTGAAAAAGCTGTCTGAGCAGTTACCCTCGGGCACGTCCTGGGTGATATGCCGTTCCAGTACGGAAAGCCATTGGGGCAGATAATCCAGACTTTGCTGGGGTTGGGCGGTATAGCCGAACAGGTTGGTAAAATCAGTGGAAGCTGATGACAGGGCAGGGGAAATAAGAAATGAGAGCAGGAAAAGACATGGCAGCAGCGATTTTCTTGTTTTCAAAAGAAATTTCCCGGATCAAAAGAGTTGAGCGGAAAGAGATGGCTTCATAAAAGGTCCCGGCGACAAAACATCGTGATTTAAACCAGGAAGTTATCCTGCACAGTAGGCTGTCGAGTGGTTTTTTACGGGACAGTCAAAGAGATTGAAACAATTACAGCGGAAGGGCAGTCCTTTGTCAAGGAAAAATAAGGTGTTAGGGAAGCGGCAGGGTAAAAGAGAAGACCGCGCCACCCTCTTTTTTGTTGTTTTCCATCCACACCTGTCCGCCGTGACTTTCAACCAGCTGTCGGACAATCGCCAGCCCAAGACCTGTGCCGTTTTCCCGGGTGGTGAAAAAGGGTTCAAATATCTGGCCCATGAACTTTTCTGCGATGCCGGGACCATTGTCAGCAACCTGCAGCAGGGTTTTTTCCTGGCCATCCTCGGTTACCTCAGAGGCTGATACGGTGATAATGCCGCCTTTCTGCTCCATGGCATTTCTGGCGTTTTCCATCAGGTTGACAATCATTTGCTTCACTTGCCGCGCATCAGCCCAGCAATCGAGGTTCTCGGGAATCCTGGTTTTTACCGTAAATCGTTGGTCCCAATTGCGGCCCTGGGTGAGCAGGTCACAACTTTCCTGCACAATTCCGAGAATAGAAAGCCAGGATTTCTCCGGCGTGGCTGGTTTGGAAAACTGCAGGAATTGACTGATGGTTTCTTCCAGGCGATCACATTCCCTGACGATGATGGTCATGAGACTTCTTGAGGAGGTAGCCGGCTCAAAGTCATTTTCCAGGACCTGGGCAGCGCCGGAGATTGCTGCCAGCGGGTTGCGGAATTCATGGGCAATGCCGGCAGCCATCTCGCCGATGGCCGCCATTTTTTCCGCCTGCCGTACCTTTTCCTCCATTTTTTTGATAATGCTGAGATCCTGCATGGTGTAAACCCTGGCATTTTCCGAGTCGCCCGGCATGTTAAGCCTGGTCCATGAGTATCCCACCGGAATTTTTTCGCCCCTCTTTTTTTTCAGATAGGTCATGGGACGAATCGAGTCGGTGGTCGTGGTGTTCAGTTCGGGGAAAACCTTGTCGATTTTTCGTCCCAGGACATCAATGGCCTCATAGCCGGTGATAATACCTGCCGACCGGTTAAAGGAGGAAATGCGGCCCTGGGAATCAACCGTGATGATGCCGGTGGCAATATCATCGAAAATCTGCTTGTAGAGCAGGGCCAGCCGGTCAAGATCCCGGGAGGTTTTGGAAAGTTCCGCTTCCGCCCTGTGCAGCCTTTCGGAGAGAATGAAACTCAATGCCGCCACCAGAAAAAAGGTGATGCCCCGGACGGAGAAGTAATGCATGGCCACATGGATACTGGTCAGCGGGGTAATGCCGAGATGCAGCAGGATGGGTAGAGGCAGCAGAAATTCTGCCGCCAGGATTGCCGCAAAGGAAATGCTGGTTAAGGCGGCCAGCAGCAGGGCGCCGCGGCGAAAGAGCAGGATGGCGCTGCTGATGATGGGAAAGAAGTAAATGATGGTGAATATGGACTGACTCCCTCCGGTGAAAAAAACCAGACAGCTGGTGAGCAGGCAGTCGATGATGATCTGCAGATAAGCAAAATGCCGGTAGCAGGCGATCACCCTCAAGAACAGGGCCGAGAAGATGGTAAAGAGGTAGGTGCCGCCGATGAAGTAAGCGATGTAGCTTATCGGCGGAATGATAATTTCATGTTCCTTGGTCTGCAGCAGCATGCTGATGCCCAGGAGAATGGTCAGGACAACCACCCGCAGAAAAAGAATCCACTGGATCTGGTTTTTCAGATAATAATCAACCGAGGTCACGGATCTGGAAGCAGAACACAGCTTGTTAAATATCATTATGGATATTTCCGGTTAGCAATAGATTGCCCCCTAAAGGGAGAAATGGCTGTGAAGCAGGCTTCTCCTTTGTTGTGCAGAAAAATAGAGGGAAGAGATCAGAGAATATCGTACTTTTTCACTTTATAGCGGATGGAACGGAAACTGATTTTCAGCAGTTCGGCGGCTTTCATTTTGGAATTGTCCGCCTTTTTCAGGGCAAGCTCGATCATCTTTTTCTCGAATCTGCTCGTTACCTTCTCCAGGCCGAGATCAAAGAGTTCCTCTTCGCTCGGCATGGTAAAAATGGCATTCCCGGAGCCATCCTGCTCAGGGGTGGTTCTCCGCTGGGTTGATAAGGTGAGACTTTCCGGCAGAATGATATTTGAGGTAGAAAGGGCGACGCCTCTTTCAATGATATTTTCCAACTCTCTGACATTACCGGGAAAATCATAGCTCATGAGCACTTCCATGGCATAGGAGGAGAGCTGGGGGGCATCCTTTTCAAAGGTTTTTGAATATTTTTTCAGGAAATGATTAACCAGCAGAGGAACATCTCCCTTCCTCTCCCGTAAGGGCGGCATGCGGATGGGAACCACGGCAAGGCGGTAAAAGAGATCCTCCCGGAAGCGTTTTTCCAGAATTTCCTGCTCCAAGTCACGATTGGTGGCTGAAATGATGCGCACATTGACTTTGATGGTCTTGGTGTCGCCGACCCTTTTAAACTCCCTTTCCTGGAGCACCCGCAGCAGTTTGGTCTGGATAAGGGGGGTGAGTTCGCCGATTTCATCTAAAAAGGCGCTGCCGTTATTGGCCAGCTCAAAGAGCCCGATCTTGTTTGAGCTGGCCCCGGTAAATGATCCTTTCATGTGGCCGAAGAGTTCGCTTTCAAACAGGGACTCAGGAATGGCGTTGCAGGTTATGGGCACGAAATTGTTCTGGGCCCCCCTGCTTTTCTGATGGATGGCCTGGGCCACCAGCTCTTTTCCGGTGCCGGATTCCCCGATGATCAGCACATTGGCATGGGTCGGGGCAATGCGATCAATCTGGTCAAAGATATTGCGCATCTCCGGGCTGTCACCGATGATGTTGGCATAATCGTGGCGTGGCGTGGCATTGGCGTTTTTCGCCTCAACGGTTTGGCCGGCAATGGCGGAAGTGATAATGGCTTTTATTTCACTGAGCTTGAAGGGTTTGGTGATATAATCGTATGCCCCGTGTTTCATGGCCTGCACCGCGTCTTCCGGCGAGGCGAAGGCGGTAATCATGATAAACGGCAGGTCAGGAGCCGCCTTTTTGGCGGCATCAAGCAGTTCAAGGCCGCCCATGCCGGGCATTCTGATGTCAGAAATAACCAGATCAAACTCCTGCATTTCCATGGCTTTCAGGGCCTTTTCCCCATCAGAAGCCGTCACCGCCTGGTAGCCCTCTTTTTCAAGAAGTATTTTCAGGAACTCCCGCATGCTGAGTTCATCATCTACGACAAGTATAGTGGACATATTTTACAAAAGTTAAATTTTACGGTATGAAGAAATATCTAATAAAAGGTAGCAGTTTTTGCGGTGTCTTACAAGACGGCCAAAGCGGCTAATCCATTATGGCGAAAAATTTTATCATTCTCGGCATACTGCTTGTTGCCGTCGGCCTGTTGTGGCCGGTGCTAAGCAAGCTTCCCCTGGGGCGTCTGCCCGGTGATATCGTGATCCGCAGGGAGCATTTCAGTTTTTATTTCCCCCTAACCACCTCAATACTCGTCAGCCTGCTGCTTTCCCTGCTCTTCTGGTTTCTCCGCAAGTAATCCGTCCGGCAGGCTATGGACCAGCTGCCGGAGACCGGCAAATGTCTCGGCCTGGTAGATTCTGTTGCGAATCTCCGCCCCATGGCGCATGGCCTTGAAATATTTGCCCGCATGGTTGCGGATTTTGCCCAGAGCCCACTGGGGTTGACAGAATTGATCAATGAGATCCAGGTGGCGTTTTAAGGCGGTTAAGCGAAGTTGTGGCGTATCAGGAGGCTCAGCCGGGTCAAATACCCATGGCCTGCCAAGGCAGCCCCGTCCGATCATCACCCCGTCGCAGCCCGTCTGCCGCATCATGGCAAGCCCCTGTCCATAGGAGTTGATGTCACCGTTGCCGATCAGGGCAATATTGATCTTTGCCTTGCTTTGCGCAATGACCTCCCAGTCGACCGGACCGGAAAAACCATCGCTCCAGGTCCTGGCATGAATGGTTACCGCCGAAGCTCCCGACTCTTCGGCCATCCGGGCAAATTCCGGGGCATTGATGCTCTGGTGGGTCCAGCCGGACCTGAATTTTACCGTGACCGGCTTAGTGGTGTTGGCGCAGACCTGCCGGATAATTTTTGCCGCCAGGGCCGGGGATTTCATCAGGGCGGCTCCGGCGCCTTTTTTCGTCACCTTTTTTACCGGGCAGCCCATGTTGATATCGATGCAGTCAATCGGCAGCCGGGAAAGCATGGCCGCGGCCTTGCCCATGATATCCGGTTCGCTGCCGAAGAGCTGCATGGCAATCGGTCTTTCCAGGGGGATGGATTGGGTCATATCCCATGTTCTCTGCTGGTCGTACAGCAGCCCGTGGCAGCTGATCATTTCCGAAAAGACGAGGCCCGCGCCATATTCACGGCAAAGCAGACGGAAGGGCAGGTCGGTGTAACCGGCAAGTGGCGCTAAAATAAAGGGATTTTCAATGGTCAGACCGGCAATCTGCAGTGGCTTTATTTTCATGGATTTTCTACTGGAGAGTTCGATTGGAACGTAGTATTATGCCCAACCTATTTAAAATCAGTCAATCCGCAACATTCAATGAACCAGTCAACTGATCAACTGGAGATGTCATGACATTCAAATTAAACCCGAATAATGACCAACTGTCCACGGAAGAGTTACTCAAGCTTGCCGATATGCGAAAGCGGTGCGCCCGGCGCATCCTGCTGTCAACTTCACTTGCCGCATCAGGCCATCCGGGCGGATCGCTTTCCTGCCTTGATCTGATGCTCGTCACTTACGGCATCATGAACCATAAGCCCACCGAGCCCCTGTGGCAGGACAGGGATCGGGTGGTCATGAGTATCGGCCATATTTCACCCGGTGTTTACAGCGTTCTCTCCGAATATGGCTATTTTACGGAAGAGGACTTCCTGACCGGTTTCCGGCGTGCCGGTTCCGGCTTTCCCGGCCATGTTGAAAAGATTGTGCCGGGGGTGGAATGGGATACCGGCAACCTCGGACAGGGGTTGTCCGCCGCCTGCGGCATGGCCATGGCATTAAAGCTCAAGGGGGCGAAACAGAAGGTGATCGTATATATGGGTGACGGCGATCTGCAGAAAGGGCAGGGTGCCGAGGCCATGCGTTTTGCCCATAAGTATAAACTGAACAACCTGATGGTGATCGTGGACCGCAATCATCTGCAGATATGCGGCAAGACCGAGGACGTCATGCCGAGCAACATCCGCGGACTGTTCGCCTCCTGCGGCTGGAATGTGGACATTCTTGACGATGGTCACGATTACCATAAAATTTTCAAAAAGTTATCAGCGGTCTATACCGGCAACACCGTAAATCCGCAACATCCCACGGTGATCATTGCCAACACCATCATGGGTAAGGGGTTCTCTTTTATGGAGAATCTGGCCAAGTATCACGGCTCCCCCCTGAAAGTCGAGCAGCTTGACCAGGCATTTGCCGAGCTTGGCCTGGAAAACGATTTTGCCAGGTGGGCCGAACTGCGCACCAAGCCCGTTTCCACGGCAACCCGGCTCGAAAACAAGGTCTGCTATCCAAAACTTGAAGCCGGAGCAGCCGTTGTCTACGGCGCCGACCAAAAGACCGATTGCCGTTCCGCCTATGGTACGGCACTTTATGAACTGGCCAAGGCCAATAATATTTCTGGCAAGGCGCCCAAAATTGTCGGCATATCCTGCGATCTGGAAGGGTCGGTTAAAATGGGCGATTTCCGCAAGCATATGCCAGAGGCCTTTCTGGAATGCGGTATCCAAGAGCATCATGCGGCTACCATGGCCGGAGCAATCAGCCGGGAGGGGATGGCCGCCTTTTTCAGCACCTTTGGCGTGTTTGCCGTGTCAGAGGTCTATAACCAGAACAGGCTCAATGATATCAACCATACCAATGTCAAGGTGGTGGCCACCCATCTCGGCCTTGATGTCGGGGAAGACGGTCCGACCCATCAGGGCATAGACTATATCGGACTTATGCGTAATTACTTTAATTTCCAGGTAATTCTCCCTGCAGATCCGAACCAGACCGATCGAGTTATCCGTCATGTCGCCCTCACCGCCGGCAATTATTTTGTCGGCATGGGCCGGTCTAAAATGGGCATGGTGCTGGCCGAGGACGGCACGCCGTTTTTCGGCAGCGGCTACACCTTTACCCCCGGCAAGGGGGACTGGGTACGGCGGGGGACGGCGGGCACCATCATCTCCTATGGTGCTGTCAGTCCCAGGGTGATGGAGGCGTGGCAGCTGCTGCAGAAAGAGGGCATAAACGTGTCCGTCCTGCTTGCGGCTTCCATTGTGCCTTTTGATAAACAGAGTGTCATCGAGGCAGTTGCCAACGGCGGCCCGATTCTGACCGTTGAGGACCACCATGTTGACACAGGTGCCGGTGCTATCGTTGCCGCCATTCTTGCGGATGCGGGATTAAGCTGCCGGTTTAAAAGGCTTGGGGTGACCCATTACGGATCATCGGGAAAACCTGCTGATCTCTATGCCGAGCAGGGGCTTGATGCCCAGGGAATTGTTGCTGCCTTCAAGGAACTCTTGTAAAAATAAACGGGTCGGAAATGTTAGGCCAGATACGGGCCGGATTCATGATGAGGTGAATCCGGCCTTATTTTTTAATCGTCAGCCTTGATTTCCCCGGGGATATCTGCCTTCGCCCCTTTTTTTGCAGAGAACCTGTTGAAAAGATTCACATAGATATTTTCCGCAATGCTGTCGGCAACTTGCCGTAAAGCTTCCCGTTTGTTCATCTCCAGGCTTGCCGCATCTCTTCCCGCAGAAAAGGCTTCATACCAGTCGGCATCTTTCCTTTGCAGTATAATCTCACCTGTTTTTGTATTCTTTACCTCAACACTGAAGGTGATTTCCGCCCTGAGCTCAACCGCCCGGTCAAATGTTCCATAGGAGAGCCCGGGGACATGGACGGATTCGATCACGCCGTTTAAGATATAGTCTGACTGCTGGGGTGTTCGGGCCATGGAAAAGTGCGGGGATTTTTTCAGCCATCTGACCAGTGACTGTTTGAGTTCGCTCTGGAACCCCAGTTCGCTGGTTTTATTTTCCCACATATCCACATAGATGGAAACAGCGTCCGGCTTAACCCCTTCGGCCTCGTCTGACTGGACATAGGGGTTGGAATAGCCGCAAGCGGAAAGGGTTATGCCCAGCGCCAGCAGGAGGGCGAAGAGAACGAAGGGATTTTGTGATGTGAGCGGGTTTGTTTTTTTCATTTTCTTTGGAATACTCGTCATGATACGACAATATTTACCAGCTTGTTTTTGACCACAATGATCTTTCGGATGGTTTTCCTGTCAATAAATTTCTGCACCTTGTCATCATTTAAGGTCATTTCTTTCAGGGTCTCTTCATCGCAATCAGCTTCAGCCTGCAGTCTGCTGCGAACTTTACCATTGATCTGGACTACCAGGGTAATGCTGTCTTCCTTGGCGGCCTCGGGGTCGAATGCCGGCCAGGGAGCGCGGGACAGGCTGGAGTCATGCCCCAGACGCTGCCAGAGTTCTTCGCAGAAATGAGGCACCATGGGGGATAAGAGCAGGATAATCGCCTCAATCGACTCCTTGATCAGCTCGTTCTGCGGCTTTTCCGCGGCATTTTCACCGGTGAGATTATACAGGGTATTGGTCAGTTCCATGACCGCACTGATGGCGGTGTTGAAATGGAATTTGTCGTTGATGTCATTGCCCACCTTGCGGATAGTCTGGTGAGTCTTGCGGTGCAGTTCACGGCTGGTGGCGCTGAGTTCGGCGGGAATAACCCTCTTTGCCGTTTTCAGCATGGCCATATTGTCATGCACCAAGCGGTAAACCCTGTTTAAGAAGCGGTAGGCCCCTTCCACTCCCTGGTCACTCCATTCCAGATCTCTTTCAGGAGGAGCGGCAAACAGGCTGAAGAGTCTTACCGTATCCGCCCCATATTTTTTGATGAGTACGTCCGGATCGACAACATTTCCTTTGGATTTGGACATCTTGGTGCCGTCTTTTATTACCATGCCCTGGGTCAGCAGATTGGTAAAGGGCTCATCAATGGACAGGTAGCCGAGATCCCGCATGATCTTGGTGAAGAAGCGGGCATAGAGCAGATGCAGAATGGCATGTTCAACCCCGCCGATGTACTGATCCACCGGCAGCCAGTGATCCACCGCCTCCTTATCCAGGGGGCCTTGGGTGAAATCCGGACAGGCATAGCGGGCAAAGTACCATGAAGACTCAACAAATGTATCCATGGTATCTGTTTCGCGACGGCCAGCTCCGCCACATTTGGGGCAGGTTGTCCGGTAAAAGCTTTCCAGATCATGCAGGGGAGATTTGCCTGATTTTTCAATGGTCACATCCGGGGGGAGGGTGACGGGGAGGTCCTTTTCAGCAACAGGCTGCACTCCGCATTGCTCACAGTAGATAATCGGAATGGGCGCTCCCCAGTATCTCTGCCGGGAAATTCCCCAGTCGCGCAACCGGTAGGTGGTCTGCGCTTTGCCGAACCCGTTGTCTGCGGCAAACCGGGTAATGCTGCTTTTTGCCTCATCTGATTGCAGACCGCTGAACTGCCCGGAGTCCACCAGGATTCCCGGCCCCTCATGGGCCGCGGTCATGGTGGAGCCGTCCAGCGTTTCTCCGGCAGGCTGGATAACAACCTTGACCGGCAGATCATATTGCCGGGCAAACTCGAAATCCCTCTGGTCATGGGCCGGGACGGCCATGACCGCACCCGTGCCGTATTCCGCCAAGACGAAATTGGCGGCAAAGACCGGCAGCTTTGCCCCGGTGAAAGGATTGATGGCATAAAGCCCGGTGAAGACGCCTTCCTTGGCCAGTTCATCCTCGGGGTTCTGACGCTGTCTGGCGATGCGTGTCTTTTCGGCAAAGGCGGCCAGTTCCGCCTCACGGCCTGTCCCTGCGCAGAGATCCTGGATATACTTATGATCAGGGGCGATGGACATAAAGGTGGCCCCGAAGATCGTGTCAGGTCTGGTGGTGAAAACGGTTATTTTTTTATCAGAACCATCCAGGGCGAAATCAATCTCGGCACCCGTGCTTTTGCCTATCCAGTTGCGCTGCATGGTCAGCACTTTTTCCGGCCAGCCTGGCAGTTCATCACATCCGGCAAGCAGCTCCTCGGTATAGGCGGTGATTTTGAAAAACCAGCCGTTCATCTCCCGGGGCATGACACTTTCATCACACCGCCAGCAGCGTCCGTCGATGACCTGTTCATTGGCCAGCACGGTTTGACAGGTTTCACACCAGTTGACCGTGGTAACTTTCGGGTAGACCAGCCCCTTTTCGTAGAGTTTAATGAAAAACAGCTGTTCCCACCGATAATACTCAGGTTTACAGGTGGCGATCTCCCGGTCCCAATCATAACTGAGCCCCATGCCCTGCAGCTGATTTTTCATGTAAGCGATATTTTCGTAGGTCCATTTCGCCGGATGGGTGTTGTGCTTGATAGCGGCATTTTCCGCAGGAAGACCGAAGGCATCCCAGCCCATGGGGTGCAGAACATTATAGCCCTGCATTCTTTTAAAGCGGGCAACAACATCACCTATGGAGTAATTGCGCACATGCCCCATGTGGATGCGGCCCGATGGGTAGGGGAACATCTCCAGCAGGTAGTATTTTCGGGCATGAGAATTCGGCGTGACCTTGAAGGTCTTTTCCTGGCGCCATTTATCCTGCCACTTTTTTTCGATGGCAGCAAAATCATAGATGTCTGTATTCATATTTCCGTCTGGTAGCTGTTGTTGATCATCATAAATCAGTTTTCATATCCCGGCATCATGGGAGCCAAATTTTCAAAACTTGTATATTTGCCCAGGAAAGCGAGTTCAACGGTTCCTGTGGGCCCATTTCTCTGCTTGCCGATGATCAGTTCGGCAATGCCCCGTTTAGGATTGTCTTCAGCCTTGTTGTATACCTCGTCCCGGTAGATGAAGCAGATCACATCCGCATCCTGTTCAATAGCACCTGACTCGCGCAGATCCGAGAGCTGAGGACGCTTGTTGGGTCGGCTTTCAAGGCTTCTGTTCAGCTGGGAAAGGGCAATAACAGGAATATCAAGCTCCTTGGCCATGGCTTTCAGGGATCTGGAGATCTCACTTATCTCCTGTTCCCTGCTGTCAGATCGGCCGCGCATGAGCTGCAGGTAGTCAACGACCACCAGGCCGATGTCGTTTTCCGCTTTTAAACGTCGTGTCTTGGCCCTCATTTCGAGCACGGAAAGGGCAGGGGTGTCATCAATAAAAATTTTAGACTGGGACAGTTCGCCGGCTGCCCTGGTCAATTTGGGCCAATCGTTATCTTTGATAAAACCGGTCCGCAGATCATTGGAATCAACCTTGCTGAGCGAACAGAGAAGTCGAAGGCCAAGTTGGGCTTTGGACATTTCCAGGCTGAATACTCCCACAGATGTGCCGTGTTGCAGGGCGGTATTCTGGACAATATTCATCGCCAGAGCCGTTTTTCCCATACTGGGCCGCCCGGCCAGAATAATGAGGTCCCCGGACTGTAATCCTGCCGTCATCTTATCAAACTGATCAAACCCGGACGGTACGCCGGTGATCAGTTCCTTACGTTCGGCAAGGGCGGTCACCCGCTCAAAGGTCCTGGTGATGATTTTATTTAATGGCTCAAAATTTTGGCCGCTTTTATCCCGGGCAATTTCAAAGACGGTCTGCTCAACCTCGTCAAGAAGTTTTTCAATATCGTCCTGTTCTTCATAGCAGCGAGAAGCGATGTCCGTGGTCGTTGCGATAAGTTTGCGCAGAATTGATTTTTCACGGACAATTTTTGAATAATAGACAATATTTGAGGCAAGCGGCACAAGATCCGTCAAGGAGGCGAGGTAGGCGGGTCCACCGGCATCGGCAAGGGCGTTGGTGCTTTTCAGGTAATTGCTGACCGTGATGAGATCCTGCGGCTCATTTTTTTCAAACAGAGCCAGCATGGCGGTAAAAATTAATTTGTTGGCTTGAAAATAGAAATCATCGGGCTGAAGGATATCAATGGTTTTCGGCAGAATTCCCTGCTGCTGAAGAATTGCGCCTAATACGCACTGTTCAGCGTCTTTGTTATGGGGTGGGATACGGTGAACTGGAGTGAAAGATTCTTGCGGTATCATCTTGTCGCAGTTTGGCCCGTTTGCTACAGGTAAAGAAAGTGAGAGTATATGAAAAAAATGGCAGGAGAACTTTGCGTACAAGAACAATCTGATAACCGGAGAGCCAGACCTCGGGCCTGACTCTCCGGAGAACTATGATTATTCCGCGCTGGCTAAAGGTACAATCTCGACCTTGATTTCAGTGGTCATCTGGTACCCTGTCTTACATGGAACCATGGTAACACCCAGGGTCTTGATCGGTTCGTCAAGCATGATTTTCCGTTTGTCGATGGCAACTCCCAGGGAGGCAAGCTTATCGGCAATATCCGTGGAAGTGACGGAGCCGTACAGTTTATCTTCCTCGCCGACCCGCTGTTCAATAACCACCGTGACTCCGGCGATTTTCTTGGAAAGTTCCGCAGCAGCCTGGCGCTCTTTTTCCTTGCGGCTGGCGATGGTATTCATTTCCTGTTCAAGAGTTGCCAGATTAGCTTTGGTGGCAAGAACAGCTTTGCCGCGAGGTATAAGATAGTTACGTCCGTACCCGGGCTTAACCTTAACAAGGTCACCTTCCTCGCCTAAGGTATCAATAGTTTTCTTCAGTATTAATTCCATTTCTCTACCTTTTATTTTAGATGGAACGCATCAGTCAAAAAAACCATTCAGGTTGTTTCGTTCTGCGATTTTCGTAAATCAAACCAAACATCAATCAAGCCGGCAATAGATAAAAAGATAATGCCATAGGCCTGGATAAGTATCAAAGCATAAACAAAAAATCTGAATGCCCAGGGAACTTTCCATTTGTTGAACAAGCTGGTCAGTACCGCGAATCCCTGGAAAAAATAGACAACACCCAGGACAAGCAGGCAGTTTAAACTGATTTTGTTCAACAAGGGCAATGGCAGCATCAGAAAAAAACCTGACGCAACGACAAGCCAGACAAGTTGATCGGGCAGTCGCCATTGACCATAGGGTTGCCATGGACTGAGCCGGGCATCCTTCTTTTTCAAGAGCAGATCCCCCAGCAAGAGATTGATCCAGACCGTTATAAGCACTGTAATCAATAAAATTGCCGGGAATATTTCCGGAATAATAGTTCGTATCCGTTTAAAAGCAAGCTCAATCTGCGCCAAGGTATCCGGTGCGATGTCTGTTGACTTTTGATACACCGCAAATGTTGCATCCAGTGATGCATCTAACGTCGCAAGAATCTGCTTATAGGGATGAGCCTGCTCAACCATCCCGTAAATGAGCGCGCCGATAACCCAGATTGAAGCTAAAACAATAGTGCCGGTAGTTCCGGCCCGGAGAACCGAGTGTTTGTTCCGGACCGCCCTAGCCAGAATATACGCTAAAGGCAGAAATAATACCGAATAAAAGAAGTCCTGCAGAATACCGAGAAGCAAAGCTCCCAGTCCGGCTGCAAGAATCGTTTTTATCAGTAGTGAACTTCCACGAATTTCTCCGTTTGTTACGAGTAGATAAAAAGCCGGGAGAGGGACAAATATCCTCATCCAGCTCAACTCCCCGGTTGTTGCTGGGACTAACAGAAAAATGGTTAGCAGTATTGCTTTCAGCAGCTCTTCGGGGGGAGTTTTTCCTGCCATAAAAAATTATATTTGCGAGCCTGTGTACGGCAACAATGCTATATGCCGGGCACGCTTTATCGCTTCAGTGAGTTCCCGCTGATGTTTAGCGCAGTTGCCATAGATACGGCGGGGAATTATTTTCCCTCTTTCGGTCAGGAAATTCCTCAGGGCCTTTACATCTTTATAGTCAATGACCAGTTCTTTATCCGCACAAAAGCGGCAGACTTTACGACGATGAAATATTCTTTTTTTTCTCATAATTGCCTCTCCTGTGTAGTTTATTCTTCTTCTTCGTCAAGATTGTTTTCACTATCTTGGGTTTTCACTGAAATGGAGCTTTTTACCGGCGTATTCGGATCATAGACTTCCTGCAGTTTGACTGTCATGAATTTCAGCACATGATCATCAATCTTGAAAATACGTTCCATTTCACTGACAGCCGCAGGTACAGCAGCGAATTCCGTATAGATGTAATAACCCTGCTGCTGTTTTTTTATCGGATAGGCAAGTTTTTTCAGACCCCAGTTGTCTACATTAATAATGGTTCCGCCATCGCCTTCAATGATGCCTGCCGTCTTTTGACAGATTGCCTTGACTTCATCTTCCCCGACATTGGGGCTGATGATTGATATGGTTTCATATCTGCGCATTTGGTCCTCCTTGTGGACATTAATGGCCCTCTTCCGATGCCTCGGTAAAAGAGCAAGAAAGGACAATAAAAAATGCCTGTTTCCCCATGAAACGAGCATAAATAAGTCGATTTTTTTAACATGCTCCGCATGATGATGTCAAATGAAAATTGGTAATGACGAGATCCAGGCCACGAACGTTGCTGAAAAATTCCGCAGTTTTCGGCTTTGGGGGGAAATTTTCAACCGTCAGGGGTATGTTTTTGTTTTTGCCCAGAATCGGCGTTGCGCTTCGCTGTCCAGTTCATCGATGATAAGATTTTCGGCGGAAATTATTTCCTCCATCAGCTGGAAGCGTTTTATAAAGCTGTTGGTGGATTTTTTGAGGCACTCTTCGCTGTTGACTTCACATTTTCTGCCTAAATTGATGAGTAACAAGAGCAGATCGCCCATGTTTTTTTCAATCTCTTCCTTATTTCCTGCCAAGGCATTGTCTGTCAGAATTTTGAAATCTTCAGACAACTTGTCAACTAATGACGGCATATCAGGCCAGTCAAAACCCGTTCGGGCTGCCCGGCTCACCACCTTCTGGCCTCTGATCAGAGCCGGCAGTGATTTTGGGACATCAAGCTCATAATGTTTATTCTTTTTCTTGCGGTTTTCCGTTTCTTTCACCTTTGCCCAATTTTTACTCATTTCAGCATAGGACTCAAAGGTCTTCCCCGCAAAAACATGTGGATGGCGGCGAATCATTTTGTCAATTATTGTTTGCAGGACATCTTCGATTGAAAAAATACCTTTTTCATCATAGAGTTGATTGATGAATCCCAGTTGAAAAAAAAGATCTCCAAGTTCTTCGCGTATCTGGTTCGGATCATCATTATCCAGTGCTTCGCTGAGTTCATGAGTTTCCTCAATAAGATATGGTTTGAAGGTCTGCACCGTCTGTTTCTGGTCCCATGGACAGCCTTCCGGACTGCGTAGGAGCGCGATTATGTCAAGTAGTTCACAAAATTTCTTGCCGGTTTTGTCTGGGTTAATCATGTCGTTATCTGTGTTGCTCCATAACTTGGGGGAATGGCCCTTTATTTTTTTAATGTTAATTCCAGCCGCATAATGTATTAAATCTTCTTGAAATATTGGGCAAATTACCGTTCATGATATGATAAGCTCAAATTAATTTCCCATCATTACATTTTTTTTTAAAATTGCCTGACAATTTTCTTGTAAAATAAATTCAATAGGTATATATACGTATTAGAAGCTTGTGCATATCACCAGTTTTATTCCACCATCAGGCAAAGAGGTAAAAAATGGAACTCAAAAAGGAAAAAAAGATTGTCTATGAAAAACACAAGGATATAGCCCGTATCGATCAGGAGTCCAAACGGACCCATGGCTGGTATGTTCGTGTTCGATACTATGGTAAAACCCATTCCAAGTTTTTTTCAGATGGCAAATGCGGCGGAAGATATTCAAGTCTTCTTGCAGCCCTGGCATGGCGAGATGAGATCGAATCTCGCATTGGCAAACTCCGGACCAACAAGCATATTGTTACGGTAAGCAACACCACAACTGGCGTTGTCGGCGTTCGGCTGAATGACAAACTGCACCGTTATGAGGTCAGTTGGGTAAACGGTACCGGCAAGCAGGGGAAAACCTCGGTATCGATCAAAAAGCACGGCAAGGATAAGGCCTTTAAAAGGGCCTGTGAGATCCGCAAACAAAAAGAAGCTGAGAGACTTTCCTTGTAATTTTTAGATGTGCTGTAAGATGTCGAGTGGTTGCTCAAGTAAAGCTTGGGCTCCACTGGTTCTCAGTTCTGAAGCGGTACGAAAACCCCAAAGAGCCCCTAAGGAAAAGATGCCAGCGTTCCTGGCTGTCTCCATATCGGTATTGGTGTCTCCCAAGTAGAGAAACTGATCCCTTGAGAGATTCAGCGCTTTAACGATATGTAAAGCGCTGGTTGGGTCGGGCTTTTTGGGGATTTCTTTTTTTGCTCCTGTTACGATGTCGAATGAGTAGGAGGGGAAAAAGGCGGAAACGGTGAGTTGGGTCAAGGCATCCGGCTTGTTGGAGAGGATGTTGAGCCTGAGGTTACGCTCCGTCAGGGCATGCAGCATGTCATTTACCCCATTGTATGGGCAAGTTTTGTCCCGCCAGTGTGCCCCATATTCCCGTTTCATTTCTTCAACGCAGCGCTGAATTGTTTGCTTGTTTTGCTGGGCATCAGGCAAAACACGGCTGGCCAGAATTTCGATTCCATCGCCAACGAAATATTTATAAGCAGCAGCCGGGTGGGTGGGGAAACCCATCCGCACGAGTACCCGGTTCATTGAGTCTGCCAAGTCCTCAAGCGTATTCAGCAGGGTACCGTCCAAATCAAAAATAATTGCCTTAACCGTCATCTGATTTTTCTAGCGTAAATTTTTTGTCTGGTTTTTTTTGATGGACTGCGGGGCTTTCCGGTCACCCAGCAACAGGCAAAGCCGTTTCGATAATTCGTCTTCCCACCCCGAGCCTGGCTCTCAGTTCGGATGGTTTGCATGGTTTGATGAGATAATCATCAGCGCCGCCTTCCAGGGCGAGCACCTTTTCCTCATTTGATTTCCTGGCGCTGAACATAATTATGTACACATACGGCATTTGCGTCCGCATCCTCAGTCGCTGACATATCTGTAAACCGTTCAGCCCGGGAAGATTCCAGTCCAGTATGGCAAGCCTCACGCCTTGATCGTTCTCAAGCATATTGATCGCCACATCACCGTTTGCTGCCTCAACCGGGATATAGCCCCATTTGGTCAGGAAATTAGTCAGTCCTTTACGGACGACTGCATTATCTTCGGCAACGAGTACTTTATGAGATATGGGATCAGACATGTTATGCAGCCCTGGTTCGGTTTGCTGAATTTGCCTTTCTCGGCCGAGGATCTTTTCTTGTATGAATTTCTCTGTGTCAATTCACAGAAGCTGAAGAGAAAATTTTTTGAAAACCTGGCATGAGATACAGGAAAATGAAGCTTGATTCATTTTGCTCTTGACTCAAAACTGTTAACGAACTATCTTTTTGCACTACTTAAGTTAAGTAAGTTCCCC